>Ga0233360_1000019_pt1 | contig 68637 bp, 51 predicted proteins | sample ElkDunMinimDraft_20_FD_180671 | JGI IMG/M metagenome (GOLD analysis project Ga0233360, IMG submission 180671) | Fecal eukaryotic communites from dung pellets of Tule Elk in California, USA - Elk Dung A0 | ecosystem: Host-associated > Mammals > Digestive system > Large intestine > Fecal | place...
GGCATACTGGATAGAGGGGATGATGTTGCGGGCATCGTTGAGTCCGCAGAAAATTCGGGTGATGTCGGTGCCCTGTGCCTTCTTTACCTTATACATAAGACGACGAACGTCAGCCGGTACAGGGAACATACGCAGACCGTTGAGTGCGCGGTCGAGCATGTGGGTCTGTATGCCTGCTTCGTGGAAGGTCTTGGTGAAGGTGCGCACGGCCGTGTTGGGGTTCTCGCCATAGAGTAGGTTCACCTGCTCGAAGGCTCCTCCGTTAGTCTCTACACGGGCAAAGCAACCCATCTCTACAATGACAGGGGCAATGCGGGCGAGTTGGTCGGCACGGGGCTGGTACTTGCCTGATGACTGGAACATGTCACGGTACAAAAGGCTGAATTTAATCTCCTTTTTCATGATTTGTGTGTGTTTCTTGTCGATATTAGAGTATTGCTTGACTTAATGTCGGTTGCAAATGTAGGAAACTTTTTTTGAATAAAGAATAAAAACAAGAATTAAGAGTCAATGCCGTTGTTTTTTTTGTGGCTTTCGTGCCCTGTACGTATAGAAAAGCATTGGCATCACTTTTAACTCTTAATTCTTCACTTCTCCTGTTCCACCCATATCAACTTGCTGGTGTCGTAGCCCCGTTGCTGCAGTCCCTTTACAATTTTGCTCTGCACCTCGGGTTTGAGTTGTGGTGTGCGGCTCAATATCCATAGGTACTTAGGGCTACTGCTACCCACTACGGAGTAGGAGTAGTCCGGAGCAAGGTCGAGGATGTAGTAGTTGCTGTAGAAGGGACCGAAGAAACTCACACGCAGTTGTCCCGGCTTACCGTTCTTGTTGAGCTTGGCTTTACCTACACTCTCCTTGAACTTGCCGTCCAATGTGTAGAGATATCCGCTGTTGAGAACCTTTATCATACCATCATCACGTAGGGAGTACTCGGCTGTTGTTCCCACGAGGTTTCGCTCGAAAGCGTGGTCGTAGCGGGCAACTTCGTACCACTTGCCCAAGTAGCGGTCGAGATCAAAGGTGGTGATGGTACTGTTGTCAATCGTCTGACAGAATGTTGTTGTACAAAGCCCTAAGAATAGGGTGGTAAGGAGATTCTTCTTCATATAGCAAAGTTTGGTCTTTAATCTGTCAAACTAACATTTGTGAAGCCTTTTTTGTTTGGTTGAAATCTTTTCACATGCACTTGGATAATGATTACAGAGAGAAATATTATGGCAAATCTTATATTTTTTGCTCTTTTATTCATACATTTAGTGACTGCATCGCAGAAGATACTTGCACTCGCTGTGAAAAATATTCAAGCAAGCTTGATATTTCTCGCTCGTTTGTTCGTATCTTTGCAGTCAAATGTATTATTATGGACAATATTTCGGATAAGCAGGATGTACGACAGCAAGAGGTGCAGCAACCCCGTCGTAAGCAGTTTCATGGTTTCTCTATGGGTTTTCTCTTGATACTTTTAGCTGTTGTGGTAGGTGTATATATAGTATGTACTTTCATTGCTGGAGGTAGCTGATATCCTGTTGTCAGGCTGACAGGCAAGAATTGATATTGTAGAAATAAATTAGGGGAGCCAACATGGGCTCCCCTAATTCTTCTTTCGTTAAAGAGTTTACAGCGATTCGCCGAAGTCCTGACGGAATTTCTCGACCAACTGCTCCTGCCAGAAGCCTATCTCTTTCAGACGACCGGTGAAGAAACGCAGCACGGAGGGTTCTTCAACCCATTCGAGACCACCGATGAGTTCGCGGTTGTCCCAAAGCCACTTCACGCGGTCGGCCACATATTTCAGTTGCGACAGTGTGTATACACGACGGGGAACAGCGAGACGCATGAGTTCGAGCTCTGCAAAGGGCTCGCTACCATCGGGGTTACGCTGCTCTGAGAGGGTTCCACGCTCCATGCCACGGATACCGCTGACAATATAGAGTGCAGCAGCAACGGCAGCCGCAGGGTACTGGTCGTGTGGCATGTCGGGCACGAAGGCACCGGCATTGAGGTGGCATCCCAATCCGCCGGCAGGGAGTATGACAGGCACTCCGTAGTCGTTTAGTTCCTTGGCAAGGTAGTTGATAAACTCTGGTCCCTGGCTGATGTACTCCATGTCAAGGCTTTCGTAGAGTCCCTGTGCCAAGGCTTCCATCGTGCGTACATCCATGCCTCCATAGGTAAGGAATCCTTCGTAGAGGGGGATGTATTCGACCATCATCTTGGTAAATCTTTCATCTTTGCTGGTGATGATACCTCCCTTGGCAAAGCCGAGCTTGCGGGCAGAGAAATAGATGATGTCGAAGTGATCGGCCAAAAGGTGATAGATGGTCTTGAGATCCATGTACTTGCAGCGAGCTTCACGGGTCTTCATGAAATAGACGTTGTCCTGAAGCAATGATGCGTCGAGCACGCTGATGATGTTGTTGTCGTGGCAAATGTCGGTCACGGCAAGCATGTTCTCAAGCGATACGGGCTGTCCGCCGATGAGGTTGGTACCAGCCTCTACGCGTACGAAGGCGATGTTCTCCGCACCTTTCTCCTTGATGGTGGCACGTAGTTTTTTGAGGTCGAAGTCGCCCTTGAAAGGGTCGTTCGTTTGAGGTCTGAGTCCTTTGTCGGCTATCAATTCCTCTACAGTGCCTCCCATGCGTGTGATATGAGCCTTGGTGGTGGTGAAGTGGAAGTTCATCAGTGCTGTTTGACCGGGCTTCACCAATGCCGAAGCAAGGATATTCTCACAGGCACGTCCTTGGTGAGCAGGCAACACATGCTCTGTACCAAACACCTCCTTGACGGCCTCCTTCACACGGACAAAGGTCTCAGATCCAGCATACGAGTCATCGGCACGCATCGATGCAGCCAGTTGGAGGTCGCTCATGGCGTTTACACCTGAGTCGGTGAGCATGTCAAGATAGATGTCACGGTTCTGCAACAGGAAAGTGTTGTTGCCGGCTTCTTTGATACATTGTAGACGCTCCTCTATAGGACGCAGAAAGAGTTTCTGTACCACGCGCACCTTGTGCATCTCCAGGGGTACTTGCTCTTCTTCTTGATAGAATTTGATTTGCATATTTGTAGTCTTTATGGTTTTGTAAGTATTTTTGTAAAATCAGTTGCGAAGTTATATATAATTATTGATATATATGACAAATTACAAAGGATTTAATGAAATTTGTTGCGATTTTATTATATGGAAGAGCCAATCGGCAGAGATGTATTGGTAGGCGTGGCCTTTAGGTGAATGCGAACAAGGGTCAGACGAACCGTCCGAGAAAACTGCATGCATGATGGTGTGAGAGAAAGGAAAATAAAGAACGAGGGTCTGTCGCGACAAACCCTCGTTCTTTGTTGGCGGCAGAAATATTACTTTTTTGCCTGTACAGCTGCTGCCTCGATGGGCAGGCAAGCTTTGTAGTTTTCAATATAGGCGTTGAAGCCTGCTACGTCTTCCTTGGTGGGAGCAATTTCCACTCCAGTGTTGCCGGCAAATACTACATCCTCAAGGTAGTCTTCGAGGGTGAGCCCCTTGGGGTTGTTTACAAGGTAAGAGCCGAGCAGGGCCATACCCCATGCACCACCTTCACCAGCTGTTTCCATCACGGAGATGGGGGAGTTGATGGCTGCAGCGAGGATACGCTGGCCTACGCCCTTGGTCTTGAACAGGCCGCCGTGACCGGTGATACGGTCTACACGAATCTTTTCTTCGTTGAAAAGGATGTCGTTACCGATCTTGAGCACACCTACCGATGCATGCAGATGGGCACGCATGAAATTGGCGAGGTTGAACTTGTCGCCGGCTGAGCGTACAAACAAGGGACGACCCTCTTCCATACCGGTGAGAGGTTCGCCGGAGATGTAGTTGTATGATACGAGGCCACCACAGTCGGGGCTGCCGGTGAGGGCGTGGTTGTAGAGCTTACCGAAGATTTCATTCATGTCTACGGGGATGCCCATCAGTTCTTGGTATTCCTTAAAGAGGTTTACCCATGCGTTGAGGTCGGAGGTACAGTTGTTGCAGTGTACCATGGCCACGAGGCTACCGTCGGGAGTGGTCACCATGTCAATCATTTCGTAAGGCTTGGAGAGCTCTTTCTCTAACACGATCATTGAGAATGATGAGGTTCCTGCCGATACGTTGCCGGTACGCTGCTTCACGGCATTGGTAGCTACCATGCCGGTGCCTGCATCGCCCTCGGGGGGACATACGGGAACGCCTGCCTTGAGCTTGCCCGATACATCGAGCTTCTTGGCACCTTCGGGGGTGAGGAAGCCTGCGTTCTCACCTGCGAGCAATACTTTGGGGAGGATGTCGGTAAGCTTCCAACCGAAACCTTTGGGGGCTACGAGCTTGTCGAATTTCTCAATCATTTCGGCTGAGTAGTTCTTGGTCTCGGGGTCAACGGGAATCATACCTGAAGCATCGCCTACGCCGAGTACGCGCTCACCGGTTACCTGCCAGTGTACATAGCCGGCAAGGGTAGTGAGGAAGTCGATGTCACCCACGTGCTCCTCGTTGTTCAGGATGGCCTGATAGAGGTGCGAGATGCTCCAGCGCAAGGGAATGTTGTATACGAAGAGCTCAGACAGTGCTGCTGCGGCCTGACCGGTATTGGTGTTACGCCATGTACGGAAGGGAACGAGAATCTTCTCGTTCTTGTCGAAAGCCATGTAGCCGTGCATCATGGCACTGAAACCGATGGCTGCGAGGGTCTCTATCTCGGTGTCATAGAGCTCGTTTACATTCTTGCGGAGGTCGGCATAGCAATCTTGCAAGCCATACCAGATAGCCTCTACGCTATAGGTCCAGAGTCCGTCGACAAGCTGGTTCTCCCATGTGTGGCTACCCTGTGCGATGGGCTTGTTCTCTTGGTCTATAAGTACGGCCTTGATACGGGTGGAACCAAACTCGATACCGAGGATGGCCTTACCCGACTCGATGGTTTGTTTTGCTGTTAAACTCATAGGTTGATCTATTAATAGGAGTTAAAGGAGATAAAGGGAGATAGTCAAATACAATAATTTTTTCATTTCTATGGTGTCATCCTGAGCGAAGCGAACCTTTAGGTCGCCGCCCGAAGGGGCTGAAGGCAATGACAATTATATCTCCCTTTATCTTCTTAAATACTTAGTTTATTAACGCAGTGCCTTGTTCAACATATAGTACACCTCGTTCATGCGGAGCTCCTGCTTGAAGTTGCTGATGGTGGTGTCCTTGTTGATCTTTACGTACTCGATACCAACGATCTCAGCGAAATCCTCCCAGTACTCCTCGGTGATGTCGTAAGAGAATGCGCTGTGGTGGGTACCGCCTGCAAGAATCCATGCACCGGCACCAATCTCGAAGGTGGGCTGAGGAATCCAAAGGGCTGAAGCCACAGGAAGGTTGGGCATAGGCTTCGGCTCGATGCACTCAACCTCCTGAGAGATGAGGCGGAAACGGTTGCCGAGGTCTACAACAGTAGCCTTGATACCACGACCTACTTTGGAGGTGAACACGAGACGGGCGGTCTGCTGCTTGCGGATACCGATACCGAGGTGGTGTACTTCGAGCTTGGGCTTGTCAACTGCAATGAGCGGACAGATCTCGAGCATGTGGCTCTGGAGGCAAGATGATTGGTCGCCAGCGAAGTTGAGGGTGTAGTCCTCGAGGAATGAGCAACCGATAGGCATGCCGTGCTGGATAACCCAGAGTGTGCGGCAGAGACAAGCGGTTTTCCAGTCACCCTCGGCACCGAAACCAATTCCCTCGGCCATGAGGCGTTGAGAAGCGAGACCAGGAATCTGGTCGAAGCCTACGAAGTTGGGATCGTTGATGTCGGCATCGCCGAGGTCGTCGAAGTTGGTTGTGAATGCTGTTGCACCCTCATCAGCCAATACACGACGGAGTGCTATCTCAGCCTTGGCTGCATTCTTCACCTTCTCCCAGTATACTGCTTCGCCACTCTCGTCAATCTTGATCTCGTAGAGGCTCTTGTACTCTTCTACCAATGCATCGGCCTCGGCATCGGTTACCTTCTTGAGGTACTCCATGAGTGAAGATACGGGGTAGTAGTCAACGTGATAGCCCATGCGCTGCTCAAACTCTACGCGGTCGCCATCAGTTACGGCTACGTTGTTCATGTTCATACCGAACATGAGACAGCGTGTGTTCTTGGCATCAGCAACACCGGCTGCCACACGTGCCCAAACGGCAATCTTTTCCTGTGCCTCGGGGCTCTTCCAGTGGCCGCAAACCACCTTGCGGGGTACGCGCATACGAGTACAGATGTGGCCGAACTCAATGTCGCCGTGAGCAGACTGGTTGAGGTTCATGAAGTCCATGTCGATGGTCTCCCAAGGAATCTCAGCGTTGTACTGTGTGTGGAAGTGGAGAAGGGGCTTCTGCAGAGTTTGCAATGCCTTAATCCACATCTTGGCGGGTGAGAAGGTGTGCATCCAGGTGATAACACCTACGCACTTTGCCTCGTTGTTGGCTGCTTTCATTACAGCTTCAGCCTCTTTGGAAGAGTTGGCTGTACCTTTATATACTACCTTGATGGGGAGTTTGCCACTGTTGTTGAGACCGTCCACCATCTCCTTTGAGTGTCCGTCAACGATTTTTACTGTTTCGCCACCATAGAGAAGCTGGGCACCTGTGACCCACCATATCTCATAATTATCAAAAATGTTTGCCATAATTCTTTTAGTTAATGGTTGTTGTATAAAAGTTGTTATTGTTTTTTCTTTTGGCCATAGTAGGCGTTGGGACCGTGCTTGCGGTTGTAGTGCTTCTCGATGAGGAGCGGGTTCATCGTAGTGTCGGGGTTGAGTGTGAATGAGATGTAGGCCATCTTGGCACACTGCTCCATCACCTTGGCATTGTACACGGCATTGGCAGGGCTGGTACCCCATGAGAAGGGACCGTGGTTCTTTACCAATACACCGGGCGTGTGGTCGGGGTTGATACCCTCGAAACGTTTCACAATGACATTACCTGTCTCCAGCTCATACTCGCCCTCTACCTCAGCCTTGGTCATGTCATCGGTGCAGGGGATATCCTTATAGAAGTAGTCGGCATGTGTGGTGCCGATGTTGGGGATGTCCTTGCCGGCTTGTGCCCATGCTGTAGCATAAGTGGAGTGGGTATGTACTACACCCTGTATGTTGGGGAAGGCACGGTATAGCACAAGGTGGGTAGGCGTGTCGGATGAGGGATTGAGGTCACCCTCTACTACCTCTCCTGTATGCAGGTCTACCACTACCATGTCAGAGGCTTTCATATCGTCGTAGCTCACGCCACTGGGCTTGATGACTACTAGTCCCTTTTCGCGGTCGATACCTGATACGTTGCCCCATGTGAAGATTACCAACCCCTGCTTCACAAGGTCGAGGTTGGCCTGAAATACCTTTTGTTTGAGTTCTTCTAACATACTATATACCTTTTAAATATATGTATTAAATTTAAATCTTAAACTTGAGTGATTTCTTGTAGTCGTTCTCGTTGAACTTATAGAGCGATGCACCGCGCTTTGATGAGGTCTTGTCTATCAGCTTGGTTTTCTCTATATAGTCCATCTCGGCTACTCGCTTTCTGAAGTTCCGCTTGTCCATCGGTTCACCATTGATAGCCTCGTAGAGGCTCTGCAGCTGGGTGAGGGTGAAGAGCTCGGGCAACAGGTTGAAGCCGATAGGCTTCGTGGCAGCCTGGGTCTTCATCAACAGTCGGGCTTGGTCGACCATCTGCTGGTGGTCGAAGAGTAGGGTAGGCAGCTCGTCTATCTTTACCCAATAGGCGTTGTGCTTCTCTACCAGCTGGCGGTCGTAGTTGTTGATGTTGATGAGGGCATAGTAGGCGGTTGAGATAACGCGCTCACCGGGGTCGCGGTCGACCTCGCCGAACGAGCCTACCTGCTCCATATACACATCGGTGAGGCCTGTGAGCTCGGCAAGCACGCGCTTGGCTGCATTGTCAATACTCTCGCCTTCCTGTACGAATCCGCCCATCAGCGACCATTCTCCCTTGCCCGGATCGAATTTTCGTTTCAGCAGGAGGAGGCTAAGCTCTCCTCCGCTGAATCCGAAAATAATACAATCTACTGCGTGGTAGAACCTTGGATGTCGCGAATAGTACTCTTGCATTTTTCTGTGATTACCAGAAATAGATGTAGAATGCTACGGTGATACCGAGGATGATAACCGTATGGATAACGTCCCACTTGTTCCAACTGCGCTTGGTAGCAGCAATTTGCTCAGGAGTAGAGGTGCCGAATACAAGACCCTTGATCTCTGTTTCGGGCTTCGGCTGGGTGCAGAGGCTCACGATGAAGCAGACGAGCAAGCAGAATACCAACATGCATCCGCAGAAGAACAACCAGTTGAAGTCGTAGAATACAGCCTTGAACCATCCACCAGGAGCATCGGGGATACTGGTATAGAGAATCTTGGCACCCAAACGGGTAAGACCTACGATAAGACCTGAGATTAAAGCCCACTGTCCACCCTTAGGAGTGGCACGCTTCCAGCAGATACCCATGAGGAAAGCTGCTGCGATACCAGGAGCAAGTACAGACTGTACGTCCTGCAAGTAGAGATAGAGAACGTCACCGATACTCTTCATTACGGGGATCCAGAGGATACCGAGAGCAACGATGATGACGGTAGCTATCTGACCGATCTTAACGAGCTTCTTACCGTACTCCTCAGAGTCTGTTACGCGACCATCCTCAGCAATTACTGGGTTGGGGTCGGGATGTTTCACTTTATAAACGTCGATGGTATAGAGCATAGCAGAAGAGTTGAACAATGAAGCAAGTGAACTCATCAATGCTGCGAGGATACCGCACACAACTACGCCCTTGAAACCTGCGGGGAGTAACTTAGCCACCAAGAGGGGGAAAGCAACGTCACCGTTCTGCAATACGGGTGCCATGGCGTGAGCCAAATCTGAAGTCAATACACCGGTCTCGGCACCTTTGGCCAGTGCAAAGGCAATCATACCGGGGATGAGGAACAGGAATACGGGAAGCAACTTCAGGTAAGCACCGAAGATGGCACCACGGCGTGCTTCGCGCTCGTCCTTACCGGAGAGTACGCGCTGTACAATAAACTGGTCAGTACACCAGTACCAGAAACCGATTACAGCCGAACCAATCAGAGCACCCAACCAAGGATATTGTGGGTCGCTATTGTCACGCATCAAGTGAATCATTGTGCCTTGGGCACCTTCATAAGCAGGTGTTACATCGCAGAGGGTCATCAGGTTGTCCCATCCGCCAAGTTCCTTCAATCCGAGCACGAGGATTACTATCGAACCTACGAGCAGAATGGGAGTCTGCAATACCGAAGTTTTCAAAACAGATTCCATACCTCCGAGTATGGTATATACGGCTGTAAGCAATACCAAACCGATGGCTGCAACCCAGAAGAAGTCGATAGTCCAACCGAAGATGGTGATAGACTCGATACCGAATACTTGTTGGAATACTACACCGCCGGCATATACAGTTACGGCTACTTTTGTCAATACGTAGCTGATGAGCGAGATGTAGGTGAGGATAGTGCGTGACTGCTTGTTGAAACGCTTTTCCAAGAACTCAGGCATGGTAAGTACCATACTCCTCTCATAGAAGGGTACGAACACCCAGGCGAGGATAAGAATCATCCATCCTTGAATTTCCCAATGAGCCATAGCCATACCGCTTGATGCGCCTGAACCAGCCAGACCGATAAGGTGCTCCGAACCGATGTTCGATGCGAAGATAGAGGTACCGATGGCAATCCACGTTGCATCGCGTCCGCTTAAGAAATAGTCAGAAGAGTTGTCCTTCTGTTTCCTCATTACACTCACTACAATCCATATCATGGCTGCTGTAAACAAGCCAATGACAATCCAGTCTAATAATGCCATAAAATTTTGTTTTTAGTTATAAAATGTTGTTTATGTTTTATCAATGTTTCTGACAACTCGTAGTATTTATAGTTCTCCGAGTTTATATGCTTACTTTTCTACAGTAAACTTATACACACAGTGGCTGTAGTATTCCTGACCAGGCTCAAGGATAGCTGAGGGCCAGCCTTCGAGGTGACTCTTGTTGGGAGTGTCGGGGTACTTCTGTGTCTCCAAGCACATACCGGTGCGCTGGTTGATGCTCTTGCCATCCTTGCCAGTAGTAGTGCCATCAAGGAAGTTACCTGAATAGAATTGGATACCGGGCTCGTTGGTGTATACTTCGAGTACGATGCCTGTAACGGGGCTCTTTACTGTTGCGCACACCTTGGTGTCGTCACCCTTGGTGTTGAGTACCCAATTGTGGTCGTATCCGTTACCATTCTTCAGCTGTACGAAGTCGAAATTGGTAATCTCTGCACCTACCTCCTTGAACGCGGTGAAGTCCATCGGTGTGCCCGCTACGGGAGCAATCTCGCCAGTGGTCATATAGGTGCTGTCTACGGGAGTGTAGCAGTCAGCATTGAGCTGCAACAGGTGGTTGGTGATGGGCATCTGGTGGTCACCGTTGAGGTTGAAGTAGCAGTGGTTGGTCTGGTTGATGACGGTCTTCTTGTCTGTGGTAGCTGTCCATACGATATCGATGGCATTGTCATCGGTCAGCGTGTAGGTGGTCTTGGCCATAACATTGCCGGGGAAGCCTGCTTCACCGTCGGGACTAACCTTCACGAGCACAATCTGATTGTCTGTTACCTTCTCTACGTCGAATACTTGGTTCTGCCAGCCCATAGGGGCGGGCTCCAATGTGCAACCGCCGTGCAGGCAGTGGCCGAAGTTGTTCTTGGGAAGGTCATACACTACGTCGTCGATGGTGATGATGCCATTGGCGATACGGTTGGCATAGCGGCCTACTGATGCGCCGAAGTCGCTGGGCTTGGAGGCATAGTCGGTGATGTTTGAGTAGCCAATCACTACATCCTGCATGTTACCCTCCTTGTCGGGCACCATTACAGAAACAATACGCCCGCCAAAGTTTGTCACACACACCTCCATACCGTTTTTGTTGGTCAGGGTGTAGAGGTCTGTCTGTTTGCCTTGTTGCTCTGATTGGAAATCAGCGCGTTTCAACCCTGAAATAGGTTCGCTCGTCTTGGGAGCGTTGCAAGCTGTGAGCAATGCGAGGCCGCAAATAGCTCCGATAAATGCTTTTTTCATACTGTTTTTTCTTTATAAATTGGTTGATCTTTAGTGTTCGCGCACTTTTGCGAGTGTAAAAGTAACACTATTTCTTTATATAAAAGAATAGAAAAACATGTTTTACAACATAAAGTGTTTCTTTTACACTTTTGCAGGTAAGTGTAAGGTGTTTTTAAGTAAAAGGATGTTGAGGGAAGTTTGGTGATGTTGGGAATGGATTCTTATGCAATTTCAGAACTTTTGTCGTGTTTCCCATGTTTTGATATGTCAAAATGGCCGATAGGAGACGGCGAATCTGCGCTGGACTCTTCTTTGTCGCACAATCGTTGAATGAAAATGTATAATAACCCTAACTCTAAACCTAAAAACATGAACGGAAACTTTACAACAAATCAAAATGAGAAGAACAGCTTTCTCAGTCGCTTTGCCATCAACCTTAACGAGGCGGCAAAGAGCGGTAAGCTCGACCCGGTGATTGGCCGTGATGAAGAGATTCGTCGTATCCTACAGATCCTCAGTCGCCGAACTAAGAACAATCCTATTCTTATCGGCGAACCAGGTACTGGTAAGACGGCTATCGTAGAGGGGCTTGCCCACCGTATCCTGCGTGGTGATGTGCCCGAGAACCTCAAGCGCAAGCAGGTGTACTCGCTCGATATGGGCGCACTTGTTGCCGGTGCTAAATATAAGGGTGAGTTCGAAGAGCGCCTCAAGGGTGTGGTCAACGATGTGATACAGTCGGCCGGTGAGTGTATCCTTTTCATTGATGAGATACATACGCTTGTCGGTGCCGGTGCCGACGGCTCGGGGGCTATGGATGCTGCCAATATTCTGAAGCCGGCATTGGCTCGTGGCGAGTTGCGATCCATTGGTGCCACCACACTCGATGAGTATCAGAAATATTTTGAGAAGGACAAGGCCTTGGAACGTCGTTTTCAAACGGTGATGGTGGACGAGCCCGATGAAGCCAGTAGCATCTCCATCCTTCGTGGCTTGAAGGAGCGCTACGAGAACCACCACAAGGTACGTATCAAGGACGAGGCCATCGTGGCTGCAGTGGAGCTGTCGAGCCGTTATATCACCGAACGCTTCCTCCCCGACAAGGCCATTGACCTCATGGACGAAGCTGCTGCCAAGTTGCGTATGGAGCGCGACTCGGTGCCCGAGGAACTGGACGAGATTACCCGTCACCTCAAGCAGCTGGAGATTGAGCGCGAGGCCATCAAGCGTGAGAAAGACGAGGCCAAGCTGACCCAACTGAAAGAGGAGATAGAAGCTCTGCGTGCCGAGGAGAAGACACTCTCGGAGAAGTGGCAGGCCGAGAAGGCACTCATCGACGAGATTCAACAGAAGAAGCAGCTCGTGGAGCAGCTCAAGGTGGAAGCCGACCGTGCTGAACGTGAAGGCAACTACGGACGTGTGGCCGAGATACGTTATGGCCGTCTCAAGGAGGTGGAGGCACAGATTGCCACTACTCAGCAGCAACTTCACGACAAGCAGGGTGGGGGAGCACTCATCAAGGAAGAGGTCACTGCCGACGATATAGCCGATGTGGTGAGCCGTTGGACAGGTATCCCCGTGAGCAAGATGCTCGAGAGCGAGCGTCACAAGCTGCTCCATCTCGAAGAGGAGCTTCATCGCCGTGTCATCGGCCAGGACGAAGCCATCTCGGCTGTTGCCAATGCCGTACGTCGTAGCCGTGCCGGTATGCAGGATCCCAAGCGTCCCATTGGTTCGTTCATCTTCCTCGGCACCACAGGTGTGGGCAAGACCGAGTTGGCGCGTGCACTTGCGGACTATCTCTTCAACGATGAGCGTCTGATGACCCGTATCGACATGAGCGAGTATCAGGAGAAGTTCTCCGTCACCCGACTCATCGGTGCGCCTCCGGGCTACATTGGTTATGATGAGGGCGGACAGCTCACCGAGGCCGTACGTCGTAAGCCCTACTCCGTAGTGCTCTTCGATGAGATAGAGAAGGCTCACCCCGATGTGTTCAACATCCTCCTGCAGGTACTCGACGATGGACGCCTTACCGACAACAAGGGACGTACGGTGAACTTCAAGAATACGATTATCATCATGACATCGAATCTCGGTAGCTCGCTCATCCGTGAACGGTTAGGAAACCTCGCTGAAGGTAACTCTCATCTTTCATCTTTCAACTTTCAACTTGAAAAACTGCGTAGTGAGCTTTTCGAAATGCTCAAGCAGACCATCAAGCCCGAGTTCCTCAACCGCATAGATGAGACCATCATGTTCCTCCCGCTCAACCGTGAGGAGATCGCCCAGGTGGTACGTCTGCAGATAAACAATGTATGCCGCATGCTCGAGGCCAACGATATCCGCTTGCGACTCACCGAGAAGGCGATAGACTATATTGCTGCCGAAGGCTACGACCCTGAGTTTGGTGCACGTCCCGTGAAGCGAGCCATACAGAACCTGCTACTCAATGTCCTTTCCACCAAGATTCTTGGCATGGAAATTGATCGCTCGCGTGAAATCGTGGTTGATGCGGGTACTGATGGACTGACGTTCACAAACTAATAAATGGTTAACATTTAATGAATACCTCTTGGCACAGGAGCAACTCCTAATTATAGTCCCTGTGTCAAGGGGGATATTTAAAGCAAATACATATAGTCCAAAGGTTATAGCAAATATCTTCGTAGCAGTTCTATAGGTTTCATTGCTTATATAGATACTTGCGTCCATTATGGATGATGATACCTTCAGAGGTCTCTATACTATTCACTTCACGCCCCTTCAAATCAAACATACGATTGGATATGTTCTGTTTATTAGCAACAGTCATGGGATGTATGTACGTTAGTGTATCACTCTCTGAAGGAGAAGCATTCATCAAATAAACAGCAGGCATACCTTGTTTTTGATCTGAACCGAGCTTTGAGTCCTGCATGACCCATGCCCTTTTCCCATCGTTTTCTGCCATAAATTGTACAGGCTCCGTATAGGCATTGTTTCCGTTAGTTTCTGTATACCTATTTACCGTATATTCTATAATGCTGTCTTTGCTTATATAAGCATCCATTGCTAAAGTCGAATCACTTTGTAGGATATAGGTGATAATTCTCCTTTCCTTATTATATTCATAATTCCCCTGCTCATATTTGAGAAGTAAGGTATCAACGCAGACATCATTTTTAACAATACCTCCACGGGTGATATTGATGAATGTCATATCTTCATTCAGTTGTAAGATACGAGAGACGTAAAGACGAGTTCTGGATCTTGGATCTATTCCATGATACTCTCCTTCCCATTTTTTCTGTAGGAATGAAAGCTCTGGTATAAAAGTTTTGTCAACAGGGTAAGGCTCTGGTTGTGACCATCCTAAAGAAACTGTCATAAGAAATAACAGGAGTATCAAATGCTTCTTCATAATTTATAATTTTTTAGTTAGAACTATTATTAATCAATACTTTTTTGTCACCTATTATATAGATGTCATTCCATATAGGATATGAATTCCATCCATTGAGGTTATGGAATTTTCTCTTTCTTGCTTCATCATGTTCCAAACATTTGACGTTTGTCCATACAATGCCGTCAACTCCTGGGACTATACAATCTGCAAAATAAGCATTTCCTGATACCACCTCAAAAGGAATGGAAAATGGAGACAATCTTGTATCCCATAACGATGTGGCTTCATCATTCATTTCATATCCCAGTGTCCATTGTTCTGAATCTCCTAATCGGAACCCAAGGCACAATAGATAACTACCATCGGGCATCCCCTTGGCAAAAGAAGCCCCTATTTGGAAGTCTCCTTTTTTTGCATAACCATTTAATATCAAAGTACGTTCCTCATTCATCGGAGTTAAAACAGTCCCCTTGTCGTCACAAACAAGTAATGCGACCTTTCCTGAAAGAACCTCTGATGTAATATTCCAAGATGTTCCGATATTCAATACGATACGATGTTGCGGATAGTCTTCTGTAGTTATATAGCAATTCTGCAAACCGACATACTGTTGCACAGAAGAATATTCACCACCATACCATTTCTCTATATCTTCTATATGGATTTGAGGCCAAGATTCGCAATCTAATTCAGCCCCAACCCCATCTGTACCAGTACAGATGATACAGAGCTCATAATCTCCCGATGGCACATCTTTTGGCAGCGTACACATTATTTTATGATTCTTCAACCCTCTCGCATCAGATATAGATATATCCGATTCTTCAAATATTGTTATCGGAGCTTGTTCCAGACTATCTTTATTTTGCAAAACAAGGCTTAACTCGCCTTCAAAATCTGTACTCGTATGAAGAGATACGATGCTTGGATAGAGATTCTGTCCCGGATATACAGTGTCTGAGAGTAAGGAGATACCTCCACAAGTCATACGCAAATGATCCACTCCATCTTCTGGTGCTATGCCTATTATCATATTTGCACCGTTTGAGTAGTTTCCACTGGCTGTACCACCGGTTCCAGAGAATTCAGGGCGAAGCATATTCAACAGATAGTAGCCATCGCACCAACCATCCCATCCCCAATTGATATGGTAATATACTACACCATCTTGATTGGTCTGCATTCCATCAATGACGAATGCATGTCCTGACTGTCCGTCGTTACCAGAGTAATAGACCGGTCGACCTTCTGAAAGTTCTTTTTGCAAAGTATGATGCCACTGACTATCAGTAAAGTCCGATGCTTCCATTAATAACATATCTCTGTCATAGCTTAGATATTCACGCATTCCTTTCAGTGCATTATGATTATAAGCCCCACTAGCATCTGGAGCGTAATCCATCTCTACAGCTGCACCTACAGCACTCATCAATGAGGATACAGCCTTCACTTCCTCTTCCGATGCTGCACAGGGAAACACTTTACCGTCCAGCTCAATGTACCGCCCTACCTTCTCTAACCAATGATAATTAGCATCACTCATCGGTCCTTTCCCACTGATATTGGCAATTTCCCAGGAATCGTAATCTTTACTCCTTAAAGCACAATATATCCTATATCTTCCGTCGGCCATGTAAGAAGGAACGGTCAACGAAAAATCAAGATTGGCGGACACCATACTTCCTATCCCATTACTTATACGCACGATGTCACTGGCCTGCTGTATTATATTCCCATCCTCATCGGCAAGCATCAGAACTGCATCTCCCCTAAAGTTCCGTGAACGGTTGGTATACATAGACATAACTTTAATCTCACATCGTGCGGTGGAATACACCTCATCAACTTCCATACGACTAAAGGTATAGTTATCTCCATAGACGATTGTCATTCCATATCCGGGTTCAATCTCTTCATATCCATAGACATCATATATATGTTCCCAGTCTATAAATAGTTCTTCAAAATTATATGATATAGGGATATTATGCGTATCGGTTGTATATCGTATAGAACCGCTACCTTGCTGGGGCCAGTTATGAAAGTTCATAATCTGTGCCAATGCCGTAGCCACACATCCCGTAGGGCACCTTTCCCCTTCGATAGTCGGACAAATGAAATTGTACGGTTCGTCCTGTCCCCAAAGAATACCATCCAACAAAGGAGACATATCACTGTAACCCTGAAAAGAACTTAAAAGCCATGCCTTAAGAGTTGTCGGATCAGTCATCCCTATTTCCTCCATATAAGCATAGTCTTCCATCCACGATTTTATGTGTCTTGGTAAGCCCTCAGTTGGGAAATTAGCATTTTCAGCATAGGCTATGATTTCAGGCATAGCATTGCTGACAGGAACGATTACGAATCCTGATTCGCAATCTCTACGAACCACATAAAACTGATTGTCAATTTTCTCAGCTACAAAAATCATATTGAGGTTCGAACGAGTAGAGGTTTTATCAACAGACATCCAATACTTTTGTGCTATAGACAAAACATCGGTAATCTCCCTATCCTTAGCTTGCATGCCATAATAGGAAAATATCAACAACAGGATGGTTAAGACAAATTGCATATAATTGGTCAAATAATATTCGATGGAGAGGTGCCTCCATCGAATATTATTTTGAATTAGATTTCATCAATTCAGACCACTCATCTCTTTTTGCCAATAAGATTGTAGCATGGATGGTTTCTTCTTTATTGATATTATTTCATCAAACGAACACTTACTAACGTCTTGTTTTATTTTATTGGAGGGTGCTATATTATGTTTTTTATTTGCGTATGATGAAGTTGTCGCCTTTGTACAGCTAAAGTTTCCTATATTTCCTCTTGCATCAACAGCAATCATACAAATAGAAACATGATTGTCTTCACGAGGGATATTTGCACCTTCATAGTCATAAGCAGAAAGCTCCCCCTCCTTTCTAAACATTTCCATCCAATATCCTAAAAAATGTTCATCTGTGTCATAATAGTCTTTTCCATCCCACCAATACACATAGTATCTTGTAGCATTATTACGGAAAGAAACATCAAAACTCCATTTATATTCACCATCATACGTAATTGCCTCAACATTAGAAACCTTAATAGTAGGGAGATTAACCGATTTGGTAGTGAAAGGAGTTTTGATCAGTTCACCCATTTCACCAGAAGCATTAAATGCAATAGTACAAAGAATATAGGATGTGTTATCTGAGTAATCTTCGCCCGAAAAACGAGTTATTTTGTCCACCATTTCTTCAGCCTCATAACTATTTGTTTCTAACAGCATTTTGATTATCTGATTATCCGAGTAATTATCTGATACCTTAAATGTTTTCCTATAGTATATTGCAGCAGTACTTCCAATTACCCAATCAGTAACCATACCATCTGTAAATAATACCATATCCCCAGGCTTCACATATACATTTGGATCTGTTTTTACTACAGTCTCCCATCCCAACGAAGCATACGTACTTTCTGTAGGAATAGTCAAATATGCACTCTTTCCCGCAGACAGGGTACTCCCAGAGATGTTCTCGCGATAATACTCGCTGCCTTCCGACTCATTTACAAGAAATACCGTGTTGTTACCGTTCTTATATGACAATTCTCCGTAAATATAGTTGGTATAGCCGTTTGAGTTTACTGTCAAGGTTACATCTGTTGTGGCAACAGTAGTATTCAAGGTCGAGATGGTCATCGCTGTGTAATACCGAATGTCATTGCTTGCTGCAGGTAGTGTGATTTTGGTTCCACTCTTTCCCTTAAAACGCAAGCGCCAAGTTGCAGGTGACAATGTCACATTTACATAGATATCCGTAGAATTGGAAGTATATGTGCCATCGCCCCTATAAAGTATAGAGCCTGCACCCAATTTCACGGTACTGCTGTTTTTGCTTTCAGGATTCTCAACATAAGCGGCAGCACATTTTGTAGCAGCTGATGTTGTCCCGAGACTACTACTGGCCTTCAGTGTCCATTCATTACCATCATAAGTGGCGGTTCCAGTGATTCCGTTATTAAAAATCAGATAGACAATACTGCCTTTCTCCCACGACGTAGCACCACGAGTTTTCAGGTCCTCATCATAACCCGGAGCCGAACATTCCAGATGAAGGTTATATACGACCTCGCCATCCGGTGTCATATTTTCGCTTCCCATTACGTCCTCGTTCTGTGAACAAGCGACAAACATTGTTGAAAGGGCTGTTATGAACCCTACGAGTGAAAATGATAATTTTTTCATATTGTGTTTAATTTTTATAATGTTTTATTAATCTATATTTATATCACCAGAGAAACCATCCTTGCCTATCGTAGTTTCTCCACCGGCATCTTGCTGTACTTTCAATGTGGCTGTTTGCCCACTTTTCCGACCTTTGACAGTAATCTGTGCCTGCCGCTTCTGATTCTGGGTGTTTTTGATTACCGTAATCCTTAACGTGCCATCGCCACTACCTGACGCCGGAGATACCGTACACCATGATTCACTTGAAGTGGCATTCCAATCATCATTCGATGAAACACTCACATCCTTATACCCCGCAGCACTTGTGAAATCCAGCGGAACCGCCGGCATGAATAGATGATAAGATACTTCTTCGTCCAATGATGTATCATCATCATATCCATCCTTGCCTATCGTGTTTTCTCCACCGGGTTCTTGTGTCACAGATACAGTAAATCGTTTCTGGCTTTTCTCTCCTTCAATCACAATGGAACCGGTACGTTTCTCGGTCGTAGTATTTTTTGTAGAAGTTACTTTGATTGTAGAACTTCCAACACCAGAATTGGGAGATACCGTACACCACGTAGGTTTGGATGTTACATTCCAGCTGTCATTACCTGTCAACGTCAAGTTTTTAGTCTCAGGTACAGCTGTAAAAGATAATGAATAGGTGTCAATTTCAAGGGTTGCTACCGATACCTCCTCATCCATACAAACATCGTCTTGGTATCCATTGAGTTCAATATCCAGATTTGAAATGGGGTCAGAAGGAGTTGGTTCTGCACTTATATCAAATTTCACATCCGTAACTATACCAGATGGTTCTGCAGTTGCAGTGTTAAGTTCGTCAGTATTATAAGCAAGAATGACTACCTCAAGATACTTATCATAACTTTTTCTCTGTAAATCAATCATTTTTGTATTGTTTGTCAACTTAGGATAGATGTATTCTCTACATTCTGCCGCATTCTTCGATGCACGATTAAACTCCACCCTAAGCGCATCGTCTTCTATTAGGTTCGTACGGAAATTGTGTATTTTCCACGCAAGCACAACACCATTGTCGTCTCTCTGAAATGAAGGGAACAATTCCTCACCGACACATGCATAAACCAAATAGCATTGACAATTATATTCCATTGAGGTGGACCATTTCCAAAAATCCCCATTATCTGTGGTTTCCGATGTTATTTCAGACAAAACGACTCTGGGTTGGAGTTTGTCATTCTTGGTTGTTACCGGCATCCTGTAAACTGCCCCCTCCTCTCCATCAGATGTATAGGCGGATGTTACTATAACATATTTCGTGTTGGGGAGAATTTCGTGATACCATGCCAGAACATCCTGATAGTCTGTTCCATATCTTCCGTCCGGACTGTTTTCCGGATAATTAGGATAGTACATCTTGTCAGATTTCTTCTTAATACTCTCCCGAAGTTCATCGTCGCTCAACATATTAGCCTTTGACTCTTCGTAAAGTGCTATATAGTAACTTGCACAGCTATTTCCGATTTTGACCCCACAAGCTATTCCCTTGGCCAAATTCAAAACCTCTATAGGTTCCACATAGCATTCAACTGTCGGGTGAGGCTCTTGAGTTACGCGAAGGTAAGTAGTATCGATTCCATTATTAAATGGGATGCTTACAGATTCCTGTACACTGGACTGAGATATTTCTGTTGTCAACGTCACAGCAACTGTTCCACTCCCGGATAATGGTGCAATATTTAGGAAAGAGGGATCCTCTGGTGTGATTTCCCATGGTATAGGGTCTCCACACTCCGAACATTCGGAATACACTGTTATTTCTTTCTCTCCACCTAAATACTCAAAAGTCACCTCAGACACTGATAGCGAGAGTCTACGTTCATCATGAGGACACTCACAAGCTACTAAAAGTAACGTTCCACAGAACGCCAACAAATAATTACATAGTTTTTTCTTCATAATATATTATTTAAGATTATTTTCTCTTAACGTCACCTTCTTGAAAGGAATACATAAATATTCTGCACACTTTACATCTTCTTCAGAATCGCCCACATACAATAAGCATTGTGCTGGAGTTATATCGTATGTAGACAATCTCATCATTACTTTTTCTTTACATTTTATTGGAAACTCATCGTTACGGCCAATGATATAATCGATTTTTCCGTTCAACAAGGATTTACAAATGTCCTCTGCAAGATTTTGTCGTTTATTGGTAAGAACGATTATTGATAATCCTTTTTCTCTATATGCTTCAAGTAACTCTAACGTAGAGGCAATCACAGAAGTACCATCAAGGAAATTCTTAGCATATATGGAGTCGAAGGCTTGTTTAAATATGGTATACTCCAGATTCTCAAATTGTACAAGATCATCGAAAAGGATTTCTAACCCTTTTTCCCTATAAAGAGTGAAATCGAATGAAGTAGTCACATTGAAAACCCGTTTCAATGTAGCTCTACAGTTATATACAATCGTATCAAATGAATCTATCAACGTGCCGTCGAGATCAAAGATAACATACTTCACATCTTTCATAGTCCGATAACGTTACAATTTTCTTGACAGTAAAAGTTCTATTTCTATCATCTTTTTTCATTGGTGCTTCGCCCAATCCATTGGGAGAAGGAGAAGATTCACTACTTAATCGTCTGCCTGTAAATTCCTTTCTGTCATACAGGTCTCCGGGAGCTGACGATATCATCAGTTCTATTGAGTCTTTGTCAACCGTTAATGGCAGTCTGACCGAGAATGTCAATTTAGCATTCTCTTTATCCAATAGGAGCTTAAAAGAACGGATACAGTATTGTTTATTTAAGCTATCCACCATTACACCGACTGTATCAGAAAGAGCCTGAATCAGAGGTTGAAGGTCTGGCTTAACCTCTCCACCCACACTGTCACGTCTCATCATTGCTTTTACCTCATTCGGATGGCGCTTTAGCTTGGAACGCACCATGGGTGCAGATGGAAATGAAAAAGATATACCTTTATCCTGCACTTTCAGTGTCAATCCTTGCATGAGGGCTGTTAGTTGTATCTTGGTATTGCTTGTAGTGGCCGACACACAAAGGCTGTCATTGGTTGTATGCGCACAGAGGTCCCAATCCTGTACATAACTCTCTTCGGCCAAAGCTACACTATTTGGCAAGAATAAGCATATAAGTATTATTAGCTTCATCATTACTTTAGGTTTAGACTGTTTAACTCTTCAAAAGAGAACTTTACCCACTGTGATATTTCTGCAGCAAACGACTCCGGGCCTTGTCCTTCGCCCATCATCGGAGGTGGAGGCATCATCTGACCTTCATTGTTATTGGGCATATCTACAGGCGATGCATATACACCTATGCTCCACTCTGGTTTCAGTTTCTTCTCCCTCATCAAGTCTGCTATAGGAAACAGAATGTAATAATACAAATGATCGGAATCTACATCAAGATACATTGAGAACAGAGTTTCTTCAGAGCTGATGACCTTGTTGTTACGTGTGTATCGTATTCCTGCTTCGCAAATAGGAGCAATCAAAGGCAGTATATTGGGTTTTTCATCCACTTCCTCTGTATTATGTGGCCTTTCTGTTTTAAGCCCAAGAGCCTCCAGGTCAAGGTCAGCAGCTGAGGGAATCTTGATCTCATATTTCTCTTTCTTTTTACTTGTAGGGTCTATGTAGATAGAAAAACCTTCCATGACAAAGCGCAACAATAATTGTGGATTGCTGATATCCAGCACCAATAGCATCTGAGTCCCGTCAGATGTCATCTGCAATGTCTCTTCTTGAAGCATGCTGATTTTCATCATACGAGGATTCTCCTGCATGAAAGTGCTGATAATAGAATCTGTTTGTGCTGTGGCCTGTTTGATACTAAACATCCCAACAAACATCACTAATATAAATATCCTTCCTCTTTTCATCATTTGATAGTATTGAAATTATAGGTGAACTTTAGCATGAAATGTCTTTTGAGAAGGCTGGTCGTCATTTGCCGACGATAGAGTTCCGTTGTTGTCACAAGAAAACTATTGTCTTGATTAAAAATGTCATGGCACAAGAATTGTAGCTCCGCATTTCTTCTCTTAAGGAATTTATACCCAATAGAAGCATTGGCAATGACTGCATTGAATTGTGATGTACCTGAACCATAATAATTGGTACTTCCACATTCTACGGTGAAAGGAAGATATTCTGTAATCAACCATTTTAGTTGTGCCCCATACGATAACGACCAATAGCTGACATTCATCTTCTGGAAGGCCATATTAGTACTCTGACTATACTTCACATTGCTGTCTATGACAAAATCTACAGATTCACTAATATTGCTTCCAACAGTAAAGAATGCATTCCAGTTCCATTGCTTGTTTATCAACTTATCCATATCCCAGTAGCCTGGTATATTATTATATTCCAACATGGTTGATATGTTGATGTTAGATTTTATAGAACGGAATGGAAAACCGTATGCCAATAGCCCTTTAGCAGACCAATAACCATCTGTATTGACATATGAATACATTTCACTGTTTCTGTGATTGCCGTCCTCGATAAAGCTTGTACTGGAAAGTGACCTGCGTGATGCAATATAGTTGTCAGCATACTCGAAGTTCGTAAAAAACACAAAGTGAGAGCCTGCATCCCTGCTTGTCAATAGCAAGCGGGATGACAGATTGTGATGATACGATGCTCCCAACCGATTGTTTCCTTTGACCGACATAATGGCATTGGAATTATTTATGGCTTCAAGTAATTGATAGACTGTCGGGAACTTTTGTGTTGTCTTGTACTGGAAATTCCATCGTGTGTTTCCATACAGATATCTTACAAACATATAAGGAAGCAAGGTGTTATAGCTGTGTTTTACTATTTCTCGGTCATTTTCTGTATACAATTTGTAGGAATGAAACTCGCTGCCACTGACAATGTTCCACCGTTTCTTGTCGTACATATAAGCGAGATTCCCCAAGAATCCTCCATAATAAGAATTGGCTCGTCCGCATAGCATTGAGTCCACAGAGAACGTTTCTTCATCATTGACTTTGGTTTCTGTGGCCTGTTTGATGTGCCCATGTACATAATTCACACCCATATCGGCTTTAACTTTGGCATATTTTGCAATTGGCACTACGTATGAGCCGGTTACTGCATACGACTTCTGGTCATTTTTAGAGAACGTGTTCTGAAGCACATCTTTCTGAGACTGCACGTTATTAAGTCCGAGATCCATATCTTCTTCTGTATATGTATACGAGAACTTGGTGTTGAATGAAAGTGCGTGTCCCCTATTGTTGAATTTATGCATATACATCGCCTCATTTGAGGTATTTATCACACTCTGCACAGTCGTAGTGCTTTGGTTCAGCAACAAGGAATCTATAGTTCCCATAACCGTCCAATCGGTAAGAGCAAGGCTCTGGTTACGTTTCTGTATCACAAATGAAGGACGTACCATCAAGTAGTCCTTGGGAGTCATCTGATACTCAAACTTAAGATTGAACCTATGATTCAGATCCTTATTGTCAAGCGTCAGATGTTGCTTGTTGTCGCTGGTCGTTTCACCGAAATATTCATCAATAATATCATATACAGTGTTGTTGTCAGAAACATTAAACAGGTAGTGCCCCGAATATTTCATTCCATGTTCTGTATTTTCTCCAGAATAATTGACACCGGCTGCTGTCGTTTGTGTTATACCATACGGACTAAGTTCTGTCATCATCGAACTGATATCATTGTTTTCAGCATGACTGAAAGAATTGCTGATAGCATTTTTACTGAATGGCGATTGGGTTGGGTCGTTGTTGGCAATCGTTCCCGATACACTGAGTAAATCGATAGTCGAGAAATTCTGTTCATTGACATTGTTACACTGTGCAAAGAGAGACAAACGATCTTTCTTCCCGAATTTGTTTAACACGCCATATAGTGTATAACGTCCATCCGTACCAATTCCATCTGTTGTTTTACCGAAAGTAGAGCCATCAGTTCCTTTTTTTGTCGAGAAGTCGAAAATTACAGTACCTCCACCATCATCAAATCCTGCGAGCTTCGCATAATCTGAAAGCTCCTCAAAAACCTTCACCTCATCTATAACCTCCTGAGGGAGATTTTTCAAGGCCATTCCAATATCATTCTTATAGTACTCTTTACCATCAACACGTATCTCACTGACAATGCGTCCTTGCGCTTCAAGTTTATTGTCCTTATACGATACTCCGGGAAGTTTCTTTATCAAGTCCAATGCTGTCGCATCTGGATTTGATTTTATAGTACTGGCTTTATATACAATAGTATCCTTACGTTGCACCAGAACCGGGACTCTGGCATCGACTACCACATCCAACAATGCTACTGCACTATCTTTCATGGCTACATTCAATGTTCTATTATTTGCATTAGCGTTGATCAGTTTAGATTGCGGTGTATAGCCAATATGGGAGAACTTGAGCATAATATTTTGTCCTTTAGGTATCGAGAACTCATAACGACCTTTATTATCCGTTATATTCAAATGCTTTCTCCCCTCTGAAGTATATGTTATATTGACACCAACAAGTGGAACGCCACTGATTTCATCTGTGACCATACCATTGATGCAACATTCCTGTGCATATCCTACCATGCCATATAGAGAAATGGTAATCATGCATATTAGTGTCTTGACAAACTTATCCATTGAGTATAACTATTAGTAATCCAAAAATTGTTATAGCTGCTCCTAATAATTCCCGTCTGGTTGCTTTGTCTTGATTTATCAGGAAAGCAAAAAGGAGGACAAATATCGGTTCCGTTGTACTCAATACTGAGGCCAATGAAACACTGATATATTTTATAGCCACCGTTGAAAGCAGAAATCCTCCAAAGGTAATTACAAGAACATTTAGAACAAACAATCCTAAGATCTTTAGATCTTTAAGTGGTGAAACCCAGTTTCTTATCTTTTTCGAGCTTACCCCTACAAAGAGAACTCCGACAGTACCAAAAAACATACGATAAAATGTTGCCGATACCACATCAATATCTGCAATAGCATATTTGATTATGATTGAGGATGTTGAAAAACACAGTATAGAGAGGAGGCCATATATAATGCCTCTTGTCTTATTCGGATGCCCCTCTTGTTTTTCCCATATTACCACCATCACACCTACCAACAGAATAAGTGCTCCCACATATTCTTTTACTGAAAGAATCTCTCCTAAGAAAACGAATGATAGAATCATAGTCACGATCTGCCCCAACATAAAGAAAAGGACTTGTACTTTTGGACCTAAATCTTTTAATGACTTAAAGAACAATGTGTCGCCAATAGCGATCCCAATAATGCCACTAAGAGCGAGATAAAGACATTCAATAGACCCAATAGAAGCAAAACCATTACAAAATAAGGTTAGCAAAGCCATAAATACAATGCTGAGGCTTCCTTTTATAAAGGTTATCCCAACAGGAGGAACGTGCTTCCCCAAACGGTCAAACATCAGTGTGCCGAATGCCCAAGAAGCGGCAGAGGTAATAGCTGCAATAATTCCTAACACTTCCATAATCATCAATATTATTCTTTCAACCTGAATTTCAACATATAACGTTGAGGTATGATCTGCTTGTAATCTGTGAGTTCAAAACCGTAATAAGATAACTGATACTCTATCAATTCGCGAGCAATGTATGGACCATGATAGGGAAGCATATCGTCATCGACGGGGCCATTGTCAATAATTATAAGTTCACCCCCTGGCTTCAAGTATTTGCATAAAGATTTCAGGTAGGTGTCCCGATCATTGTCTGGAATCACACCATACAGCACATGATAAAGCGAACACATAAACATCTTGTCCACCTTTTCGGGAAGTTCTATAATATCTTCACGTCCCTTCATGGTTTCCACATTAGTGATATGTTCCTTATCCAGAAAGTTCTGAAGTGTTTGCAGATGTTCATCTTTCAATTCTATAGCATATACCTTTCCTTCAGAACCAACCATGTTGGAGAACCTATACGTAAAGAAACCTGACCCGCAACCAATATCTGCTATAGTCTCACCATATTTAATCCCAAGGTTATCAACAATATCTGAAGTGTGTTCCCAATTAGGCCGCCTCGGATTCAAGGCCAAAATATAATCTTCAAGATATGAGCGGTGCGTACGACCTACTTCTCCCGTTTTTTCCAAAATTGAGTCAGAAAGCATACGAAGAGAATCGTTGCCTAACTTATATTTATGAAGCAAATAGTAACTCAGAACCTTGCAGCTGTCATCGGTCATCTTATGATAAAAACTCCTCGTCAAAGGGTCTTGTAACATCTCTTCACGCTGTGCTTCATCTGCTGTCATAGCCTCGCAGAGCCATTGAAGTGCAGAATACTCACCACCAAAGTTTTCGGAAGGTATAAGTTCTGTATACTTCTTTATAGCAATGTCTGCTAAGTTCTTGTCACCATTATGTATGAAGTCATAAACGTAACTGGCTGCATCAATACCACGATCTGTAATATCGTACGAATCAAGGCTACCTATATGAACGACAGATTTCTGGTTGTCAATTGTCAGTATAGGAACTCCCTTCCTTGTTCGTTCCCTCTTATGAGGGGTATAGGAATCATTGCGTTTCAATACAAGCATGAATCTTTTATCATTCAGTTCCTTATACATTGTCGGTTCGAACCCCCAATAACCCAATTGTGCTTGTATAAGTTCTGGACTTACATGGCAATTGTTCAGTTCGTTGCCATGAAGATTTATGTTGTCAACTATCACAATCTTTCCATCAGGTTTCAAATGGTCTTTTATTGAAGACAGGTAGGGGTTACGTTCATCCTCCCTTGACCACGTATAGAAAACATGATAGAGCGAACTCATAAATATACAATCAACCTGATCATTAACTCCTAAGTGTGAACTCGTGGAGTTGATTACCTCAATGTTCGTTATATCGTTTTGCTTCATCAAGTTCCCGAAATAGTCAGTATATGTCTTTTCTGTATCAGTGGCATAAACTTTACCAGTGGTTCCCACAAGTTCTAAAAAACGATAACTGTTATAGCCGAATCCGCATCCGACATCAACCAATTTATCACCTTCTTTTACGGGCATCAGTTTCATAATCTTCGAGGTCATATCCCAATCTTCACGATCAGGAGAATTAAACATCAACATGTCATCGTAGAAGTTACGCTTGTCAATATACTCTTTTACTGAACGTGGATGATAATTATTCAATTCATACTTCAATACCAGATAGTCTCTAAGATTCTCACACGCATTAGCTGTAAAATATTCATAAAGATCCTCTGTCAAGAGATCGCCTTTTTCTACTTCACCATTTCCTCGTTCTGCAATCATCCGATTTACAATGTAGGCCAATGCTCCCCACGCCTTTTCTTTGAGTACATCATCTTTAGCTTTCTGTTGATAGTAGTCTCTAACTATTATCATAGAATCCAGATTCTCATGATCAATAGCACTCATTAATGTATATGCAATACTGATATCTGTGCTATCTGTCGGATGCGGATTCATACCCACTCGTACCAATGAAGACGCATTCTTAATGGCTATCTGGTATTGCGCCTGTAGTCGGATTGGCATAACAACCGACAAGGCTACGATAAAAAGCAAATAACAGAATCGGTTCATACAGCCTTCCTATTTGTTATAAGGGTTAAGAATACCTGGATTGAATTCCTCGGGTGGAAAGGATTGATGTTGGTCTTCATAAAACAGATGTACGAGTTCATCAGAGTAAAAAGCTCCCTTGTCTGTAAGACGGATCTCTCTCTCGTTTTCTGTCGCAAGCCCATATTTTTTAAGCAGGGCAAACTTGTCTTGAAAGACCGAGTCGACATCGAATCCATTCATCTTCCTAAATAGTTTCTTGTCAATGTAATAATTCTTCAAAGGAAGGATAATTGACCAACGCATCTGCTGATCGCGGTTTCGAATGAGGCATCTATTTGCAGCAATCAGCCCATCGTCTGTACGACGATAATACTCATCGAAGTCTGGTGTATTAATCATAAAACGATCGTTAAGACTACTGAATGCCGAAAGTCCAAACCCCACTTGGTCTTTCAAACGACAACATTGGTTATAAGCATATATGGAGATATTATTTTTGTTTCGTGTAAATACACGACGCAGATTCTCATTGTAAGCATAGTCCTCAAGGATCTGGTCACTAATCTGTTTCATGCGGATAGTGTCTTCAACAGAAATCAATTCATTTTCTCTGTACGACGCAAATCTCTTGATGGTCCCTTCTTGATCTCCGTAAGGTTCGATTTTCAGTCGATAAAGTTGAATCTCATCTGTTCCGAGATTACAAGCCTCGTCAATAACGTCTATCCAATTCTCTAAGGTCTCGCCCGGATGACCATATATGAATTCTATATTTACCTTGAACCCCATCTTCAAGCAGTTCTCGATGGACTCTTTGGCGGTAGCTGCATTATGCGAACGGTTCATTTTTTTTAGAACTTCATCGTTAAGTGATTGAACACCGATAGTCAAGCGGTCGCCTTGAAAGTCCTTGATAATGCGAAGACGTTCCAAACCTTCTTCCCCGACTAATGTCGTGGGGTCTACATCCCAATTGAACTGAGGGCAGGAACTGATGTCTACATACTTTGTGAAAAATGTGAGGAACCGTTTCAACTGTTCCGGAGTCAAATCAGTAGGAGTACCACCTCCCATCAAAATACTACGGCTTTTTATCTTCTCCAACCCCCTGAATGCCAACCAATTCTTCATCTCTTTCTCCAGATGGTCGAGATAAACATCTTTCTCACTATCTTTGCAATGATAATGAGAGGGGTAGTGGCAAAAAAGGCAACGTCTATGGCAGAAAGGAATATGAACATATACATCAAAAACTCCCCGCTCTAATTCCTCAAGGCCTTGATATGCTAGTTCTTGTGCGATAGGAGGATAATTGGTGATAGGAGGATAATGTACGCCGGCTGGAGAGAAATCCCCATGTGTAGGAATGAGACCTAAGCGCTGGAACTCCTGGAATTCGGCCCAGCGATTGTCTGATAATGCTATATATTCTTTATAATCTCTTTTCATATATTCTATTATTCTATGATAAATTATCCGTTCTTAACCCTGCCCGTTCGAGTATGTCTTTAAAATGCTCTATCTGTGGACGTACACGTTTTGAGGAATAAATGGGAAAATACTCTTGTAACTCCTCTGGAGTTCCATCATGTATTGTTACCGTATTGGCACCTGCCAACAAACCTATATATTGACCATCATGAATCATCTTCTCTAATGAGCTGGTTGTTGGCATCAAGCGATGTGGATTCATTATTCGCATCAATGCCATCATGTTGAGAGTATATATAGGATTCCCTGCCGGTTCCTTTTCGAATGCAGACCCTTCAGCCGGTATGAATATAGTGGTACTGTTCATCGCAAGTGGCAATTCATGCACCAAAAGCAGATCGTCGACTATGTCTTCTAAAGTCTGAGTAGGGAGACCAATAATGTTGCCAGACCCCACTCTATAGCCAATCTCTGCCAATGTGCGAACACACTGCAAACGATGTTCAAGTGAGTCATTGGGCTTGCAGTAGGAAAAGAGGTCTTTATTTGAGGTCTCAAATTTCAGGACATAATCGGTTGCGCCGGCATCGTACAAACGTTGGTAATCCGTTTCAGACAGATCACCCAGACACAAGATGATGCGTAAATCGGCATGTTGGGACTTGATTTCCCCCACTGCAGAAACTACGTCGTCAATAAATCTCTTGGAAAGGTTCTCTCCCGATTGAAGCAATATATTTCTCCGTCCTTTGGCATAGAGATATTCCATCAACATCACCATACTTTTGCAGTCAAGGGTATAATTGAATTTCTGGTCATTTGCTCCAATCGTACAATACTTGCATTTTTGACGGCAAACATTCGAAATCTCAATAACACTCCGTACTTGAACCTGATTCTCAGGGAACTTCTCAATACGACATTGCTGTGCTAACTCAAACAATTGCGTCTGAGTTTCCCCGGTTGCTTGCAGTGCCGATAGAAGTACTTCACGTACAAACTCCCCCCGGCGCAAGGCCGGGAGGAAATTCATCTTACCACTATCCTTCATATAATACTATTTTTCTTTATAAACATCCATGGCAAAATACAAGTCAAGTTCTTCATCTGTAAGTTGCTGTAGGTAGGTATCTTTAGATATCCACTTTCTTTGACCTTTTTTCAGCACTGAGAACATGGCATTTTCTGTATAGTTGGCCTTGTCGTTACTGTTCTTGCCATCAGCGGAATAGTAATGTTTTTTTGTATAGCCGATATAGTGAAGTGTCTGATAGTCAATAAGGGAGTCATACTGTACGGTATATGTGATAACACCATTGTTATATTGATATGTACCTTTCTCTTTCTCAAACAGTGTGTACACCTCCTTCTTGTTGTCCTTTCCCAACAAATTACCTTCAACTACATTGGTGTAAGTGCCATTGGCATTAAGTGTCAATTTACGCCAAATCTTGGTGTTGGCTTCCTGCTTGGCATCGTAGCCTTCATATTCACCTGCCCAAGTGTTTTGGATTGTAGATTTAGTAGGGATATAATCCTCGTCAATCTCAAAAGACTCTCGACTTACCACATCTTCTTTTTTATTAATAATCTCCTCTTCATCACAATCACATGCGTTAAAAGTTAGACATAGAGCAAACATTGATGCGAAATACAAATACTTTTTCATAATGATTCTTTTTTATTTGTTAATAATGAATTTGTTATTCAGGTTTCATCCTTGCCACATTCATAAGATACACTGTTGGCAAACCATTGCCGTCAATCGAATACATGAGGGAATCTGTAGCCTCCAATTGAAATGAGCCCTCCTTGCCTCGCAAGATTCTAAAATGTTGTTGATAAATCGTATCTTCATGTTCTATACCGTCGGAGGTCCTATAATGTTTGTGGTCATACCCCATGAATACTTGTGTGCCAAAATCAATAATGGAATCATATGCCACAGTGAAGCACACGGTGGCTGTCTGTGCACTGTCATCAAGAATGATTTCGTAAGTTCCGGCCTCCTTTTCTATCGGAGCAGGTTCTTTGCTTGCATTGGGTAAATCTATTACTGCACCAAGCACATTGGTATAGGTGCTATCCGGGTTTAGAGCTAACTGCCTCATGATTTTCATTTTGGCATTCATCAACGAATCCCAGCCTTCATATTCACCTACCCATACCTTCTGTAAGTCTGATATTGTAGCCGATTGAGTTTGTGGGTGTTTGGGAGCAAAATCTTCTTTGTTGCAGCTACTCATAATGAGCGATAAGATAGAAACTCCTACTATCAGATGTCTCGTAAAAGTCATAATACGGTACTCTATGTACTCGTAGACTCCCCGAACCGAGTGGTTCATGTTTAAAATAAAAAGACGTGGGAATCTGTACCTGTTACTCGTCCCACTCTACGAGGCTCTCGCATTGCCCAATCAGTCGAAACGAGCAACGCAGAAGCCCACGCTGATATGTAGAGTATGACGGCCAAGGTACGGGTATACCGAATGATGCCCCGCAGAATCCTCACGCACGATATGCCATACGTATATTACATATCCCGCAGACATCTACCATTGCTTTGCTTTTGACTGATTTATAGAATTTGCGAGATTCCGTAGAGTCAAAGACAAAACGTCAAGTAAACGTCTTTCTTTAATATGTCAAAGAATACCCACCCCAACCCCCTTTCCATACGAAAAGGCTCAGCGTGGGTTCTCCGTTGCAAAGGTAGTGAATTTTATTTATAATGTACAAAAACTTAAGATTATTTTTTTATCTTGCCTTATATTGCGAAAATCGTTTCCAATCTTCCGAAGAACCTTCATCGTGTGATAATATACCTGCCGTCTATTATGTAAAAGAGGAATGTTCTTTTATGGGAAATATACAACGACTATGATGTAAAGTCAAATCATAACTTATGATTTATTTTTGGTTCATCCGACATTTGGAGTGATGAACTTGAAAAAAGGCTCAATAGGCAAAGATATAGCTTTTCTTAATATTCTCCAATGGCTGTCCGGCCAATACCGTTTGTCCGCGGACAGTTCACGGCAGCAGATTCTCCCCTTGCCGAGGGGGCGATTTTTGTTTCATCGCGATAAAACAAAATTTTCATCGCGTAGAAACAAAATTTTCTTCGTGAGGGCGTTTTTTGCATCAAAGGCTGTTTTTGTCCGGCGATACATACATTATGCCGCAGGTACGGCACGGCATCGGAGCAGGTGCTCGGGAAGGTTGCCGCAGGTGTGGCCTTAACTTGCGATAAGCCGAAGCGTAAGTTCTGATGAATTTCTCCTCAGGAGATCCGGACGAGCATCTACAGTATCAGTGTGTGGCGCTCATCGCAATTTGTTTCTCATGAAGTGGGGGGCCGCTACTTTGTTGTAGTATATAAGTGAGGCAAGTGTGAGCATGGCACCGAGCATATATCCGTAGCTGAGCGATGACACCTCGCTAATATATCCTCCCAAGAGCATGCCTATGCCAATGCCTACATCCCACGAGGTGAGGTAGGTGGAGGTGGCAGTGCCACGCTTGGAGTTTGGTGCGAGATTGACAAACAGCGTATTGTAGGCGGGAAACATCGTGCCGAACCCCACGCCCAGTCCTCCGGCGATAGTAAAGAAGATGACGCTGCATAGTGTAGTGTTCCACATCGCTATGTAGCGGCAGGCGGCCAGCAGGGCAAAGCATACGAGCACACCGTGCATACCCCAGGCGATGAGGCGGGTGAGCATGCCGCGATCTACCATGCGTCCCGAGAAGATACGCGACACGGCGAGCCCTATGGCCATGCAGGAGAAGAAAAGCCCGGTGTTGTATGTGACACCTATGCTCTCGGCATAGATGGCTACGTAGTTTGTGGTCATGCCGTAGGGGATGGATAGCAACAGCAGAGTGAGCCCTGCGGGTAGTCCCTTCTTCAGAATAAATCGGTCGAGCGAGAGGGGCTCACGCTTGATCTTTGGCTTGGGTGGCGTCTTTACCAGCAGGGCACACACTAATCCGATGGCGCTGGCGGCAAAAGCGAGCATGAAGATGACATCGAACGACACGGCGTTATGTAGGAAGAGTCCAATCATGGGACCTATAGACATCGCGAAGTTGTTGGTCAAGCCGAAATAGCCCAGTCCCTCACCACGCCGCTCGGTAGGGAGTATATCTATGACTATGGTGTTGCCCCCTACCGAGGTGGTGCCAAAGGCCAGTCCATGGACGATACGAAACAAGGTAAACAGCACTATCGAGGTCGACAGGTGATAGCCCAAGAAGATTACCGTGAAGATGGCATAGGCAATCACATAGAGCGGTTTCCGGGCAAACATGTCGATTAGGTATCCCGAGAAGGGACGTATGCACAGTGCCGATACGGTGTAGCACGAGAGAATGATGCCGATGAACGTGCCCTCGGCAGCAAAGGTCTCGGCCAGGTAGAAGGGCAATACGGGAACCAGCATCCAGAAGCCGAAAAACATCAGGAAGTTGGCAGCCAGCATCAAGCAGTAGCTTGGGGTGAAGAGAGAACGCATATACTAATTCGCCATTATATATATCTAAGCAAGGGAAGCCTTCGCAAAACAGCGAAGGCTTTCCCGTATTTATGCGAGTGATTTGTTATTGAACTATAGTGCTGTCCGTAACGGCTGTCTCAGTAGCCTCTACGGTATCGGCAGCTTCTACCACCTCCACCTTTTCTTTGTTGAAGAAAGGCAGGGGAGAGGGCAGCTTAGCCCAAGCCATGAGGTTGGTGAGCCATAGGGCTACAATCACTACAGCCAGTGTCGCTACTGCGATGCACCACTTTTTCCATGTGGCGAGCCCCTTCTTGGCATAGGGATCCTTCAGTTTCAGCTTCGGGAATTTGGCAATGTCGGTCAGTGTCTCGCCGAAGGGGATGCTTATCTTCGAAGCGGCATTCACGGCCCATCCGTTGGCATTGAGCAACGGGGCTATGTTGCGACGACGTAGCTTCAGCCAGGCCATAATCATGGCAGGGCCTGATATGACGAGCATGATACCGACGAATGCGGCAATCAACTGCCACCACTTGAGGGCAAAGATTCCCTTGAATATGGCGGTTAAGGCAGTGCCAATCATGCCGACTGCCATGCCTAAGGCAGCAAAGATACCGGCAAACTTACCTATGTCGAACGGTTGTGCCGGTGCTTTGGCAGCATCCTTGTTGGCAGCTGCGGCAGGTGCGGCATTGATTTTGGTATCAATATCCTTCATGATACCCGCATCCTTTTCTGCTGCATTCTTGCTGATGAGGTTTTCTATGGTAGTTGCCATACGGCGGTAGGGTGACCAGAAGGCTTGTCCCACACTGATGGGGTTATCAATAATCTTCGTTATGACGGCATCCCATACTATACCCTCACTGTCGTAGTAGATTGCATTTTTGCCTACGATGAGGTCACCTATGTCGCCCACGGTGACAGCAGCCACGATGGTGATCTTCCCGGGCTTGGTGGTCGTGGTACAGTCGCAATATACGAGATACATGCCACTTGTCCCTGCCGAACTGTTGTGCTTGGCCATGTCGGTCACCTTCATACACATGCGGCATTCACGCTGGTCAATGATGAGTCGTCCGTTTTGGAACACGGCGTTCACCTTTTTGCTTTTGTTGTAGAAGTCGTGGAAGGTGACAAAGTTACGCAACAGACGATACAGGTCGCGATATACGTGGAGTAGCTTATCCACCATCTCTATGCTCTCGGCCTCCTCCTTGAGTGCGGCATCCTGTGCCACGAGGTCGAGCAGTGCCTGTTTCTTGTCATCGGCGATGAGCTTGTTTATGGTGTCCATACCCAATGCCTCCACTTCGGCACCCTTCTTGGCATCTTTCCAGGCGTTGTAGGCAGCGAAGGTCGCCCCGATAGCTGTCCAGGCCTCTTCGGTGAGTGTCTTCTCAGCGGGTTTCACAATGCCCATAAGTGTGTTGAACTGTGCAGCCCAAGCAGGGTTGATGGGGGCGTCCAGATCCAGCTCCTTCTTGTCAGTGATGCGTGCGATGGGGTAGGCTGCGATTTCTTCGGTTTTTCCTGTGAGGTTGTCGGCACTGATGGCTTCGATGAGTGCAGTTTGCACGTCTAACTTGCCGGTGCTCTCAGGAGAGAATGTGGCCAATTTAGCGCGTACGAAGTAGTCTTTCACTTTGGCATCAAGTGCATGGTATGCTTCCAAAGCTTTGTCGGTGTCGGCACCATAGGGAACCTCTACAGCTGCGGCTTGCCATGCAGCATAGTCGGTCAGTGCCTGGTAGAATTTTTCTATCAGTTCGGCATTCACCCCCTTCTCACCACTGCGGTCAGCCACACTGCCTACCGATGCGATGGCTGCTGTGATGGCTGCTTTCTCGTCGAGGTCGTTGGTGGTGAGTTCGGTGATGATGCCGTCACCGTTGAAGCGTGTCTTGGCAAAGATAGCCGCATTGTCGGCAGTATCGGCCAGTGAGATTACCGTGCCCTCCTTGTTCAGATTGGCAAGTATCTGCTTGGCCGAGTTGTACAGCTTCATGCCATTGGCATCTTCCTTGTTCAGTTGCTCTATGTCGAGGTGATCATGCTCGCCCAACAGCAAGTCGGCATTCTTGATGACTGATGTCACCCACTTTGCGGTAGCCACAACGTCGTTGACACGTATCTTGCCATCGCTGTCGGTGTCAAAGTATTTCAAACTCTTCTCATCGATTTCCAATCCGCTTGCAGGGCAGGATAGGGCGGTCCACATCTTGGGATCCAACTCGTCGAGGTGGGCTATGTCAGCTCCTGACGTGATTTTCACGCGTGTAGAGCCTCCGATGTTCTCAAAGCTCCATACGTATTTCTTTGTTTTTGCCATTGTCTTATATATAATGTTTATAATTCTGCACAAAACGGATTGCAAATATACGAACAAACAAGCGAGAAATATGAAGTTTACTTCAATATTTTTTGCAGCGGGTGTAAAAATATTCGAGGTTTATCTCAAATATACGCAAAAATATTGGAATAAGCAGAAAATGTCATACCTTTGCACGACGATTGAAAAATGCCTATTGAGTACAATAAACTATAAGGAGTAACGTTCCTATTATATAATATATAATAAGGTTTGATAGCGCAATATAATATGAGAAATATGCAACCCCAAACAGGTGTGGCGGAATTGGAGTACAAGGATGCCATGTCTGGCTTTGAACGGTTTCTGAAGCGGTTGTTTGACTTTACTGCCGCACTTTGTGGCATTGTTGTGCTGTCGCCTATCTTGCTGATTATTTATTTAATAGTTTGGTTTACTGGAGGTGAAGCCATGTACAAACAGGAGCGAGTGGGGTATAGGGGAAAGACCTTTACCATATACAAGTTCCGAACAATGAAGAAGGATGTTGAGAAGAATGGTATACCTCGTACGGAAGAAGAACGTAGAGAGCAGATGACGCAGGTGGGGCAATTTTTGCGCGATCATCATCTGGATGAACTTCCCCAATTGTTTAATGTGCTTAATGGGGATATGTCGTTCGTGGGGCCTCGTCCTGAGCGTCAAATTTTTATCGACAAGATAATGGCGGTAACCCCTAACTATATCCATATATACAAGATGCGTCCAGGATTGACTTCGCAGGCAACTCTTTATAATGGCTATACCGACACGATGGAGAAGATGCTTATCCGCCTTGAAATGGACTTGGAGTATCTGACGACCCGTTCGCTGTGGGGTGACTTTGTGATAATATGCAAAACCGCTTTCTCAATAATCAGCGGAAAAAAATTCTAACAATGACAATAAAATATATGAGAAGATTATCTATACTCGTATTGTTACTGCTTTGCGTGCAAGTAGTATCGGCACAGAAGATGACCGATGATCAAGTGATAGAATATGTGTTGCAGGCTCAAGAAAAGGGCGATAGCCAGCAGCAGATAGCCAAGGATCTCTTGCGGAGGGGTGTTACCATGGAACAGGTAAACCGCATCAAACGCAAGATGGAGAATCAGAGGACTTCTGGTGTAGGCACCTCGCTGACCGAGAAGAAGCGCATTCGCACTGCACCCAAGAAGAATGGTGTCATCGAACTGCAGAGTGAAAAGGAGGGGCTGAGCAAGCTCAACGCTATGGAACGCGAGGAAATGATGATGGGAGAGATGGAATTCCTCTTCCCCGACTCTACCATGATGTACATGATGAAGGAACAGGGCAAGAAGGAGATTTTTGGTCACCGCCTGTTCCAAAACAAGAACGTTGCCTTCGAAGCCAGTTACAACCTGCCCACACCTGCCAACTATCGACTTGGCCCTGGAGATGAAGTAGCCATTGATATATGGGGAGCTTCGCAGTCAAACATTCAGGAGACCATCTCGCCCGACGGCAATATCTATGTGGAGAACCTTGGTCCTGTACACCTCAGTGGACTCACTGTGACGCAGGCAAACAAATACCTCAAGGAACAGTTCGGCCAAATCTATTCGGGTATCAACAGTGATGAGCCGAACTCAAACATACGCCTCTCATTGGCACAGAACCGCACGATACAGGTGCATGTGATGGGGGAGGTGGAGAATCCCGGTACCTACACGATGTCGTCGTTTGCAACTATCTTCAATGCTTTGTATCAGGCTGGAGGCGTTAGTGAAGTAGGGACGCTGCGTGAAGTCAAGGTATATCGCAACGATAAGCTCGTGGCTACGTATGACGTGTATGACTTTATCCTCAATGGAAATTCCGACAAGGGCATACGCCTCGAAGATAATGATGTAGTGACGGTAGATGCCTACAAGAACCTGGTGAGCGTGACGGGCAATGTGAAGCGTCCCATGTATTATGAAATGCTCGACAATGAGTCAGTGGCCCAACTTCTGAAATATGCGGGTGGTCTCTCGGGCAACGCCTATAAAGAAGATGTACGCTTGATTCGCAATGGAAAGCGTGAACGTGAGATCTACACGCTTGATGTGGCCGAGCAGCAAAGCTTTATCCTGGCCGATGGCGACTCGGTGTCTGTAGACTCTATCATGCCGACCTTTGCCAACATGGTGGAGGTGAAGGGAGCGGTATATCGTCCCGGTATGTTTCAGATGGATGGACGCATCAATACTGTGAAACAGCTTATTGAGAGGGCTGGCGGACTGAAGGACGAGGCCTTCCTCAACCGGGCTATTCTGAATCGTCGGAATCCGAACAATACGATGGAGAATCTGGCCATCAATCTTGAGCAATTGATGAACGGCACTACCCCCGATGTGCCTTTGCGCAAGAACGATGTGCTGCTTGTACCCAGTCTTTTCGACATGCAGGAGGTGCAAACGGTGACCATCTTTGGTGAGGTGGCATTCCCCGGTACTTATCGGTATGTGGATAATATGTCGGTAGAAGACTTTATCGTAAGTGCCGGTGGACTCAATGAGGCAGCATCAACAGCTAAGGTCGATGTGGCTCGCCGTGTGAAAGACTCAAGAGCAACCTCAGCAAGCGACACCATATCATATACCTATTCGTTCTCTGTCAATGATGGCCTCGTTGTAGAAGGTACCCCCAACTTCACTCTGATGCCTTTCGACGAAGTCTACGTGCGTAAGAGCCCGGGATACCATAAGCAGGAGAACGTGACTGTTGAGGGAGAAGTGCTCTTTGGAGGTACCTATGCGCTGGAAAAGAAAAACCAACGTCTGAGTGAACTGGTAAAAAAAGCCGGCGGTCTGACGCCGCAAGCTAATATCAAAGGAGCACGTCTGGAACGCACGATGACCGAGGAAGAGAAAATGCGTCTTGAATCGACTATTGAAGCTGCTATTCAAATGGCTGAGAACAAGAAGGACTCAGTAGCTATACGCCGTAGTATGATGAACCAAACGACTTATCCTGTAGGTATCGAATTGGACAAGGCGTTGGACAAGCCTGGATCGGATGCCGATATCACCCTACGTGACGGTGACCGGCTGATAATACCGCAGTTCTCCAATACGGTGAAGGTAAGCGGTGAAGTGATGTATGCCAATACTATAGCTTATAATCAGGGAAAACGTTTGAACTATTACGTGAACCAAGCAGGTGGATACAATGAAAATGCCAGCAAATCGAACGTGTATATCGTATATATGAACGGTACGGTGTCGAAAGCTAACCGTTGGAGCCGAAAGGTGGTAGAGCCCGGTTGCGAAGTGGTAGTACCCGCGAAAGAGGAGAAGGATGGCATGTCAGCCAGTGAAATCCTAAGTTTGAGTTCAACAGCTGCATCGTTGGCTACCGTGGTGTTGGCTCTGATAAATGTGTTCAGATAATAGTTTAGATAGTATGGAAGAGCAGAATGTAAAGAAACCGCTACTGAAAGAGGCTGATTTGCTGCAGTTGGTAGGCAAGGTGTTAGCAAAGTGGAAGTTTATACTTAAGGTCACTATATGCTTTATGCTCCTCGGGCTCATCATGGCTCTTACCATGATAAAGGAGTATACCGCTCAGGTTGTCGTAGCTCCAGAGTCGTCAAACTCCTCCATAATGGGTGGCGGATTGGGTTCCTTGGCCTCTATGGTAGGTCTTGACTTGGGTAGTGTGGGGGGGGATGATGCCATCTATCCGTTGCTCTATCCAGACATCGTACAGTCATTACCCTTCATGTCGGCCCTGTTTGATGTCAACGTGAAGTCGCAGGATGGAATGGTAGATACTACTTATTTCTATTATGCGGATCAACTGCAAAAGAAAAATTGGGTTGGAGTGCTGAAATCTGCCCCTAAGAAGGCTATAAAAGGGGTGATGAAACTCTTCTCGTCAAAAAAGCTGACAGGAAACCCTGCAGTGTTTGACCCTTATAACTTGTCAGAGAAGCAGATGCAGATGATAGAGAATCTGAGTGGCGCTGTCACGATCTTTGTAGATAAGAAGACAAATGTGATAACGCTTTCGTTTACAGACCAAGACCCGCTGATTGCAGCTACTATGGTAGATACCATCATGTATCGTCTGCAAAATCAGATTACAGCATACCGCACCAAGAAGGTGGTGGACGATTGTGCATATATAGAAAAGCTCTATCAGAAGTCGAAGGCTGATTATGAGAAGGCACAAGAGACGTATGCATCGTATGTGGACCGTAACAGGAATGTAACACAAGAACGCTTCTTAGTGGAAAAAGAGCGTCTGGAGGCCGACAAAGACTTGAAAAATACGCTTTATACCCAATGGGCACAACAGTTGATGTTAGCTCAGGCCAAGGTGCAGGAGTATACGCCCGTGTTTGTAACCTTGAAACCGGCTGCTGTACCTGCAATGCCTTCGTCAATGCGGAGGTCGATGGTCCTGATATTGTATACATTCTTTGGTGGTGTGCTGGCAGTAGCATACGTATTACTGAAGGAGCCTTTTGTTGATGTTTATCGGAAACTATTTAAGTCGAAGAGGTGATATACTTTGTCGTATTTATACTGCTGCTGATACCAGTTGTTAAATACGATTGGATGGTCAAATCTGGCGGTGAAAAGGGGTGGTACTATTTTAGTTTGGTGGTGCTGATCCTTTTCGCAGGATTGCGCTATCGTGTGGGGGGGGATACGTTAATATATATGAGTTTGTTCTATGAGTGGCCCAAATTGGATGAACTCAAGTATTTTGATTTTACTACGGCTACTTATAATCCCTTGTGGTACATCTTCTCGGCAATTGCTCGAAGTATATATGATGACTTCACCACGTTGCAGATAATGCATGCCATTATAGTCAATTGTACCTTCTTTTGGTTCTTTCGCAAGTATTGTCCAAAGTATTACTTTTCAGCTATTTTGCTGTACTATATCAGCTACTTTTGCTACTTCAATATGGAGGTCATGCGTGAGTCGCTGTGTATATGTGTGCTTTTGCTATCTACGTCATTCCTATTGGAGAAGAAATGGCTACTCTACTTCCCGATGTGTGTGATCGGTCTTTTTATTCACTACTCGGCTGCTATTATGCTGGTGCTGCCCTTCTTACTCCTATTCAAACGACCTTCCTGGAAATGGGAAATATTGATATTGTTGGCCATTGTGGTTGCCATGAGAGTAGTGAATGTGCCTATGCTTGTGTTAAGTTTGTTCGGTTTGAATCGCCAGTTGACATGGCTCATTGGAGGTTACATAGAGGAGATGCGTAATGTGATGGGTATCATATCTGAGTTGTTACACTATTTCCCAATATTTATTTTTATTTACCTGCGTGAGAAACACCAGATTACGGAAAAGTACGATTTTAGTCCGCTCATGATGGGTACTGTAGTTATATATGCTTTGGCTATGAATATTGGTGTCTTCAGTCGATTTATCAACTATTTCGTTCCTTTCATTTTAGTTTATTCGGTGAATACAATATATAGAACGTTGTATTGGAAATTTAGGGACTATCAAGTCAGCTATCTATTGTGTATGGCTGCATTTCTTGTGATGGGATTCAATTATTATTATTACTATGGCAGAGATTTGTCAGATGCGTATCCCAATGCGCGGGGGTATCACATATTTTATCCTTATAGCTCTGTTCTAAATCCCCAAATTGACGAGTATCACGAGCGTTTTATAGAGAATTATCGTGACGTTTCTATTGAGTTTTAATCGCTTTAAATTATATGATGACAGCTATTATACTTGTTAACTGGAATGGAGCAGATGACACTATTGCTTGTTTAGAGTCGTTGAGTAGAATGACGGAGCCGCACTTTGTTGTGATTGCCGATAATTCTTCCTCGGATGATTCAGTGTCTCGTATCCAAGCATGGATAGACGAATCTGGGCAGAACAACCCTGTGGTAAAGGGATATCAGTTGCTCTCATTCGATGCGAACTATGGTTTTGCAGTGGGAAACAACAAGGCACTTGCAGCGGCAATGCTGCGTAATCCTGATTATTGTATGTTGCTCAACAATGATACTGAGGTGGAACCAGACTTTTTGAGTAGGTTGGTAGCCTTCGCTGAAAATAATAAGGAGGTCAAAGTCCTTTCACCTTGTATTTGTTATCATTCACAAAGAAACAAAGTGTGGTTTAGTGGAGGACAACTCATCTTCGGTTCGCGGAAGAATCTTTATGCAGAAAAGAATATAGGGGAAGTAGGAAATACCCCATTCACCATATCGTTTATCTCTGGATGTGCATTATTCTTTCAAACATCGTTGCTAAATGAGCAAGCAGATTTGTTGTACAACGACTTCTTTTTTGGCGAAGAAGACTACGAGTTTTCTTTAAGAATGAAAAAAGAAGGAGTGAAAATGATGTGTGTACCTCAGTCTGTGGTGTATCATAAGGTGGGATCCTCCCAAAAGCGTACGAATGATACTCGCGGTTTGGGACGTGTGTATATGTATTATCATAACCGCTTGGTATGTGCCCGTTTGTATTATTCCTCATTAAGTTTTCTTTTGATTCGTTTGCTTAGCTGCCCCTCGTGCTTCAAATATTTCAAGCAATATTCAGGCTCGCATCGTATTGCGTGGCAAATCTTAAGACGCTTGTTGAAGGATGTGAAGACGCATACAGGTTTTAGCTATGCCGATTTCTCAGCATTGATGTTTGACAATACCTATTTTTCTTTTGAAACCTCAAAGGTTGACGCATTATGAAAGTGCTGTTTTGTACACCATATGGCGATATTACAAAGGACAATATCGGCGGAATCTCTGTTTGGGCAAAGGCTATTGTTACACAATATCAGAGTGTGGCATCTGGGTCTGATATAGAGTTAGACGTATTTGCATTAGACCGTAAGACTTACGTCAGAGGCGTGAATACTATTGTACGTATATGGACTGGTATTGTAGAGTATATACGATTGGTGCACCAAGTATGGAAACAAATAGATGAAGGAAGATATGATGCTGTCCATCTGTGTACGACGGCTTCTTTGAGTCTGATAAAAGATTGGCTCATTCTGGGCTATGCACATCGCAAAGGATTGAAGACATTTTTGCATTTCCATAATGGCAGAGTATATGGGATTGTCCATCGTAAGAATTGGGAAACCTATTTGTTGCGATGTGCTTTGAGAGTCGTTGACGTACCCATTGTTATGGATGCCTTTTCGCTTGACGCGTTGGAAGAGTGGAGAATTACTTCTGCAATCAACCTCCCCAATCCGTTGTCCACCTTTGTTTGCCAAACTATAGACTCTTGTACCCCCTTGCCTGAACGTGCCAAAGGACGTTTGCTGTTTGTTGGGCATATCGTGGACATCAAAGGTGTCTATGAGTTAGTGGAGGCTTGTACACGTATGAGAGACATTCGCTTGCGTATGGTTGGCTATGCAGAGGAGGATGTCAAGCAGCGTTTGCTTGCTATTGCCTCAAAACGCCAAGACGACTGGTTGGAGTTTACGGGTGGCCTCAGTCGTGAAGAGACCATCCAAGAAATATTGTCTGCAGATGTGCTTATTGCACCGTCTCATATAGAAGGTTTTCCTAATGTAATACTTGAGGCTATGGCTTGTGGAACGCCCATCATCGCAACCCGAGTAGGAGGTATTCCTGAGATGTTGGACAATGGCTCATGCGGGGTGCTGATAGAACCTCGCAGTGTGGAGGCTATTGTTGCCGCCGTTGAAAGTTTTATGCATGATGAGCAGAGAAAAGCTCTGTATGCTACACAGGGAAAGGAACGAGTGAATAAGGTGTATTCTATTTCTTCAATATGGAACCAATTAACCTCAATTTGGAAAAGTGTTTGATATGATAAGACTTTCAAAACATAATATTCAAGCACTGTATCTTTATATATCTACACTTCTTGGCTCATTGCTGGGCTTTGTGACTTCCGTTATCAATACCAACTTTCTATCGGAATCAGATTATGGAGATGTGAGGTATGTACAGAATCTGATATCCTTCTTTTCTTGGGTATTGTTGTTCGGCTTTTTTCTTAGTGGCAGCCGCTTGTTGGCTGTCTCGCGAAGCGAGTGCTACAGGCGTAAGGTACGTGGTGCAATGATTCTTGTGCTACTTGCCAGCAGCGTAATATTGATGGGAATAACCTGTCTGATAGGAATTCTGCATTCAGATTCGTATATAGTAAAGCATCTTTTTATGGCATCCTTGCCTGTTTGTTTCTATCCCCTACTTACAAATTACATAAATACGACTGCCCAAGGCGACAATTTTATTGGCCGATTGGCTCTTTCTCGCGTGTTGCCTGCCCTTTTATATGTTCCGGTTGCATATTGGATATACTCCAGTTATGGCGCTACCTCAACATTGATGGTGTTGCTGCAGTGGGGACTGTATTGCTCGATACTGGTTGGGATAATAGCGTCAACAAAACCTTCTTTTAAAGAACTTAAGCCAGTATTTATAGAGCTACAATCTGAGAATAAAACTTATGGCCTACATTTGTATTATGGCTCATTGGCGATGGTGGCTACTAGCTATTTAGCAGGTGTGACTCTTGGTATTTTTAATGAGGATAATGTTAATGTAGGTTATTATACATTGGCGCTTACTTTAACTACTCCATTGTCTTATTTGCCTGGTATTATAGGTACTGTTTATTTTAAGAAATTTGTAAATGAACCTCGTATACCCAATAAAGTTATGAAAAGTACATTGCTGTTAACTGTGCTCTCATGTGTTTGTTTTGTATTGTTTGTTCGTGTGTTTGTACACATGTTTTACCCAGAGTCTTACGCTATGGTCGGAACCTATGCTTCATGGCTGGCTGCTGGTTTCTCGATTCATGGTCTTGGCGACATGATTAACCGTTTTTTTGGATCGCATGGTGTGGGAAAACCTATCCGGAATAGTAGTTATGCTTGTGGCCTAATCAAAGTTACAGGCTTTATCGTTTTAGTGTGGTTATGGGATATTAATGGCGCTATTATAACACAAATAATGAGTTCGTGTGTGTATTTTGTTACCATGTATTGGTATTATAGGAGAATGTTTTAGCATTTAGCAGGCGAAATGTCCAGAACTGATGTCGATGCCGGTCCCGAACCTGACCTTTAATTCTCATTGGTCGTTCTTTTTGTAGTGTTAGTCTTTGCAAATATAAGCAGGTTTCTTGTTCAGTGCAGAAAATGGCATGTTTCTTGAGCTTATTCGTGAGGTTCATTGAGGTGGTGTGTGAACTTTTTAAACTTCACTTTGCATATATTCTCAGTTATTTGTATCTTTGCAGCTAATTGTGTTATGAGGGTCGAGTGCCCTCTTGATTGTAATGTTGAAAATATTGTATGAAAGCATGTTTCATGGGGTTGGGATACATTGGTCTCCCGACTGCAATTATAGCAGCAAAGCATGGGGTGGAGGTTGTCGGCGTGGATGTGAATGCTGATGTGGTGGAGGTGACCAATGCCGGCAAGCTGCATATCGTAGAAGACGGATTGGAGGAGCTGTTGCAGGAGGCTATCGCTTCGGGCAACTTCAAGGCGTATACGCAGCCGCAAGAAGCTGACGCATTCTTTATCGTGGTACCTACACCGTTCAAGGGTAACCACGAACCTGATACCTCATTCGTGGAAGCTGCCACGATGATGGTACTCCCTTATTTAAAAGAGGGGGATCTCTATGTGATTGAGTCAACATCGCCCGTAGGTACTACGGAGAAGATGACTGAATTGATTTTCAACAATCGTCCAGAGCTGAAAGGAAAAATATATATCGCCTATTGCCCTGAGCGTGTGCTGCCTGGTAACATCATTGAAGAACTGGTTAACAACGATCGCGTGATAGGCGGTGTTGATGAGGCTTCTACAGAGAAAGCAAAAGAGTTTTATCGTCATTTCGTAAAGGGACAGCTCCATTCTACTAACTGCCGTACGGCGGAGATGTGCAAACTTACGGAGAATGCTTCGCGTGATGTTCAGATTGCCTTTGCAAATGAGTTGTCGCTCATCTGCGACAAGGCAGGAATCAATGTCTGGGAACTTATAGATTTGGCAAACAAACATCCGCGTGTCAACATCCTGCAACCAGGATGTGGTGTGGGAGGACATTGCATCGCCGTGGATCCGTATTTTATCTCGTCGGCCTATCCTGAAGAGGCTCGTATTATATATCAAGCTCGTGAAATCAATAACCATAAGGCACAGTGGTGTGCCGAGAAGGTGCGTCGTATGATGGTGGAGTTTGAGTTGAAAAATCATCGTGCCCCGAAGGTGGCTATGATGGGACTTGCTTTCAAACCCAATATCGATGACTTGCGTGAATCGCCAGCTAAACTGATTACCTCACGTGTATTGCAGTCGTGTAATAACGGAAATGTGATGGTAGTAGAACCGAATATCACCGAACATAATGTTTTTAAATTAACAAATTACAAGACCGCATACGAAAAAGCTGATATTGTCGTTTATTTAGTAAATCACCGAGAGTTTGCCGAGCTCAACTATCGTCCCGAGGTACAGGTGCTCGACTTCTGCGGTGTATTTAAGAAATAAAGGATAGTGGCATGAAGAAGGTAATGTTGGTGTTCGGCACTCGTCCCGAAGCTATCAAGATGGCTCCGTTGGTGAAGGCCTTTGCACAATTTCCTGAAACTTTTGAGACCATAGTATGTGTCACAGGTCAGCATCGCGAGATGTTGGATCAAGTGTTGCATATCTTTGACATTGTTCCCGACTATGACCTCAACATTATGAAGCAGGGACAGGATCTCTACGATGTGACCTCGCGTGTGTTGCTTGGTATGCGTGATGTGTTATGTGAGGCACAGCCTGATGTGGTACTTGTTCATGGAGATACTACCACAAGCACGGCGGCTGCTCTCGCTGCTTTCTACCAGCAAATTCCTGTGGGGCATGTGGAGGCAGGACTTCGTACACATAACATCTATAGTCCGTGGCCTGAGGAAATGAACCGCCAGATTACGGGACGAATAGCCACCTATAACTTCTCGCCTACATCCCTCAGCCGACAGAATTTGTTGGAGGAGAAGATTGATGAACATAGCATCATTGTAACTGGCAATACTGTCATAGATGCCCTCTACTGGGTGATAGAAAAGATTAAGTGCGACGAGGCATTGAGTGAGAAACTCAAAACCTTCTTATCCACAGCAGGATATGATGTTGATCGTCTGGATAATCCTAAACAATCAACCCTAAACCCAAAACAAGGAAGACGTCTCGTGTTGATTACTGGCCACCGTAGAGAAAACTTTGGTGATGGTTTTATTAATATGTGTACCGCTATTCGTGATTTGGCACAGAAATATCCCGATGTAGACTTTGTATATCCTATGCACCTTAATCCCAATGTGCGCAAGCCTATACAAAAAGTCTTTAAGGGGCTTGACACTCTCTCTCCTGGTGAAGGATGGGGAGAGGCTTCCAATATATTCTTCATTGAACCGTTGGAGTATCTATCTTTCGTGTATCTGATGGATAAATCTGCGCTTGTGCTTACTGATAGCGGTGGCATACAGGAGGAGGCTCCAGGATTGGGTAAACCGGTGCTTGTGATGCGCGATACCACAGAGCGTCCTGAGGCATTGGAGGCTGGTACGGTAAAGCTCGTGGGTACAGATCATGACATGATTGTGTCGGAGGTGTCTTGTCTGTTAGATGATGTTGCCTATTATGACGTGATGAGCAAGGCGGTCAATCCGTATGGCGACGGAAGGGCATGTGAACGTATTGTACACTATTTAATGGAAGTTTGAGATGATAGAACTGATTCCTTACATATTGGCATTTCTACTTTCGTCGGTGATAGTTTTTTTGGTTCATCCCTATCTTGTGAAGTTCGCTCTTTGGAAAAATATTGTGGATAAACCTAATGCGCGCCGTCTTAATCGTGTTCCTGTTCCTGTATTGGGCGGAGTGGGCGTTTTCTTAGGATTCATCGTGGCTCTTTATACACTTGCTGCAATGATGGACATACAATTGCCTGATATATATATAGTGCTATTGGTATTAATGATGGGAGTAGGGCTTGTTGATGATGTTCGTGATTTGAGCCCGTATGCCAAGTTCTCTATACAGATATTGGCAGCATTGCTACTTTATTTTCTATGTGACTTGAGGATTGACAATTTTTATGGCATTTTCGGGCTGTATGAAGTTCCCATGTCTGTGTCTTTTCCTTTGACACTCGTTGTATGTGTAGGATTAATCAACTCTATTAATCTGATTGATGGTATTGATGGCCTCTCTTCTGGCTATAGTATAGTGGCTTCGCTTTTGTTTGGGGGCTGGGCTTATGTGTTTGGGAATAGGGTTAATCTATTGATGTCTTGCTCGCTCATCGGGGCACTTATCCCTTTCTTTATATATAATGTGTTTGGGAAGAAGTCTAAAATGTTTATTGGAGATGCTGGCTCACATCTGCTTGGTATAGTTTTCTGTATAATGACTCTCAATACCATTGATTCTCCTGTTTCCTCAGAAATAGATGCTGCTCTAATACCTTTTTCTTTTGCTGTGTTGTCACATCCCATTATGGATACGCTACGTGTGATGACTATGCGAATTTGTAATGGGAAATCACCATTTTTGGCAGACAAGTCTCATTTGCATCATGCACTCGTAGGAAGAGGATTCTCTCACTTATCCACTACGTTGGTTATTATTGGACTCAACCTTGCTGTTGTGGCTATATGGGCTTTCTGTTTTCAACGAGGTATGTCAGCTACTGCACAATTGCTTGTTGCCGTAGCCTCAGCTACACTATGTATCATATTCCCTTATCCTTTGTTGGTGAAGATGAAGTGTTAAGATCCTATAGCTTCTTTTTTATGCTTGAATGATTTCAAACATTTCATTAGCCAAACGCTTACGATTGTAGGCCTGTGCTAAACATTCACCTCCTTCTTGACACGACTCGTACAATTCCCGTGATGAGAAAAGCTGAACTAATTTTTGTTTGAAATCTTCCTTATCTTCCGGCTCATAGTAGAGACCCGCTCCGAACTCCTCTATCATTTCACGTGCCTCACCGTCTACGCCGAGAAGAATGGGAATACGCATAGCTGAAGTTTCAAAGATTTTTGATGGTATCACCGTCTTGAACAGGTCGCTTTTCCGTAGGTTGATGAGAGCTGCGTCTTGTAGCGCTATATAGTCGGCCACCTCCTCTTTTGGCACGGCATCAATCAATATGACGTTATTGATCTTTTCTTTCTTGATTTTCTCCTCTATGCTATCTTTTTCAGCCCCGTTGCCAAGAATCATTAATGTGTATTCTGCTGAATCCTTTATGCAATCGATAAGAAAGTCTATTTTATGTGCCATTCCCAGTGTTCCGATATATCCCAGCACTTTCTTTCCCTCCAGATTATATTTCTCCAATAGTCTTTGAGATTTTTCTCGTGGTCTGAACAATTCCATGTTAGCCCCATTCTTGACGATGTAGATCTTTTCTGCAGGTATGCCTTTCCTAATAATCTCCTCTTTGAAGGAGCGGGTGACAACAACTATCTTTTCTGCCGATTTGTAGCACCATTTCTCTTCTTTAGAGAAATAGTTCAATGCAGCATTCTCCTTCATAGCACCTACAGCTTTAATGGAGTCGGGCCATAAGTCACGTACCTCCATAATCCAAGGCTTTCGTTTGAAATAGTGCAGTGTTCGTCCAGAAAGTGCGGTGAAAAATTGTGGAGATGTGGCCAAAATAATGTCGCACGACTCAAACAGGCCTGCAAAGAAAGAGGTGACGGAGAAACTTATGTAGTCGAGTATACGTTTCGCGAATCCTTTGTTGGCAGTCATATAGCTCCACACACGTATCACCTTGATGCCATCCATCCATTCGGTCTTGCGTAGTGAGTTTTTGTAGCCTTCATAGATCTTTCCTGTCGGATAGTTAGGAAAACAGGTAATTACTGTGACTTCATTCCCAGCTTTGACCCACTCACGGCAATGTTCGTAAGTGCGTGTCGCTGGGGCGTTCACTTCTGGTGGAAAATTGTCGGTAAGGAATAGTATCTTCATATTATATATATACATGGATTCTATATTGATGTATCCTAATACTTGCGTAAGCTGATACGTGTGCTATCTGAGGTTAGTGTGAGAGTCTCTTTTGATAGGATGATATGAAATGTAGTGTACTCCTGATATAAACCAAATCTCTTCAGTTCAGACAGCGGAGCTTTCTTTTTGCTACCATCTAAGTCGTATTCACGAAAATCTCCCATGCTTATGGAATCTCCTTGCCAATCAAAACAGGCATGGTAACGCGTACCCATCTGTCCCATAACATGTGTGGAAGGATATTTGGTAAGTTGCACTATATGGCGTTGGAAGGCATAAAAAAACTCATTGTTGCATTGCACGATGTCTCCCGTTTCTAACTGTTCTATTTCTTGCACTTGCCAAAAACCATCTAAGTCGCCATTGATGAGGTAGCTCTCGCATGAAGAAAATAACAATATTAATGCGAATGAAACTGTCAATATATAATCTTTATGCTGTATCATCTTCTAATACTGAAACTCGTTTATTTCTTGGTTTTAATCCATCCTGTATGGCACATGGTTAGCATACCACCGAAATTGTTGCCTATTAGCCCACTACGGTCGAATGCTAAAGCGCCAGTCAGCAACCAATTGTTTCTTCGCTTGGGTTGATAGCTGATTTCTCCCATCATACTGAGCTGTGTGAGAGGATTGGGAAGTGGATCAATGATGGACCCCCAATGCCTGCTCCACGAAAACATTATCCGATAATCTATGGTATTGGTCGGCTTCCCATTAAAACCTATATGATGCGAGCGTATGCGTTGGTTGGGCATGGTGAGATTGTGGTTATTGTTGTAAGCAGGGGATAGTATATGTGGGTTACATATAGCCATACCCCAATGTTGCCATGATGAATAAAAACTGTGGTTGTAGTACAGATCAGCTCCTCCTGTTTGTTCTGGAGTGTTTTCTCCTGAGTTGTGCAGGATTGGTCCGCTTTGATCTCGCGAAGTGATATATTCGTATACGAGGGCCTGCACGAACTTGTTTTTAGGGAAAGTAATCTCTAAACCATAAAGTCCGTCTCTCCATGGAAGGTAAGTGACCCATCCTTTTTCTCCATTTTGATTATAATGATAATCAAGGCCAAAGAGTCCTGAGTGGTCTTCGTAATAATGCTCATAATATGCCTTTATATACCAATCTTCTTTTTCGTAATATGTAGCAAAATGCCAACTCCCTAAAATATTGCCATTGACGTTTAACTGGTCTATGTTAGGCGAGTCGCTCCCTCCTGCCATTGGAATGATTGCCTTGATGTATTCTTTGTAACCATGTGGGAGATTGTAGCGCAAGATGTCGCCTTCTGAATGTTTTTCCCAAGTCTTGCCTCCAAATTGGCTATACATCTCTAAGCCAATTTCTACGGAAAAGGGACTCTTGCGTTTGTTCCCGACCTTCATGAATGCTGTTTTCTCATGAAATAAGATGTCCTCGGCATAGCGAGTACCTTGAACCCCATTAGCCGTGAATACTCGTTGAAAAGCATCGTCTGTGTGTCTTCCATAGCTTAGATGTCCCTTTACTTGCACCCATCCGTTGAACCACCAGGGTATAGTGGTGTATTCGTTGATACCAAACCTCACTTGAGGTATAGGGCGTGCGTTGGGGGCAAAGGTAAGTCCGCCGCCACTCAAGGTTCGATGTTTGCCTTCAGACCAGCGTTCCTTGCTACCGATACTAAGTTCCCAACAACCAAGCTTCATGTCGGCATAGAGCTGCTGTATGTAAAAGGGGGCGGTATAGTTGTAGGCACCGGCCAACTCTACTCCGTAGGCCCATGTGAATTTCTCCTTATCGTCAAATGTTCGGAATAGGCCTGCGCTGAGGTTGGCGCTGTTGTTTTCTAATGAAGAGAGTCCATGTCTGTTGCTGGCCAGCCAAAAAGGAGCATGCTTGCCTGTTGAGGCTACAATGTCGGTTTGCACCTCATAACTTATTTTGCCCCATTCGTCCGTTTGTGCCACTATAGGTAAGACTGCTAACAAAGGGAGGAAGAGCGATAAATGGTGTCTGTTCTTCATTGTGTTCGTTGTTTTATTGCAAAGATACGGATAAACGAGCGAGAAATATCAAGCTTGCTTGAATATTTTTCACAGCGAGTGAAAATATCTTCGAGGTTACCTCAAAGATACGAATAAACGAGCGAGAAAAACAACGTTTAGTTTGATTTTTTCCCCAGTGAGCGTAGGTCGCTTCTAATGGATTGCCAGAAAATGTTAACGAATGAACTATCGGAACTACAAAATATTCTAAACTTTTGCATAGAGTGATGTGATTTCTCATCGGTTTTGTGTAACTTTGCTCCATAGATTAACAGTATGAGTAATAACTTTAACGGAAGATGTCGTATGTTTTCAGGAATAGTAGAAGAGTGTGCTACTGTAGTGGGTGTTGTGAAAGAGCAGGAAAATTTGCATCTGACACTCAAGTGTAGCTTTGTGGATGAGTTGAAGATAGACCAAAGTGTGTCGCATAACGGTGTGTGCCTGACCGTAGTAAGCATTCAAGACGGTACTTATACGGTTACCGCCATGAAGGAGACGATAGAACGATCGAATCTTGGCTACTTGAATGCGGGTGATGAGGTAAATGTAGAGCGCAGTATGATGATGAATGGTCGTCTCGATGGACATATCGTTCAGGGGCATGTGGATCAGACCGCTACTTGCGTTAAGGTTGAGGATGCCGAAGGTAGTTGGTATTATACCTTTAAATACACATTTGATAAAGAAATGGCACAACGTGGCTACTTTACAGTCGATAAAGGGTCGGTGACTGTCAATGGAGTGAGTCTTACGGTATGTAACCCGACGGAAAACAGTTTTCAAGTTGCGATTATTCCCTATACTCATGAGCATACCAACTTCCACAATATTATAGTGGACAGTGTTGTGAATCTTGAATTTGACATCATCGGTAAATACATGGCACGTATGGTGTCGCTTACCAATGGCTGATATGATGAACGCTGAGGCCTTTTATCAATTGGTGGTTGCACGGCAGAGCGACCGTGCTTATGATACCGACCGTGCCGTAGAGCCGGAGAAAGTACAACGTATTCTCGAGGCTACTCGCCTGTCACCTTCGGCTTGTAATGGTCAACCTTGGCACTTTATAGTAGTCACAGAAACGAAGTTACGTGAAGATATCGCTCGGTCAATGGTAGGACTTGGGCTTAATAAGTGGGCGATACAGGCTCCTGTGTTGATTCTGATTGTAGAGGAGGCTACCAAAACGACCTCGCTGTTAGGGGGGCTAGTCAAGCATAACCACTATCCGCATATCGATTTGGGCATTGCTGCTGCACATCTTACATTGGCTGCCGAGGCAGAGGGCTTGGGTTCATGCATGATTGGCTATTTTGATGAGAAGAAAATCAAGAGAATGGTAGGGGTACCGCGCCACAAGCGTCTGCCGCTAATTATCACGTTGGGTTATGCTGCTAAGGAAAAGCGCTCAAAGAAACGTAAAGGAATTGATGAAATAGTTAGTTATAATAAGTATGGCAATTAGCTGTTTGTAAGAAATCTACCTGGACGAATAAATAAATTTTGATATATATATTGTCGCGAATAGTTAATTTTACTATTTTTGTCACAAAAAGCATTGCTGTCCAATGATATTGGCCGGTGAGAAATAAAACACAGATTATAAACTTTAAAAGAAACTATTATTATGGCTTACAAAGTTGTAGACATTGAAGGCGTAGGTGTTACCTATGCAGAGAAACTGGCTGCTGCCGGTATCAACAAAGTAGAAGAGCTGTTGGCTAAGTGTGCAGTTCCTGCAGGACGTAAAGCTCTGGCTGAGGAGACTGGCATTTCTGACAAGCTCATTCTTAAGTGGACAAACCATGCCGATCTTATCCGCATTCATGGCGTAGGTCCTCAGTTTGCAGAGTTGCTTGAAGCTGCTGGGGTAGACACCGTAAAGGAGTTCCGTCATCGCAATGCTGAAAATCTGGCAGCTAAGATGGAGGAAGTTAATGCTGAGAAGAATCTTGTCAACCGTGTACCCTCTGTAAAGGAACTTACTAAGATGATTGACGAAGCTGCGACTCTCGAGGTTGTTGTAACCTATTAATATAATAATTATTGGTGTCCGATAAAACTCGGCAACAGATGCTGAATCAGGCTAAAAATCCACCTCTAGAGTCCACTCTGTTTGATTAGGGGGCTTGGATTAGAAAAACAAGTACTCTACCGCTGTTTAACAGCAGTCGAGCACATTATTGTTGGGTTAAGCGATTTTTATCGGACACCAATAATTATAAATGAAACCATCGTTTTCATCTCTAAATCCATTGACTGAAGGGCGTAATGGGGATACGAGCTTTATCTCCTTGGCAGCCATGTCTTTATGTTTTCTACAGTAGGCAGTATCAGCTATAACCTCCTCAATGTCTTCCAGTCCATTCTCTTCCGTCTTTTTTATCAGCAAGGGCAAGATTGCACCGTTCCCCTTTTCTCCGGAAGTTACGGTTGCAGCTGTTATGAAACCGTCCTCTGTTTCTGATATATGTATTTTATAACCGGTAAACGGTTTGTTGGTTGACTTATGCCCATAACGGACATCAGTATCCTTGCACACCATAGCACGGACAGCTATGTCATCAAGTGCTTCTTGAAGGTAATTCATCTTTTCTTGAATACCCACAGTAATAGTAATGCCCATATCAGTTATGGTTGTGAGCAGAGATTGGGATATTCAACCATCATGTTTGATTCTTTGGAAACCGGTACCCCGGGAAGTTTCGTGTAAAGCTCACGATTGATACCTGATTCCTTGACTGTAGCCAACAAATCATGGCTTCTTCGTGAAATAGCTTCTGATGGAGTGTATCTTTTGAACACTGATAATGTATGGGTTGAATCAACTATTATTTTCTTGGAAGAAAGTAATCCAAGTACCTTGGCTTTGTCTATGTCGAACGTATTAAAGGTCCATCAAATCAATGTCCTTCATTCGCTGACGACGGAATACGGTTAAAAGAGAAGGGTCGATAACGTCTCCTCCGGATTGAGCCCCAGAAAGTATTTATATGACATGTCCGTATATGAACGGGCAACAAGGTCTCTGTCAGAAGCCGGATTCTATACAGTCTCTATAAATTAAATTAGGAGGTTGAATAGAGAATCTCAACCTCCCAATTTTACTAAAGAGAGTGAAGGGACTTCTTCAGCACCATCAAAACGACGTACCCTCTTTTGGTTAATAACTGTTCATGCCCGTCACGCCGTTTCTGAGTGTCAGGGTTTGTAACTCGACGTAAGAATGGTGGCTTTACTTGAATGTGTGACATTGTACCTCCATAAAAAGATATTGCCAGTCTTGGAATGAATATTGCCATGTCGGGAATATAGAACGCTCGTTGTCCTATTTGCTGGTGACCCCTAAAAAAGTCAAGAAAAGATACGTGCATAGAGATTTATTTGTATATTTGCGAATTAAAACATTGACAATAAAATGCTATTATCTATGAAAAAAGTTCTTCTCACAGTACTATGTGTTGCCGGTATGGCAATAAGTTCCCATGATATTTTGGCCCAGCGCATACAGCAACCCCTCGGACGTGGTGTGGTAGTAGCCGTCAATGGTTCTTCGGCCACAGTCACTTGGCGCCGTTTGGCACAGGAACCCGAGAATGCTACCTATAATATATATGTGGACGGAAACAAGATTACCCCATCGCCCGTGACCAATACCAACTATGCTACCAACACGAGTAAGGTGCCCATCGGTAGCGAAGTGACAGTGAGCGTGGTGACCGACGGCATAGAGTCGGCACAGAGTACACCCTACAAGGTTGTGGGTCGCGACTTGCGCAATATGTTCATGAGCATCCGCTTCGATGGCTCGCCACTCACGGCATCGGGCTACACCACTGACTACGTATGGCCTGCCGACCTTGACGGTGACGGTGAGATGGACTACGTGGTGAACCGCAAGAGCGTATCTACCGGACTTGACAACTATGTGGAGGGATACCTGCGCACTGGTGAGTACCTGTGGACAGTGAAGCTGGGACCCAACGAACTCAGCTGTGCAGGACAGGACGATATGATACTGGCCTACGACATGGACTGCGACGGTAAGGCTGATGTGGTGTGCCAGACGAGCGACGGCACGCAGTTCTGGGATGCCGATAATAAGGCCTTCGGGCTCTACGTCAATGGCCTTTCCACGGGCGACACTGATGGTGATGGTATTATTGACTATGAGACACAGTCCTCGCGCAATGCACCACGTTACATGACCGTCGTGGATGGTATGACAGGAGCGGAGAAATGCAGTGTGGAGCAGACCTACAACAACTCATACAACCGTACCAACCGCTCGGCACTCATGGGCGATGAGTACAACAAGCACGTAGGCCACGTGGGCGTATTCTACCCAGACGGTATACACCCTGCCATGATTATGGAGTGGCACACACGCAACAGCAACGGCAGTCATAACTACCACAACAGTGCCTTTGCCTTCGATTTCAGTACAGGCAAGGCCGGTGCATGGAAGGAACTCTTCTGCAAGAACACGGGAGGCCCTGCCTTCCACCAGATACGTATTGCCGATGTCGACGGCGATGGACGCGACGAGATGCAGACCGGCGGTTACACCATGGACCACGATGGTTCTACCCTTAACACCCCCAAGATTGCTCATGGCGACCGCTTCCGCACGAGTGATATCGACCCCGAGCGCCCGGGTCTCGAGACCTTTGCCATACAGCAGAATGCCGGTGATATGCTTGGTCAGATTCTCTACGATGCCGCTACAGGTGAGAGTATCAAGCGGTGGTATCTTTCGGGTGTAGGCGATGTAGGCCGCGGTGAGTGTATGGACGTTGACCCCAACCACTTAGGATGGGAGATGTGGAGCACGATGGGCGGTGTATACAATGCCAAGGGCGACCTCATACCCGAACACACAGCTCCCTATCCCACCGAAGGCATCTGGTGGGATGGTGCACTCGATCGCGAGATAGTGCAGACCAGTGACAGTCACCACAACGTGTATATTCAGGATTTTTATAAAGGACGTCTCATCGAGATTGCCAAGCTTAGTAACTGGCGCTATGTCACCGTGTATGCCAAGCGTGCCGCCTTCTGGGGCGATATCATCGGCGACTGGCGCGAAGAGTTAGTGTTGCTCCATAAGGAGAATGGCGTATGCGTCGGTATCGTAGGATTCACCACCGATTACACTACCGCCGTCAACAACATCTACTGCTTGCAGGAAGATCCCCACTATCGTGGCGACTGCACCACCAAAGGTTACTACCAAAGTCCCAACACGGGCTTTTACCTTGGCTACAACATGCCTCGCCCGCAACTTCCTCCCACCATGGTCACCGACCTTGTATGGCAGGGAACCGACAGATTCTCCAACTATGAACGTTCCGAGGCTACAGCCTATGCTGATGGCAAGAGCCTGCTCATTGACCTTAACACCGATGCCTCAGTCAGTGTAAACACAGTTATGCAGCCTTCTGTGCTTTATGCCATGCCCACGAAGGACCAGCGTGTCACACTCAGCGGTACAGGCAGTCTCGCTGGCGATATGGATCTTTGGAAGAGCCAGCAGGGAACTCTCGTGGCCGATGTACCGCTCGATTATACAGGCACCACCTACATATCGGAAGGTACGCTTGAGGTCTATGGCGAGCTAAAGGGAGACGTCAACCTCCGTGCCCGAGGAACCCTCAGTGGTAAGGCCATCGTCAATGCCATCAACTTCGAGGGCGCTCTTAATTATGAGGGATGCCGTCTGATGCCCACCGAGCTGATAACCTTCAAGCAGGGACTCAAGCTCGACCGTAAGGTATATATGGAGATGGGCATCACCACTACCGATGGCAACCAGCGTGCCGACCTCATTAAGGTAGAGGGTGACCTCACGGTGACAGCTCCTGAAATAGTGCTCACCATCGTACCTGCCGAGAGTGACGTGCAGCCTGGTAAGTTCAAGCTCATGGAGTACACGGGCGAGTTTATCGGCAAGGAAAACTTCACTGTGCGTGGCCTCACAGGTCTCTCCTATGAGATTGTTCACGAAGACAAAGCCATCTACCTTGTTATCAATGCCCAGCGCAGTGCCGCACAAGGCGTGATGTGGACAGGCAAAGCCAGTGAAATTTGGGACTACCAGGCTACCAATTTCCTTCTTGATGGGTCCGATACTGAGTTTGTGGCAGGCGATGAAGTCTGTTTTACCGACGAGGCACAGAACACAGTCATCACCATCAATGACCTCATGCCCATTGGTAAGGTCACCATTGACAACAATGAGAAGAGCTATACCTTCAAGGGCGATGGTGGCCTCAGTGGCAGCGGTTCGCTCGTCAAGGAGGGCAGTGGCAATCTTATCCTCGAAGCCACCAAGAGCGACTACACTGGTGCCACTATCATCAATGAAGGTAGCGTAACGGTGAAGGAGCTTGCCGATGGCGGCAGATCCAGTTCATTGGGTGCTTCGTCAGCTGCAACAGGCAACTGGCAAATAGGCAAGGCTACCCTCGTGATAAGCAATAGCAATACGGCAACAAACCGTAATCTGACATTGTTAGATACCGCCACCATACATATCGCTTCGGGAGCGACGTCACTGAAAGGAGTCGTTAGTGGTGAGGGTACACTGGTGAAGGCAGGAACAGGACAGCTCAACATTACTTATGCCGGCAATAACACTTGGACAGGAGGTACCATCCTCAAGGCCGGTACGTTGGCGATGGGTTCATGGAACACCACTTTCGGAAAGCTCGGTTCCAAAATGCATATACAAGGAAGTAGTACAATAAACATTTTCGATGCGAACAGCAGTTCTACCGTTCCTAACTTTAACTATGCCGTTACCATCGACAAGGGGCGTTGTCTGTCACTCAACCTTGGTCGGCGTTGCCAAGTGAGTGGCAGCTTTAGTGGCGAGGGTACTTTGGCCTTGTCGTTCCCCTATGTGCGTGGTGACATACGAGCCAATATGGCCAACTTCTATGGAACGCTTACTGCTACAGGTAGCCAATTCCGTTTGCGCCAGGCCACCAATATGCAAAATGCTACCGTCACATTGCTCAACGATGTGTACCTCGCTCATTTCTCTTCGGACAAGGAGGAGGCAAACTATACCACCACCATGGGAGCGCTTACCAGTACCTCCACGACATGTTCGGTTGGAATGGGTACTTATAATGTCGGCTATCTGGATACCGACTTTAGCTTTGCAGGTATACTCGGCCGTAATGCTGTGCTTAACAAGTATGGTGAGGGTACCATGTCGCTTACCGGCAACAGCAATGCTTGCCCTGTAACCATATATGAAGGTGCCGTTGAGGCAGCAAATACATCCAAGGCATACACAACCGGTTTGACCACCGTCAAGAGTGGCGGTAAGCTTTATGGTAAGGGTATAGCCAGTAACGTCACAGTCGAGAAGGAGGGTATTGTGGCATCAACCAAGTCGGGATTACCCACCGCTCGTCTGAAGGTGAATGGCACCCTTACGGTAAATCGTGGAGGTGTGGTACAAGTACGTGCGCGCAAGTCTACCAGCAAAATCAGCAACGATGGTTTTGAGGTCAGCGGTACAGCCAAATTTATCTCTCCCGTAATTGAAATCACGCTCACCAACGATGCTGTATGGGTAGCAGGTGACTCTATCCAGGTCGTGAAAGGAAAAGGTAAGATTTTCTTAAGCGGTACTCCGACCTTCATTCCAGAGACACCTGGCGCGGGACTGCAGTGGGACGATAGTACCTTTACTACAGACGGTACCATCCGCGTCATCTCAGATGGTACCGGCATCAACAACTCTGCATTCAGCATTCAGCATTCAGGTGCACCCATCTATGATCTCACTGGTCGCAAGATAGAGACTATCACCGAGAAAGGTATATATATTATAAACGGTAAAAAAGTAATCCGATGAAGCGAATTCTCATAGGCGCAGCTCTGCTGTGCAGCCTCACCCTCAGTGCCCAACGTGCCGAGTATAACTTTGACTCCGACTGGCACTACACCTTTGAGGGTACCGCCCACGTGGCTACCTTACCCCGTGCCTTCAACGAAGACTATGCCTACCGCGTAGCTATCGACCATCTCCCCGACGATACGGTGCGTTACGTCAAGACCTTCCGCCTGCCCCGTAAGGCCAAGGGGAAGAAGGTTTTCATCGAGTTTGAGGGAGCACGCCAATCGGCCACCGTATGGATTAACGGTCACCGCGTAGGCATGAGCGAGAACGGTGTCATGGCCTTCGGGTTCGACCTCACCCCCTACATCAATTACCGTGGAAACAACCGCCTCGAGGTACTCACTGACAACGACTGGAACTACCGCGAGCAACAGCATCCCGACCACAGCCCCTATCAGTGGAACAACAAGAACTTCAACGCCAACTACGGCGGTCTTCCCAAGCATGTGCGTCTCCATGTTACCGACAAGTTGTATCAGACACTGCCCCTCTACTCTAACCTCGGCACCACCGGTGTATACATCTATGCCAAGGACATCGATGTGGCCTCACGCCGTGCCGAGATTGTAGCCAGTTCGGAGGTGAAGAACGAGAGCAGCAAGCCCCGCGAGGTGGTCTATGAGGTCGAGGTCATCGACAACGATGGTCACAGCATCGGCACCTTCCGCAGTGCTGTGCAGTCTATTGCTCCTGGTGCTACTGTCACGCTCAGCGCCTCAAAAGAACTGGAGAACCTCCATTTCTGGAGTTGGGGCTACGGATACCTGTACACCGTGAAGACACGCCTCGTTGTAGGAGGCAAGTGCACCGATGAGGTAGTTACCCGCACAGGCTTTCGCAAGACTGAATTTGGTAATGGTCTCTTCCGCCTCAACGATCGCGTGCTCATGGTACACGGATATGCCCAGCGCACCAGTAATGAGTGGCCCGGCGTTGGTATGAGCGTACCCGCTTGGCTCAGCGACTACAGTAATCTCGAAATGGTGAAGAGCGGCGGCAACCTTGTGCGTTGGATGCACGTCACTCCCTGGAAGCAGGATATAGAGTCGTGTGACCGCGTAGGACTCATTCAAGCCATGCCTGCCGGCGATGCCGAGAAGGATGTCGAGGGACGTCGTTGGGAACACCGCGTAGAGCTTATGCGCGATGCCATCATCTACAATCGCAACAACCCCTCCATCATTTTCTATGAGTGTGGCAACGAGAACATCTCCGACATTCACATGGCCGAGATGAAGGCCATTCGCGACCTCTACGACCCGCACGGTGGCCGCGCCATTGGTAGCCGCGAGATGTTGGGCAGCAAGGTTTCGGAGTATGGTGGCGAGATGCTCTACATCAATAAGAGTGGCGGTCAGCCCCTATGGGCTATGGAGTATTGCCGTGACGAGGGTCTGCGCCGCTATTGGGACAACTGGAGCTACCCCTACCACCACAGTGGCGATGGTCCGCTCTACCGGGGTGCCGATGCTTCGGCCTACAACCACAACCAGGATCAGCTCGCCGTAGAGCATATACGCCGTTGGTTCGACTACTGGGAAGTGCGTCCCGGTATGGGCAAGCGTGTCAGCTCGGGGGGGGTGAAGATTATCTTCTCCGACACCAACACCCACTTCCGCGGTGAGTCAAACTACCGCACCAGCGGCGTGTCCGATGCCATGCGCCTGCCCAAGGATTCTTACTACGCCCATCAGGTGATGTGGAACGGATGGGTAGAGCCCGAAACTCCTCAAACCTATATCATGGGTCATTGGAACTATCCCGAGGGTACCGTGAAGCCGGTATACGTAGTCTCCAACGCCTACCGCGTAGAGCTGTTGCTCAACGGCCTACCTGTAGGTACAGCCCGCCGCGAATATGACTTCCTCTATACCTTCGACTCTGTAGCTTACCGCCCCGGTACCCTGCAAGCCATCTCTTACGATGAGCAGGGAAGAAAAGCGTCAGAATACACTCTCACCACCGTAGGCGAAGCTGCTACCCTGAGCCTCTCGCTCATGACAGCCCCCGATGGCATGCGTGCCGATGGCGCTGATCTCGCCCTCATCACTTTCGAGGTACTCGACAGCGAAGGTCGCCGTTGTCCGCTCGACAACCGCAACGTCGCCTTCACCTTAGAGGGGCCTGCCGAGTGGCGTGGCGGACTGGCCGAGGGCGAGGGCAACTGCGTGCTCTCTACCACCCTTCCCGTAGAGTGTGGCGTGAATCGCGTGCTCGTGCGTAGCCTCACCGAGGCTGGCTCCATAACCCTCACTGCCAAAGCCGAGGGTCTGGCACCGCAAACCATCACTTGGGAGAGCCATCCCGTAGATGTTAGCCGTGGCCTCAGCCTGCAGCACCAGCGCGATGTACTTCCCTGTTACCTCGGCCGTGGCGAAACACCCGCAACACCCTCCTACACCGACCGTAAGGAGACTATCTCCATAGCCCGCGTTATTGATAGCGAAGGCACCACGGCCCATGCCAGCCACCCCAGCACAGATGACAATGAAGATACCGAGTGGCGCAACGATGGCACATCGCGTACTTCATGGATAACCTACGAACTGACCCGTCCCGAGCGCCTCGACGAGGTATCTATCAAATTCACCGGTTGGCGTCGTCGTAGCTATCCGATAGAGATTTATGCCGACACCACCCTCGTATGGGAAGGCAGCACCCCCATGAGCCTCGGTTACGTGCATCTACCCGTAAAATCCACCAAGTGTTCACGTGTCACCATACGCCTGCGTGGTACTGCCACCGAGAGCGATGCCTTCGGACAAATCACCGAACTGGCTGCTCCCGTAGCCAACGAACTGGATCTCTATAAAGCCAAGGACGGCGACAAGGTACGCAGCGAATTGCGCATCGTAGAGGTAGACTTGCTGAAGTGGTATATCCCCGAGTGAGAAAAGTTTATGGTGAAACAAGAGGGTGTGTCAGTTGCAACTGACACACCCTCACTTATGTTTTGTCTTGTCATTCTTGGCAGAGCCCAGGATGACAAATCATAGTTTTGACATCCTCTTCTTTTTACTTGTTCAATATCTCCATTTGCTGGCGCACCGACTCCTCGTGGATGGCTTCGAAGACTTTCTTCATGAACTCACCGCTCATGCCGCATTGCTCGGCTTGTGAGGCACGTCGTTCGAGGATCTCGTTGTAGCGGGTGTTCTGGAACACGGTGACGCTGTGCTCCTTCTTGAACATACCAATTTCGCGGGCTACGCGCATGCGCTTGGCCAGTTCCTGTATGATACTGTCGTCGCACTCGTCAATGAGCTTGCGCAGCTGTCCGAGGTCTTCGGTGCTGTGGGTCTCATCACGAATGACGAGCATATCGAGGATATATTCGAGCGATTCGGGTGTCACCTGCTGTGAAGCATCGCTCCATGCCTTGTCGGGGCAGCAGTGGCTCTCGATGATGAGGCCGTCGAAGTTGAGGTCCATGGCCTGCTGGCAGAGCGGAGCGATGAGTTCGCGCTTACCGCCGATATGGCTGGGGTCGCATAGGAGCGGCAGGTCGGGGTAGCGTCGGCGCAGCTCGAGAGGGATATGCCATTGGGGCAGGTTGCGGTAAATCTTCTTTTCATAGGTGCTGAAGCCGCGGTGTATGGCACCGAGGCGTGTGATGCCGGCATTGTTGAGGCGCTCCATGCCACCAATCCACAGTTCGAGGTCTGGGTTTACGGGGTTCTTCACGAATACGGGCACATCTACCCCCTGCAGCGAGTCGGCAATCTCCTGCATAGCAAAGGGGTTGGCCGAGGTGCGTGCACCAATCCACAGAATGTCTATACCGGCTTTCAGCGCCTCCTCTACGTGCTTGGCTGTGGCCACCTCAGTAGTCACGTACATGCCAGTCTCACGCTTTACGCGCTGCATCCATGCGAGGCCTTCCACACCGATACCTTCGAAGCCACCGGGCTTTGTGCGGGGCTTCCATATACCGGCACGGAATATCTTGATACCCTTTTTGGAGAGTTGGGTAGCTGTGTTCATCACTTGTTCTTCGGACTCTGCGCTGCAGGGGCCTGCGATTACGAGAGGGCGCTTGTCCTCTACGCCTGCGAGTTTGATTGGTTGTAAGTTCATATGATTTGTTTTAATTATTAACCCTTGATTTCTAATTGCTTGATTCTCTTCAACGCCTCTTCTAACTTGTCATTCTTTGCACACAGCGAGATGCGTATGTAGCGGCTGCCATTGCTTCCGAAGATGAAGCCGGGGACGATGAATACGTGAGCCTCGTGGAGCACACGCTCGGTGAGTTCCTCTACATCTTGGTAATGGTCGGGGATACGCCCCCAGAGGAACATGCCTACCTGGTTTTTGTCGTAGGTGCAGCCCAGCGTGTTCATGATGGCTCCGGCAGTCTCGCGACGTGCGGCGTAGTTGGCATTGTTGCCTTCATACCAGTCGGCCTCGGCATCGAGTGCCTTGACGGCAGCCAATTGCATGGCGCGGTACATACCGCTGTCGATGTTGCTCTTCACCTTGAGTATCCAGCTGATGAAGGTGGCATTGGCTGCTATCATGCCGATGCGCCATCCGGGCATGTTGTGGCTCTTGCTCATGGAGTTGAACTCGATGCAGCACTCCTTGGCACCCTCCACAGAGAGTATGCTCAGGGGATGGTCATTGAGAATGAAGCTATAGGGGTTGTCGTTGACAATGACGATGCCCTTACGGCGGGCAAAGCTGACCAGACGTTCATACAGCTCGGGTGTGGCATTGGCTCCTGTAGGCATGTTGGGATAGTTGGTCCACATGAGCTTCACGCGGCTGAGATCCATACGCTCCAGGGCTTCAAAGTCGGGCATCCAGCCATTCTCCTCCTTCAGGTCATAGTGCACCACCTCGGCACCGAGCAGGCGGCTCAGTGAAGTGTAGGTGGGGTAGCCGGGATTGGGCACGAGCACCTGCTCGCCGGGGTTTACGAAGGCCAACGTCACATGCAATATACCCTCCTTGGAGCCTATGAGCGGTTGTATCTCACTCTTGGCATCAAGCTCCACGCCATACCACTGATGGTAGAAGCGGGCAAAGGCTTCGCGCAGTTCGGGAATGCCCACGTAGGGCTGGTAGCCGTGTCCGTCGGGGTTGTGGGCTTCGGTGCAGAGTGTCTCTATTGTCTCTTCTGAAGGCGGCATGTCGGGGCTACCCACACCGAGGCTGATGACTTGCAGGCCAGCGGCATTCATGGCAGCCACCTCCTTGAGCTTGCGCGAGAAGTAGTACTCGCTCACCGAGTTCAGGCGATTGGCCGGACTGATGCTGTATGCTTTGTTCTTTTCCATATACCTTTATTATATATGTAAGTCCCGCTCAACACTGAGCGGGACTTGCTAATTATTATTCTCTCTTTTATTCTATGAACCATTTGTGCTGCATAGCCTATCCCGCTCTACTTCGTGCTAAAGTAAAAGTAAAAATAGGAATAATATGCGTAACCAAAATGCTTCATCTTTTCTTTTTGCTTTTATTTATGGCACAAAGGTAATAGTTTTTTAGTAAACTTATACTTATGTGCGACATTTTTTCAAAAAAAACTTCATTTTTCTGATATTGTTCATTGTTGTCATGTGCTGATGTGCATCAAAAATATCAATACTCAATAAGCGATTGTCAATTTTAATGCGTAATTTTGCATCCATTATGATTAGTATAGAGAATCTGAAGGTCGAATTTGGCGCCACGCCGTTGTTTCAAGGAGTCAGTTACATCATCAATCCGAAAGACCGCATAGCCCTGGTGGGCAAGAATGGTGCAGGCAAGTCTACCATGCTCAAGATATTGGCGGGGCTTCAGCAGCCCACCGATGGTATGGTGAGCATGCCCAAGGATATTTCGGTGTGTTATCTGCCGCAAGTGATGAAGCTGGCCGATGAGCGTACCGTGCGTGAGGAGACCGAACTGGCCTTTGCCCATATCGGCCGGCAGAAAGCACTGCTTGATAAGTTGGCAGCCGAGTTGGCCGAGCGTACTGATTATGAGAGCGAGGCATATCACGAACTCATAGACCGCTTCACCCGCGAGAACGAGCGCTTCCAGATTATCGGTGGAGCCAACTACCATGCCGAGATGGAGCAGACGCTCTGTGGCCTGGGCTTCCGGCGCGAAGACTTTGACCGCCCCACCTCGGAGTTCTCGGGTGGATGGCGCATGCGTATCGAGTTGGCCAAGCTGCTGTTGCAGCACCCCGATGTGCTGTTGCTCGACGAGCCCACCAACCACCTCGACATTGAGAGTATACAGTGGCTCGAGGACTTTCTGGCACGCAACGGCAAGGCTGTAGTCCTTGTGAGCCACGACCGCGCCTTCATCAATAATGTGACCAACCGCACCATAGAGATCACTTGTGGCACCATACACGACTACCGCGTAAAGTATGACGAGTATGTAGTGCTGCGTCGTGAACGTCGCGAGCAACAGCTCCGTGCTTACGAGAACCAACAAAAGGAAATTGCCGACATCACCGACTTCATAGAGCGATTCCGCTACAAGCCCACCAAAGCCATACAGGTGCAGAGCCGCATCAAGCAGTTGGAAAAGATGGTGCCCGTGGTCATCGACGAAGAGGACCGCAGCACCCTACGCCTCAAGTTTCGCCCCGCACAGCGTAGTGGTAGCTACCCGGTGATATGCGAAGATGTGGCGAAGAGCTACGACGGGCACCTGGTCTTCAAGGATGCCAACCTCACCATCCGCCGGGGCGAGAAGGTAGCTTTCGTGGGCAAGAACGGTGAAGGCAAGACTACGCTTGTCAAGTGCATCATGGGCGAGATTCCCTATGAGGGCAAGCTCACCCTCGGACACAATGTGGAGATTGGGTACTTTGCGCAGAACCAGGCACAGTTGCTCGATGAGGAGCTTACCGTATTCGACACTATCGACCGCGTTGCCGTGGGCGACATACGTCTCAAGATACGCGACATACTGGGTGCCTTCATGTTTGGCGGCGAGGCTTCGGACAAGAAGGTGAAGGTACTCTCGGGTGGCGAACGCAGCCGACTGGCTATGATCAAGCTGCTGCTCGAACAGGTGAACCTGCTTATCCTTGACGAGCCTACCAACCACCTCGACATGCGCTCCAAGGATGTGCTCAAGGAGGCCATCCGCGAGTTCGACGGTACGGTCATCCTCGTGAGTCACGACCGTGAGTTTCTCGACGGCCTCGTCACCAAGGTCTATGAGTTTGGCGGTGGCAAGGTGAGGGAACACCTGGGCGGCATCTACGAGTATTTGGAGAAGAGGGGGGGAGGAACCTTTGATAGTCAGCCCTCCATGGCCATTCAGAAGACTCTCGGCTCTCCCGCTTCTCCGGAACCACAGAAAGCCGGTGCCATTGACTACGCTGCCCGTAAGGAGCAGGCTAAGGCGCAGCGCAAGTTGCAGAAGCGCGTAGAGGATTGTGAGAAACGTGTTGCCCGGATAGAGGCCGAGCTGAAGGAGCTGGAAGAATGGATGGCCACCCCGACGGGTGCTGCCAATGCCGCCCTCTTTGAGCAATATGCCCGTCTGAAGACCACGCTGGCCGAAGCCGAGGCCGAGTGGGAGGAGGCGATGATGGCATTGGAGGGGTAGTTTCCCCCCAAAAAAACACTTCGAATATAGGGTCATCCGTGACGGCAAGCGTCGGTCGTCAGTGACGACCGAAATCAGGCATCAGTAGCGGCTGCTTCGGCATACCTAAGTTAAGGCCTCCTGCAGATGGCAAATTCAGGCACCTATAGGTCTTAAATTTTATCACCTGCAGGTCTTTCGAAACAATACCTGTAGAGGACTGTGTCGTCTGGCCGATGTAACATTAATTAATACCTCGATAAAAGTAATATTCCAAGACTTGGAATATATATTGCCAGTCTTGGAATGAATATTGCCAGTCTTGGAATATAGAACCTCTGGCGCAAAGTGTAAAATTTCTCTGTTCTAAAACATGAAAATAATCAGGCATTCTTCATTTGCAATTCAGAATTATATTGTACCTTTAGTCTGCTGGCGCAAACAGAAAGGCTGCGCCTCAGAAAAATGCAACTGAC
>Ga0233360_1000020_pt1 | contig 64360 bp, 37 predicted proteins | sample ElkDunMinimDraft_20_FD_180671 | JGI IMG/M metagenome (GOLD analysis project Ga0233360, IMG submission 180671) | Fecal eukaryotic communites from dung pellets of Tule Elk in California, USA - Elk Dung A0 | ecosystem: Host-associated > Mammals > Digestive system > Large intestine > Fecal | place...
TTCGTTTTTTTACCCTATACCGTGACGACATCACGGCATAGCTTCTTGTACTACTTGTCTGTATGGAAAATCTTTCAAAGAACACTTCTTCTCGACAACCGCAAGGGCTGTCCCTCTCGATTGCGGATGCAAAGGTACTACATTTTACACATACAAACCAAATCTTTTACCAACTTTTTTTGAAAGAAATTTTAGACTTTTTAATAAGTGTCTGATTTACACTCATCATTTCCTCGGAGCCCTAAAACGCATTTCGCAAGTATTGACACCTCGGGATTGCAAAAAGGCATTTCCAAGGAAAAAGTCACCCCAAAGAGGCAGATAGCTTTCATCATCATTTACCCACATTTAGTCCGACACCACGCCACCATTCGGGTATTTTCTGTAATTTTGCAGCAAACATTAGCATTAAAGAAAATGAAAAAACGTTGGCATCTTCCCTTCCTCCTATTCCTCATTATAGGAAGCATCATCATTCTAAGCAAAAGCAAACCCACCTATCGCACCCAGCAAGGCAAGATATTCGGTACGCTCTACACCGTTATCTACGAGCACAATGCCGACCTGCAGTCACAAATCATGGGAGCGATGCAAGCTGTAGACAATTCGCTGTCGCCATTCAACCCACACTCCATCATCACCCACGTCAACAACAACGACTCCCTCACCATAGACTCGCTCTTCGCTGAAGTATTCCGCCATTCCTTATATATATATAATGAGACTCACGGTGCCTTCGACCCCACAGTAGCTCCGCTTGTCAACGCTTGGGGCTTCGGATTCAAGAACAGCATTGAGGTCACCACCTCTACAATCGACAGCCTGCGCTCACTTATCGGCATGAACCGCATCAGCCTTACCCCCGAAGGCCGCATAGTGAAGGAAGACCCGCGCATCATGCTCGACTTCAGCGCCATCGCCAAAGGATACGGCAGTGACCGCGTAGCGCGCGTACTTGACAGTTGCGGTGTGAAGAACTACATGGTAGAGATTGGCGGCGAGGTAGTAGTAAAAGGGAAGAACCGTCACAACAACCCTTGGGGCATCGGCATCAACAAGCCTATTGACGACTCGCTTGCTACCAACCAAGAGCTACAGACGGTGCTCCGCCTCACTGATTGCGCCATCGCCACCTCAGGCAACTACCGCAACTTCTATTACAAAGACGGCGTGAAGTATGCCCATACCATAGACCCGCGCAACGGTTACCCTGTGCAACACTCCCTGCTCTCGGCCACCGTGATTGCCGACAATTGCATGCGTGCCGATGCCCTTGCTACAGCTTTCATGGTATTGGGTGTAGACTCAGCCATGGCTTACTGCGAGCGTCACCCCGAGATTGACGGCTACTTCATCGTAGCAGCAGATAGCGGGCACTACGAGGTATGCCAATCTTTCGAAGAGGGGAAGTATTAGAGGAAGGTTACTAAAAATGCCCCGGGCCATCAAAAGCATAACATATAAAAACACCACATGCACATACGTTTTGCGGAGATTTTGCGTTAATACAGAATAATGAAAAAGGTAGTACTGCTTATTCTGTCGCTGATGGTCATGTTGCCCTGCTGTATGTTCCCGCAAGGGAGCATAGAGGGCAGCGGTGTAGTTATCAAGGGTAAGGTGACCGACGAGACGGGAAGTCCCATAGAGATTGCCAACGTATGGGTGGCACGGCAGATGAAGGGTACCACTACGGATCTCAAAGGAGAGTATACCCTACGGATTGCTACGGCCGACACGGTGGAGATAGCCTACTCGATGATAGGATACCAGTCGCGCCGACGCATTCTCGTCAAGCCTTCAGGCATCATCACAATGGACATCATGCTCCCCCACACGAACACAGCACTGCAGGGGATCACCATCCGCGAGACACGCCGACAGACGGGCACCATGCAACACCTCTCACAGAAGCAGGCGCGACTATTGCCCGATGCCACGGGAGGCTCCATAGAGTCATTCATCGCCACACAAGCAGGAGTGAGTTCCACCAATGAGCTGTCATCGACCTACAACGTCAGAGGCGGCAACTATGACGAGAACTCCGTATATGTCAACGGCATAGAGATCTATCGTCCGCTGCTCATCCGTGCCGGGCAGCAGGAGGGACTATCGTTCATCAATCCCGACATGGTGGAGAGCATAGGTTTCTCCTCGGGTGGTTTTGAAGCCAAGTATGGTGACAAGATGAGCAGCGTACTCGATATCACCTACCGCCGCCCCACACGACTGGAGGGTTCGGTATCGGCAGGATTGCTCGGCGCAAATGCTTACGTAGGCATAGGCAAGAAGGACAAATGGAGCATGACCCACAGCCTGCGCTACAAGACAAGCCAATACCTCTTGGGCACATTGGACACGCACGGCGAATACGACCCCTCGTTTGTGGACTATCAGACATACCTCACCTATCGCCTTACAGAGCAGCTGAGAGTGGGTTTCATCGGTAACATCTCACAAAACCGCTACCGGTTTGTCCCGTCGGACCGCAATACATCGTTCGGCACATTGGAAGATGTGAAGGAGTTCAAGGTATACTTCGGCGGACGTGAGGAAGACATGTTCCGCACATGGTTCGGGGCACTGACATTGGACTACGACATCAACGAAGCCAACCACATCACCCTGAGTACATCGGCCTACCGCACCGATGAGCAGGAGACCTTCGACATCATCAGCCAGTACTGGCTCAACGATGTGGATGAGGGCAAGAACATGGGCGTAGGCACCTATATGGAGCATGCGCGCAACTACCTCGCCGCTTCCGTCGCTTCCGTAGGACTCAGCGGCAGCCACAAGATGGAGCAACACGAACTCCACTGGGGAGCAGAATACAAATTAGAGACCATCAGCGACAAGCTCAACGAATGGGAGATGCGCGACTCGGCCGGCTACTCATTGCCCCACACAGGCGAGCGCATTGAGCTCATCTACAATCTTCGTTCACAGAACGACGTACGCAACCACCGCCTCTCGGGCTTCGTGCAGGACACGTGGCGCAAGCATGCAGACATAGGCCTCTTCGTCATCAACGGTGGTGTACGCCTCTCCTATTGGTCGTGGAACCGGGAACCCCTCTTCTCGCCCCGCGTATCTGTAGGCTTCATACCTGAAGACAACGAGAAGTTCACCTTCCGCCTTGCCACCGGCCTCTATTACCAAAGTCCCTTCTACAAAGAGTTCCGCGATACGGTACAGGCTGGCGGTTCATCGTTCGTAAGGCTCAACAGGGGCATCAAGTCGCAACGCTCCATACAGGTCGTCGGTGCCATGGACTATCAATTCCGTGTGTGGGACCGCCCCTTCAAGTTCACCACAGAGGTATACTATAAGGCACTGGCAAACCTCATCCCTTACAATATAAATAATGTGCGCCTCACGTACTATGGCGAGAACTGCGCCTCAGGCTATGCCACAGGGCTCGACATGAAGCTCTTCGGCGAATTCATACCCGGCACAGACTCCTGGCTCACGGCCTCCATCATGAGCACCGAGGAGAAAATCGACGGTAAGTGGTATCCACGTCCAACGGACCAGCGTTTCAACCTCTCGTTCTGCCTTACCGACTATTTCCCCGGCTCGGACCGCTGGCAGATGAACCTACGTGCCGTATATGCCAATGGTCTGCCCTTCGGCCCTCCCCACTCAGGCCGCGAGAAGCAAATATTCCGCGCACCGGCCTACCGCCGTGTTGACATCGGCATGAGCTACCGCATAGTAAACAATGAAGAACGCAATATCCGAACAGGATGGCAACAGCACTTCCGCAACGTATGGCTCGGCGTAGACGCCTTCAACCTGTTAGACATCAACAACGTGAACTCCTATTACTGGATCACTGACACGGAGAACCACCGTTATGCTGTCCCCAATTACCTCACGGGCCGACGCATCAACGCTCGCCTGCTCATCGAGTTCTAAACTCACACTTTTTCCCGGTTCCAACTGCGCCCTTGCCCAAACCACAAGGGTTTCTATGGCATACAAGACACTATTTATCAAAAAATAAATCACGATTTATCGGTCGTAAATGAAAAATAAGTCGTAACTTTGAAGCCAAATAGTATTTTTATAAAAATAACCAATTTTAATTATAAAAAACAACATGAAAATCTCAAGAATCGAGCACCTCGGCATTGCTGTAAAGAGCATCGAGGAGGCACTGCCCTACTATGAGAACGTATTGGGCCTGAAGTGCTACAACATCGAGACCGTAGAAGACCAGAAGGTACGCACCGCATTCCTTATGGTAGGCGAGACCAAAATTGAATTGCTTGAGCCCACCTCTGAGGAGAGCACCATCGCCAAGTTCATCGAGAACAAGGGCGCAGGCGTACACCACGTAGCATTTGCCGTTGAAGACGGCGTTGCCAACGCACTTGCCGAGTGTGACGCTGCAGGCATCCGCCTTATCGACAAGGCCCCCCGCAAGGGTGCTGAGGGACTCAATATCGCATTCCTCCACCCGAAAGCCACACAGGGCGTATTGACCGAACTTTGCGAGAAACCGTAAATTAATTCTGAATTTTGAATTATGAATTGTGAGTTGGCTCCGTGATGAGTGATAATTCATAATTCATAATTCATAATTATAATAATCATGTCACAATTAGATAAAATTAGAGAACTCGTAGAACTGCGCGAGAAAGCCCGTCTGGGCGGTGGCGAGAAGGCCATTCAAAAGCAGCATGAGAAGGGTAAGTATACCGCACGCGAACGCATCGATATGCTGCTCGACAAAGGTTCATTCGAAGAAATGGACATGTTCGTAACCCACCGTTGCCACAACTTTGGCATGGAGAAGAAACAGAGCCTCGGCGATGGTGTGGTAACAGGTTATGGCACCATCGACGGCCGCCTCGTGTATGTATTTGCACAGGACTTCACCGTGAATGCCGGTTCTCTCTCCGAGACCATGGCCATGAAGATCTGCAAGATTATGGATGCAGCCATGAAGATGGGTGCTCCCGTTATCGGTATCAACGACTCGGGTGGTGCACGTATCCAGGAAGGCATCAACGCCCTCGCCGGCTACTCAGAGATCTTCCAGCGCAACATCATGGCATCGGGTGTGATACCCCAGATTTCGGGTATTTTCGGTCCCTGCGCCGGTGGTGCCGTCTACTCGCCTGCCCTCACCGACTTCACCTTGATGATGGAAGGCACCTCATACATGTTCCTCACCGGTCCCGCCGTGGTAAAGACCGTGCTTGGCGAGGAGGTTACCCAGGAGCAGCTTGGCGGTGCATCAGTACATTCAAGCAAGTCCGGTGTTACCCACTTCACCGCACAAACCGAGGAAGAGGCCCTTGCCATGATCCGCAAGCTCCTTTCTTACATGCCCCAAAACAACATGGAGCAGGCACCCCGCGTAGTGTGCACCGACCCCATCGACCGTAAGGAGGACCTCCTCAACGAGATTATCCCCGACAACCCCAACAAGGCATACGACATGTACGAGGTTATCGGCGCTATCGTCGACAACGGCGAGTTCCTCGAGGTACAGAAAGACTATGCCAAGAACATCATCGTGGGCTTCGCCCGCTTCAACGGCGAGTCAGTGGGTATCGTAGCCAACCAGCCTATGGCATTTGCCGGCGTACTCGACTGCAACGCCTCACGCAAGGCAGCCCGCTTCGTACGCTTCTGCGATGCCTTCAACATTCCTTTGGTAACTCTCGTTGACGTACCCGGCTTCCTCCCCGGTACAGGCCAGGAGTACAACGCCGTTATCCTCCACGGTGCCAAGTTGCTCTACGCCTTCGGCGAAGCTACCGTGCCCAAGGTAACCGTTACCCTGCGCAAGAGCTATGGTGGTAGCCACATCGTGATGAGCTGCAAGCAGCTCCGTGGCGACATGAACTACGCATGGCCTACAGCCGAGATTGCCGTAATGGGTGCCAGCGGCGCTGCAGCCGTACTCTACGCCAAGGAGGCCAAGGAGAAGGAAGATCCCAAGGCATTCATTGCCGAGAAGGAGGCCGAGTATACCAAGCTCTTCGCCAACCCGTACAATGCAGCCAAGTATGGCTACATCGACGACGTTATCGAGCCTCGTAACACCCGCTTCCGCATCGTCCGTGCATTGGCCGAGTTGCAGACCAAGAAGCTCGAGAACCCGAAGAGAAAACACGGTAACATACCTTTGTAATATATAAAAGCGGCCTCCCCCTTCCCCTCCCAAGGAGGGGTGACTCGGAGACCACTGATAAATATAAATGTAAAACTAACTAAAAGTCCTCTTGTTCCGCGATGTCGGAAAGCCCCTCCTTGGGAGGGGTTGGGGAGGCTTCAAGATTATGAGAAAAACATTTTTGACCATATTGATGGTTCTCGCCACCACCGCAGGCTTCGCTCAGGGTGCCAAGAGCCTCAAGTTCAATGAAATTCTCGTGACCAATACGGAGAGCATACTCGATGAGTATGGTTGCCGTTCGGCATGGATAGAATTTCACAACGATGCTTTTGCCTCAGCCAATGCACGCAACTGTTTCCTTACGACCAACCGTGCCGTGCTCAACGAAGAGCTGAGTGCTCCCGAACGCATTAAGATGATGTACCAGATACCCTCTGGCGATGTAGCCACAAGCATTCACGGCAAACAGAAGATACTCTTCTTTGCCGACAACATGCCTAAGCGCGGTGTCTTCCACACAAACTTCACATTGGCCGACAGCACCGAGAACTGGATTGCCCTGTACGATGCCAACGGCACTACCCTACTCGACTCAGTCACCGTACCCGCCCTCGGCGAGAACCAGTCATGGGCCCGTGCCAAAGATGGCGTAGGTGAATGGCGCATCGTGACAGCCGACAACGTGACTCCTGCCACTACCAACATCGTAGAGCAGGGCGAAGGCAAGGTGGCCAAGTTCAAGCGTCTCGACGGCTATGGCCTCGGCATGACCGTGATGTGTATGGCTGTAGTTTTCTCAGCCCTCGCTATCCTCTGGTTCTTGTTCGCTGCGATCGGTAAGATCTTTGCCAGCACTATCTCAAGCGCCAAGAAGGCTCCTGCCCAGGCTGCCACTCCTGCTCCTGCAGCACCCACTGCCAAGGGCGGTAAGGCCGACGAAGAGATGGCCGCCATCTGTATGGCACTGCACGAGCACTTCGGCAACGTACACGACGAGGAGAGCGACGTGCTCACCATCGACGGTGGCGAATCGAGCTGGCACATGCTGACACATACCCACTCACATCCGTATCCGTATAATTGAGAATTGAAAGTTGAAAATTGAAAATTTGGTAAACAATGAAAGAATATAAATACAAGATTAACGGCAATGAGTACAATGTTGCCGTAGAAGAACTTGAAGGCAACAAAGCCAGCGTTACCGTAAACGGAAAGTCATATCAAGTAGAACTCGACCGTCCGGCCAAGCCCGCAGTAACCAAACCCGTGGCACGTCCTGCAGCTGCCCCTGCAGCAGCACCCGTTGCAGCTGCTCCAGCACCGCGCCCCGCAGCCGGTGGTGCCGGCATCAAGGCTCCTCTGCCCGGTGTCATCCTCGACATCAAGGTAAAGGTTGGCGATGCCGTAGCCAAGGGACAGACCGTAGCTATCCTTGAGGCCATGAAGATGGAGAACAACATCAATGTCGACCGCGACGGTCAGGTAGTTGCCATCAACGTAGAGAAGGGACAGTCTATCGCAGAGGGAACAGATATCATTACACTGGGATAAAAGGAGCCTCTCCCTGCCCCTCCCAAGGAGGGGTGACCCGGAGTGCACTAATAATAAGAATGTAAAACCTATAAAAAGTCCTCTTATTTCCGCAATGACGGAAAGCCCCTCCTTGGGAGGGGTTGGGGAGCCTCATTATTATGAACGACTTTTTTAACTTTATCGGAAACAACCTCGTAGACTTCTGGCAATACACCGGTTTTGCCAACGCTACCTGGGGACATATCGTGATGATCTTGGTAGGATGCCTCTTCATCACACTCGCCATCAAGAAGGGTTGGGAGCCTCTATTGCTCGTGCCCATCGGCTTCGGTATCATCTTGGGCAACATCCCCTTCAAGGCCGATGCAGGCCTTGAGATCGGTCTCTACGAAGAGGGTTCTGTGCTCAACATCCTCTATCAAGGCGTGAAAACCGGTTGGTACCCACCACTCATCTTCCTCGGCATTGGTGCCATGACCGACTTTGCTCCGCTCATCGCCAATCCTAAGATGATGCTCGTAGGTGCCGCCGCACAGTTCGGTATCTTCGCAGCCTATATCATCGCACTTGCCCTCGGTTTCGAGCCCGACCAGGCAGCAGGTATCGCCATCATCGGTGGTGCCGACGGTCCTACCGCCATCTTCCTGTCATCGAAGCTCGCGCCCAACCTCATGGGTGCCATCGCCGTGTGTGCCTACTCCTACATGGCCCTCGTGCCCGTGATCCAGCGCCCCATCATGCGCCTGCTCACCACCAAGAAGGAGCGCCTCATCCGCATGGAGGCTCCCCGTCAGGTATCACAAACCGAGAAGATCATGTTCCCCATCATCGGCTTGCTGCTCACGGCGTTCATCGTGCCCAGTGGTCTGCCCCTCTTGGGTATGCTCTTCTTCGGTAACCTGCTCAACGTAAGTGGTGTAACTGGCCGTCTGGCCGAAGCGGCCAAGGGTCCGCTGATCAACTGCGTCACCATCCTGCTCGGTCTCACCGTAGGTGCCTCTACCCAGGCAAGCGAGTTCCTCACTCCCTCAACGCTGAAGATCCTGCTCGTAGGTATCACAGCCTTCATCATCGCTACCGCCAGCGGTGTACTGTTCGTGAAGTTCATGAACCTCTTCCTCCCGAAGGGCAAGAAGATCAACCCGCTCATCGGCAACGCCGGTGTGTCTGCCGTGCCTATGGCAGCCCGTATCTCTCACGACGAGGGCCAGAAGGCCGACCCCACCAACTACCTGCTCATGAACGCCATGGGTCCCAACGTAGCCGGTGTCATCGGTTCGGCTTGTGCTGCCGGTGTGTTGCTCGGATTCTTGATCTAAGCCCCTCCCTACCCCTCTCTTAGAAGAGGGGAATCCTGGAAATGCATAACTAACCCCTCTTGTTCCCCCCTAAAGGACGGCAAGAGGGGATTTTCATTTTCTTTCGGGGAGAGAGGGTCAAAGCGACGTTAGGCGTACCCATAAAGGATGCGCCTAACGTCTTGTTTAGGGATTAGTAAATAATTTTCTTCCCATTGATCAGATGCAGCCCCCCATTTTCGCTGTTGCCCAGCGTTGCCTGTTGCCCGCGGGGTGAGGGGGAGTGGAAAAGAATTCTTCCACATATTTTGTTATGACAGACAAACATTTCACGGGGGCTACCCGAATGGGCAGCTCCCGTGAGTATCATGCAGGTATGCAGCGATGTGCCTTACTTGATCACCACCTTCTTACCATTGATGATGTAGATACCACCCTTGAGGTTCTCGGTATCTGCTACCTTGCGGCCTGTAAGGTCATAAATGTTCAATTGGCTATAGTCAATTGTCAATGTGCCAATACCATTGTCTATATTCGCCGTATAGGTCACATCATGGGCGGGCATCGTTGCATACGTCTCGCCTATCCACCCGAGGAAGGTGTAGCCCTCCTCCTCCGGCTCGTAGATGTATTCGGGGATAGGTTCGCCATAGGCCACCTTGACAGAGTGCACCAGCGTTGCCCCCACGAAATAGTATACGTTATACAGGTTTGCCGTATAGCTGCCCTCATAGGTCACATCGCTTGCAGGCACCGTCTCGGCCACATTGCCCCAGCCACTGAAAGTATAGCCTTCGCGCTCGGGCATAGTGGGAGGTACAATGGGTGCGCCATATTCGAGAGAGTCGGATACTATCACCACACCGTCAACCGTAAAGGTGACAAGGTATTTGTTCACAGTAAATGTTGCGCTGACGGTAATGTCCTTGGCAGGCATTGTTTCTGGCAGCCCGCTCCATCCACTGAAGGTGTGACCCTCCTTGGTGGGTTCTTCGGGTGCTATGATAGCTGCACCGTAGTTGACAGACTCTGAGTGAACCACCTCGCCATCCACCAAGTAGGTGATAGTGTATGAATTCACCGAATAGCTGCCCTCGTAGGTCACATCGCTTGCAGGCACCGTCTCGGCCACATCGCCCCAACCACTGAAAGTATAGCCTTCGCGCTCAGGAGCCTCGGGGGCAACGATGATAGAGCCATAGTCTTGCGTATAGGTGGCAATCACCACACCGTCAATCTTGAAGGTTACCTGATATTCGTTCACGGTGAATGTTGCGCTGACGGTGATGTCCTTGGCAGGCATTGTTTCTGGCAGCCCGCTCCATCCACTGAAGGTGTGACCCTCCTTGGTGGGCACTGCGATAGCCTCGATGGTTGCGCCATAGGTGATTGTCTGCTGACAATAGACTTCTCCGTCCATCACATAAGTAAGAGAGTATGAGTCCACCGAATAGCTGCCCTCAATAGTCACGTCATTAGCAGGAACAACTTCGGGTATCTCACCCCAACCATCAAAGGTATACCCTGTCTTATTAGGCACTTCGGGAGCAATGATAGCAGTACCATATTCAAGCGAGTCAGAAGCTATCACCTCATCACCTATTTTGAAGGTCACGAGATACTTATTGATGGCAAATATTCCGCTAATGATAACATCCTCGGCTGGCATTGTTTCGGGTATTTCGTTCCATCCGCTAAAGGTATACCCTTCTTTTGTTGGAATTGGCAAGACAGGTATCAAATCACCAAATTTAACAGCGCAGGTATATAATACCTTGTCGTCCACCACGTATTTTATTATTGGCAATTCTGACAGCTCAAACCCACACATATCTAGATTACACAAAATGTCACGCCAATAACCTTCACTATATCCAGTTGCATCCTTGGGTACATGCAACAATTTACCTCTACCAATATTATTTCCTGTATAATTACCTTCTCCCCACTCTCCAAAAGTTGCGTAAGAGATATTTGGTGAAATACAAGAAAGACAATATATGTCTTTTAGACGAATACAACCTGCAAAAACATAATTACCAATCGCAACAACGCTATCGGGTATGGTTATAGAACTTAAACGAGTATTCCGATAAAAAGCACATTGGTCTATTTGGTATTCTTCACCATCATAACTTTTGGGAAGTTCTATATTTATATCGTTACCGATGTAGTTTGCCAAAAAATGCTTTCCACTACTTGTATAAAATTGAAAGTCACCAATAGTTACAAAATCACAATCTTTTAACACTCTTTTGGCATAAAAAGAAACATAACCATGATTTATAGAGCCAATCGACATAGATAGTTTTGAATAATTAACAACTGTATAAAGGTTTGAGCAAGAGCCAAATGCCCAGTCACCTATTGACGACACATTTTTAGGAATAACGATGCTAGTAAGATTATAACAACCATAAAATGCAAACTTTCCTATAGAAACCAAACTATCGGAAAGAGTAATTGCGGTAAGGCTATAGCAGTTTTCAAATGCATTATTCCCTATTGAAGAAACATTCTTTGGAATAAATACAGAATCGAGTCTAGTGCAATCTAAGAAAACCTGTTCTCCAATAGTCGCTAAGTATTCCGGGATTATAATAGACATTAAGCTATGACAACCCGAAAAAGCTTTATTCCCTATAGCAGATAACTTGTTGGGAAGATTGATTGAAGACAGCTCACGACAACCCATAAAGGCACCTTCGCCTATATACTCTATATTCTCTGAAATACTAACAGTTGTGAGACTAATACAATTATAAAAAGTGTAATCACTTATTGATGTTAAACTATTGGAAAGTTCTATTGCTTCTAAACAATAGCACCAAGCAAAAGCATATTGCCCTATCGATACAACACTTTGAGGGATAGTAACAGTTCTAAGCTCACATCCTTTAAAGGCCGAGTTGCCAATTGCAATTACGCCTTCTTCAATATTAATGGATGTAAGGTTCTTGCAGTCCTCAAATGCACTATCCCCTATTGAAATTACGCCCTTAGGAATAGTAAAAGAAGTTAGATTGTCACAACAAGCAAATGCTTCAGGTTGAATAGAGGTAACAGTACTTGGAATTCTTGTTGTTGAGCAACCAACAATCAAAGCGTCTGCATTAGTCTCGATAATGGCATTACAATTATCACGAGAGTCATATATTGTATTACCTTTATCTACAATAATAGAAGTAAGTGTATTATTTAATAACGCACCTTTCCCTATCGACACCAAGCTAGATGGTATCACAATAGATACAAGATTATATTGCGATGAAAAACTGGCATCTGCAATACCTCTTGTTCCTTCCTCAAGAACTATAGAAGTATTCTCTGGCATATTCCCCTTGTAACCAATAGCCCAATTCCCCATATATAGAACACCATCTGGATGAGCCTCGTACCATGCGGTACCATCAAACACATTCCGTCCAATTGAAGCAATCCCTGATGGAGCAACAATAGAAGAGAGATTACTGCAGCCCATGAATGCTTCATCTTTGATTGATTCCACACTTTCAGGAATAGTTACAGAAGTGAGACCCTGGCAACCTGCAAATGCGTTTTCTCCTAATTCGACAACACCCTCTGGTATTTTAATCGAAGAAATCTTGCCATGATTACAAAAAAGTCCAGACTGGATTGATGACACAAAAAATGGAATCTCTATTATCGTTGCCAATTCGTCTGCAATATAAAGATTTACATTATTCCATCCGTAGCCAGGACATGAGGTTATGCCTTCATGCTTAATCGAGAGGTATGATTCAATACTACTTACATATATATCAACTGAACTTTCTTCAATATCCCCAAATGCGTATTCTCCTATAGCCATTATAGATTCAGGAATGGTTATAGAAGTGATTCCATCACCTCTATAAAAAGCGCTATCTCCTATTCCAATAACATCATACGTTATTTTGTTGTATTCAACAGTCGACGGTATTACAATTTTATTATAATATGGGCTAGAATATGGATAGGCGTTTCCATCGTATGTGACGGATACGGAACGTTTTACCTCAGAGATGATTTCATAATGAATTCCATCAACTACAAAATCATGTGCATCTACCAACCAAGGTATCAATACGACAAGGAGAGAGACACACAGCCTCAACAAATAGTTTGTTCTCATTCTAATAGTTATTTCATTTTAACATTATTCACACCTTCGGTTGCCTCATACACATAAAGAAAGCGCAGACTTACTACCATATTTCCAACAGGTTCACCACAAACCCTAACGCACTATGGAGAAGTCTACGCCTAAGCGTAGCTTCAACGTGCGTTAAATTGCTCTAGTTCTTCTTTCGAGGTGGTGATTCGTTGGAAAGATGAGCAATCAAAATGTTGTGTGCTCGGAAGCACAGAGCAAAAGTAATAATTATTTGGTAAACAAAATTAACAAATGACAATTATTTTCTTGCAGAACAAAAGAAAAGCGATACGACCATCCAACAGCCAAACAAGAGCCAGACAATAAGCGCCATGCCACTCGCAACAATCTGCAAGGTATCCAAGAAATAGGCGTATCTTGAAGGCCTTGCGGATTTTGCGCCTCTAAACGACCAACGCCTGCCGGTGTACCTTACAGATACCTACAAACGCTTCCACAAATCATGAAAGAACGAAAACAACGTTTCACCAACCAAGAAACGATGTTTTCTCTCAAGCAAAGCGACGTTTGTCAGTAATCTTGCGCCAGATGTTCTATATTCCAAGACTGGCAATATTCATTTCAAGTCTGGCAATATATATTCCAAGTCTTGGAATATTACTTTTATCGAGGTATTAATTAACGTTACATCGGCCAGACGGCAAAGCCCTCTACAGGTTGTTTCGAAAGACTTGTAGGTGAAAAATAAAGACCTATAGGTGCCTGAATTTGCCATCTGCAGGAGGCCTTAACTTAGGCATACCGAAGAAGCCCGCTACTGAAGCCTAATTTTGGTCGTCACTGACGATAAAAAATAAGACCTTTGGGAAGGGGCTTTGAGCAGTGAGCTTTGAGTAATGAGCTTTGAGCAGTGAGCTTTGAGTAATGAGCTTTGAGCTATGAGCTTTGAGCTGTGAGGTGTAAGCAAGGTTAAAAATGCCATCACGGATGACACGGATTCTACGGATATATCTTGCCGTCCACGGATGTGTGCACTCGCGTGCAGACATCAATACCGTCGAATGCACGAGAGGCTGCCGGATGGTCACAAGAATCACTTGGGAGCATTACACGAAAAGAGGACTTCGGCGGGAAGTCCTCTTTTCGTTTCCATACGTCTCTGCCCGTGTTTATCCGCAGTGGAAGTAGCGTGCCACGAGCTTGAGCATCTCCTCCTGATTGCCGTTGATATCGGCACGCAGGGTGCGGTCGGCGTATGAGCGCAAGCGCTTGATGATGCCGTCTATCATGGCTGGGCTGAACACGTTGTGCTTCTCGAACACGGCACGCTGGCGCTCAAGGCAGTCGGCCGAAGCCTCGCAGCTATCGGGAAGGCAGGCCAGGGAGTTGAGCTTGTCGGCATTCTCCTTCTGGTGGATGTTGACGTTCACATAGGTCTGCTCAGCAATCTCCAGTGCATTGTCCAGCTCGAATCCGTAGCGGCAGGCCACGGCAAGTCCGGCAATGAGCTGATAGATATCGGCCGAGCCGTCGGGCGAGCGCATCTCTACCGTCTGTTTCTGTGCAGTGTCGTAGTCGGTAGAGGGTTCCAGCGGGTTAGCTGCGTGACACATATCGGCCTTGGCGGCCCATCCCAACGGTACGCGCACCAGCACCGAGCGGTTGCGGTCGCCCCAGCAGATGTTGGTGGGTGCCTCCTGATGCGGCACGAGACGGAAGTAAGAGGTAGGGTTGGTGTTGCCGAAGGCAGTGATCGAGGGTGCCAGCTGCATCATGCCGGCAATGGCACGGCGTGCCGTGGCCGAGAGCACCCCTCCATCGAGCATCAGGTTGTGCCCGTCCTTCACGATGCGCATGTGTATGTGCAGTCCCGAGCCCGCCTTGCCGGCTGTGATCTTGGGGGCGAAGGTGATGTCATAGCCATGCTTGTAGGCCAGGTTGCGTATTATCCACTTGGCTATCATCAGCTGGTCGGCGGCCTCCTCGGCATTGACGGGGAGGAACTCTATCTCGTTCTGTTCATACACACGCCCGTCGATGGTGAAGTTGCCCACTTCGGAATGCCCGTACTTGATTTGTCCGCCTGCCTGTGCTATGTAGGCCATGCACTGGGTGCGGAACTCGTTGAACTTGGCATAGGGTGCCGACTCGTGGTAACCCCTCTGGTCAGTGGCGGCAAACATGCCGCTGTCGGGGGCAATGACATAGTATTCCAGCTCGCCCATGGCCTGGAACTCCATGCCCGTCACCTCACGGAAGGCGCGGCATGCCTTGCGCAGGGTATTCTCGGGCGAGCTCTCCAGCGGCTGGCCATCCTTGTTGAAATACGAGCACAGCAGCGACAGGGTGGGTATCTCGGCAAAGGGATCCACGAAAGCGGTGCTGAAGCGGGGCAACACGTAGAGGTCGCTGCTGCCCGCCTCGATGAAGGGGAAGAGGCTGCTGCCGTCGACACGCTCACCACAGGTGAGTATGGTGTCGAGGTATTCCTCGCTGTTGATGACAAAGTTCAGTGTCTTGAGCCGCCCGTCGCCTGCGGGGTACATGAAGTTGACCATGCGTATGCCATTGTCGCGTATGTAATCCACGATGTCGGCCTTGGTGAACTCCCGGCAGGGCTTCTGCAGGTATGCCACGAGCTTGTTGGGGTTGAGTGATAGTTGCTTGCTCATCAGTGTCAGATTAGTTGTTAATGTTGTTATACTTTAATCAATCGTCTCATTATTATTTCAAAAGCACCTTATTGTCGTTAATTATATATATTCCTTTTACAGGGTTTGCCACCCTACGTCCGGACATATCATAGATGATTGTTTCTGCTCCGCTTTCAGTCATACGACCTTCAATGCCGGTCTCAACCTGAACACCCGATTTCTCGAATGTCCACACACTGCCCCCCCATGTATATGGCTTGGTCAGAATATGCTGCCATGCACTGGGATTGGTGTACCAGCCCGAAGAGCCGTTACCACTTACAATACCGATACCTTTATTGCCCGTATCGGTTGTTGTCTCTTTCAATGTCCAGGCATATTCCTGTCCGACATATACAGTCTGGTCATCTCCTTCACTTTTGATATATGCAGCTTTGCCGGTTGCCTTGTTGTATATATACACAGTCCCGTCGCTATTCTTTGCAAAACACCAAAGATAATTGTCACTTGTACTTTTTTTCATAGGAGCAACGGTATTATTATCCACGTTCAAAGCTGCATACATGTCTGTAAAATATCCGTTGCGGATGAAATAATAGACATCTGTATCAAGCATGTCTGCCAGCGATGCACGAGGCATCATCATAAACTGACGATATAGCGCCACATAAGCATTGTATTGTTCTTCGGTGACACTGCCTGCTTCAACAATCACTTTTGCAGGCGCTACGACACTGTTTTGCAAATAATCAAGAGCTTCTTGCGTAGGCTCACCCATTTTGCCTGGTTTTGCATTCAACAGAATAATCTCACATTTCCGAACAAGTCCTGCAAGCTGGGCAGTGAAATCTCTTATCTCAACAATTTTCCATGTCCCGTTGTAGCAGAGTGCCGCCTCATCCTTTGCATATACATCGCCCGACGGTTCTGCACTCAAACGTTTTACGTTGCCTGTCACAGCTGCATTGTAACCATCGGCAGCTGAGATTGTCACAGCACCGGGCACAAATGTGACATCACGTGAGGCTATGGTTGCCTTATCAATCCTCACAGGAGTGCCCATGTCACTCATTTTCACAACAGAGTTGTAGCCGTCCATCGTAATCTGCTTGCCGCTGTAGAGGTTTCTCATTATGTAGCCGCCGTCAGTTGCTTCAAATTGCCACAATTCCTCCGGCTCTACCTGTGGAGTGTAGTGGAAACGTACTCCATTGCCGCTTTGATATACTGTGGATCCGGCGTACTGGCGCTTGTAGTATGTCGATGCAGAAACAATCTGGTACGTCTTGCCTGCCTCGGGCTGTTTGACAGGTGCGTTCTTGAAGGCTTCGATGGCTGCCGCGAGTGCTGTCACATCCTCGCCTTCAACGTTATCAAATGCATCTTGCAATGCATCGTAGACATCAACTGCCGGATAACCGACACCACCGCGGATGCTTTCATCAAGAATTTCCGCCGCCTCCATCATGTTCTTTTCGGCATCAGTGTATTCTTCAGGCTCGATGTAGTGCTTTGCGTATGTGTAACCAAGCAAATCGAGAATCTCATCGTGACTCTGCAAGCGTCGGTAGAAACCTCCCCAGTTCTTCTTGCTGCTCGGGAGCCATCCCGTCTCGGCCACTGCAATCATACGCGGCAACAGTTGGTACTCAAGCTCAATGTTATCGTTAAGCGTCTCGGCCCAAAGGTTACACTGTACGCCCATGCAATACTCCTCTCGTCCGCTCAACGAGCCGGAAGGGTTCAGCGAATATGCCTCCTCAAGCGTATTTACATGATTATCTCCCCAACCACCGTAATAAGGTTCATCAATGGTTGTCTTGTCAGGGCCTACCTGCATAAAGTCAATGTATACGTGCGAGTAGGGAGTGGCAATACTCTTGAATCCCTTGTCAGCAGCTTCAGCACTCTTGCCCAAGCTATTCCATGCCATAACAACAGGCTTTACACTGTTGTCGCTGCTCCAATGTGCGAGCAACTCATCCCACACAACAATATCCTTACCATGCTTCTCCTTGAGATATGTGCCGAGCTCTTCAACAAGCCACGACTGAAGCTCGTGTACACCGGCCAGCCCCTCTTCCCTCACACGGCGCAAACAATCCTCATTTGTCTGCCACTGCTTGGTGGGGCACTCATCGCCACCAATATGTATATAAGGAAACGGGAATATCTCCGCAACATTGTCAAGCACACATTTCAGGAAATCAATGGTCTCATCCTTGCCTATGTTAAGCACATCTTCCGATATACCGCCGTCAAGGCGTACAGAATACTCCTTTGTGGGGTCACAACTGAACTCGGGGTATGCTGTGACAGCCGCTACCATATGTCCCGGCAGGTCAATCTCGGGAAGGATATCAATGTTGCGTTCGGCAGCGTATGCGACAATCTCGCGCAGGTCATCCTGCGAGAACCACATACCGCGGCCATATTCCGTATCATCAAAGAACTTGCTGCCATCGCCCGGGCTTGTAAATGAACCTGAACGCACTGCTCCCACTTCGGTAAGCAAAGGATATTCCGGTATCTCGATGCGCCAGCCCTGGTCATCGGTAAGGTGCCAGTGAAGGCGGTTCATCTTGTATAGTGCCATGATGTCAAGCACCTTCTTCACTTCCTCCTTGTCGAAGAAGTGACGGGCAACGTCCATCATGAATCCGCGATGCTCATATTGTGGCCGGTCAATAACGCTTACGAACGGAATTGTCCACTCGGCCTCACTGCTTACCTCCTCGCCGAAAAGGTCACGTGGGAGCAACTGCTTCAGAGTCTGTATTGCATAGAAGAAACCTGCTTCTGTCGCAGCCTTGACGGTAATGCCATTCCCGTTTACGTCGAGTGTATAACCCTCGTTTGGCAGTGAAGCATCGACAGCAAGCCATATTTCGCCTGTTGCGGCCTCTGCACCACTCTCCTTGATGGCGAGCGTAGTGCCTGAGGTCTTTGCGAGCATCGCTGCAAAATCGGCAACATGTTTCTGCACCTCATCAGTGGGGTATGTTATGGCATTCAATGAGGCAACGGCAATACGGCCTTCGCCGACAGAGAGTTCCGCCGGATAGGGAATGATTGAGATGCTACCCAGATTCTCGAAGACGCTGTGCTCTACAAACTGTACAGGGTTGTTCTGGTCTCCCTTATCCCAAAGGCCTACACCGCGGTTCTCGCTCGGGCCACCCCATAGGTTCATCGAGATGCCGGTGTTGCCCTTTGGCTGAATCTCATAACCACCACTGTATGTACCGCTTGTGATGGCATTGATGAAGAACTTGCTCACTTCGGTAGCGCTTGTCGCTGCTTTCACCATCTGGTTCTTGGCAGCCGAGCTCACATAAAGCGTGTAGCCTTTCTTGTTTGTAAATGTGTACCCGTCGGTTGCATCGCCTGTAATCTTCCACAACTGGGCATCACTGCCTGTAGCGGTAGCAGTTGTAATCTGCACACCGGCATTCTCTGCAGTAATGGCATTACCACCGTTCATGAACTGGATGAGATACCACTTGACCTCATCATCGGTACTTATTGTCGGGAATCCCTGTGCAAGGCAGAAGGTTGCTCCCATAACAAGACACGATAGCAAAGTAAAGAATCGTTTCATTTTCATATTTGTTATGTTTTTATTGTAATTATGTGTTAATATAGATACTATTTGGATTAAGGCTTAGTTTCTCGACATAAAGTTACTTCCGTAATATTGGTCTATCTTCCAATAATCTCGAATGGCACTCTGACAGAGACACCAGACTTTATCAGCTCTACGATATTAGGGTAGATACGTTCCTTGAAGCTATCCCAACTACGATGCTCCATAGTACTCCAACCCGCTTCAGCGATTGCCATACCTCGTGGGTAAGTCATATAAGTAAGACGGTTTATATCTCTGATAGCCTCAGCCCAGAGGGTTGCCATCACGCCCTCAATGTGTGCTTGTTCCTCGGACGGCAGTCCGTATCCGGGATCAAGCCCGTACGTTTTCTCCAAAGTTGTGACAGGCATTCCCCAATTGTTAAACTCAGGCAGGTCACCGGGATACTGCGGATAGTCAAGATAGGCATACTCCCCAGGCGCCATAATGAGTTTATTGCCATGCTTGCGGGTCAGTTCAATACACTTTGGGGTAAGAGCATTGCGCCAGGTAACGAGTGTTACATCTTCGGGGTACGGAAAGAGATATTCGTTCACAGGTGGCCATATATTATCAAGTTCACACCACAATATCGGCTTCTTGCCGTTCTCATGTACAAAGCCAAGTATCTTTTCAAAGAAAGGTATCATCAGTTGTGACGGTTTGTCAAATCCCAACTCCTCCATCATTGCAAGACAATCCGGACATTTTGCCCAGTTATGCTGCACCGCAGCCTCATCACCACCAAGATGCAATCTCTCTGATGGGAACAGTTCTGCCACCTCTCTTATTATATCTTCATAGATTGCGTATGCCTTCTCATTGCTTGCACAAAGCATCATGTTTGTAGTACTTCCAAGATCCTTCTTCTCACCATGTCGGAAAGAACATCCAATTTCGGGATAGGCAGCGAGAATTGCAACGGAATGTCCCGGTATGTCAAGCTCGGGAACGACTTCTATATTGCGTTGGGCTGCGTATGAGATGATTTCCTTAATCTCCTCCTGTGTGTAGAAACCGTTATCGGGACCTTGGCTGCCTGCTCCGGGCTTGCGATTTGCTCCAATTTCTGTAAGCTTAGGATGGCTTTTTATCTCTATGCGCCAACCCTGATCATCGGTAAGGTGTATCTGTAGCACATTGAACTTAAAACGTGCCATTTGATCAATGAAGAACTTTACATCCTTTACGGGCAAGAAGTGTCGAGCAGGGTCAATCATTATTGCACGGTAGCTATATCGCGGATTATCATCGATATAGACATGTTCAACCTGAAGTGCTGCGGTGTTACACACATCACCGAGAAGTAGTTGATCAAGCGTCTTTACCCCCCAGTAGACAGCTCCGGGTGTTGCACCCTTAATAGATATACCGTTCTTGTCTACCTTTAAGGTGTAGTGTTCTTCGCCTTCCAACGTACTGTCTACAGCAAGTTCTATGCGATTGTGTTTGACACGACCTATGGCCTCGACAGGTTCAATCCCCATTCGTTTAACAAAAATACTCTTAAGTTCTTCTTTTATGAACGATTCTTGTGGTAAAGCACTTGTTATCCTTGTCTTTACATTCACCTTAAAAGTCTTGCCGTCGGTACATTCAGTTATATTGTTTGGCATTGGAATAAGTGCAGATGTGTTATCCTGTGCAACAGAAGTCGTATTGAGCCAAACCAATATTCCGGCAATTAAACAAACAAGCGAGCATTTCATAATATCAAATCCGTTTTTACAATCTGAATCTTAGTACATGACAATAATCTGAGCCAAATAAGAATCTGTTCAATATCTAATATAACTCAAGAAATCAGCATCTCTAAAGAAAAGCGTAACAGTTTTTTCTATGAGAACTAATCCTAAAGTTCACCACAAAAGTAGTGATTTGTTTGAGATAATGAAAGGTCATTGGGATAAAAATATGAATTTAGCCCCAATAAAGTTTATAATCCTTATGTCATTGGTCATGCGTAAGACTCAAACGGTCAGTTTCTATAGATTAGCGACCGTTTTCTTTCGTGCACAGAGAGCATATTCTGTCTGCTTCCACACAAAGGGAGGAAAGGTGTATATGAATCGAAAGAGCTATGAAACCAGTACGGCTACCCTACATGGAACAACATCCTGATAGACTAAAGTCTTGTCATCCTGAACGAAAGTGAAGGATCTCTTCGTCTGTTCCGAGATTCTTCGCTATGCTCAGAATGACAAGGCGGAAAAATGAAATTTATACAAACTAAGGTAGCTGCAATAAGTTGCAGGGGTTTAACCCCAAATTAGATAATAAATTACCCCTGCGCATCGGGCTACTCCTCGTCACGCAGCTCCACCCCCAATGCCAGGGCTATTCCCTCGCCATAGTTGGGATCCGCACGGTAGCAGTTGCGAGCGTGACGTTCCTTGATGAACCGCTCGGCATCGCCCATGGCCCGTGCGGTATTGGCAAAGAGCTGCTCCTGCTCCTCGGGAGGCATCAGGCGGAAGAGGGCACCAGGCTGGCTGTAATAGTCGTCATCGTACTCCCGCTCATCGTAGTTGTAGGCTTCGCCATACAGGGGCAGTGGAGGTTCCTTGGTATGGGGCGAGTCTTTCCATTCGCCGAAGCTGTTGGGCTCGTAGCCCTTGGTGGAGCCGTAGTTGCCGTCTACACGCATGGCTCCATCGCGATGAAAGGCATGGACGGGGCATCGCGGACGGTTTACGGGTATCTGCTCTAAGTTCACCCCCAAGCGGTAGCGCTGTGCATCGCCATACGAGAAGAGGCGACCCTGTAGCATCTTGTCGGGCGAAAAGCCGATACCCTCCACTACATTGATGGGGTTGAAGGCCGCCTGCTCCACCTCGGCAAAGTAGTTCTCCGGGTTGCGGTTGAGCTCCAATATGCCTACATCGTGGAGGGGAAAGTCGCCATGTAGCCACACCTTCGTGAGGTCGAAGGGGTTGATACGGTAGGTGCGGGCCTCCTCCTCTGTCATCAGCTGCACCTGGAACAGCCAGCGGGGATAGTCGCCCCGTTCGATGCTCTCGTAGAGGTCGCGCTGATGCGATTCGCGGTCCTTGGCGATGATGGCCTCGGCCTCCTCGTCGGTAAGGCACTGTATGCCCTGCAGGGTGCGCAGATGGAACTTCACCCAGGTGCGCCTGTTGTCCCTGTCGTAGAAGCTGTAGGTGTGGCTGCCGAATCCGTGCATGTGACGGTATGAGCGAGGTATGCCACGAGGACTCATCGTAATGGTCACTTGATGTAGCGCCTCGGGTAGCAGGGTCCAGAAGTCCCAGTTGTTGGTGGCACTGCGCATGTTGGTGCGCGGGTCTCGCTTGATGGCGTGGTTGAGGTCGGGAAACTTCAGCGGATCACGCAGGAAGAACACGGGCGTATTGTTGCCCACAAGATCCCAGTTGCCCTCCTCGGTGTAGAACTTCATGGCAAAGCCACGTATGTCGCGTTCGGCATCGGCCGCTCCACGCTCGCCAGCTACCGTAGAGAAGCGCACGAAGCACTCTGTCTGCTTACCTACCTCACTAAAGATAGCCGCCCGGGTATACTGGGTAATATCGTGCGTCACGGTGAAGGTGCCGTAGGCTCCCGAGCCCTTGGCGTGCATGCGCCGTTCGGGGATGACCTCGCGGTCAAAATGAGCCAACTTCTCTATCAGCCACGGGTCTTGCATCAGGATGGGGCCGCGCTGTCCCGCTGTCTGAGAGTTTTGATTGTCGGCCACAGGACGCCCGTTGGCCGAGGTCAGTCGTTTCTTTTCCATGTCTATAAGGGATGGTTTTAGGTTATTTCATACCCTTAACAAAGCTTTACTACAGATTGTTTCGCCGGCGAAACGAAACGCCCCACTGCGGCACATCCCCATCACCCATTGCCATAGCTATGGGAGCCTTATTTCCCGTTATGTGCGTTTTTTTCGATAAAAATTTTCTCCGATGCGCAACTTTCCGTATATTCGTACTCAATTTGGATGAACAACGAACTAAAGCTATAATAACAATGAAGACCACGTATCTCAGGATCAATGCGGCCGACAATGTAGCCGTAGCTATCGGACCGCTCAAGGCGGGAGAGCAGATTACTGTGGCCGGTGAGACTATAACCGTGAACGAGGATATACCAGCCGGACACAAGGTGGCCTTGAAGGACTTTGCCGAGGGTGAGAACATCATCAAATATGGTTACCCCATCGGGCATGCTGTCAAGACCGTGAAGCAGGGCGACTGGGTCAACGAGAACCATGTGCGCACCAACCTCGCCGGACTGCTCGACTATACTTACGAACCGCACCCTGTATCACTCGACATTGAGAAGCAGGAGCTGACCTTCAAGGGTTACCGCCGTGCCAATGGCGAAGTGGGTATCCGCAACGAGATATGGATTATCCCTACCGTGGGCTGTGTGAACGGTATCGCCAACCAGTTGGCTGCACTCCTGCAACAGGAGACGGGTGGCCTGGGAGTGGATGCCATCGTAGCCTTCCCCCACAACTACGGCTGCTCGCAGCTGGGCGACGACCACGAGAACACGAAAAAGATATTGCGCGATATGGTGCTACACCCCAATGCCGGTGGTGTGCTTGTAGTGGGGCTGGGCTGTGAGAACAACCAACCCGATGTGTTCCGCGAGTTTGTAGGACAGTACGATGAGAGCCGCATCAAGTTCATGGTGGCACAAAAGAGCAATGACGAGATAGCCGAGGGCATGAGCCTGCTGCGAGAGATATATAGCCTGGCCAGTAAGGACGTGCGCACCGGTATTCCTCTCTCAGAGTTGCGTGTGGGGCTCAAGTGTGGTGGCTCCGACGGCTTCTCGGGCATCACGGCCAATCCCCTGCTGGGCGAATTCTCGGATTTCCTCATTGCCCAGGGCGGCACATCGGTACTCACTGAGGTGCCCGAGATGTTTGGTGCCGAGACTATCCTGATGAACCGCTGCGAGAACCGCGAACTCTTTGACCAAACGGTGCACCTCATCAATGACTTCAAGGACTACTTCCTCAGCCACGGAGAGCCTGTGGGCGAAAACCCCTCGCCCGGGAACAAGGCTGGAGGCATATCGACCCTCGAAGAGAAGGCGCTGGGCTGCACGCAGAAATGTGGCAAGAGCTATGTCTCTGGTGTGATGGGCTATGGCGAACGCCTCAGCGTGAAGGGACTCAGCCTGCTCTCGGCACCTGGCAATGACCTGGTGGCCTCGACGGCACTTGCTGCTTGCGGATGCCACATCGTGCTCTTCACTACGGGCCGCGGCACACCGTTCGGCACCTTTGTGCCTACGATGAAGATATCGACCAACAGTGCACTGGCCAAGAACAAGCCCACGTGGATTGACTTCAATGCCGGCATCATCGTGGAGGATGAGTCTATGGAAGTGACCCTACAGCGATTCATCGACTACATCATCCGTGTAGCCAGTGGCGAGGAGGTGAACAACGAGAAGAAGAACTACCGCGAGATTGCCATATTCAAGACGGGAGTGACGCTTTGAGGGAAGAGATAAAGCATTCATAAATTCAATACAAATCAAAAAAAGAACTATCGTGCAGACAATACTGAAATATTTTCCAAATCTCACAGAGCAGCAGCAGGCACAGTATGCCCAGCTCTATGAGCTCTATACCGACTGGAACTCAAAGATCAATGTCATCTCACGTAAGGACATCGAGAATCTCTACGAGCACCATGTGCTACACTCGCTCGGCATCGCCAAGGTTATCCGCTTCACCCCCGGCAGTCGCGTACTTGACATCGGCACCGGTGGCGGATTCCCCGGTATCCCCTTGGCCATCATGTTTCCTGAGGTGCAATTCCACCTTGTCGACAGCATTGGCAAGAAGATACGTGTGGCCACTGAGATAGCCCAAAGCATAGGGTTGGAGAATGTTACCTTCCGCCATTGCCGTTGCGAAGAGGAGAAGGGATTGTTTGACTTTGCCGTGAGCCGTGCCGTAATGCCCCTCGAAGACCTGCTGAAGATATGCCGCAAGAACATATCCAAGGAGCAGCGGAATAGCTATCCCAATGGGCTCTTCTGCCTCAAGGGAGGCGAACTACAGCACGAGACACGCGCCTACAAGCATATCGTAGAGCTCACCAACCTGAAAGACTACTTCCGCGAACCCTACTTTGCCGAGAAGAAGGTGGTGTATGTCACCATCAAATAGAAGGCAAAGGAAAACGAGCAGATGAAGGGCCTTGTATGTAGTTCACGCCTTACGTCGCAAATATGCCTGCTTGGATGAGAAGAGCAGGCGAAGACGGAAATAGAGTTCCCACCAAGGATGCAACAGCTCGAAAAACGGAAGTGAAAAGAAATAACGACGTTCATTGAGGTCGTGCGCTGTGCGTTGGAACACGAAGAGACGGCAGCCAAGGACTGTCAGCCACAGCCCAGAGGCAATGCCCAATGTAATCCACCAATGCGACAGGATGGTAATAGCCACAGTTCCTGCAACACCCATATAGAATAGTATGCGGCTCAGTGTGTCGGCACCAAGCAGATAGGGTTGTATGCCACGCATCTTTGGGCGGATGTAGAGACGGCTGATCTTGTCATTCCTCCATGTATAGCTGTCGGCAGAAGCGCAACGTACCACCGAGTGGGCACTCACATCAGCTGTGATGCGACGGGCAGGAACGTGCTCATTGATGAAAAGATCGTCCTCGCCACGCTCAAGGTCGAGATGGTGGCTGTATCCCTTGTTAGTAAAGAAAATCTCCTTACGATAAGCCATATTGCGTCCTAACCCCATATAACCGCCACCACGAAGAGTAAGTCCGAGCAGACGAAGTTGCTGCAGTAGGGTGTCAAAAACATAGCAGCGGTTGGCTATGCCCAGCCGACGTTCGTAATTGCTGTATCCGAGCACCACATCGGTGGAGTCTGAGAAGTGACGGGCGAGGCTGGCGAGCCATTGCCGGCTTGTGGGATAGCAGTCGGGCTCAGTGAACACTACCCATTCCTTCTTGGCAGCTTTGATACCGAGCGTAAGTGCCAGTTTCTTATGACTGATATAGCGGATGCTGTCAGAGGTAAAGGTACTATAAAGATTAGGATATTGCTCGCTAAGGCGTTGTAGCAGGTTCTTGGTACCGTCTTTGGAGTTGTCGTCTACGACAATAACCTCAAAGTCGGGATATTCCTGTTCGAGAATGAGCGGCAGATGCTTCTCTAACAAATGCTTACAATCTGCAGTGGTTATTATGACAGATATGCCTGGCTGTTGAGCAGACAGTTTAAGTCCTCCCTTACGCTCTGCCACAGCACGACGATGTGGTGCATTGTAGATGATAAATATGTAAAGTAACTGTATAGCCGCCAGCAGTCCGACGGCTATACAAATAAAGTATTCTGTAGTCTCGATGTTCATCTCTTTTCGTTTGCGCCTACAAAATTAGTGCAAGGCGAGAGAAATGCCAAATCTCAACGAATGAAAGTAGATAAATGCCCGCAATTTCTTTACCGAGAGATACAGGGAAACACTCTAAAGAACACATATAATACAAGGCGCACTTTATAGGTGCGCCCTGCATGGAGTCAAAAGCCCGGAATAAAGCTCTTGATGGGTTGTACTTATTTCAAGGAATCCAAGTTCTTCTCATTGAGAAAGCTCTTGCCTTCGGCAGTGTAGAGTGCAGCAATACGGTCGGCGTATGCCTTCTCAATCTTACCGCGAACAATCTTCATGGTGCTGTTCATCATACCGTTCTGCTCGGTGAATGCCTCGGGCAATACAGCAAAGGTGCTGGGCAACCAACGGTCGGGGAAGAGCTCGGCCAAATCACCACCCTTCTTGAAACGGGCGATATCAGCATCTATGAGCTGAACACCTGCCTTGCGGCCCTCCTCTGTCGTGAGGTCAAGTCCCTGCTCCTTAAGACGGGTGCGGATATTCTCCTTATTAGGCACAAGCAGTGCGATGGTATAAGGCGACTGATTGTTGTAGAGGATTACCTGATCCACGGTGGGCAGATGCTCCACGAATGCCTCTTCGATACCTTCGGGGCTATACTTCTCACCATCACTGGAGATGAGGAGGCTCTTGAAACGACCCTTCACGTAGAGAAGATTCTCTGCCGACATGTAACCGAGGTCACCAGTATACAGCCATCCGTCACGTACGGTGTCGGCCGTAGAGTCGGGGTTCTTCCAATAACCTTTCATCACGTTTTCACCCTTAACTACGATTTCCCCAAGTTCGCCTACAGGCAGTTCCTTACCGTCACCGTCGCAAATCTTAACTTCGATGGGCTTCACCAGCTTACCGCTCGAACCGAAACGGTAGAGGTCGGGGCCGTTAGAAGAGATGACAGGTGTAGCCTCAGAGAGTCCGTAGCCCTGATACATAGGCATGCCTACACCAACGTAGAACTTCTGCAAGTCCTTGTCGAGCAAGGCACCGCCACCGATGAAGAAGCGGAGTTCGCCACCGAAGTTGTCGCGCACTTTAGAGAACAACACCTTGTCGAACAGCCATACAAGCGGCTTGAGCAACGCACGCAAGCCCTTCGGGTCGAGATTGCTGTCGCCGAAGTAGCATTGCTTCACAGCCAAACCCCAGTTGAAGAGACGTACGGTCATGGCCCCCTTCTTCTTGATACCTGCCTCGATATTCTTCTTGAAGGTCTTGGCCAATGAGGGTACACTGAGGATAAAGTGCGGGCGCACCTCCTTAATATTTAAAGGTATATTACGCAAAGTCTCGGCACCTGTACGGCCAACCTGTACGGTAGCAGCTGTAGCACCACAAGCCATCATGATGTAGAAGCCTACCACATGAGCGAAACAGTGGTCGAGCGGCAGGATGATAAGTGTGCGCCATGTCTCGTCGATGGACACCAGCGTACGTGCCTGCTCCACATTTGAAGTATAGTTACGGTGAGTGAGCACCACACCTTTGGGGTCGGCAGTGGTACCGCTGGTATAGGTAATGGTAGCGATGTCGTCATTCTGAAGCGACTGTCCTACGGCGAGGAACTCCTCCATGGTGTGGTTCTTGAGCCATTCGTCGCCCATCTGTTGCACCTCGCTGAGTGCTATCTCGCGTTCCTCGTAGCTATCCTGCGGGTCAAACACGATAATCTTCTCTACATCAGGAAGTCTATCTTTAATCAGGCGCACCTTCTTCAGTTGGTTGCCCGACACCATCATATACTTCACATCGCCGTGGATGAGGCGGAACATCAAGTCGTTGCTCTCCTCCAACTTGATGGATAGAGGCACATTGGCTGCACCGGCATAAAACATAGCCAACTCACCGATAACCCACATATTGCGGCCTTCGCTGAGGAGCGCCATATTGTCACCTTTCTTTACGCCCAATGCCTGAAGTCCAGCACCAAGTTGATACACCTTTTCCTGCACCTCTTTATAGGTAGTAGGCTCAAACACTTTGTCCGTCTTCTCCAACAAGAATGTGTTGTTCGGGAATTTGCGAACCGATTCTTCAAACAAATCTACTAATGTCTTTTTCATAAAAATGTTTATTTTGACCAGAAGCTTACGCTTGCTGTCGGTTTTATTGGGTGCAAATATACGTTTAACCTTTTTTAATTGCAAAAATACACAAGTAAAAATGCTGTTTTTAGCATTTTTCACAGTCCGATATTACACTCACATGCAAAACATGTGTAAAAATCGCATTCTTAGTAGGGCAAATCATCTTAACATGATGCGATGGTTCTTGGCATCATAGTAGAGCTCGTCACTATCAAGAAAATCCGAGATGGCTCCACACCTTGAGAGTTCATCCAAGGTGCCAGCCTGCAGACCGTCTTGTTGCAAAAGCCAAATATGATCTGCTGTTTGGAAAGCGATCTCCAGATCGTGGGTAGAAAGCAGGACGAGTTTGTTCTGCTCATGAGCCAAACGACGGAGCAGTTGCATCATAGAGATTTTGCTTGGGTAGTCGAGAAAGGCCGTAGGCTCGTCAAGAAAAATGACAGATGTCTGCTGAGCCAGTGCCTTGGCTATCATAGCCTTCTGACGTTCACCATCACTTACTTGATGAATCTTGCGACTCCGTAGTGCATCAAGCCCGACAAGAGCGATGGCCTCATCTACGATTTTGCGGTCCTCCTCCTTGAGTGTACCCCAGAAGTTAGTATAAGGTGCACGCCCCAATCCCACTACCTCCTCTATTGTAAGGTCGGCAGGCATATTTTTCTCAGTGAGCACCACTCCAATGCGTTCGGAAAGTTCTTTAGGAGTATAGGATGCTACGGACCTACCATTAATCCACACCTCACCACGCAACGGAGGTTGGAATGCAGCCATTGTGCGCATCAGGGTCGATTTTCCTATTCCATTGGCTCCTATCAAGCAGGTGAGCACGCCACAAGATAGCGAGGCATTGAGGGTCTTAGCCACTATTCTGCGATGGTCATCCTCACTATATCCTATATAAAGGTCACGCAATTCCAGCATATATGGGGATTTATTGGGTGCTTAGGGGGGAGTAGAGTTTAGATTTTTATTTAAGGGCTGGTGGGTTTGACGTTTAGGGCCATTAACCGTCCACTGTTTACCCTTCATCGCTCATTTTGCCCAACGCTTCAGAATCTTCATAATTTTCTTCTGCGTATCTTCAGGCATGGTACCAATGCGAGCCTTGTGCGAACCTCCGGGTTCCACAAACACATGGATATGTCTCTTGTCATCAAGCCATGTTACTCCTGTAGCCGACCACGGGTCATACTCACCGTAGATAAACATCATCGGCAAATCGTTATCCTTCAAAAACGTATTGACACGCTCATACAGATTGGCATCAAACTCTATATAGGAGAGTGAATCGGGAATCATCACACGACGCATATAACCTTCTGCCTGAGGAATTGAGAGATGCTCTTCAAAAGGTTTGGTATCATAGCCATAGTAGCCCAACTCGCGCATAGCCTGCACATTAAAAGAGGTGTAGGGAGTCTGCTGGGCAAAGTAGCTGGGTTCACACTTATCAATCAGATGCTTGTAGTATACACTATCCGAGGCTGTAAGGGAAGGAATCTGTGCCGCATCATCGCCCCACTGCCAGAATGCAAAGGAATACTCCAATACTGCCAAGTCATAGATTTCACTGATAGGTACACGGAAAGTATAACCTTTGCGAGCGCAATAATCAGCAAACATCGGCTCTATTGTAGCACGACGCTTAAGTGTTTCTATCTGAAAGTCCTTGATACGAGCACGTTCTTCGGCTGTCCCTGCCTGGTCGATAAACGGCTCGTGACGGCCATCTTCCAGTGACTTGTTGAGCGGAGCAACATACGATACCGAACCATCCACATCGTCGGGATAGAAGGTACGGTAGAACATTGTCGTCTGCCCTCCCTTGCTAATGCCTGTAGTAAACCACTTTCCTGGGTATACCTCACGCAAAAGATTGCGTATATGATGGTAGTCGCCCGCCGAATTCTCAACGGTAAGATGACTCCAGTCGCAAGGTTGAGGGGTAGATTCCAAGAAATAGCGATGCTCCACAAATACGAGGTTTGCTTCAAGCAACGTCGACAGTTCCTCCTGATACCCAGGATGCATAGCATAGGCAGCTCCATATCCTTCGGTGACCATCACAGTGGGGCGGTCGAACCCACGATGCTTAATGATGACACGCTGGCCGAAACTTCCCTCACTCTCATCTTTCCAATCGAGTTGTTGGCTGACGACACACACAAGCTTCTCCAGCCCATCGGCCGACTGCAATGCTTCCACACGGCTTATCGCATCCAATCCTCCAAGTTTGTCCGTCAACTCGGTAGCTGTGGCCGACAAGCATACTATACCTACAGCCAATGTCATCACTACACGTAATAAAGTCTTCTTCATCATTATTTGTATTAAGTTCATATCACAACACATCAATACAGAAACCCATACTCTCCCCCACCGTCTCGCACAACCGTCCCTGCCAGGTACCTCGTTCGGCCATCCTGCCACATAGTCGCTCTATGAACTGATAATTCTTGAGCCCCCAGTCGGGAGCAATGAGCAATGTACGGGGTGACTGTGAGATGAAGCGCTCAATCACTACCGACTGCGGTATGCGCTCTATGTAGTCGATAGCCAGCTCGATATACTCGTCCACTTCATACAGGTGAAAACACTCTGGATGCTCCTCATACTCACGTGCCATACGCGTACCCCTTATCAGTTGCAGCTGATGCAGTTTGAGCATATCAAGCGGCAAGGTTGCTATGACCGAAGCCTGACGCAGCAGTTCGTCACGTGTCTCTCCAGGAAGCCCCAAGATAATGTGCCCACCCGTAAGTATACCTCGAGCGTGAGTACGGCAAATGGCATCGGCAGCTGTGGCAAAGTCGTGTCCACGGTTGATACGGCTAAGCGTATCGTCATTGGCACTTTCAATACCATACTCCACCATCAAGAAGGTGTGTCGATTCAGCTCCTGCAGGTAGTCGAGCAAGACATCAGGCATGCAGTCGGGGCGTGTACCGATAACCAGCCCCACCACGCCATCTACAGCCAATGCCTCCTCATACATTGCTTTCAGCCGCTCCAGCTCTCCATACGTATTGGTGTAGGCCTGGAAGTAGGCCAAATAGCGCATGGCAGGATACTTGCGTGAGAAAAAGCGTATGCCATCTTCCAGCTGTTGCCTCACGCTCAGTGCCGGCTTGCAGTATTCCGGACTGAAGGTTTGATTATTACAATAGCTGCATCCCCCCACCCCTTTCGCTCCATCGCGATTGGGGCAAGTGAATCCTGCGTGAACAGAAATCTTCTGCACCTTCCCCTCAAAATACCTGCTCAGGAAAGTACCGAAATCATAATATGGACGATGCTTTACATTCATGGGATGGCTCCATCAAAAACGATAGCCACACATATAGTTTTACCCTATGTTTCAGAGATTTGAGCGGCAAACGGGGCTCGAACCCGCGACCCTCAGCTTGGGAAGCTGATGCTCTACCAACTGAGCTACTGCCGCAAAAGAACACCGCGAAGTTACACACATTTTCGGGATTATGCAACGAAATTTTTCTTTTTTTCATTTTTTATGTATAACTTCGTCACCACATACAAACATTCAAGGTATCCAAAGACATGGCAAAAGGCAACTACAAGGAACGAAACATAGAGTTTCTGAAAAACAAGAGCACCGAAGAGGGGGTGTACAAAACTGCACAGGGAGTACTCTATGAAGTTCTGCAATCGGGAGATGGCCCGAAAGCTACCATACGCAACATCGTATCGGTATATTATAAAGGGATGCTTATCGATGGCAATGTATTTGACGACAATACCGCTCAGGGATTTCCAGACGCCTTCCGCCTGGCTGACCTTATTTTAGGGTGGCAAATAGCCCTTACACAAATGTGTGTAGGCGATAAATGGCGCATCTATGTGCCAGCCACCGTAGGATATGGTGCTATGAGTGTAGCCGGTATCCCCAAGCACTCGACCCTCATCTTTGAAATAGAGTTGGCAGGCATAAGTTGAAGCATTCCCAACAAGATGACAACCTTTGAATAACCTATAAAATTATGAAACATCTCTTACTCATCGGTCTATTGGCTGCGACAGCACACATAGGCCTCCACGCACAGACAACGACTAATGCCACACAGAACGAGTGGACAACCATCACCAACGGTAACCTTTGGATTGACTCTGAGGGTAACGACGTGCAAGCCCACGGTGCAGGTTTTCTCAAAGTAGGCGACACCTGGTACATGATAGGCGAAGACCGCTCCTCCTCATGGCACCCCGATGTCAACATGTATTCGTCCAAAGATCTGGTCAACTGGAAATTTGAACGCAAAATCATTGAAAACAAGGTGACACACCCCGACCTTGGCAGCAAGCGCATGATAGAGCGTCCCAAGCTCATGTATTGCGCCAAGACCCAGCAATACGTCGTATGGTGCCACTGGGAGAGCAGCAACTATGCAGCCTCCGAAGCAGGCGTATTCTACAGCAACACCGTCAACGGTCCCTACACTTATCACTGGGGCGGCCGACCGCTGGGAGTCAAGTCCAGAGATTGCAACGTATTCGTTGACAACGACGGCACTGCCTACTTCATCTCCACCATCGAGGAAAACCAGCATCTGGGTCTCTTCCGCCTCTCCGACGACTACCTCTCGGCCGTAGAATACACCGAGCTATTCAAATGGAAGAGCCGTGAAGCACCTGCCATCGTTCGTGTAGGCGACACCTATTATATGCTTTCGTCGGCCTGTACCGGCTGGGATCCCAATCCCTGCATGCTCTCCTACTCCAAATCGCTAACCGAGGGATGGAGCGAGCTGAAACAAGTGGGCAACCATATCGCCTACGACACCCAGGCAGCCAGCATACTCACCATCAAGGGCACCAAGCAGACTACCCACCTCTACGTGGGCGACCGCTGGCAAGACCCTCGCCTGCCCGAGTCAAAAACCATCATCTTCCCCATTTCCTTCACTTCCGACAGCTGTCTGTTCGACTACACCCGTCAGTTCGACATCAACTACACCACAGGCGAGTGGCGCCCCACCTCTACATCCGACCGTTACATTGACAAGCGTCAATGGCGCGTACTCGACTGCAGCAGTGCCGAGAACCGACAGGCCGATTATGCAGCGCATTATGCCATTGACGGCGACATCAAGACCATGTGGCAGACCGAAACACCTAAAGAGTTTATCGAGGGTATGCGTACCCGTGATTGGCGACGAGTTGAGAGAATGGCAAAATCACAACACCGCATCGTAGTAGATATGGGCAAGGTGAACACCATAAAAGGATTTCTCTGTACCCCTCGCACCGACGGCATCTCCTTGGGACTTATCCGCAACTACGCATTCTTCGTCAGCGAAGATGGCAAGAACTGGGAAGCCGTAAGCAAGAGCCACTGGATGCCCTACTGGACCGAGATAGATTTCGCCCCCTGCCAGGCCCGCTATTTTATGCTCACCTCCAATGAACGAAGGGGAGTATCTGTGGCCGAGATTGATGTGTTTTAGGGTGCAATATCATATAGTTGCAAATTATCGTTCTCAGCAAAAACTTTTCGTCTGCCGAATGTTGTCATATAGATTTTTTTCGTACTTTTGTTCGATATATGACGGCAACCGCCATGACAAACGATACCCGACAGGAAACGTGGGAGGGTAAAGAAACAACGAATATAGACTTAACGTTTACAATAACAGACTATGGCTAAAGAGTTTTTCCCCGGAATCGGCAAGATTCGTTATGAAGGCAAGGAGAGTAGAAACCCTATGGCATTCCGCTATTATGATGCCGAGAAGGTCATTCTGGGCAAGAAGATGAAAGATTGGCTCAAGTTCTCCATGGCATGGTGGCACACACTATGCGCTGAGGGAGGCGACCAGTTCGGTGGTGGCACCAAGGAGTTCCCTTGGAACACATCGGCCGACCCCATACAGGCTGCCAAGGACAAGATGGATGCAGGCTTCGAATTCATGCAGAAGATTGGCATCGAGTACTATTGCTTCCATGATGTAGACCTCGTAAGCGAGGGAAACAGTATCGAGGAGTACGAGGCTAACCTCAAGGAGTTGGTAGCCTATGCCAAACAGAAGCAACAGGAGACGGGTATCAAGCTGCTATGGGGAACAGCCAACGTGTTCGGACACAAGCGCTACATGAACGGTGCAGCCACAAACCCCAACTTCGATGTGGTAGCACGTGCAGCCGTACAAATCAAGAACGCCATTGATGCCACTATCGAGTTGGGTGGACAGAACTACGTATTCTGGGGCGGTCGCGAAGGCTACATGAGCCTGCTCAATACTGACCAGAAACGCGAGAAGGAACACCTTGCCATGATGCTCACCAAGGCTCGCGACTACGCTCGTGCCAAGGGATTCACCGGAACATTCCTCATTGAGCCCAAGCCCATGGAGCCCACCAAACATCAGTACGATGTGGACACGGAGACTGTTATCGGCTTCCTCAAGGCACACGGGCTGGACAAGGACTTCAAAGTGAACATTGAGGTGAACCACGCCACATTGGCAGGCCACACCTTCGAGCACGAACTGGCCGTAGCAGTAGACAACGGTATGTTAGGCTCTATCGATGCCAACCGTGGCGACTATCAGAACGGTTGGGACACTGACCAATTCCCCATAGATAACTACGAACTGACACAAGCCATGATACATATCATCCGCAACGGTGGATTCGGCAACGGTGGTACCAATTTCGATGCCAAGACACGTCGCAACTCGACCGATCTGGAAGACATCTTCATCGCTCACATTGCTGGCATGGATGCTATGGCACGCGCTTTGGAGTCGGCCGCGACCATGCTTGAGGAGTCGCCCTACAAGCAGATGCTGAAGGAGCGTTATGCATCGTTCGACAACGGGGAAGGCAAGGCCTTCGAAGAGGGTAAGCTCGGTATAGAAGAGCTTGTTGCCTATGCCAAGCAGCATGGTGAGCCTGCACAGATCAGTGGCAAGCAAGAGCTGTATGAGGCTATATTGAACATGTATTGTTGATTACAAAAGATTTACTATGATATCAGACAACAACCATTTGGTGATAATGGCAGGCGGTATAGGTAGCCGCTTCTGGCCGATGAGTACACAAGAGTGTCCCAAACAGTTTATTGATGTGATGGGATGTGGCCGTACCTTGATACAGCTCACTGTTGACCGTTTTGAAGGAGTATGCCCTAAAGAGAACATCTGGGTCGTCACCTCAGACAAATATGCAGGCATTGTTCACGAGCAGCTTCCCGAGATACCTGAAAGCAACATTCTAAAGGAGCCTTGCCGCCGTAATACCGCCCCCTGCATTGCTTACGTATGTTGGAAAATCAAAGCACGCAACCCTAAAGCTAATGTTGTAGTCACCCCAAGCGACCATGTGGTAATGAACGTCAAGGAGTTTCAGCGGGTTATCTCCTCGGCACTTGACTATACCCAGAACTCTGATGCCATACTTACCCTAGGCATGAAGCCTACCCGCCCAGAAACGGGATATGGCTATATTGAGGCAGACCTCAGCAGTGCCTCGACATCGAACAGCGAGATTTATCGCGTAGACTCTTTCAAGGAGAAGCCCGATATGGAGACCGCAGAGCGATACATTCGTCAGAACAACTATTACTGGAATGCGGGCATCTTTATCTGGAATGTCAATACTATCGTAAACGCTTTCCGCATCTACCAGCCCGAGATAGCAGAGATATTCACCAACCTGATGCCCCACTTCTATACACCAAATGAGCAGCAGGAAATTGACACCCACTTCCCCGAATGCCCCAACATATCGGTAGACTATGCCATACTTGAGAAGTCCGACGAGATATATGTATTCCCGGCCGACTTCGGATGGAGCGACCTCGGCACATGGGGATCTCTGCATGTGCAGATGAGTAAGGATCTCGCCGGTAACGTATGCATAGGGTCAGACATCAACATGTATGAAAGCCACGACTGCATAGTACACACAATGCAAGAAAAGAAAGTTGTCATCATTGGGCTCAACGGCTATATCGTGGCAGAGAACAATGAGCAGCTTCTTATATGTAAATTTGAGGACGAGCAGCGCATCAAGAAGTTCTCGGACCAATAGCTCCCACTCGAGTTTCGCAAGCTCAACTCTTAGGGAACAACTCTTATATATAAAAGGAATGCGGGTGGCTGATTGGCCACCCGCATTCCTTTTATGACAAGATCAATAGACCATTCAACACAGGTCACGATACTTGATCAACGGATTCTTGGCTGCAGTAGTCTCGTCGAGACGGCGTACTGGTGTAGTGTGTGGAGCTGTCTTCACCATGTCAGGGTCGGCCAGCGCCTCTTCGGCTACACGGTGCATGATGTCGATGAAGTCGTCGAGCGTCTCTTTCGATTCGGTCTCCGTGGGCTCTATCATGATGCTTTGATGAAATAGCAGCGGGAAGTAGATGGTAGGAGCATGGTAGCCATAGTCAAGCAAACGCTTGGCTATGTCGAGTGTGGTGACACCGGTGCTCTTGTCGGCCAGACCGTCGAAGACAAACTCGTGCTTACATACCGTATCTACAGGAAGATAATAGGCATCGCGCAGACTCTCCTTCACATAATTGGCATTGAGCGTGGCGATGGGACCCACATGCTTGATATCCTTGCCGAGGCTGAGGATATAGGTATAGGCTTTCATCACAACACCGAAGTTACCCATGAAGGCAGCCACACGACCACAAGAATTGCCGAATTGACAAATACCACCCGAATGGTTACTTTCCACCTTCATCTTTCCACTTTTCACTTTATATTTGCCATCGACAAATACTACTCTGGGGTTGGGCAGGCAATCTATCAGATGGGCAGCCACACCTACAGGACCGCTACCAGGACCGCCACCACCATGGGGTGTAGAGAAGGTCTTATGCAGATTGATATGCATGATATCGAAGCCCATATCGCCGGGACGCGATGCACCGAGCATGGGGTTGAGGTTGGCTCCGTCATAGTAGAGCAGGCCACCGGCTTCGTGCACGAGGTGGGCAATCTCTACCACCTGGGTCTCGTAGATACCGAGCGTATTGGGGTTGGTCATCATGATGCCGGCAACCGTATCGTCGAGCAAGCCTTTGAGGTCGTTAGTATCGACAGTACCATTGGCAGTCGACTTCACCTCTACAATTTCGAGCCCGCAAACAGCGGCACTGGCAGGGTTGGTGCCGTGGGCGCTATCGGGAACAATGACACGTGTACGCTTGGTGTCGCCACGCAACAGGTGGTACTGGCGCATCACCATGAGTCCGGTGAGTTCACCATGTGCACCGGCAAAGGGTGTCAGCGTAAAATCGGCCAGTCCGGTAAGTTCGCTCAGCGCACGTGCCGTATGATAGTAGATGGCGAGTGCTCCCTGCACGCTCTCCTCGCTCTGCAAAGGATGCAAACCGCAGAAAGCCGGATGGTGGGCTATCTCCTCATTGATCTTGGGGTTGTATTTCATAGTGCAACTACCCAAGGGATAGAAGCCTGTCTCCACACCGAAGTTCTTGTTCGACACGTTGGTGTAGTGGCGTACCACATCCAGTTCGCTCACCTCGGGAAGCTCTGCAGGAGTCTCACGAAGCAAGTTTTTCGCGATGCCTGAAGCCTCCTCAGAGAGGGATGAGGTGAGGCCTTCCCATTCTGACTTCGGGAGGCTATAGCCTACACGTCCTTCACGTGAAATCTCAAATATCAGCTTATCGTAGTATTTCATAGCTTTGCCTCCTTTACCAGTTTTACAAGTTCGTCAATCTGCCCTTTGGTGCGCTTCTCTGTTGCGCAGAAGAGGATGCAGTCGTCCATACCCTCACGATAGTCGCCCAGAGCGATACCGGCCATGTAGCCCTGCTCGGCCAATTGTGCTTGCAGAGCCTTGACGGGCAGAGTGGTACGCAGGGCAAACTCCTTGAGGAAGGGAGCATTGGGGAATGCGGGGGCAAAGAGCCCAGTCTTCACCAACTCGTCGTGAAGGTAGTGGGCAGCACCGTAGCTCTGCTCGTTCACCTCACGCAAACCCTGCTTGCCCATCAGGGCAAGGTAAATGGTGATGTGCAGTGCCATGAGCGACTGGTTGGAGCAGATGTTGCTGTTGGCCTTCTCACGACGTATATGTTGCTCGCGAGCCTGCAATGTGAGCACAAAGGCACGCTTGCCGTCAACGTCCTTGGTAGCACCCACGATACGTCCGGGTAATTTGCGCACCAGCTCCTTGCGGCATGCGAGGAAACCCACATAGGGACCACCGAAGCTGAGGGGTATACCTAAGGGCTGTCCGTCGCCACAAGCGATATCGGCACCCCATTCGGCAGGAGTCTTCAGTACCGCCAATGCCGAGGGGTCGCAATGCATAATCATAAGAGCCTTGGCGGCATGTATGTCGTCGGCAAAGCCCGTGTAATCCTCAATGATGCCATAGTGGTTGGGCGAGCCTACGAGCACGCCTGCCACATCGCCCTCGGCCAGCATGGCCTGCATGGCAGTGCGGTCGGTATACCCGTCCGTTTCCGGGATGAGGTCCACCTTGATACCTTTATACTTGGCATAGGTGCCAATAATAGTAATGAGCGTAGGGTTCAGTGTAGCCGATACGAGTACGCGGTTCTTCTTCTTGGCCTGTGACACCGCCATGAAGAGTGCCTCCACAGCAGCTGTAGCACCATCATACATCGAGGCATTGGTGCAGTCCATGCCCGTGAGTTCGCAGATGTGGCTCTGATATTCGAAGATATATTGCAAGGTGCCTTGCGATATCTCCGGTTGGTAGGGGGTATAGGCAGTGAGAAACTCGCTGCGCGAGAGCAGCGCATCGATGACCGACGGTGTGTAGTGGTCGTATGCACCACCACCGGCAAAGATTACCTGCTGCCGGTTCTTGTCGCCCAAGGCCTTGAAGTAGGCACGTATCTCCTCTTCCGACATGGCTTCGGGCAGGTCATACTCTTTCTGCAAGCGTACGCTTGCTGGGATATCGGCAAAGAGGTCGTCAATGCTGCTGACGCCAATCTTGTCGAGCATCTGACGGATATCGTCAGGAGTGTGGGGAATGTATTTGTTCATGGTAAATGAGGCCTCCCCTAACCCCTCCCAACCTTTAGGTCGATGCCCAAAGCGTCAGCCTTGCTATTAAGCCGAAGGGGCCAAAGTCAAGGAGGGGAACTCCACACCTAAAGAAGAGGTTAGGAGAGCTTATTTGGTTACAATATAGATAGTTGCAGCGATGTGCGAGAAGACCCCTTACTCGCAGATCTTCTCGTATGCAGCCGCATCGAGCAGGGCATCCACTTCTGAGGGGTCAGCAAGTTCCACCTTGATGATCCAGTTCTCGTAGGCATCCTGATTGATGAGTTCGGGCGATGCCTCCAGCTCGCTGTTAATTTCGATGATGGTTCCGCTTACGGGAGAATACAGGTCGCTGGCAGCCTTCACGCTTTCCACAGCACCAAACTCCTCGCCCTTGCTGATTTCGTCACCTTCTGAAGGGAGGTCCACATACACGATATCGCCCAGTGAGTGCTGTGCATAGTCACTGATACCGATGATACCTACATTACCTTCTACTTTGACCCATTCGTGTGAGTCGGCATACTTGATGCCTTCAATTACTTTGCTCATAATGTTGTTAATTTAACGGCCTCCCCTTCCCCTCCCAACCTTTAGGTCGAGGTCAAGTAGGGGTTAGGGGAATCCCCTTTATTTCTTATAATTCTTCTGATAAAACTTCTTCTTCACTACCTTGCCGGCAAAGGTCTTCTTGCGGATGCGTACCTCCACAGGAGTCTCCAGTGCGCTGTAGCGGGCATCGATGAGCGCCATACATACGCTCTTGTCCACCGAGAGGCAGTGGTAGCCTGTGGTCACGGTACCTATCTCCTCGCCCTCCACCTCAATGGGGTATCCGGCACGAGGGATGGCGCGGTCAATCAGCTCAATGCCCACCACCTTCTTCTTCAACCCCAGCGCCTTCTGTTCGGCCAAGGCGTTCTTACCGATAAACTCCTCCTTGTCGAGCTTGACGAAGATGCCCAGCCCGGCTTCTATCGGGGTGATATCGTCATTCAACTCGTGTCCGTAGAGCGGAAGAGCTACCTCGAAGCGCAGGGTATCGCGGCAACCGAGTCCGCAGGGAGCCACCTCGCCCGAAGCGATGAGCGCGTCCCATACCTTATTTATATAGCCGTGCGAGCCATACAGTTCGAAACCGTCTTCGCCCGTATAGCCGGTGCGGCTGGCGATGATGGTCTCGCCCTCCACCTCTATCTCCTTGAAGGTGTAGAATGCCAAGTCACCCACCGCAAGGCCGAGCAGACGCTCCACCACCTCTTCACTCTTGGGACCCTGCACAGCCACCTGACCGTAGCGGTCCGACAGGTTGTCGATGACCACATCATAGTCCTTGCTCTGCTCCACTATCCAAGCATAATCCTTTTCAATATTCGAGGCGTTCACCACAAGCAGATACCTCTTCTCACCCATAGCATATACGAGCAGGTCATCCACGCTGCCGCCATTGGGGTAACACATGATGCCATAGTAAATCTTGCCGTAGGGCGCATCGGTGATATCGTTGGTGAAGATATGGTTTACAAATCGCTCCGCATCGGGGCCGCTGACAAATATCTCGCCCATGTGCGACACATCGAACACACCGCAAGCCTCACGCACAGCGTGATGCTCTTCCTTAATGCTTGAATATTCGATGGGCATGTCAAATCCGCCGAAGGGACTCATCTTGGCTCCGAGAGCCACGTGTTTGTCGTGCAGACAAGTTAGTTTCAGTTCTTCCATGGTACAATGTTCAGATTTCGTTTCTTTGCCTGCAAATTTAGTGCAAGGCGAGCGAAAAAACAATACTTGGCATTGATTTTTTCCGAGCCGCCGCCTAAATTCTGTATTCGCACAGCGAACACTAAAGATACAGCAAACCGAGAGGAGAACAAAATAAATTCATTTATTTTTTATCCCGAGGTGCAGCGTATTTTCTGTATTCGTAAAACGAACCGAGGGTGCAGAGGTAGGGGGCTCTGACCCCTTTGAGGTTATTGCGGGTCACAAAAGGCTGTATATCTGCCGTGACGTAGCAAGAATGATTCAATACCACTCCTCCACCTTAGGCTTCTCGTCCACGTAATCGGGCATGCACATACCGATATCTGCTCCAATATATGTAGGGTCACAGATATAATACATCTTGCCTTTATATATAAACCCTGTACTCGACGGAGGTGCTTCTGACAGGGCTACTGCCGTACATTCATGCCCGGGATAACCTACCAACAGCACATCGAGTCCAAGTATCTCACGCACCAAGTAGGCATAGAAGATAGAGCGGTCCTCGCAGTCACAGTAAGGGAAATAGAGTGTCTCATCAAAGAAGAAGCTCTTCTCCACCCCATCACCAAACTGCTGGCCGTCGGTCTTGTACTCAAATGCACTTTGCACGAAGTGCAGTAAGGCATTGGAGGCCTCTGCCTCATCCATGCTCTCCACTTGCGACTTCAGCTGCTCCACCACGCTTCTTCTCACCTCTTCATCGGCAATGGAGGCTGCATAGCAATAGATATCCATCGAGGGGTATTCCTGCTGCAATGCTATCACATTCCTGTTCACACTGCCTTGAGCTGAAAGTCCGCCATAGGAAACAGTGAATGTATGACTGTCCTTCGGCAACAGATAGGCCGGATTGATAATGAGATCCAGATGCCGGCCACATTCTTCGCCGGTTGGTATCGAGCACGAATAGATACGGCTATTCTCGGGCATCGTGTTAGGATAGATGTAATATCTCGTATTATCTACCGTGATATAGGTATTGGCATATACCTTCTGCTCGAAAGGTAGAAGCAGATATACCCCATTGCCTGCTATGGCCAACCTCACATCGTAGCCCATGCTCAACATCAGATATTGCGCCATCACTCTCGCTGCCACCTCATTCCCTTTGGCCCAAATACTACAATACTGCTCCATGGCCTTGAGCGTACACCAGTCGCCCAGCCGGTAGTTGGTAGCCAACTGCTGCATACCCTCCACACACGCCTTAGTATCACTATCATTAATCTTCTTCCAGAAAGCCACTACCTCTTGCTGGTTTACACTGCGTAGTGTAGCCTCCAACTTAGGAGCCGGTACCGCCAATTGCAAGCCATAAAGTGTAAAGCGAATCTGTGGAACGCTTGGTGAGGGCACCTTGGGCGTTGAGGGTACTTTGGGAGTTGTCGGCACCTTAGGCACTGTAGGCTGTTGGGGTTCTTGTGGCACCGTAGGCGTTTCTGGCTCTACCGGTGTCTCAGGTTCCACAACTATCGGCTCCACAGGTGCTTCCACTACAGGCTCCACTGGTGGTGTATACACTGGAGCCACCACAGGCTTGGGGACTGTCACCCGGTGCCGTCCTGCCATAGTTTCGTATTCAGCCCACACGGCATCAAGAAACTCTACATAGCGGTCCATGATTCCCTTACGAAAACCCCGGAAGTCGCTCTGTATCTGTTCACGGAATGCCTTGAAGTCGTCCGTTTGCGCCTGTAGCGTTTGTGCAGCAAGCAACACAAACAGCAACATACCCATCTTTTTCATCAGCCTTTCCCCTTTTAGAAGTGCGACAAGTCAATCAATCCGAAGTTGGGGTCACGCTCGGGCTGCCATGAGCGCACCTTGATAATCGGCTGTTTAGGGTCGTTGAGGTCCACCATGAGGAACAGGTAACCCGTGTCACCATAGTTTGTGGAGTAATAGTCCTGCTTTATCTGTATGCCATACACCTCACCGCCTACACCGGCCTTCACGATGTCATTGTTGGCAAAGCGGATGTTGATATACTCGTTGCTGGCAAAGCAGCGTTCCAGATTGCGTAGATACTGCTCTTTACTCTGGCGTGTATACTGCACATACTTGTTATTGAGGTACTCCCCTCCTGCTTCTCCCATAGCATTGGCCTGTCGGGTCAGCACCTTACCCGTGATAATCACGGCATTGTCATCAAATATGCTGCGTATGTAGTCGAGGCGCTTCAGGGCATACGCTGTCTTGTAGTTTTCCAGGAACTCGGCCAGTATCTTTCGCGCATACTCGCTCCATGCGGCATGTTGCAGAATATCTGTTGTAGATTTTTCATCCAGTGCAAAGGCCAGATAGTCAATCTTTCCCTCTTTGTTGAACGTGAAGGTGACACTCTCCACAAACTTACGTGTATTGTTGCGGAACGAGAACGACATCACCACACTGCGACACGTCACCTCATCCGTACCCACGGCATAAAACGAGTAGGCCGGATCGCCCATGATGCGGGCATTGCCATAGCTTATCAGTCGGCGATACATATCCCGTCCGTCCTCCGTGAAGCACTCCTCGGCACTCGCATAGTTCTTGCTCCTGATGGCAGCCATCACTTTCTCTATGCTCTCACGGTATGGAGCCGATTCTGATTCGGTGAGCATAGTGATAGATTGGCTCCGCGCTTCGCTTGGAACGCCCCCGTCGCTTTGCGCCACCCCCTCTATAAACAGAGGGGGAGTTTGCTGTGCAAGTTGATTCCGCGATGCCTGAGTACTCCCCATAAAGGGGGAGTTAGAGGGGGTCTCTTCCACCATCACATACGCATCCCTGAACACACGCCCCTTCATCACATTCACCACGGTAGAGATCTCCTTGTCGATGTGTGCTTCGCCGCTGTATTCGTATTCGCACTTTATCTTCATATTCTCCGTAGTCATGCCCGGGCGCAGTTCCACAAATCCACGGCCATCCTTGGCGCTATACAGGTTGCTCCAGTCCATACCGTCAAAGTAGGTATAGTCCATCGAGGTCACGGGCTGCCCTTTATACAACACACGAATCTCAGCCACGTGCTCCTCTTCGCCCACCTTCTGTGCCGTCACACCACCGAATACCTCGTTCATCTGCTCGGGAATCCAGTGGGTAAGGATGTGCCCATTGGCATCTGTCACGCTATTGGCACCCGGTATGCTCTGCAGCAGGCAGTAGCTCCAATAGTAGTAGCGCAGGGCATCATCAATCTTGCCCTTCTCCACGGCACGTGTGGCGCTGGCCACCATATCGAACACCTTGAGCCGGCGCGACTCGAAAATCTTGTCCACATCGCTGCGTTTCACATAACGGAAAACGTGTGCATCCGGCTCATTCTCTATCACGATGCGCTGCGTGTTCTGCAGTGTGGCTTGCGAATAGGTGTTCACCACCGAGCGACATGCCGAGCGAGAGTCTACATTCACCTGGTCGGTGATTTCCTCTTCGATATTCTCAAACTGTGCCTCCACAGATACTGATATCTTGGATATCAGATCCTGCAATGCCGCATTGTCGGCAGCCTTCAACGACTCACCCCACCCTTCACCGCTCAGGTACTCATCGTTAGCCTTGATTTCCTCTACGCTTTGGGCAGATATAATATTGCAAAATGACAGCAGAAGAAATAGGATATATATATTCCTCATTATAAATAATGTCCTTACTTACTAAACTATTCAAAAAGAACTGTCGCCCTTCTAAGGGGGACAGTGCCTTTAGTTACTTATAGGGAGCGAAGAGGAAAATCACTCCCCTACCTCGAAGCCCTCTTTGATGAACTTCGATACCATCTCTGCATGTTTCTGAGCAGCCTCAGACTCGCGCATTGCGTTCTCGAAAGCGCGGATACGAGCCTCTGTGGCAGCATCCTCATCAATTACGAAGAAGGTCTGCATCTCATAGATGGGTGCACCACTTGCCTTGTCCTTCCCTGTCTCACGGATAACGGTGAAGCTCTCCTTCATCTCGCCCTTGATTTCTTTCTCCACAAGGCTCTCGTAAGCAGCATAGAAGTGGTCGAACTCAGCAGACACGTTATCGGCATTGTTGGCCATATCGCTCACGATGCGTCCCTTCACATGGCTACCCGCCTGACGGGCATAGAGGTTACAGGCATTGTTCGTTGCCACCTGCTTACCGATGTTCTTCGACTTGAATGCCGTAGCTACACCTACCACCTCGTATACATTCTCGTTCTCATTGAGCTTCTCGTAGTGCTTGAGCAGAGCTACGTCAAGACTGCGTGAGGTGCCGTAGATAGCCCAATCACCCTTCTTGAACTCCTTCTTCTTCAGTCTGTACTCCTTCTTCAAAGCCTTCTTCATGGCTCTGTTCTGAGCGTTCATCACTGGGCATGCAAAGAGCATACCGATTACCAACAAAAATTGAATTGTCTTTTTCATAATAATTGAACTTTTGGTTTTTGTTACTTATTATATCGATTCCATTTATCAAATTATATCCGAGAGGTCTACGGCATAGTTGGCTCTACGCCCCGACATATAGTATCCTGAGATAAAGAGGGCATATTCGGTGGAATGAAGCGCCTCTTTTAATGCTCTATCCAAATCATCTTCACTTGCTATTTTCATCCCATTTATTTTAAGAACAACAAAATCTTTTTTGACACCTGCCTCAGCTAATTTCCCTTTCTGTAAAATCGTCACTTGTAAACCATATTTCACACCCAGCTTACGTTTTATATCATCATTAATGGGTTCAAAGACCGCCCCCAATACTCGAGATGGAGCTTCGTCTATGTCAATTGTTTTAGAGATTCCATTTTCCTTATTTTGCGTAATCGTTTCTGCAGATAATTCAACCTCTTTCGCTGGTTGAACCAGTCGAACTCCTGAGAAAAAACCATCACTGGGAAGTATGCAAGAACGAGCAGACAAACGATTATGCTTTGCGCTAAGTTCCCAGCTTCCACCACGAACAACACGCCAAGTGCCAGTGAAATGGCCTTGAGGATTAATTCTGGGTGAGATAGAATAATAAGAAGCCAGATATCGGTCGGAGCACCATTCTCTAACATTACCACTCATATCGTAAAGGCCGAGCTCGTTCGGTTGTTTAGTTTTCACTGGATGCGTTTCATTTGAAGAATTAAATTCATACCAAGCAACATCATCTATAATATCACTCCCGCTATATTTATATCCTTTACTTACGTTCCCACCACGAGCAGCATATTCCCATTCTGCTTCAGTTGGCAAGCGAAAATTACCACCTGTAAGATTATTTAGTTTAAGTATAAAACTTTGACATTCGTCCCAACTTACCTCTGCCACTGGACACTGTAGTTCTTTTGTACGAGAAGACAGGTTGGTTCCCATGACAGCATTCCACAAAGCATATGTAACCTCTGTTTCACCAATAAAATAATCACTTAAACTAACCTCATGAACAGGTTTTTCCCAATGTTCAGCTTCACGTTGCTGTTCTTTGGTTGCACCCATCTGAAATTCTCCTCCCTTTACAGCTATCATTGTAAATGAGACTCCGTTTACAGTGTAAACTTTATTATGTCCTTGTAATGACATGTTGAATTGTTTACTTCCGGCTGCATTTTCCTCCAGTGTCACCGACAATTTATTATCTACATTCTCGTTTATGTCTATGATCTGCTCCATCATCTCGTACCCCTCTTTCTTAAAGGTAATTTTGCGTGAACCTACAAGTACGTCACTTTTCATGAGGGGTGTTTGCCCTACTTCCACACCATCAATATACACCATAGCACGTGAGGGAGCTGAAGATACATCCAAGATACCATACACAGGTATTGGAGAAGGTAACTGGAAAGTTTGCGCATCTATCCCCACTACGTTTATCACTTCAGACACCGTACGATATGATTCACGCCTCACCTCTACCGTATACTCTCCTATTTCCAAACCTATCGTGCATTGTCCTTTGCCGCACTGCTTGTTGTCTATCCAGATTTCGTTTTCAGCATCGGTAGTAAAGGTTACTTTCGCAAAGTTAGGTATCAGCTTCACCTCTACCTGTGTCACATTTCCCTCTGTCACCGTTACCTGTTGCTCATAGGGTCTATACAGTGGCTTCAACACCTTTATTTGATGTATACCAATCTGCATTTCACCGCTCTTCATCGGCAACTGCCCTATACGCTCATTGTCCACATAGATATGTGCTCCGTGCATCTCAGCAGTACCACTAAACTCTATCCATCCAAAGTTTGGCCGTAATTTTACGTTTACCTCCGATTTCCCTTGTGCAGAAACAGTCACTTGACCGGCCTCTGTATGGTAGTTGGCACACGATACCCGATAGCTGTATGTACCATAAGGCATCGATTTCTCGGCATAGCCGTCACTGCTCACATCAAGCGGCATATTATCTAACTCTACCATTGCATTGGCAGGGTTTACATTGAATATTACATACTGCTTATTGGCAGAGCGGGTAACTATCGTCTCTACCTTGCCCGTAACCAATACCATTTCATAGGTCTTTGCCTTATCAATAGTAACAGGGAAATAGTAGTCACGAAACACACCCAATTGAGGATGCTTTATCGTCATTTTCTTGATACCATGAGGTACATATACCCATACCTCACCCACTTCCTGCTTGGTCTTGACAATACCCGTCATGCCACCATCAAACACAAAGCCTTGCTCGGTGGTCACCACCTTAATCAATGCGGCAATCTCACCGTTTTGGTCACGCTCCATCGTTCCTGCAGTATTGGCCGTCAGGTCGCTATCCAAGAGCTTAAAGGATGAAACGCTGATGTTTTGAGCCACAACGGAAAGAGGCCATAGAAACAAACACACTATCAAATTTATATTTATAAGATGCTTCATATTACTCTGCATATTTAAAATCTAAACACAAGACCAACATTCAACTTGAACCCTTCAAAGAAAAGGTATTCGGGTGCTGCATACACTCCAAAGCGAGCATTACCTGTACCTACCTCGAAGCGGGCACCTGCCACTATTCCATACCGCATATTTACAAATTGCAGGATATTATCGTTCAACGACATCGGGATGTCCAGAGAGGCTACTTCTTTATCTGAATTCTGGAAGATCTCTCCTGTAATGTATTCCTTTCCCATGAAATAGGAAGGACCATATACCAATCCCACTTGTGGGGTTATGCGAATACACTTTCCTAATCCCAACGTATAGCCCATCTTGGTCGAGAAGCGCAACAGTTGTACGGAATGATTTTCTGAAAGGCCATCAGTATACTCTACTCCATAGTTGCCCATAACATGACTCTTCGCCCCCATACTCAAGAAGAACCCATTATAGGAGATACCCAACTCTCCGCCATAACCGATAGGGCTGAAAACAGAACCCTCTATGCCAAGTATCCCGTCCCACTCGTGCTTTCTGTTTTTCTTGACGGTCGGTTTATTATCGCGAACGACATCCTGCGGTACATTTTTTTGTGGCTTGTTTTCTGTAGTCGCTGCAGCCTTTTTCTTCATCTCCACCGAGACGCTATTTTCTACAGCTTCTTTCACCTCTACCATCCTGTTCTCCGTTACATACCCCTCTCTCTCCAGAGTTATACGGCGTTGTCCTACCAGTACATCGCTCTTCAGTAGCGGAGTCTCACCCACCTCCACACCATCGATATACACCTTGGCACGCAACGGGGTTGAAGAGATTTCCAATGATGCGTGAATAGGTGTAGGCGATTTCAGTTGAATGGTCCGTTCGCCAACGGTATTGATACTCAGTATCTCCGACACTGTTCTGTGCGAAGCCTTCTTCACCTCTACAGTATAGCTTCCTTTCTCAAGCCGTCCGGTCCATTGTCCCTTGCCGCGCCTTTCACTATCAATCCAAATCTCACTATCCTCATCGGTAATCAATGTCACAGTAGCGAAGTTGGGAATCATCTCCACCACCATCTCCGTAGTCTCATTGTCCCGCACGGTTACTTGCTGCTCGTAGGTCTTGTACATATCCTTCACTATCTTGACCTGGTGTACGCCGCTTTTCAAGTTGTCGGTAGTCAATGGCAATTGCCCTATCCTCTCGTTGTCAACATATATATACGCACCATTCAGTTCGTTGTTTCCTGTAAACTTTATCCATCCGAAGTTTGGCCGCAACGAAATGTTTACCTCCGCCTTTCCTTCAGCTGTCACGGTCACCTGCCCGGCTTCGGTATGATAGTTGGCACACGACACGCGGTAGGTATACGTACCATACGGAACTCCCTTGGTGGCATTTCCTTCGCTATCTACGGTCAGTATCTCACCGCCCAGCTCCACCACGGCATTTGTAGGGTTCACGGAGAACACTACAAACTGCTTGTTCACCGAGTGGGTCACCACCGTCTCCACTCTACCCGTAGTCAGCACCATCTCATAAGTTTTGGCCTTTTCGATAGGAATCTGAAAATGATAGTCGCGCAATATTCCAAGTTGAGGATGCTGTATGGTAATCTTCTTGATTCCGTGGGGCACATACACCCATACTTCGCCAACTCCTTGCTTGGTCTTGACGATGCCCACCATACCACCATCAAACACAAAGCCCTGCTGAGTCGTTACTACCTTGATCAATGCCGCAGTCTCACCATTCTGATCACGTTCCATGGTACCAGTGGTATTGGCGGTGAGATCGCTCTCCAATAGCTTGAATGAGGCTACACTCATATTCTGTGCCGACAATGCCGTGGCTGCAAACAGTAGCAACACCAACATCGCATTACGTCTATTCCTTATCATTTTTTCAACTGCTCTGTACATACACTTTTTTTATTTTCTTGCCCGCAGAATAAATCAAATGAATCATATTCACGAATACGTCGCTTCGCTCCTTATTTATCTGTGACGGGGCGAACGGTGTGGCCGTAGCGGCGGTCGTGGCAGCCGCCCCAGTAGCCGCGGCCGCTGAAGAAGTAGAGGTAGTACGCACCGCCGCTGTGGACCTCACTCAGCGTGCCGGACCAGTAGTAGCCGTACGAGCCACGGCCGCCGACCTCTGTGCCGTCGCGGTAGCCCGCAGCGGGGAGAAAGATACTATTGCCGTTGGGGCCGGTGACCTTCTGACCCCAGACACCATTGACAGAAGTCGACTCCCAAGAACACTTCTCGCAGAGCTCTTGAATCTCAGCCAACGTGGGCATACGCCAACCATCACCCCATTTCACGTGGGCGACATCATAGGAGGTTCCGCTGATGTTGGAACCGATGTTCGGCCACCTATCTTGCCAATCACCATCTGTATCTATATATTGATAGGTATCCCAATCGTAATCACTCTTCTCCTCAGTCTCACCCCAAGCATAGTAACCACCGTAACCCTCGGGGACATCGGCACCAACGTTGCAACATGCCCACTTCACAGACAAGCCGAGGTCAACGGCTTCAGCTACGACAGAACCACCGTTTTGTTCCGTCTTGAACGAGCAAATCTCACCATATCTGTATTCACCATCAACAACCACATAAGCACGATAATAATAGGTGGTATTTGCATTTAATCCTGTAAGGCCAAGCGAGAAGTCACCGTCCGAGGTGGTGGACTTCATCGTCCCGCTTGTAGACGACAGCGCAGATGACGTGCCGTAGATGACACCGCAAGTCAATGATTGGGTAGCATTGGCTATGGAGCCTAAAAGGGTTACGCCACTTGCTGTTATATCCGTAGCAGTGCCCGTGGTGACAGATATTGCTGCGTTCGTGTATTCTGTGACGGGACGAACGGAGAAGCCGCGGTTGCGGTAGTAGAAGTCGTTCCCCTCAAGACCGTCGATATGGATGAGGTTATCTCGGTAAAAATAAAGGACGTACGCGCTGACGCTGTAGCTCTCGTCCTGCGTGCCAGACCAGTAGTAACCGCTCGAACCACGGTAGCAGCCGACCTCCGTGCCATTGCGGCGACCCGCAGCGGGGAGAAAGATTGAGTTACCGTTGGGACCGGTAACCTTCTGACCATATATACCGTTGACAGTAGTCCACTGCCAAGAACACTTGTCGAGGAGTTCCTTGACCTCATCCAAAGTGGGCATACGCCACGCACTGCCCCAGTTGACAGTAGCAGCATCGTATGCAGCAGTCAAATTACCATCAGAACCGATGATGCCAAGAGATTTCAACTCTGACTCAGACAACCCGTAAGTCAAACTGGTACTTTCTGCGTAGTTTGACTTTATCTTCGTCTCTCCCCAAGCGAAATAGCCACCATACTCCTCGGGAGAGTTGGCACCGACATTATAGCTCGCCCACTTCACAGACAAACCGAGGTCTATAGCTTCAGCTGGTGCTGATGCTACGGGAAGCTCAATATTCTCAGGAATACAAGCAGTAAAGAATAGGCACAGTACAAAAAGACAAATAGACTGAAAGTCTTTGCATATATCTTTCATCATTCCTATAAACTCTCGTGCCTATAAGATTCCCCAGATTCGGCTATACCTTAATTTAAAATAAAAAGACGTGGGATTCTGTACTCCTGCTTATCCCACGATCAGGCTCTCGCATTGCCTCCACAGAGGATAAGCAACGCATTAGCCCACGCCGTGCGGTTTATAAACGACCACTGCTATGATGTCTTTTGAGATTCTTCACTCCGTTCAGAATGACAGAGGAAAGCCTCACGGTCATAGGCTGGGTGTAATAAACGCCCGAAGTGAACGTCCCGTTGCCGCATCTTCTCTGTGTTCAAATTTGCGAGATTCGATCGTAGAAGATAACGTTCGTAAACGTCCTTTCTCAACATGTCTGCCCCACCCGCCCACTGAGTGGGCTAATGGTTCACGCGACAAAATTAGTGCAAACCGAATGAAAAAGCAAGTTTACTTGCACTTTTCTGAGGTGCAGCCTAATTTCTGTTTGCACCAGCTAACTAAAATTAGTGCAAACCGAACGAAAAAGCAAGTTTACTTGCACTTTTCTGAGGTGCAGCCTAATTTCTGTTTGCACCAGCAAACTAAAATTAGTGCAAACAGAACGAAAAAGCAAGTTTACTTGCACTTTTCTGAGGCGCAGCCTTTCTGTTTGCGCCAGCAGACTAAAGGTACAATATAATTCTGAATTGCAAATGAAGAATGCCTGATTATTTTCATGTTTTAAAACAGAGAACTTTTACACTTTGCGCCAGATGTTCTATATTCCAAGACTGGCAATATATATTCCAAGTCTTGGAATATTACTTTTATCGAGGCATTAATTAACGTTACATCGGCCAGACGGCAAAGCCCCCTACAGGTCTTGTTTCGAAAGACCTATAGATGATAAAAATAAAGACCTATAGGTGCCTGAATTTGCCACCTGTAGGAGGGGTTGCCGGAAAGCCTAAGAAAAAAGGCCATATATGTGCTCGCACGTGCATAAGGAATATGAATGTCGGTTACGGGTTACGCGTAACCGTAACCCGTAACCGGTGAATGAAGTTTACTTGAGCCGATGCGAAGCATAAGTTAAGGCAGACACCGGTCTTAACTTACGATTGGCCGAAGCGTAAGTGATGCCTGATTTCGGTCGTCAGTGATATTAATAAGAAATCCGTAAAATCAGTATTATCGGTGTGCTCCGTGGTCATTAAAGGGCATCAGCGTGCCAAGAGCCGATTACCACACCTGTGCACGGTTCTCGGCAGGAATGTAGAGTTTGTGCTCCGGAGTGATGCCGAATGCCTCGTACCATGCATCGATGTGCGGCAAGGTGCCATTCACGCGCCAACGGCCCAGCGAGTGGGGGTCGCTCTTGGTGTATACGCGAATCTGCTCGTCGCGGATATTGCCGGCCCACACGGCCGAGTAGGCAAGGAAGAAGCGCTGCTCGGGAGTGAAACCGTCCTTCACGGGAAGGGGTGCCCCCTCGGTGGCGTTCTTGAAAGCCTGATAAGCCACCATGATACCGCCATGGTCGGCTATGTTCTCGCCTAAGGTGAGCTCGCCGTTGGCCTGCAAGCCGGGGAGCACCTCGATAGCGTTGAAGTGATCCACGAGCACCTGGGTCTTCTCCTTGAACTTGTCGCCATCGCCCGGCGCCCACCAGTCTGAGAAGTTGCCATCCTTGTCGAACTGACGGCCCTGGTCGTCAAAGCCGTGGGTCATCTCATGACCGATGACTACGCCAATGGCACCGTAGTTGAAGGCATCGTCGGCAGCCATGTCGAAGAAGGGGTACTGGAGGATACCTGCGGGAAAACATATCTCGTTGGTCGTGGGGTTATAGTAGGCGTTCACGGTCTGCGGAGTCATATACCACTCGGTATTGTCCACGGGCTTGCCATACTTGCGGGACACCATATCGTTCCAGAAGAACTCGCTGGCACGGCGCAGGTTCTCGGGATAGCTGAGCGTGGGGTCAATGTCGAGGCCGCTGTAGTCGCGCCACTTGTCAGGATAGCCCACCTTCACGATGAACGAGCTGAGCTTCTCGTGGGCACGTGCCTTGGTGGAGTCGCTCATCCAGTCCTGCGCATCGATACGTTCGCCAAGAGCCACCTGCAGGTTCTTCACGAGGGTGAGCATGCGCTCCTTGGCTTCGGCGGGAAAGTACCTCTCCACGTACATCTGGCCTACGGCCTCGCCCAAGACGCTGTTGACTGCGTTCACAGCACGTTTCCAGCGGGGCTGCTGCTCCTTGCGTCCGCTGAGCGTACGGCCATAGAAGTCGAAGCTCTCCTCAGCAAAGTCATCGCTGAGCTCACCGGCAGCCCCATCGAGCAAGTGCCATTGCATATAGGCGATGAGGTCCTCCACGGGTTCCTCGGTCACGATACGCTCCACCTCATGGATAGGCTCGGGCTGCGATACGCTGAGCTCCGTGAGACCGTTGATGCCGAGAATACCGAAGTAGGTATCCCAGTCGATACCCTTGAAGTCGGCCTTCAGCTCCTCCACCGTCATCTTATGGTAGTTGGCGGCAGGGTCGCGCTGCTCGGTGGCGCTGTATGACTTGTCGGCAATGGCAGTCTCTATCTTCATCACCGCCTCCATCTTCTTCGTGGCGGCAGCCTCATCGAAGCCCGCCAGGCAGAACATCTTCACGATATGCTTCTTGTAGGCCTCACGGATTGCCACGGTAGCCTCATCGGTATCAAGATAATACTCCTTCTCGCCCAGCGAGATACCGCCCTGGTACAGCTGCACGAGGTTCTGCCTGCTGTCCATGATGTCGGCATCGATATAGAGCCCGAAGAAGCTTCCCATACCCTGGCGTGACAGTTCGGCCACGAGAGGCATCACCTCGCTGTTGCTCTTGAGTGCCGCGATACGCTCCAGTACAGGACGTATAGGCTCCACTCCGCGCTCGTTACGCGCGGTGCTGTCCATCGCCATATTGTAGAGGTCGCCTATCTTCTGTGCCACGGTGCCCGGCGCATTCTCAGCCTCGGCGATGCCCGTGATGAGGGTGCGCAGCTGCTCCCGGTTGTCCTCGGCCAGCTTGTCGAAGCTGCCGAAGCGTGAATACTCGTCGGTAAGCGGGTGGCTATCCATCCAGCCGCCACAGGCATAGCGGAAGAAGTCATCGCCGGCTACGGCGGTGGTGTCGAGATTCTCCAATTTGATACCTGATTCCATAGTCTTGTTGTTGTTGGTGCAGGCCACGGTAGCGAGTGCCGCAATGGCCCATGTTGCTAAAGTTTTTGTTTTCATATTATATAGGTTATGTGCAATATCCAGACAAATGCGCTGCAAAAGTAATCAATTATATTCACATTCAGCCCCATTATTTCCACATTTCATACACGCAAACGACAAATCACACACATTTATGCAAGGATTGATGGTAAGATGAAAGATTGAGATACACCCAACAAAAAAGAAATAGGCATTGTCTACATTAACGTCTCAGTAATACTTGGCACGAAGGTGTGTATATATCCAAAAACTTTTTGTACCTTTACAAGCCCAAACAGCAATATCACGATAAATACCGACAAGACTGACGACATGAACACACGACACCTACTCCTCACTGGCTTCCTGGCCTTGGCTACAACGACTGCAGGCCTTGCGCAGAGCAAGCTGTACCCTCACCTGTTTGACCTCCAGGAGGTAACGCTCACCGACGGCATGTTCAAGACGGCACTCGAACTTAACAACGAGACTCTGCTACAGTACGATGTAGACCGCCTGCTCACCCCCTACTTCCGCCAAGCGGGCATTGCAGGATGGGAGACCGAGCACCCCAACTTTCCCAATTGGGGTTCGGGCAACTTCCGCCTCGACGGACATGTGGGCGGACACTACCTCTCGGCCCTTGCCCTGGCCTATGCTGCCACGGAAGATGAAGCCATGCGCGCCCGGATGAAGGAGCGTATGGAGTACGTGATAGAGAAGATGGCACAGTGCCAAGCCGTATTCGACGACAACACCGAGGGGCTCTACGGCTACGTGGGGGGACTACCCGACAATGGGGTGTGGACGGGTCTGTATAGGGGCGACCTCACGAAGTTTAACCGGAACCGCGGCAATGTGCCCCTCTACACGATACACAAGGTGTTTGCCGGCTTCCGCGATGCCTGGCTCTATGCCGGCAACGAGAAGGCCCGCGATTGCTTCCTCAAGATATGCGACTGGGGCGTCAACCTCATCAGCAACCTCAGCGATGCCCAGGTGCAGGACGTACTCAACACCGAGCACGGCGGCATCAATGAGATGTTTGCCGATGCCTATCAGATGACAGGAGATGAGCGATACCTTACTGCAGCGCACCGATATACCCACCAGACGATGGTAGACAATATGCAGACGGTGAATACCACCTTCCTCAGCAACAAGCATGCCAATACGCAGGTACCCAAATATATAGGCTTCATACGCTTGGCACAACAAGCCTACGATGCAGACTTTAGAAACCAAGCGGCCGAATTAAGGGCATCGGCCGAAAACTTCTGGACAGACGTAGTGGAAAACCGCACTGTGGCACTCGGAGGCAACAGCGTGAACGAGCACTTCGTGCAACATAGCAACGCCCACCACCACATCACCATGACCGACGGTCCCGAGAGTTGTAACACAAACAACATGCTCAAGCTCACCGAGAGCCTTTTTGCCGACGGCGCTCACGGTAAGTACGGCGATTTCTACGAGATGGCAATGTTCAACCACATTCTCTCTACCCAGCACCCCAAGACAGGAGGCTACGTGTACTTCACTTCGCTACGCCCGCAGCACTACCGCATGTACTCGCAGGTGAACCAAGGCATGTGGTGCTGCGTAGGTACGGGTATGGAGAACCATAGCAAGTATGGCGAGTTTGTCTATAGCCGTAACACGGAGAGAAACACGCTCTATGTAAACCTATTCGTAGCATCGAAGCTCAAGAACGACACCTACGCTCTCACCCAGCAGACCCGCTTCCCCTATGAACAAGGCACCACGCTCACCATCGACAAGGCTGGCGACTACACCATTGCCATACGCAAGCCCGCATGGTGCGGCGGCTTCGGGCTGTCTATCAACGGCACTTCGAAGAGCGTAGAAGAGCAGGACGGCTACATCTACCTGACTGGCAAGTGGAGAGCTGGCGACGAAATCAGCGTGTCGCTACCCATGCAGCCCAACTACCTCCCCTGCCCCGGCTACGACGACTACATAGCACTGCGCTACGGTCCCATCCTGCTGGGTGCCATCACAAGTACCGAGAACCTCACGGGACAGCATGCCGGCGAGGGACGTATGGACCACGCACCGGGTCAGGGCGCCCAGCTGAGCCTCACCTCGGCACCCATGCTCATCGGTGACCGTGCCCACGTACTCGACTCCATCTATATAGTCGATGCCGAAAAGCTGCACTTCAAGATACGCCCCGGCCTCTACAATAGCAGCCGCTGGGCTGACCTCACCCTGCAACCCTTCTACACAATCCACGAAGCACGCTACATGACCTACTGGAACCAGCTCACCGCCGACGAGTGGGAAGAGATACGCCAGCAGGTAATGGCCGAGGAGGAAGCACTGCAGCGACTCAACAACCGCACGCTCGACTACGTGGCTACAGGCGAGCAACAGAGCGATGCCGGGCATGCCCTGCAAGGAACCTTCGGCAAGGGAAGCTACGAAGGTGAATTCTATGTGGATGCGCAGAGCGGCCAGTGGTTCAGTTACCAACTCGCCACACAGGGTGTGAAGGACGACGTGTCGCTCATGTGCCGTTTCCACTCGGCCGATGCAGGGCGTGTAGTCACCATCTACATCAACGACAAGAAGCTCACCACGATAACGCTGGAGCGCAAGTCCTTCAGCGGGCACTACAACTGGGAGTACCCCGTGAGCGAGGAGCTGCTGATGATTGATGGCATTCTGCCCGACAGTATCACCGTACGTTTCCACGCCTCCGGCTCCACACCTGCCCCAGGCCTCTACTACCTGCGCCTGCTCAAGGACTATGCCGTGAAGCCCCTCTACTCCTTCGTCAGCTACCAGTGGATATCGGGCGATGCAAACCGCGTCAACAAGGTCACCTACGACACTGAAGCCAACACCATTACCGTATACGGCAAACAGGGCATCAACAACATCGCCTTGCAGTATGCCACCTACTACGACGACTTCTACAACCTCACCAGCGAGCAACGCTACCTCACCGTATGCGGCACTCCCCTGCGGCGTACCAACGGCTCGGCTTACCTATGGTGGCTCTGCGGAGCCAACCACGGCAGCCAAGTGCCACCTACCTACACAACAACGATTGCCGATGGGCAATCGTTGTTTGTATGGGACATAACACAGAGCGGATTGGATGACTACATGCAAGAGGATACCGTCAGCTTCTCCACCAACGGGCAGGCCATGAACACCGTCTTCGGGCTCACCACCACCCGCAGCGATGGTATCGCTACCATCAGCGACATCAATTTCTACACCCGTAACGGCCTTGTGACCTACTACCCTGAGATGCAGCAACACCTCGGTGCACCCGATAACGGCATATCCCCTATCATCCCCACCTCTACACACAAGAGCATATATACCCTCAGTGGACTCAACGTCACCGGACGAACGCCCCTCACACCCGGCATCTATATCGTAGACGGCCAGCTAAGGATACATGAGTGACGTGATTAGAATCACAAGTTAAAAGGCAAACGCAGAGGCGTATGGGAATTATTCTTCAGCGCGTACCTCGGGAATTGCTTTTAACACTTTCTTCCTGCGGGGGAAAAGGTAATTGAAATCGCGTTGGAAAAGTAGGCCGATTCCCTGTGTAGTGAGTGAGGTTTTGGTGAAGTATCGGTCGTTGGTTTTGTTATAGCCCTTCAGGCTGAGGCCATTACGCAGCAAGTAGCGTATATCGAAGTCACCGATGAAGTTAGAGGCATACATGGGATTGTCGCGATAGCCGAAATTACCGTTGATAAGCAAGCGATTGTCGAGCAAGCGCCCTTCGAGGATGCCTTGCACTTCCATATTCGCCATGGGATTATCAGTCACACCCATCATGTTCTCGGTGCGGATGTTGCTGGCGAAATTCCAGTTGTCACTGTTGATGATGCTCGACAGCAGGTTGTTGATTTGTCCTGAGATAGTGGAGCTGAGGAACGACTCCATATTGCCAGTACCCTCGGTGTTTTGGTTTTGCGCAAGATCCATAGTGTAAAATTTGCCTACACCAAGAAGGTAGATAAACTGCATATTCATCTGCTCCTCGGTACTGGTGTAGCTGCGCAAGATGGTCTTCTCCTCCTCGGTGCCTTGCGGCAATTCAAGGTCGAAAGCGAGCTGAGGCGAGTCCAAGGTTCCGCCGATCTTGAGGAGGCAGTTGACGCGTACGTTGCCCGTTGCATCAGGAGTGAGATCTCTGAGTGGCACGTAGTTGACTGTATGGCAGGCCGTGATATTGAGGCGTGAGCTCATAGGGTCGCCGTCAAAGGTAACGGTACTGCCTTGAAGCACCTCGAAATCCTTATTAATAACATCTTGCAGACTCAACCGATAACCTCCGTGATCGACGGTATAGGTACCGAAGAGGTTGATGTCGTCGCCATGGATAGATATCTGCAACTCGCCGTTTCCAGTAACACTGATGTGGTCGTTGGTCGCTTGGTTCATTACAAGTTGGAGCGTAGCATCAGGAGTTACATTGGCAGTGATGTCAAGTTCGAAGTCGTCACCGCTGCTGCTTGCGGGTCTCCTGCGTATGGGTGAGTTAGGTCTTACCGTAAGGGTATTCCGTTTTGAAGCACGATCTCTGAACGTAATGAAACTTTCGCTGGAGGCAACATCCTGACTGACGATGTTGAGGGCAAAGAGTGAACCCTTTTCAGGCTGTGCCACGATACCGACCTTGAGCGGACGATCGGGAGCTCCACTGACCTGTACCTCTCCTGTACCCAAGATGGTGGTGTAGAAACTGTCACTACCCGTGTTGGGGAGGTCGATACCTAAGATGTTTTGAGCATCGACGTGGAGTTCATAGCTATAGTCGCTCAACTTGTCATGGGTGATGACACCGTTAACTATGGCCTTCTGGTTGCGTTTGTCGTGGGCCTCAATGCCTCTGAGGTAAATGTGTCCAGGCGCGAAATGGATGGTGTCCCTGAAGTGGTAGTCGGTGTTGGTAGGTGTGAGTTTGAAGCTGACATCGGTCAGTAAAGCTCCATCGAGAAGGTCTATGCCATCCATCGGGCCTCCTATTATAATATTGCCACTGGCATTGCCTTTGATGTCGGCCATAAAGGAGCTGAGCAGGCCGTTGAGAAACGAGGCATTGGTGCTGTCGGCTGCGATATCGAGCCACAACTCGTTATCAGCAATGTCGGCATAGCCGTTGACTCTGGTAATGCGCTGGAGGCTCTCTGACACATCAGCGGTAAACTCCAGTCGGGTAGAATCTTGATCCCAGTAAGCATGTACCAAGGCATCGCCCATAGGGCCTTCGCAGAAGTTGAAGTCCTCGGCAGTAATACGGGCATCGAGATAGGGAGTGTCTGTATACAGGTCGGCAGCGTTGATATAACCGCTGACGTTGCCGCCGAACGAGATGTCTTTAAGCTTTACGAGTGTGAGCAGATAGTTGAGGTCAAGGTTATTGAGCCTTACCTGTAACGTATCAGCAGGTGTATGGGCTATGCTACCGTCGATGGTGAGATACTGGTCGCCGTCATGCTCAAAACGGAAATCATGTATGGCGGTATTGCCCGATGCGATATCCACTTTGAAGGGATGCAATTGCCACTTCGAATGATTGATGGTGGTGTGCGAGCTGTCGCTTTGGACGGTAATGGCAAGCTGGTCATGCTCATCGAACTGAAATCTGACGTTGCTGTAGAAGGAACCACTGAAAAGGTCATACGGGGTGCTTTCCCAAAGCAATCCTAAGTTTATCTCATCGTTGGCAGCCTTGGCCAGGAAGTTGGCAGTGGTGGCCACATTATTGTCACCGTGCTGAGTACCACCCACATGGCAGTCGATACCATTTTCAGCGGGTTCGCACTTGAAGCTAAGGTTGCTGAGGTTGATGTCGCCGTATTGCACATGTGGAGCCACGGCCTGTAGCTTGAAGCTCTCGGTGCGGTCATTGATGAAACCCTCGATATTGATGGCTTTGTCAATACTGATGGGGATCAGCAGAAATTCTTCTAACGGTTTCGTATTGTGTATCTTGAAGTTCGCCGTGCAGAGATTGTCCGTATGGGTATGCTGGTGCAGGTGGTCACGACAGATAGAGGGCAGGTAATGGTGCAGGTGATTGACAACACTCTGGAACAACGATTGGTAGGTAAACTCTCCTCGAACAGATCCCTCCATAAAGTCGGAACTCAGTGAAATCATCTTCTTGTCGGGGTCGGTACCATATATAGCAATCTGCTTCACGATGTAGTCTTCGGTGGGCTTGTGCAGTGTGAGGCTGTCAACACTAATTTGTCCAGTGAAATGGTTGAAGTCTACACCTCTGATATTGGCACTGAGATGGGTACTGAATCGATTGCCTTTATGGGTATCAACCAACTTCAGTGCATGTAGGTTGAGCGTGTCGGCATACAGATTGAGGCTATAGCTGGGCACCTTTCCCATGGGCTTGTATTCAGCCTGTAGGAGGAGGCTACCATTGGGGTCGTTCACGCTGATATCGCCTGCATAGGCTTCGGGACTGTATCGGCCGTCAAAGCGGATGCTCTCGTAGCTGTATCCCAGCAGATTGGTTTGCGTGGCCTTACCGCTGAACGTACCTCGTAGGGGAAGGGTATCGTTTGTTGCCCAGTAACTGTAGATACCTTCGGCCTCAATGGCCAGATTGGTTCTAATGAGGGGACTTGATGGAATTATCTGTGCTACATGGAGGTCTTGGCCTTCAAGCGTGGTCACATAATGCCCATCCTGGTCGATATTTACATGAGCCTCAAAATTGCCAGCGTCGGTAGTGGCATTCAGGTCAATGGTACTCAGTGCCTGAGTCAGTTTGGCTTGTCCGTGAGCCGATATGGCTCCTATGCGGGTTACCTCGGCGGGTATTAGCTGATGTATGTCGGACAGTTCGTTCTGCAGTAATTCCCAAGCTTGAGCGGTGAGTGCAGCTTCTTGCAGGTTGACACTTGCCATGTCCAGCTTACCTCCCGAAAATGATGCTATTCCGTTGGCTTTAAGCGAGATATCGCCATGACGGGTGTGTATATCCAAGTCCTTGACATTGATTCGCGACAAGCTACCGATGAAGTCAGTAGTGAGGTCTACTCTCTCCTTAAATTCCCGTATCTGCGGTGTAAGCCACGCCAAGTCGCTAAGAGTAATCTGCGAGGGTAGTACCTTGCCCTTAACGATGAGGCTCTCGCTGAAGCGATCGGGCAAATAGCTGGCCCAGATGGTATCAAGGTGCAGGGTACTGTGTGGCAAGTCAAGACGAAAATTGGCAAGAGTAGCTCCGTGGCGGTTGCCCACAAGGCGAAAATAGAGGTTGTCGATAGCGAGTCCTGACTGCTCCTTAAAGTTGAGTTGGCGCACCATAAGACTTATCGAATCGGTAGTGAGTGCCTTGAGCGACAGATGTGCCGAGAGGTCCTTGACGCTGATGTCGCGAACGGTGAAAGGGCGCTTCGAACTGTTCGCACTATTCTTTCTGCTCGCCCCGCCGTCTCCTACGTGGTGTGTCAGGTTGGCGTGACGTATGAGCAATGAATTGATACGTAGATTGAGCTTAGCGGGTTTCTCTTTTTTCTCCTTGGCGGCAAAAGCATCTATAAGGAACTGGTAGTTATAGTCATCGGCAGCCTGGTTTTTGTAGATGATGACGTCGGGGTTGAACAGGCGGATATTACGTATTGACAACTGACCCTGCTTTATCAGCGGCATCCATTCCACCTTGGCTGCTATACGGCTCACGGAAAGCAAGTGCTCGCCCTCTTGGTCATCGATCTCGAGACTGTCAATGACAATGTCGTTGGGAAAGAGCCAGTGCACTCCGCCAAGGTTGACACGGGTACCTATGCGGTTCTCCAGTTCGGTAGCCAATATGACAGAGACACGCTGCTGCACCCGGGGGGAGTTCAGCAACATCGTTGTACCTACCACGAGCAATACGGCAATGCACAACGCCAGCTGTATGTATCTTCTCTTCTTTATTTTCACATCTAAACGTGCAAATTTAATGCAAAAAAATGACTGTACGAAGATAAAGCCCATTTATTTATGGCACAAGTTGCAGTTTTTTTATTACACAACATCTCTTGATGCCGGAATAGATTTCCGCCTTATCGGCTGAGGAAATTAATCGGAAGAATTAATCTCACACGTTGACGCAAATAAATCGGTATTGGTTTCGGTTAATCGAAAATTTACACTAAATTTGCACGGAATTTTGTTTATTCAAGTTAATTAACCATTATAAATGTTATGCCAGAAGTAATTAAGTTACGAAAAGGCTTGGACATTAAACTTAAAGGAACAGCTGTTCAGGAGTCAGTTTCTGTAAAAGCATCGAAGGCGTATGCACTCGTACCCGACGACTTTACAGGCGTGACTCCTAAAATCGTTGTTACTGAGGGTCAAAGTGTTAAGGCCGGGGAAGCTCTGTTTATTGACAAGAAGCATCCCGAAGTGAAATTCGTCAGCCCTGTTTCCGGCACTGTTGCAGCGGTCAACCGTGGTGCTCGCCGTAAGGTGATGAGCATCGTTGTTACCCCCGACGGGAAGCAGGAAGCTGTAGAGTTTGGTGTGAAGAGTGTTCACTCACTCAGTGGTGAAGAAGTGAAGCAGGCATTGCTGGAGAGCGGTTTGTTCGCTTTCCTCCGTCAGCGTCCCTACGACGTGGTGGCCAACCCTAACAGCCGTCCTAAGGCAGTTTTCGTGTCGGCTTTCGACAGCAAGCCGTTGGCTCCCGACTTCGAGTATGTAATCAAGGGTAATGAGGTAGACTTCCAAACCGGCCTCAGCGCATTGGCCAAGTTGGCTCCTACATTCCTCGGCGTGAGCGCCAAGCAGGCTGTACCCGCCATTACTGATGCCAAGAATGTAGAGATTACCGTATTCAAGGGCAAACACCCTGCAGGCAACGTAGGTGTACAGATCAACCACGTAAAGCCCATCAACAAGGGCGAGGTGATATGGACCATCGGTGCCGAAGAGGTTATCTTCATCGGCCGCTTGTTCAACAAGGGTTTCGTTGACCTCACCCGCACCATCGCCGTAGCAGGTTCGCAGGTAACAAATCCTGCTTACAGCAAGGTGATCCTCGGCGCACAGATTGGCAACATCGTGGAAGGCCGCCTCAAGGACGGCTGCATCAACCGTATCATCAACGGTAACGTGCTCACAGGCTCCGTTGCTACCCCCG
>Ga0233360_1000021_pt1 | contig 63362 bp, 56 predicted proteins | sample ElkDunMinimDraft_20_FD_180671 | JGI IMG/M metagenome (GOLD analysis project Ga0233360, IMG submission 180671) | Fecal eukaryotic communites from dung pellets of Tule Elk in California, USA - Elk Dung A0 | ecosystem: Host-associated > Mammals > Digestive system > Large intestine > Fecal | place...
TTTTCCGTGGTATGTCAAGAAAATTAGCAGGACTTGAAACTGCAAACGCAAAAGACATTGCTGAATGCTTTAAAGAAGGCGTTGTTGCAGCTTACAAGGCTGTAATGAAGCCTATGGAGGGTACTATCCTTTCAGTTGCAAGAGATACAGCTGACGCAGCTCTTAATGCTGCCGAGACCACAGAAGATGTTGTTGAAATTGTAAGAATTGCAACAATTGCAGGTCAGGAAAGCTTGGCTCGTACACCCGAACTTTTGCCCCAGCTAAAGGCTGCAGGAGTTGTTGACTCCGGCGGTCAGGGTCTTGTTTATATTTTAGAGGGTGCTTTAGAATATCTTGAAACAGGCAAAATCATCGAACTCAACGAAAGTCAGGTTAGCGTTAACACCGCAATCGACAAAAAAGTAGTTGATGCAAACATCAAGTTCTTATATTGTACAGAATTCCTTATTAACAAAAGCGATGCTCCCTCTTCAGTTGCGCTTTTCCGTGACAGAATCGAGAAAAAGGGCGACTGTATGGTTGTAATTGACGACGATGATGTTGTTAAAGTGCACATTCATACAAACAATCCGGGTTATGTTATCGAGGAAGCTTTAAAGATTGGCGAACTTATAAATATCAAAATCGACAATATGAAATATCAGCACGACGAAGGCTCATCAGAAGCCGAAGCGGAAGCTCCCAAGGCTCCTGCTAAGGAAGTAGGTTTTGCCGCTGTTGCCGCAGGCGACGGTTTAGAAAGCATTTTCCTTGATATGGGTGTTGATAAGGTTATTAAGGGCGGTCAGACAATGAACCCCTCAACAGATGATATTTTATCCGCAGTTGAAGCTATAAATGCAAAGACAGTATTTATTCTTCCCAATAATAAAAATATCATTATGGCAGCAAAGCAGGTTGTTGACCTTACAGAAACTAACATAGTTGTTTTGGAAACACGCTCTGTTCCCGAAGGAATTTCTGCGCGTCTTGCTTTTGACCCTGCTGCTTCAATTGACGACAATGTAGCTGCAATGAACGAAGCTATCGAAAACACCAAAACAGGCTCGGTAACTTATTCAGTAAGAAACTTCACATTTGAAGACAAGGAATATCCCGAAAACACAATTATGGGTCTTGCTGAGGGCAAAATCTCTGTTGTAGGCGACGATTCATTTGTTGTGTTAAAGGAGCTCTTGGAAAAAGCCGTTGATGACGACAGTGCAATTATCAGCATTTATCTTGGCGGCGAAATTAAAGAAGAACAGTTAGAAGCCATTTCAGAAGAATTAGAGGAATTATACCCAGACCTTGATGTGCTGGTTTATATGGGCGGTCAGCCTTTGTATGACTTTATTTACTCTGTTGAATAAGGTGTGATTTTAATGTCAAACTTTTTAAAGCAAGATATTACAACTTTACATGGTATTGGACAAAAGCGTGCGGAATCTTTCCGCACGCTTGGTGTTTTTACTGTGGAAGATTTGTTGCGCTTTTATCCGAGGACTTACGAGGACCGCACAACTGTCAAAAAAATTGCAGAAATCAAAGACGGTGATACTGTTTGCGTACGCGCTCGTGCTGTTTCGCCTATACGAGAAAACTATGTAAGGAAAAATATGTACCTTTGCTCTGTAAAAGTTTCTGACGGCACAGGTTTTTTAGAAATCGTTTGGTTTAACAACCGTTACATAAAAAATATGTTTGATATTAAAAAAGAGTATGTTTTTTTTGGCAAGGCAACTTACTCAAAGAGAATGCAGATGCACTCGCCCCTTTTTGAAGAAACAGATAAAAACATTTTAACAGGGAGGATTTTTCCTGTTTACAGTATGACATCTGCCTTGACGCAGAAGAACATCATTTCTGCGGTTTCTGATGCGCTACGCAAATCAGAACCGATAGAAACTCTACCCGATTCCTTGCGCCAAAAATATAATCTCTGTTCTCTTGCGTACGCTTTGAGAAATATTCATTTTCCTAAGGATGCAGAGGCTTTATCAATCGCAAAGCGTAGGCTTGCATTTGAGGAGTTGTTTATTTTCCAGACAGCACTCAGGTATCTCCGTGAGGACAGATCGGATTCTGTTTCAGTTTCATTGGATAAAACACAATGCGTGAACGAATTTATCGCATCACTCCCCTATCCTTTGACAGGAGCACAAGAAAGAGTTATAAAAGAAATATGTGAAGACATTAAAAAAACCTCTCCAATGTCACGGTTGGTTCAAGGAGATGTTGGTTGCGGAAAAACAATGATTGCAGCAGCTGCTATGTTTGTATGTGCCCGTTCCGGTTACACCTCTGCTATGATGGCACCCACGGAAATTTTAGCCGTGCAACACTACGAAACTTTGACAGAACTTTTTAAACCCTTTGACATCAACGTTGCACTCATTACAGGCTCTATGACTCAAAAAGAGCGCAATACCATAACATCAGACATATTATCCGGCAAAGTTGATGTTATCGTTGGCACACACGCTTTAATCAGCGAAAAAACAGAATTGGGTAATCTTGCTTTGATTGTTACTGACGAACAGCATAGATTTGGCGTAGCTCAAAGAAAGTCATTAGAGGAAAAGGGCAAAAATCCCCACACACTTATAATGACAGCCACACCTATCCCAAGAACTCTGGCATTGATTCTTTACGGCGATTTGGATATATCAGTAGTTGATGAGCTTCCTCCCGGAAGAAAAAAAATAGACACCTTTGTGTTAGGTGAGGAAATGAGAGCTCGTATTAACGCATTTTTAAAGAAAGAAACAGACGCAGGCAGACAGGCATATATTGTTTGTCCTGCTGTTGAACCTTCTGAAGTCGAAGGGTTAAAAGATGTCGTTTCACATACTAAGGAGTTAAAAAAACTTTTTGGTAACAGCGTGCAATACCTACACGGTAAGATGAAACCTAAAGAAAAAGACGAAATTATGCGCCGTTTTAAAGACGGCGAAATTAAAATTTTAGTTGCCACCAGCGTTATTGAGGTTGGTGTAAACGTACCCAACGCCTCAGTGATGGTTATTGAAAACGCAGCTCGATTCGGACTTTCGCAGTTGCATCAGCTTCGTGGTCGTGTTGGACAAAGCGTATTGTATACTATTCCCCGGAGAAAATGTTGCACCGGATACTCCCCGTATGGCAATTATGAAAAAAAGCTCTGACGGTTTTGTAATTGCAGAGGAAGACCTAAAACTTCGTGGACCCGGAGAATTTTTTGGTGCCCGACAAAGTGGTCTTATGTCATTTAAGATTGCCAACATTTACTGCGACAAGGAATTACTGGCTGAAACAAGCAAAGCGGCAAATGAAATTTTAAAGTTCGACAGAAAGCTTAAAAAGTGCGAAAACGCGACAATTTACGGCGAAATATTAAGGATTTTTAACACTAAGATTACATTTAGTTGACTTTTTACTAATATACTTGACATTATTTTTATTTAGTATAAAATATAAATTGATAATATGTCTAAGTTGGAGGAAATGTTTTGCGAGTTATTTCAGGTAGCGCACGAGGCAAAAAACTTGAATGCCCCGAGGGCATTGACATACGCCCAACTTTGGACAGAGTTAAAGAATCAGTGTTTAATATGATAGCGTTTGACATTGCAGATGCTACGGTGCTGGATTTGTTTTCAGGCAGCGGCGCTTTGGGAATTGAGGCACTCAGCCGAGGAGCTTGTCATTGCGTATTTGTTGATAAGTCTTCCCAATCAATCGACGCTACACGAAAAAACATCGAGGCTACTCGTTTTGGTGACGCATCTTGCGTAATAAACGCTGACAGCATTGACTTTATCAAAAAAACTGGCAAGACTTTTGACATAATTTTCATTGACCCACCGTATGAATCTGAGCTTTATGAAAGCTCACTTCGTGCAATAAAGGACTCAGGTATTTTATCGGATGACGGTTTTATCGTTTTGGAATACGATGTAAACACCACTCCCCCTTTTAAAACCTCTGGGTTTGAAATCGTAAAAGATAAAAAATACGGCAGGGTAAAAATACTCATAATGAAGGAGTGAATGCCTTGAAAATTGCAGTTTATCCAGGAAGCTTTGACCCTGTTACCTGCGGTCACTTAGACATTATTAAACGAAGCTGCAAGCTTTTTGACAAGGTTATTGTGGCAGTACTTAACAACTCTTCAAAATCTCCTTTGTTTTCCGTTGAGGAGCGTGTTGAGTTAATACAGAAATGTATTAAGGATATACCAAATTGCGAGGTACAATACTTCAGCGGTCTTTTAGTTGACTTTGTAAAACAATCAGGCGCACATTCCGTTGTCCGCGGACTTCGTGCTATTTCTGATTTTGAATACGAGTTTCAGATGGCGCTTTTGAATAAAAAATTAGCTCCTGATGTTGAAACTGTTTTTATGGTAACCAACTTAAATTGTTTATATATTAGTTCAAGTGTGGTTAAAGAAATATGCCATTTTGGCGGCAACGCCGAAGGTCTTATTCCCAACGAAATCATTAAGGACATTAAGGATAAAATCGAAAAGGAGTGTTGATCATGGACATTGAACAGATCATGAATGAAATCGAGGAAAAAATTGACAGTTGTAAAACTATTCCGATTTGGGGACGCGGTATCATTGACAAGGATGAAATCCTTGACCTTATTCAGGATATGAGAAACAAATTCCCCGAAGAAATGAAACAGGCTAAATGGGTAAAGGAAGAGCGTCATAGAATTATTAGCGACGCACAGAAAGAAGCTGCAGCCATGATTAAGGCTACAGAGGAAAAAATTGCTGCAATGGTTAACGAGCACGATATAACACAGCAGGCTTATGCAAAAGCTAATCAGATTGTTGACAGCGCTCAGCAGAACTCAAGAGAAATCAGACTTGGCGCTAATCAGTATGCTGATGATGTACTTCGCGCTTTGGAAGAAGAGCTCATCAAAACAGCAGAAGCAATCCGCGCAAACAGAAACGGCAGCAGATAATAACAGACATACGGTGCGGAAAAATTTTCCGCACCTTTGTTTTAAAATGAGTTAGTATATTTTTATAACCCAACCATATAATATACCATATTTTTATATAAAAAAGAGGTATGTTATATGAAGAAAATCCTTAAGGCAATCTTTATTATTGCTATTCCGCTTATTGTTGGAGCAGTTTCCGGCTTTTTGACCAGAAACAATGTTTATATTTATGATGTTTTGATAAAGCCACCCTTTGCACTTCCCAACTATCTCTTTTCAGTTGTGTGGAGCATTTTGTATCTTACCATGGGAATTGCTTTGTATTTATTTATAAATGCAAACACCAACAAAAGTACGATAAACGACGGAGTTACTCTGTTTGCCTTTCAGCTTTTGCTTAATTTTTTCTGGTCGATTATATTTTTTAATCTCAGAATGTACTTTCTGGCATTTTTGCTGTTAGTTGCACTGTTTATATTCGTTGCAATAACAGTAACTACATTTTTTAACACAAGAAAATCCTCCGGCATATTACTTATTCCATATCTTTTGTTTTTGGTTTATGCCGGTTATTTAAATTTTAGTATATGGTATTTAAATATGTAATCCACTATGAGGTGATTTAATGTCAACTTCCACATCACGAAAGAGAAAAACTAAAAAAACTACAATGAACAAAAAAAGAAAGATTATTCTTGCTGCAATCCTTTGTGTGGCTGTGGTTTTGGTTTCATTTTTAGGTTTCGCAGTACAGCAACTTACATACAATAAGGTTTATGACGGTGTGTATATTAACAATGTTGATATATCCGGTTTAACTAAAAAGCAATTGGCTACAAAAATTCCAGAAATTTTTGACAAACAGCTTTCTAGAACAATTACGCTCAAAATAAGCAGCAGCGAATATACATTTGAATCCTTATCATTAGTTCCTGCTTTGGATATAGAAGCGATGACTGACAAGGCTTTTTCATACGGCAGAAGTGAAGGTTTATTAGGCAGATTTGGCGAAATAAGTTCATTGAAGAAAAATCCTGTTTCTGTTCCATTTATGCTGTGCTTTGATGAGCGCGAAATCGTGGAACTCATAGGTAAGGCAACAGAATCTTTAGACATTACTGCTGTACCAAACTCCATTGAATACGGCGAAAATTCGCTGATTATCACAAGAGGTAAAGCCGGCTACGGCGTGTTGTTCGACGAGGTTAAACTGGCAATTTCAGACTGTATTCTAAACGACAAAACTGTTGCCAATGTAGAATTTAAATACATTGAGCCTGAAGAAATCACATACGATTACATAAAGCGTCACACTTCCGAAAAGCCTGTTGACGCAAGCTACACAATAGAAAACCACAGAATCAGCTATGTTGAAAGTATGCCTGGCGTATCACTCAAGAAAGGTGATTTAGAAAAAGCAATAAAAAATTCAAACAGCGATGTAATCACTGTTCCTGCTAAGATTAAGCAGCCATCAGTTTCCTCTGAAGATTTGAGAAAAACTGTTTTAGCTGATGAATTAGGTAAATTTTCTACTGATTACTCTTCTTCAAGCGCAGACCGAGCTTTCAATATAAAGCTCGCCTGCGAAAAAATCAACGGTTACATATTACAGCCAGGTGAGGAGTTTTCATATAACGATGTAGTAGGCCCAAGAACCGCAGAACGAGGTTTCCGCATTGCCAATGTGTATGTAGGAAACACTGTTCAGCCGGGTATCGGCGGCGGTATTTGTCAAGTGTCCTCTACTATGTATAACGCGGTAATTTTTGCAGACTTAGAAATTACTGAAAGAAGAAACCACACTCTACCAGTTTCGTATGTTCCTATGGGAAGAGATGCTACCGTTTCTTACGGCTCCACTGACTTTAAATTTAAAAATAACACATCAAACCCTGTAGAAATCAGAGCCATTGCTGAGGGTGGTATAAATACGATAATTATTTTAGGTACTGACGAGCACCCCAAAAGAGAAATAAAGATTGTAACCTCATGTACGGGTACATCTTCTCCCAAGGTAGTAATAGAAAAAAGCTCCGAGCTTTTAGAGGGCGAAATCAAGGTGGAAAGCTCAGGCACAAACGGAAGCTCATATGCTGCATATAAAGTTGTGTACGAAAACGGTGTTGAAATTTCACGTTCAAAGTTACCTAACAGCACATACCGAGGCAAAGACAGAGTGGAAATTCACGGCACTAAAAAACCTGACCCTGTAGAACCACCACAAAGTGATCCGGAAGCACCCGAAACAGAGTCGGTTGCTCCTCCTGCTCCCACAGCAAACCCTGAAACTCCTGCAGAATAGGTGATACTAATGAAATCAAAGGTTGTATATATTTGTTCCGAATGTGGATACGAATCCGCAAAATGGATAGGAAAATGCCCCGATTGCGGCGGTTGGAATACATTGGCTGAGGAAGTTGTTGTGACTTCTAAAACCTCTAAAAAAGTCACCCAGTCCTACTCTTCCCCTGTTAAGCTTTCAACAGTAAGCACAACCAAAGACACGCGCATAATCTGCGGCATTGGTGAACTTGACAGGGTTTTAGGTGGTGGAATCGTACAGGGCTCTTTAGTTTTAGTTGGCGGTGAGCCTGGTATAGGCAAATCAACTATTCTTTTGCAACTTATAAAATCCTTAGAAAAAAACACAAGTTTTTTCTATGTTTCAGGCGAAGAATCGGAAAAACAGCTTAAAATGCGAGCAGACCGCCTTGGAATAACTCAGGATTTTTACCTTTTATGTGAAACAGATATTAATTCAGTAATTAAAAATGCCGAGGATTTAAAGCCTGATATTCTGATAGTAGACTCAATACAGACAATGTATAATCCCGACATTGCATCCGCTCCGGGAACTGTAAGTCAGGTGCGTGATGTAACACTTTCTTTGATGAAATTTGCAAAGGAAAATTCCATTGCTGTATTTATTGTAGGTCATGTTACTAAAGATGGCAACTTGGCAGGTCCTAAGGTTTTAGAGCATATGGTTGACTGTGTGCTTCACTTTGAGGGCGAGCGCCACCAAAGTCATAGAATTTTAAGAGCTGTTAAAAACCGTTTTGGTTCAACAAACGAAATTGGCGTTTTTGAAATGACAGGCGAAGGTTTAAAGGAAGTTAAAAACCCCTCCTCTATGATGTTAGAGGGCAGGCCTGAGAAAACATCAGGCTCGACTGTGATTTGTACATTAGAAGGAACAAGACCATTGCTTGCCGAAGTCCAGTCTTTAGTTGCACAAACATTCTTCCCTGCTCCACGCCGAATGATGACAGGTGCTGATTTTAACAGGGTGAATATGCTGATTGCGGTACTAGAAAAACGCGTTGGCTACAACCTTTCAAACCAAGACATATATGTCAATATGGTTGGCGGTATTAAAATATCCGAACCTGCAGCAGATTTGGGTATAATATGTGCTATGGCTTCAGCATTCAAAAATGCCGAAATCGCTCCGGATATCGCGCTAATCGGTGAGGTTGGCTTAACAGGTGAATTGCGAGCTGTAGTTCAACTTGAAAAGCGTCTGGCTGAGCTTTCAAAGCTTGGTTTTACAAAGTGTATTGTCCCATATTCTAACAAAAAAGGATTAAACATTCCCCAGGGACTCGATGTCCTATTTGCTAAAAATGTGGAATCGGCACTTAAAATTTTATTTTAACAAAAAAGTCAGTAGCAAGCGCTACTGACTTTTTTGTTATCTGTTTTCTATTAATTTCTTAACTTGAGGTACTCTGAATAATAACAGCGCACCGATTGTGGTCAAAACCAATTCAGGCAACATATAGCTTCCGTTATAAACTAAAGAATACAAATAAACATTCCATCCCTCAGGACACCAAACCGCAAATACAATAGATCCTGAAATAAAGTGTGAAATAAATCTCACCACACACGCAAGCGCAACTCCTGCACACATACCCAGAGTGCCGTGTTTTCTGAAAACTCCTGCAAGACCAATCGCTCCAAATGCGATTATGTAGTCAAAAACCAAGCAACCCACCCATGTTGTAGCCGTCATTCCGTATCCCATCATTGCACCTAAATCAAGCGCAATTTGCACACAGGCATACATAAGAGATGTTATAAGTCCTGTTTTTGTTCCATAGCAAATTGCCACAGCGGCAACAGGCAGCATACTTAAAAGTGTAATCGAGCCACCAAGCGGCAACTGATACACCTTTACCATAGAAAGTACTGCAGATAATGCTATCATTATTGCAGACAGTGTTAATTTTTTAAGTTTCATAAATATGTCCTTTCGTTTTTTCTCTTTTTTGCGCAAAAAAGGTGCAACCCAATTTGGATTGCACCTAAAAATACGAAAGATGAAAAGTAACTCCCTTCGTTGGCATTACCCAAATCAGGTTATGAGGGTCGAAGTTAGATTACTTCATCTCAGCCCGCCCACGGGCTCCCCTGTTAACAATTAAATTATAACATTGATTTATTCCTCTGTCAAGAGGTTATTTTCTGTTTTGGCATTTTCCTCCACAGGAGGCGCCGCATCAGAATTATAGGGCAGGACAATAGTAAATGTACTTCCCTTTTCTTCTTCGCTTGATACCTCAATATAGCCGTTGTGAAGCTTAACCGCATCCATTGCAATGGAAAGACCCAAACCCGTACCACCTGTGTCTCTTGCGCGAGCTTTGTCCACACGGTAGAATCTGTCAAATATTTTTTGTATTTCTTCCTTGGGAATACCAATACCTGTATCTGTTATTCTTATCAAAACATTACCCAAATCACGCATAATATCCATTTTTACACTACCGCCGTTTTCGGTATATTTAATGGAGTTATCGGCAATATTGTAGATTGCTTCCGTAATGCTGTCACGGTCTACAGGAATCAGCACATCATCATCCGGCTTATTGAGAACAAAAGAAATCTCCTTATTTTCTGCTAACGGTGTCAGCTTTTCATAAACCTCTGAAACAATGTCGTTTATTGAAACCATATCTATCTGGAGTTTACTTGTCTGGTCCATTTTAGTAAGGTCTAGAAGTCTTTGAACGATTCTGGTAAGTCTTTCAACTTCTGCACCCATATCATTAAGAAATTCCTTAACGAACTGAGGGTCGGGGTGTGGCGTTTGTATAAGTGAATCAGACAGAAGCTTTATAATAGAAAGGGGCGTTTTGAGTTCGTGTGAAGCGTCAGAAACAAAAGAACGACGCTTTTCTTCCAGTTCGTCCACTCGTTCTATAAGTTCATTGAATGCGACTACCAACTCGCCTACTTCATCGCTGCTGTCAACTTCACATTTTTGAAGTTTGTCCTTGGGCATATTTTTAATAAATGTGGTTAGCTTTACAATGGGTTTCGTTAAAAGTGTAGCAACAAACACACTAAGCACAAACACAAAAATGATTATAATAGCACCAAAGAACAAAATCGCCCATGTAACATGATTTACAATTTCGTCAATATCTTCACCTGAAGAAGCCACAAAAACAGAGCCTATTGTCTTTTGGTCTTTTACTATAGGAACTGCTGCTTCTATTACCCATTCGCCGTCTTTTTCGTAGTACGACGAGGTGTTTTTGTTGTTTACCAACACTTCTGTAATTGATTCATAAACCAGCAGTTTGCCAACATAACTTTCCTCGCTAAACGAGTCATAGTAGGCTTTTGTCTGGCTGTCTGTTATGATAACACGAAACCCGCTCTCAATAGGCATCGTTTCCATGCTTCGGGCTATTTTGTATTCATCAAATGTATCAATATCAATACTGGCAACCACATTTGCACGCATTAGTACCTCGAGTTTTTTTTGCTCCAGAAGGTAAGTGCGCAACGTGCTGATTGCATATGTAGCCAAAATAACCAAAACCAATAAAGCAATGACTAAATATGTGGCCACAATTTTATTTTTTATACTGAATAAATTATCTTTAAACCTCTTTAAAATAGTAACCTACCCCCCATTTTGTATGTATATAACGAGGTTCGGCAGGGTTTTCTTCGATTTTTTCACGGAGACGGCGAACATGTACATCAACAGTTCTTACATCGCCGGGATAATCGTAACCCCATACAATATCCAAAAGGTTTTCTCTTGAATATACTTTGCCTGCATTGCATACAAAAAGGTCAATTAAGTCAAACTCTTTTGCAGTGAGTTCAACAATTCTATCACCTATGCTTACGCGTCTTAAATTATAATCTAATTCAATACTGCCAACGGTAATTGAAGTATCTTTTTTGTTAACGCTTTCTACAGGTGTCATACGGCGTAAAACCGCCTTAACACGAGCCTTTAACTCCAAAATGTTAAAAGGCTTGGTAAGATAATCGTCAGCACCGTATTCAAGACCTAAGATTTTGTCCATATCTTCATTTTTAGCTGTTAACATAATGATAGGAACATTGGAAAACTCACGGATTTTTTGGCATACTTCGTAGCCGTCAATTTTAGGAAGCATAAGGTCTAAAATAACAAGGTCTACACTCTTGTCATAAGCCATTTTTATTGCTTCTTCACCGTCGTACGCGCACACAACAGAATATCCGTCCTGCTCAAAATTATACTTTATGCCTTTTACTAAAAGCTTTTCATCATCAACTATAAGTATTTTCATGGATTTGCCTCCATTCAAGTTATGTAAAATTAAAGCGCTGCCTTGATTTCTTCAACCTTATCGAGTCTTTCCCAGGGAAGGTCAACATCAGTTCTTCCAAAGTGACCGTATGCCGCTGTCTGTTTATAAATAGGACGACGAAGGTCTAACATCTTAATAATACCTGCAGGACGAAGGTCGAAGCATTTTTTTATTACTTCGTTTATCTTTTCTACAGATATATGCTCTGTGCCAAATGTTTCCACTGAAACAGATACAGGCTCAGCAACACCGATAGCGTAAGCAATCTGTACTTCGCATTTGTCGCAAAGGCCAGCTGCTACGATATTTTTAGCTACATATCTGCCTGCATATGCTGCACTTCTGTCAACCTTTGTGGGGTCTTTTCCTGAAAATGCACCGCCACCGTGACGAGCATAGCCACCGTATGTGTCAACAATGATTTTTCTTCCTGTGTGACCTGAGTCACCGTTAGGTCCACCAACAACAAAACGGCCGGTGGGGTTTATGTAGTACTTTGTATCTTCTCTTAAAAGTTCTGCGGGGATAGTGGTTTTTATAACCTTTTCTATCATATCGCGCTCAATTGTTGCGTGATCAACATCTTCGCCATGCTGAGTAGAGATAACAACAGTATCTATATATACAGGCTTGCCCTGCTCGTCATACGCTACAGTTACCTGTGATTTACCGTCGGGGCGAAGGTATGTGAGCAGACCTTCCTTTCTCACCGCTGTTAATTTTCTTGTAAGCTTGTGCGCGAGGCTTATAGCAAGAGGCATATATTCCTCTGTTTCGTTACAAGCGTAACCAAACATCATACCCTGGTCACCTGCACCGATTGAACTAATGTCGTCTGTGCCCTGTTTTGCTTCTAAGGATTTGTCAACACCTAAAGCAATATCTGCTGACTGCTCGTCGATTGCTGTAATAACTGCACAGGTGTCGCAGTCGAAACCGTATTTTGCACGGTCATAACCGATTTCTCTTACACATTCTCTTACTGTTTTTGGAATGTCAACATATGTAGTTGTAGATATTTCACCTACAACCAAAACAAGACCTGTTGTAACAGTTACCTCGCAGGCAACTCGACCGGCAGGGTCTTTTTTATAAATTTCATCCAATACGGCGTCTGATAAAATATCCGCCATTTTATCGGGATGTCCCTCTGTTACTGATTCTGATGTGAAAAGTTTAAATGCCATTTTTATTCAACTCCTGTTTTATCTTTCGTAATTATACTTCCATGATTATGGGCAAAATCATAGGCTTTCTCTTTGTTCTTGCATATACAAAATCACCCATTGATGATTTTAGGCTGGACTTTATGCTTGCCCAGTCTTTTTTATTATTGTCAACGCATTTTTCAAGTGCTTTCGTTGCAACTGTCTTTGCCTCGTCCATCAAGTCAACCGACTCTCTGACATATACAAAGCCTCTTGATATAACATCGGGTCCTGAAAGAACTGAGCCGTCTGCTTTTGCCATTGTAACAACAACCACTATGATGCCATCCTCAGCTAAGTGTTTTCTGTCACGCAGGACAATGTTACCTACATCACCTACGCCAAGACCGTCAATAAGCACTGCACCTGCAGGAACAGCTGTTCCCAGTTTACAGGTGGTGTTAGTCAGCTCAATAGGTTTGCCAACATCGCCTACAATTATATTTTTTTGCTTCATTCCCATTTTTTCGGCTAAAGCTGCGTGTTGTTTTAAGTGTCTGAACTCGCCGTGAACCGGAATAAAGAATTTCGGTTTAACCAAGGATAGTATGAGCTTTAACTCCTCCTGACAGGCATGGCCAGAAACATGGATGTTTTCCAATGATTTATATACAACATCGGCTCCTTTTTTGAAAAGCTCATTGATAACTGTTGAAATTGCCTTTTCATTTCCGGGTATGGGAGATGCCGAAACTATAACCAAATCACCTTTTGTTATTTCGACTTTTCTGTGGTCAGAAAAAGCCATTCGGGATAGGGCCGACATTGCCTCACCCTGACTACCGGTTGTTATAATTACAAGCTGATGAGGTTTGTATTTTTTTATATCATCAATTGGGATTAAAATTTTCTCAGGAATTTTCATATATCCCAAAGTTGATGCTACCTCAACTACATTTTCCATACTTCTGCCCGAAATTGCAACTCGTCTGCCATAACGGCTTGCACAGTTTATAATTTGCTGTACTCTGTGAATATTGGATGCAAAAGTCGCAACTATAATTCTTGATTTGCAGTTTCTGAAATATTCGTCTAATGTGTCGCCTACGGTGCGCTCCGACATCGTAAAACCTGCACGCTCAACATTGGTGCTGTCCGACATCAGCGCAAGCACTCCGCGTCTGCCAAGCTCTCCAAAACGAGCAAGGTCTATCATTTCGCCCTCAATGGGTGTGCTATCAACCTTAAAGTCGCCTGTGTGTACTACTGTTCCCACAGGTGTATGGATAGCCAACGCTACCGCCCCTGCAATCGAGTGATTGGTGTGAATAAACTCAACTCGGAAGCTGCCTAGCTTTACGGTATCCCCCGCTTTCACACGATGGAGCTTTGTTTTTGATAACATATTGAATTCTTTGAGTTTTACCTCAACAAGTCCGAGGGTCAACCTTGTACCATATATGGGTACATTGAGTTCTTTTAAAAAGTATGGTATAGCACCAATGTGGTCCTCGTGACCGTGGGTTATTACTATACCGCGTATCTTATGCTTATTTTTTGTGAGATACGTTATGTCAGGTATTACCGTATCAATACCCGGCATCGTTTCATCAGGAAACGCCATACCGCAATCAAGCACAAATATATCGTTTCCAAACTCAAAGACGGTCATGTTTTTTCCGATCTCATTCAGACCGCCCAGAGGTATAATTTTTAATTTTTGAATTTTTGCCACTATAAATCCTCCATATAAATTTTTCCGCACATTTATCGTTATTATATATTATAACAGATTTTTACGAAATAATAAAGGGATTTTTTTAAAAATATAAACTTTTTTTGCGTATATATGCCCTTCATTGACAATTTGTATGAAATATTGTATAATTGTTATATCAAACCAAGGAGGGATTATTATGAAAATTAAAAAAAGTTTAGTATTTTTGGCAGTTTTTATGGTTTCTGTTCTTGCCTTTTCAGGTTGTTCAGGCAACGGAGGCAACAACTTAAAGTCTAAAACAGATTTTTCTTTGAATGAAGAAGCCACACTTAAAACTTTGAAAATAACTGCTGTGGCAATCGAAGAAAGTCAGGGCGAAGAATATTTTGAACCTGAAGATGGCAACACTTTTGTTGGTGTAAAATTTGAAATCGAAAACACTTCTTCTGAAGCTATCAACATCAGTTCTCTGCTCCAATTTAGCGCATCAGCTGATGATGTCATGCTTGAATATTCTTTCAATGCAGCAATTGCCTTTGATGATGGTACATTGGATGGAACAGTTAATCCCGGTAAAAAACTCATAGGTTGGTATGCTGTTGAGGTTAATGAAGATTGGGAAACATTAGAAATTAAATTTGTTGAAGATATATTATACGAAAATAAATACATAACTTTTACATTTAATAATTAACGAAAAAACCGTTGCTGGCTTCAGCAACGGTTTTTTATAAAATAAATTAAAAAAACTCTTGACAAAGTAAAAAAATGATAGTATAATTAATTTCTGTTAGCGAGTGTGCTGGAACTGGCAGACAGGCACGTTTGAGGGGCGTGTGTTTATGACGTACGGGTTCAAGTCCCGTCACTCGCACCAAAAATAGCAGATACCCAGATGGGTATCTGCTATTTTTTATTGATAAAGCTAGTACTTTTTACATATTATTACTAAACATTTAAATGCTTCCTCAAATTACATTTATTTTTTTCGACATTTACCACAAAAACTTGACTTTTTTCCTTAAATGTATTATAATCAATTCAGTTTGATTAAAAGGAGAGTTAGTAATGAACAGTCCTGTAGTAGAAACAGATAAAGTTATAATAACCAAAACTAAAAAAAAGCGTCATGTAGTCTCTATAACACTGTGCTTAATATATTTGCTTATCAGTTCAGTTGCGTATTTTGCAGCAAACTGGTATGATTTCACTTGCGGAAATGTTGGCTTTGACGCTATTATGTTTACGCTTTTATCCAATCTTGACGGCGCTCAGGCGACAGTTACAGGAAGCTATCTTTTAAAAGGATTACTTCCTGCAATCTTAACATTCGCAGTAATTGGCTTTGTTTTGTTTTTCTTCCCCAAGAAAAAAGACATTGCTATCAAAATCAAGAAATTCAAGCTTAAGCTCTTCCCTATTAAACACGGATGCGCTGTTGCTATTTCTTTGATACTTTCTACCATAATGTTATTTACTGCAGCACACATAGTAAGCTTTTCAGAATATCTTTACAGCGTTTTAAACACATCTAAAATATTCGAGGAAGAATATGTTGATCCCATGACAGCAGGCGTTGAATTCCCCGAAGAAAAGCGTAATCTTATTTATATTTTCTTGGAATCAATTGAAACCACATACCTGTCAGAAGAACAAGGCGGCGGTTTAAAAGACAGATGTGTTATGCCCGAACTTTATGATCTTGCAAATAAAAACATCAACTTTTCACATAATGACGGTGTAGGCGGTTTTGTTACACCTAACGGTACAACCTGGACAGCCGCTGCAATGGCAGCTCAAACATCAGGTATACCCCTTAAGGCGCCTGCCTCATTTGAAAGAAACGCGTATGGTGCCGATAGTTTCCTACCCGGTGCTAATAACATCACTACCCTTTTAAAGGAACACGGTTACTATCAGACTCTTATGGTTGGTTCTGATGCCACATTTGCAAACCGTGATGTTTACTTCAAAGACCACGGAATTGACAAAATTTATGACCTCTACACAGCTCAGGAGGACGGCATTGTTCCAGAAGGCTATCATGTATGGTGGGGTATGGAAGATAAATACCTCTTTAAATACGCTCAGCAGGAGCTCACAAAAATAGCAGCTAAGGACCAGCCCTTTGCATTCACAATGCTCACAGTAGACACACACTTTACAAACGGTTATATTTGTGACCTTTGTGACGATGAATACGAAGAACAGTACGATAATGTTATTTCTTGCTCAAGCAAGCAGGTAGCAAAATTTGTTAAATGGATTCAGAGACAGAGTTTCTATAAAGATACAACAATCGTAATTGTTGGTGACCATTTAACAATGGACTCTGAATATATCCAGAGAAATGTTGCTTCAGGTTATGACCAAAGAGTTTATAACTGCATCATTAACTCTGCAGTTCCTGCAAGTGCCGAAATCAGTAAGAACCGTCAGTTCTGCACATTGGATATGTTCCCCACAACAATTGCCGCTATGGGCGGAAAAATCCCCGGCGAGCGTTTAGGTTTGGGTACAAACCTTTTCTCGGATACACCAACATTGGTTGAAGAAATGGGATTTAAAAAATTTAATGAGCAAATTTATATGAATTCAAAATATTATATGAAGAATTTTTTAAACTAAATTATTCTAAATAAAGACTGCTGTAGCGCAAAGCTACAGCAGTCTTTTATATGTTGTCCAGATATTTATTTTTAATCTAATTGCATATAAGATTTAATTTAACAATTGACATTTTGGTGTTAAACTGTTAAAATACATTTGTTGAGTAAGCCAGATGATTGCGGGAATTTTATTCACGAGGAAAGTCCGGGCTTCATAGGGCAAGGGTGCCGGGCAACTCCCGGTGGAGGCGACTCTAAGGACAGTGCAACAGAAATAGACTGCCAATTTTGGCGATGGTGGAAAGGTGAGGTAAGAGCTCACCAGCGCTACGGTGACGCAGCGGCTATGTAAACCCCACTCGAAGCAACACCGTATTGGCTTATGCAGGCTTAATCTGCCCGATGTGCCTGTGTATGGCGGTGGCTTGAGCCGTATAGTAATATACGGCCTAGACAGATAATCATCAAATACAGAACCCGGCTTATAGGTTTGCTCAACTTTATACAAAAACAAAGACTACCGCTATGGTAGTCTTTATTTTTTAGTTTTTCTCTGTGATCTTATGTGGGTTTCGGATACATTCACTTCTCTATCCATAACATCTGCTGTTTTTACACTGTTAAAACCGTAGCGTTTCCTAAGTGTGCGTATAGTTTCTTCAAGATTTTCACGTTTTTCGTCTGACGCATCTTCGTCCAGCAAAGATATTTGTGTACCGCTGTTATCATATATGAGGTTTGCTCCTGCAATAGACAATGCTCTTACAGGTTTCTTTAAATCCCACACCTCGCACAAAAGCTCATAAGCTGTGTCACGGATTGTTTTTTCTAAGTTTGTTGGAACATCAAGTCCCCTCTGGCGTGATACTGTTTTAAAGTCTGTACCCTTTATTTGCACACGCAAGGTGTTGCACTTTAGACCGTACCGCTTCATTCGGGTGGCCAAACTTTCGGTGATTATGTGAATACCCTTTTTTATCTGCTCTTCGCCCAGTAAATCCTGTTTGAAAGTAAGTCCGTTGCCTACCGACTTAATTTCCGTTTTATCTGTTACAGATTTTACAGGTGATGTGTCCTCACCGCGAGCGTATTCTGACAAAAGCTCGCCGTTTTTTCCAAGGGATTTTCTCAGGACCTCTTTGTCTGTATTAGCTAAATCACCTATTGTTTTAATACCTAACTTTTGCAGGTGTACAGAGGTTTTTTTGCCCGCATAAAGCAAGTCGGTAACAGGCAAAGGATATACTATTTCCTTAAAATTTTCCCTGGTTATTACAGTTGTTGCATCAGGCTTTTTGTAGTCGCTTCCTAGTTTTGCAAAAACTTTATTAAAGCTCACGCCAACCGATATTGTAATTCCGATTTCTTTTTTAATACGCTCACGAAGAATATTTGCAATAGTCTCACCGTCTCCGAAAAGTGCACGGCTGGCCGTTACATCAAGCCAAGACTCATCTATGCCAAAAGGTTCGACCAAATCTGTGTATTCCTTGTAGATGTCATTTACTCTCTTCGAGTACTCCTCGTACAAGTCGTGGTGAGGTGGCACGATAACAAGCTCAGGGCATTTGCGACGTGCCTGCCAAAGAGTTTCGGCAGTTTTGATGTTGTACTTTTTGGCAAGTTCGTTTTTTGCCAAGATTATACCGTGTCTGTCTTCGGCTGACCCTCCTACCGCCATAGGAACATTATTAAGTTGTGGATTCAGCGCGCATTCGACTGAGGCATAAAAACCGTTACAGTCACAATGTAAGATTGTTCTATCCATACTTTTTCCTTTTTTACATACGGTGGTATAATTCGTTTAAATGTCTGTATTTATTTTTGTCAATCGATTTTATCTGTTCTTTGGTTACTCTGTACTGCCAGTTGCCGTCAGCTTTGCCCGGGATATTAAGGCGTGTATCTGAGCCGTAGCCAAGTAAATCCTGTATGGGAAGTACGACTAACCCTGCGTTACTTGCAAATATTGTGCGCAAAATTGAATCATATCCTCTTTCCCAGTCGGGGCTTAAATAACCGCAATATTCAAGCATTTTGCCTTTTGTCCAACCGTCTAACTCCCAAAGGTATCCCAAAAGGGTGTTGTTATCGTGAGTACCTGTATAGGCTATTGAGTTATTTATATAATTATGAGGAAGATGTGGGTTGTTTTCGTTGTTCATAAACGCGAACTGGAACACCCTCATACCAGGAAAGCCGCTGTCACGAACCAACTCCTCAACTTCACGGGTAATGTGTCCCAAATCCTCAGCAATTACGAAATTATCGCCTTGGACCTCGTGGATTTTACGGATTAAATCCATACCGGGACCTTTTTTCCAAGTGCCATTTTTAGCTGTTTCATCAGCAGCAGGGACTGCCCAATAAGACTCAATCGCTCTGAAGTGGTCAATACGGACTCCGTCAAACATGTTAAAGTTGTGTTTGATTCTTGCCTGCCACCAGCTAAAATCAGTTTGGCGCATTTTTTCCCAGTTATAAAGCGGATTTCCCCACAACTGACCGTCGGGACAGAAATAATCAGGCGGAACACCTGCCACATGGGTGGGTTTGTTTCTTTCGTCTAACATAAATTCCGCTTTATTGCCCCAGACATCCGCACTGTCTAATGATACATATATGGGAATATCACCTATTATTTTTATGCCGTTTTCATTTGCGTATTTTTTTATTTTTGCCCACTGTGTAAAGAATTTAAACTGAATAAATTTCCAACCGAAAAGAACATCTTCGTCATATTCATTGCTCTTCCACTCAAACCATGGAAGTTGATTGTTTTTGTGCTTTAGCGCCATAAACTTACAAAAGTCTGAAAGGTATTTATCGTTATCTATAAAAGCCTCAATTTCAGCTTTGTTTGTAACTCTTTTTGACACTTCTATCAAAAGGTCGCACCTTGTGTGGTAAAGTCTTACATACTCGGCACTATAGGGAGTTTGTTGAGTTGATGCCAAAAGCTCCTCTTTTGTTATCAGCCCTTCCTCATACAATGTGGGCAAATCTACAAAGTAAGGGTTGCCTCCAAAAGCCGAATAAGATTTATAGGGTGAATTGCACTCGTCTATCATACAAAAAGGTAAAACCTGCCAGTAGGAAAAGCCGGCATCTTTTAAAAAGTCCACAAACTCCATTGCTTCACGACCGAAGCTCCCTATTCCGTAGTCACCGTAAAGTGATGATATGTGCATTAACACTCCGCTTGCTCTTTTCATAAATTAACTCCTTATATTCAAAACAACTCCCGAATCTATATTCGGGAGTTATGTCTTATTTTTTATATACTAAAGCTGCCCAACCGCCCTGATGTTCTTCACTTATTTGTGTAAAGTCAGTTTCTGAGTAGGCACAAAGTACATCATCCAGTCTTTCTTCAATGATGCCTGATGTGATAAATATACCGTCATCCTTTAAAAAAGCAGGGACAATATCCTTAATACCGATAATAACATCTGCCACGATATTTGCTAAAACTATATCGTACTTTCTGTCGGAAATCTTTGCAAAAAGTTCCCCGTCGCAAGTCACATTTCCTGCCATTGTGCGGTATTTTGATAGGTCTATGTTATTCTTCTCGGCGTTTTCAACCGCTATTTTTACTGCATTTTCATCAATGTCAACAGCTGTTGCGTGTGTAGCTCCCAAAAGCAGAGATATAATCGAAAGTATACCGCTTCCGCAACCGAGGTCTAAAACGGTCATACCATTCTCTAAGTGTTTTTCCATTGCTTTAATGCAAAGCTGGGTTGTGTGATGGGCGCCTGTACCAAAGCTCATACCAGGATTGACTGTGAATACAGTTCTGTCTGTCGGTTGAGAAAGAGTTTCCCATTCGGGTAAAATCAAAATCTTATCACCAACATTTAAGGGTTTAAAGTACTGCTTCCAGTTTTCGGACCAGTCTTCTTCCTTCATATTTGTACCGGAAATCTCAAGAGTGCCGAACTCGCCGTCGGCATCCTGTGATTTTAACGCCAAAAGTGCATCTTTAACCAAAGAAACTGTTTCTTTGCCCTCAGTGTCATCAGTTACATAAAAACTTACATACGAGCCTGATTCGTGAGCTTTTAACAAGTCTTCGTCAACATAGTCCCATTTGTCACGGTTATTTTCCAAAAAGTTGTGGAAATCTGTGCTGTCATCAATTTCAACGCCTGTTACACCCTGCTCCATCAAAACAGCACACACAGCTTCAATACCTTCTGTGGTTGTGGAAATTGATAATTTTATCCAATCCATTGAGAACCTCCGTGTGTTATGCAAGATTTAACATCTGGCTTACTACATCGTACATTTCGTCTTTTTCACAGGTAGTGGTGAAAATTACCGGTTTTGATTCTAAAGATGCCAAAGGCTTTGGAATTTCTGCATTTGCTGCTTCTGACAATTCCGCTAACATCTGGAATTCGTTTTCTGATGTGATTTCGTCTTTAATTGCAGAAAGCACGCTGTCAGCAAATTTAAAGGGGCTTGCAGTTGAAACGATAACTGTCTTTGTATCATCATTTGTTGCTTTTTTGTAATCTTCGTAAACTTTCTTTGCAACTGCTGTATGTGTATCCATTACATAGCTTGTATCAGCTTCAACACTCTTGATGCAAGCTAATGTTTCATCATCTGAACAACAACCAGCAACGAATGTTTCTTTTATCTTTGACTTAACCGCTTCTGTTACTTCGTATTTACCCTCGTTCTTTAATGAATCCATCCAAGAAGCAACCAACTTATCATCGCCGTTTGTTGCAATGTACAAAAGACGCTCTAAGTTACTGGAAATAAGAATATCCATAGAGGGTGAAATTGTTGTTTTGAACTGACGGTTTTTATCATATACGCCTGTTTCGATAAAGTCTGTTAATACATTGTTCTCGTTAGATGCGCAAATGAGTTTATTTACAGGTAAGCCCATTTCTTTAGCATAATAACCTGCTAAAATGTTACCGAAATTACCTGTGGGAACAACAAAGTTAATCTTGTCACCAAGCTCGATTTCGTTGTTCTTTAAAAGATTAGCATAAGCTGAGAAATAGTAAACTATCTGAGGAACAAGTCTTCCCCAGTTTATAGAGTTTGCGCTTGATAACATAAAGTTATTGCGCGCAAGCATATCACTGTAGTCTTTGTCTGTAAAGATTTTCTTTACGCCGTTTTGTGCATCGTCAAAGTTACCCATAACGGCTGCAACATCAACATTGTTACCTTCTTGTGTAATCATCTGGCGTTTCTGAATATCACTTACACCTTCTGCAGGATAAAATACGATAATTCTTGTACCTTCTACATCCTTAAAGCCTTCTAATGCTGCCTTACCTGTATCGCCTGATGTTGCAACTAAGATTACTACCTCTTTTGTTTCGCCTGTTTTCTTAATGGATTTTGACAAAAGGTGAGGCAAAATCTGTAACGCCATATCTTTAAATGCACAGGTAGGACCGTGCCAAAGCTCTAAAAAGTACACACCGTCTGATGTTTTGTAAACAGGCGCAATTTCATCGCTTTCGAACTTTTCACGGTTATATGCGCTATTTACACAATCTGTGAGTTCTGCATCTGTGAAGTCTGTTAAGAAGAGGCTTAGGATTTTCTTTGCTCTTTCGTTATAAGACATAGATGCTAAGCTTTCAATTGTAGCTAAATCCACATTGGGAATGCTCTCGGGCAGAAACAACCCGCCGTCAGGTGAAAGTCCTGTTTTTATTGCCATAGCTGATGAAACGCTGACACTTGCGTCTCTTGTGCTTTTAAACTGCATTGTAATACCTCCAAAGGAATTTTAATCCTTTTAATTGTAGCATAATTAAAGTCTTTTTTCAAGTGTTTCTTTTTCCGCTTCGTAACCGGGTTTTCCAAGTAACGCAAACATATTTTTCTTATACGCTTCAACACCGGGCTGATTGAAGGGGTTAACCCCTAAAATATATCCTGAAATGCCACAGGCCTTTTCAAAGAAATAAATTAACTGGCCTAAGTAGTATTCGTTAATTTCAGGGATATTTATAATCATATTGGGCACTCCGCCGTCATTATGGGCTAAGAGTGTTCCTAAAAATGCTTTGTTGTTTACAAAGCTCATAGTTTTACCTGCCAAGAAATTAAGTCCGTCAATATTATCAGGTGTAGCTTCAATTACAAGGTCGTCACCTGAGTTCTCTACATTTAAAACTGTTTCAAATAAAACTCGTCTTCCGTCCTGAATATACTGACCCATTGAGTGAAGGTCTGTTGAAAAATCAACAGCCGCTGGGAAAATGCCCTTGCCATCTTTGCCTTCGCTTTCGCCGTAGAGCTGTTTCCACCACTCTGCAAAGTAATGAAGTCTGGGTTCATAGTTTACCATAATTTCGGTAGACTTACCTTTTTCTAACAATATATTTCTGATTGCCGCGTACATATAACAATCATTGTTATAAATATCGCAGGTTTTGTACGCATCAAATGCAGACTGCGCGCCCTCCATAAGCTTGTCAATGTCAGCACCTGCAACTGCAATAGGAAGTAAACCTACTGCTGTTAAAACTGAAAATCTGCCGCCTACATCGTCGGGAACTACGAATGTTTCGTATCCTTCTTCGTCTGCTAAGTTTTTAAGAGCTCCGCGTGCTTTGTCAGTTGTAGCATAGATTCTGTTCTTTGCCTCGTCACGACCATACTTTTCTTCCAACAACTGCTTAAACACACGAAAAGCAATAGCAGGCTCTGTGGTTGTACCTGATTTTGAAATTACATTAACTGAAAAGTCCTTACCCTTTACAAAGTCAACTAACTGTGCAAGGTATGAACCGCTGATTGAGTTACCTGCAAAAAGTATCTGTGGTGTTTTTCTTTCTTCTTTTGAAAGCAAATTATAAAAGTTATTTGAAAGCATATCAATGGCAGCTTTTGCACCAAGATATGAACCACCGATACCGATAACTACCAAAACTTCTGAGTCGGACTTGATTTTTTCAGCACTTTTTTTAATTCTTGCAAACTCTTCTTTATCGTAATCAACAGGAAGTGACAACCAGCCTAAAAAGTCATTGCCTTCACCTGTTCCTTCGGTCAATGTTTTATGAGCATCAGCCACGCTCTTTTCCATTGATTTAATTTCCTCGTCTGTTACAAATCCTTTTACTTTTGAATAATCAAGTGAAATTTTGTTCATATTAGTTCTCCTTTACAGTTTATATGGTACATCTATTTTACTATATTTTCCCACATTTTGCAACTATAAACATTTTTTGTAAAATTCAATGAAATTCTTATGTGTTATTTTATCAATAAGTTCGTCGCTGTATTGTTCTTTCATAGCATCAATTAGTTTAACATAACAGGATGCGTCAGTAATGTCAACAGTTGTTGTGTCAATTCCGTCAAAATCAGAACCAAGGCAGATGTTGTCATAAGCTCCCAAAGAAAGTGCATGGTCTATGTGACGGATAACACTTTTGATGTTTGCTTTTTCGGGGTCATTTTCCAAAAAGGGCGGATAAATATTTATTCCCATTATACCGCCGTTTTTGATTAGCGCTTTTATTTGCTCGTCTTTAAGATTTCTTCTGTGTTTGCACACAGAATAGCAATTCGAGTGAGATGCCATTACAGGCTTTTTGCTCACACTAAGCACATCCCAAAAGCCTTTTTCTGTAATATGTGACACATCTACTATCATTCCTAAGCGATTCATTTCCTGCACTACTTCTACACCAAAATCTGTTAAACCTGCGCTCTTTTCTTCATTTGCCACGCCTGCTGTTACTTCATTGTCGTCATTCCAGGCAAGAGTTAGCGCACGTACTCCATAGTCATAAAAAAAACGAACTGCAGACAACGAGCCGCAAAGTGCCCTTGCATCCTCAATTGCCAGAATACCGCCGAGGCTATTTGTATTTATTGTGTTTTCTAAATCTTCACAGCTTAATATGAGATTTATGTTGTTTTTCTTTATTTCTTCCTTTGCTTTATCAAGAATTACCACAGCCCTTTGCTTCGGATTTTGACTTTCTTTACTTATCCACGCCGCAAAAATCTGAATGTAGCTTTTGTATTCTTTCATCATAGAAAGATTTATCATACCATCAAAATTTTCAAACGTTTTTCTTTGGTCTAAAAGTTCCGATGCTGTGTCGCAATGGGTGTCAATAATTTTATACACAATACTCTCCTAAACATAAAATGCATTTTTGATATGATTTATATTTTTAATTTTGTTTTTGTCCAAGTAAACCTCAACAATATCGAACGTAAACTCGGCATCAAGGTTATGTTGTTGAATATATGCGTACGCCGCTTTAATAATCCGCTTTTGCTTCTTTACAGTTACAAACTCTGCAGGTGTACCAAATAAATCACTCTTTCGTGTTTTTACCTCTACAAATGCAATGTTTTCCCCATTTTGGGCTACGATGTCAATTTCGCCGTAGGTTTTTCTGTAGTTTTTTGCAAGGATTTTATAGCCGTTTTTCTTTAAGAATTTTGCAGCTGCCGCTTCCCCTGCTGTTCCGCTGTTAAATATCATTTTTTGTCACCTAAAATCTTGCCGAGAAAGCTCAGTCTGTGTTCAGGACAAGGACCAAATTCTTTAAGTTTTTCTGTATGTAATTTTGTACCGTAGCCCTTGTGCTTTGAAAAACAGTATTCAGGATATTTTTTATCAAGCACATCCATACAGTATCTATCTCGTGTAACTTTAGCTAAAATTGACGCCGCTGCAATAGACTGACTTTTAGCATCACCGCCTATTACACATTCTGTGGGGATTTCTATTCCCTGAGTGCGGTTGCCGTCAACAAGCACATAATCGGGAGTGATTTTAAGTCCTTCTACTGCCTGCTTCATAGCATAAAATGTCGCCTGCAATATGTTATTTTCCTCAATATAGCTAACATCTGCAAATTTTATGGAATAGCTAAGGGCGTTTTTGATTATAACATCGTAGAGCTTTTCTCGTTTTTTCTCTGTGAGTTTTTTTGAGTCATTGATTTCTTCCATATAAAAATCTTCGGGCAAAATAACCGCCGCAGCGCAAACAGGGCCGGCTAGAGGTCCTCTGCCTGCTTCGTCAACACCGCATAATGCTTTTATGTTCTTTTCTTTTATTTTTTGTATGTCAAACTCGTGAAGTGTCATTATGCTTCCTCCGGTGTTTCTATGCTTATTCTGCCGATTTTTGCAGAACGGAATTCATCAAGCAGAATATTTGACGCTCTTAAAAAATCTATCTCTCCGCCTGAAATTACAAATCCACGCTTTTTGCCGATGTATTCAACCAATTCAAAGCCCTGCATACCGTCCGTATCGGAAAGCTTATAGCGTGCACACAAAAGTTCTCGGTAGTTTTCGTTTAAAAACTCTGCAAGCTTACACGCAAGGAGCTCTACATCCATAATTTCGTCTTTTACTGCACCGGTGAATGCCAGGTGCTCACCTACACGCTCATCCTCAAACTTTGGCCATAAAATACCGGGAGTGTCCAAAAGTTCAATTCCGGACTTCAGTCTTATCCACTGCTGACCGCGGGTTACCCCTGGGCGGTCACCAACCGTGGCACTTGCCCTGCCGGCAAGACGGTTGATGTAAGAGGATTTTCCTGCATTGGGTACACCTGCAACTAAAATCTTAATTGCACGGTTCATACCCTTATCAGTGTCTTTGGCTATTTTTTCTGCCATTACCTGCTTTACAAGGTTAATAGACTCAGCTACTCCCTTGCCCTTTTCACTATCGGCAACGCAGCACATTATACCTTTGCTTTTATAGTATTCCACCCATTTTTTTGTTATTACTTCATCTGCAAGGTCGGACTTATTAAGCACAACTATTCTGGGCTTTCCCTTTGTGAGTTCTGTAATATCTGGGTTTTTGGAAGACAAAGGGATTCTTGCATCAAGTATTTCCACAACTACATCTATTAATTTGAGTTTTTCCTCGATTTGTCTGCGGGTTTTAGTCATATGACCCGGGAACCACTGTATATTCATGCTTTCCTCCTATTGTACAAAACGGCAAAGCGTTACCACTTTGCCGTAATATTTATCTATTTTATTAAACCAAACTCAGAAAAAGGCATAAATCTCAAAAACGCTTTACCTACTATTTCTTCTTTAGGAATTATACCTAAGTTTCTGCTGTCAGAAGACTGGTTTCTGTTGTCACCTAGGACAAAATAGCCATCTTGAGTGTATTTGGTTTCGCCGGGGATAAATTCTCCGTCTTTTACAAATTTACTGCCGGAAACATAAATTTTTCCGTCTTTTTCCTCAATACTAACACTCACAGGCTCTTGTATCATATCAGTTGACATTTCGGCAACAATTACTTCTAAGGAAGCCACCTCGCCTTTTTTAGGAACCTGCAAAGGGTAACTGTAGAGATAGTATAAATTCTCCTGTTTTGATGCTATATACGGTTCTGCAATAACTTCACCATCTACCATAACATTGCGTTCAACATCAAAGCCGATTTCCTGACCGGGAAGAGCGATTACTCTTTTTACAATATATTTTTGCAAAACATCAGATTTTACTATAACTACATCGCCGTTATCAGGGGTATAGAAAAGTTTGCGCACCACGAGTCGTTCACCATGATAGAGTGTAGGCTGCATGGAAGGACCGTCAACCTGAACCAAAGAAAAACAGAATGTGTTAATAACAAAAGCAAGCACTACAGCAACCGCAATGGCAGATACCCATTCGTAAAGCTCACGCTGCCAGCTTTTTTTCTTTTTTTCTGGTTCGATTTCTGTGCAAACTTCCTCAAAGGATGCATCATCATAAGACAATTCATCAGGAATGTATTCTTCATTTATATTTTCAGTTTCTAAAACTTTGTTATTTTCATCCATAAAATACCACACCTTTAATAGTTTAAATGGCAAGGGTAATAAACTTACCCCTGCCATTACTATTTACTAAACAATATTAGAGTCTTTCACGAACCTTAGCGGCCTTACCAACTCTATCTCTTAAGTAGTAGAGACGTGCTCTTCTTACTTTACCCTTTCTTACCACTTCAATCTTAGCGATTTTGGGTGAATTTACAGGGAATGTTCTTTCAACGCCGATACCGTAAGATAATCTTCTTACTGTAAAGGTCTTCTGAATACCACCGTGCTGAATTTTGATGATTGTACCTTCAAAAATCTGAATTCTTTCACGGTTACCTTCCTTAACCTTAACATGAACCTTAACTGTTGAACCAACTTCGAGTTCGGGTAAGTCTGTTCTGATTAAGTCTTTGGTTAAATCTTTAACTAAATCCATTGTGAGTTTCCTCCTCCCCATCTTAGACGTTCATTCGTAAAATTCATACCAGAGGACCGCCCGTAATACATAAACAACTAAAAATTGCTTATTTGCAATATTTCACATCAATAGATTATAATACAACTTTTTGGAAAAATCAAGTGTTTTTTTATTATTTTTGCAAAATTTATGATTATTTATCTAAATTTTCATGAGAAAGCTCAACAATTCTGTCTGTTTGGTCTCTATTCACCTTGGTTTCGGCGTTTTTCTTTAAATGTATCAGGTACTCAATATTACCCTCGGGGCCTTTAATAGGAGAAAAATCAAGACCTAAAACACCGAATCCGTTATCAATTACAAAGTCATAAATACCTGCCACAACTTCTTTGTGTACGGCAATGTCCTTTACTACGCCTTTTTTGCCGACTTTTTCCTTGCCTGCTTCAAACTGTGGTTTAATGAGGGCAACTACTTCTCCATCATCGCATAATAGGTTATACGCCACAGGAAGAACTAATTTCAAGGATATAAATGCAACATCCACAGAAGCAAAGTCAAGAGGTTCTTTTATATCTTCCAATGTCACATAGCGTATGTTTGTTCTTTCCATATTCACCACACGCTCATCGCACCTTAATTTCCACGCAAGCTGACCGTAGCCAACATCCACTGCAAATACGCGCGATGCTCCGTTTTGCAGCATACAGTCGGTAAAACCGCCCGTTGATGCGCCTATATCCATACATACTTTATTGTCCAATATAACGTCAAACGCACTCATAGCTTTTTCAAGCTTTAATCCTCCACGGCTGACGTATTTAAGTTCCCCTCCGCGCACCTCAACCTTTTGGGTTTCATAAATCATAGTACCGGCTTTGTCCTCTTTTTGGTTATCTACAAAAACAACACCTGCCATAATTAAGGCTTTTGCACGCTCACGGCTTGGCGCCAAGCCCTGTTCAGTTATGTAAGTGTCAAGTCTGATTTTTGCCACGCTTTTTCATTCCTTTTTTATAGTAGTCACAAACTGTGTTCATACCGCAATCTGAGCACTTGGGACGCCTTGCAACACAAATGGCTCTTCCGTGCTCCACTATCTGGTGGCAAAAAAGCGCACCGTATTCAGGCGGTATAATCTTTCGTAAATCCATTTCTATTTTAGTCGGGTCTGTATTTTTTGTCAAGCCTAATAAATTTGTAATTCGCTTACAATGTGTATCTACCACTATACAGGGTTTGCCAAAAACATCACCTAACATAAGATTTGCGATTTTTCTTCCCACACCTGGCAGTGCCACCAGTTCCTCCATTGTATCGGGAACAATGCCGTTGTGCTTTTCAAGCAAAGTGTTGGCACAGGCTACGATATTTTTTGCCTTGTTACGAAAAAAACCTGTTGAGCGTATCAATTCCTCCACATCGGAAACCTCAGCCTCGGCAAAGGCTTTTACGGTGGGATATTTTTTAAACAGCGCAGGTGTTACCATATTAACACGGGCATCTGTACACTGGGCTGCCAAAATTGTTGCCACCATAAGCTGAAAGGGGTCGTCATAATCAAGAGTACAGGGTGCATCACCATAGGTAAGGTCTAAGTATTCTTTTATTGCCTCTACCTTTTCTTTTTTGGTCATTATTTAACCGCCCCCCTATATTCATAGGTAACTTTATCACCGTTAACGGTAACCAAAACATATTTAATATAATCTACACTCGTGCCCTCTAATGTTACACTGGGAAAAAAACCTGCAGTGTTTACATAGCGCACATTGTTTTCAACGGTGGATTTATTTACAAAACCGCCGCCAAATACAAAGACATTTTTATTCTTTGCCGCATCTTCCAGTATTTCCTTAAAAAGCAAAACCTCGGTTTCGTTTTCGGAAATAAAGTTTCTGTCAATAAACACAAACAGATTACCTTTTGAATTTTTTACATCTTGGCAAAAGTTCGACCACACGGATGTATCGTCTGTGTAAATCTTGCTTGATGCGTTGGGGAGTGTGATAAATGTGTCGCCGTTTTTTTCCACACAGCTGTATTCCTTTGCAGTGCTGTATGTTCCTTCAACATGCTTAAGTGTTTCTGCGTGTACATCTCCCCCAAGGAAAAACTGAAAATCACTTACCTTTTTCATATTGATTGTTGACCTGTTCATAACGAACATATCAAACATAGTTTCGTTGCTTTTTGTATTGCCAAAAACCGCAAATCTGTAGCCACCAGCACCAAGTTCTGATGAAGTGTTCATCGTATCTGCTATTTTTACATTTTCTATTGTGCCAATTTCTGCCACGCCGTCAACAAGCACCTGCATATTTGCGCTAATGTCACCTATCTGGGCTGTAATATGTGCAGCCCCCTGTGATACTGTTTTAATTGTTCCGCCAACTACTTCAACACAAGGCGCAGATGATTTCATCAAAACCTCAGATGTATTTATATACGCCATTTTGCCGTTTTTATCTTTTGCCAAAAGCACAGGAGTGTAGGTTTTACCTGACGCAAGTGACACTTTATCCTGTTCAAAATAAATTTCAGTCGGCTCATCTAAAACCGTAATTTCAGCAGTTGCAGTCAATCCCATGCAGTAAGCAGTAATTTTTGCCTTACCTGCCTTTTGGGGTATCAACACACCGTCTTTTATTGTGCCATTATCTGTTTTATAAACAACAGTTTTGTCCACATTCATTTCACGGTCATATTCATCAATTCCGTATATCGAAACTTTGGAACTAAAACCAACAAAAGCATACTTGGGTGAGGTTAACTTTATTTTTGCCAAATTGCCATCACCAAGTGTAGTGGTGATACCTACCGAGTTTGTGACATTACGCAATGAGCCGTCTGAGAGTGTGTTCATCACACTTTGCTCACCTCTTACTTCTGCCACCATAGTGCTTGAGCCACCACCATCAAAATTAAGAGCGCTGTAACAACCAAGCTCCACCATGAGTTCCGCAAGTTCAGCCTGCGTCATACCACGGGCGTCGGCTCGTCTGCCGTCTAAAACAACTAAGGTAATCTTTGTGCCTGTTTTATCAAGTCCTATTGCAGTTCTTGGATTTCTGCCTGATATGTTGTGGGAAAACTCTGTCTGTGCAATACCGTCACGCACCAAAACCCCACCGCCGCCTACTGCAGTTTCGATTTTTTTATAGTCAGGAGCGGATACTATATCAACTGAAATTTTTTCACCTACATTTACATTATCAAGTAAAAATGTGTTGTACGACATATGGGCAGATAAAACATACCCACCCACAGGAATTGTTATAGGTTCTGATTCTGTAACTTTTTCTGTCACAACACCGTTTTTATCAACGGCTACTTCAATTATACCACCTACAGAACCCACGGATTTTTCCGCCCAGTCCGAAGTATACATAACAATGCCTGTAAGGTCATCATATTTGTTAATAAGCTTTACTTTGTCCTTATTACCGTTCGCCGCAGTTAAAGTTATATCGAATGTAAAAGCATCGATGTTAAAGCCGTTTTCGTCAAAGGCTTTATAAAGGGTATTCATACTTTCAGCAACTGACGCCGAAGAATAAAGGTTACCATCGCGAATTTCAACACCTACTGCGCTTCCTCTGCCAGCTTCGCCTCTTTTTGCCGCAAAAAAGTCGCCGTTAATTGCTACTACTGTATCGTTGTTTTTGGCAGCAGTTAAAGTATTTTCCGTATAGCTTTCACCTTTATTGTTTTTTAACACTTCAAGGCTCAGGTGCTCCTCACTAAGGTCAGCGGTAACTATGTGTATATCTTGCCAACCCGAGGAATAAAGCCCTCTTATGTTTTTATATGTCACACCGGTTATGAGTGTTTTTTCCTCTGTGATGTCAACAACAGGCGCAGCGTACACCGTCGCCGTTGTCATTGCAAAAATAAGTAAAAACGAAAGTATCCTTTTCATATTCGCCTCCTACTCTACATATTTCCAACCGCTGATACCTGATTTTTGTATTGCAGTAAACAGTCGGTTACGAAAGCCGTGGTTTTCCCTCTCCAGTTTCCACACCAAATCGTGGGCGTACTGGCGTTTTGTGTTTTTGTCCGCAGGACAACTGTTCTTTACAATAGGTAAGTTGTTGTTCTCGGCATACCTTCTTATGTCACTCTCTTCTGTATATACAAAGGGACGAAGTACTGTAACCTCCATACGCTCCAGGTATGTAACAGGCGAGAATGTGTTCATTCTCCCTTCGTATATAAGGCTTAAAAAGTAAGTATTTAAAACATCGTCAAAGTGATGTCCGTAAACCACCTTGTCAATATTTCTTGATTTAACAGCGGCACACATTGCCCCTCGTCTGAGTTTTGCACATAAAGAGCAAGGGTTTTCTTCTTTCCTTATATCAAATACAATCTGCTTTATGTCGGTGCGCTCAATATGATAAAGAATATCTTGTTCTTCGCACAGTTTTTCAATAGGTGCATAGTCCATATCAGAAAAACCCAAATCAATGGTTACTGCTTCTAAATGAAACTTTTTTGGATAAAATCGTTGTAAGTTTTTCATAGCAAGCAAAGCCACCAAAGAATCCTTTCCTCCTGATACACCCACTGCAATTCTGTCGCCCTCTTCTATCATATTGTAATCTTCAACTGCACGACGCAGTCTGCTTAAGATTTTTTTCATACATTTTCTCCTCAAGTTTATGCTATTAGTATACCACTTTCAGCATTTTTTTTCAACTTTATTTTATTTTTTCCAAAATAACTCTTTTCTTTTGGAAAAATATAATATATAATATAATTAGCAAAATTTCTTTTCGGAGGTATCTAATGAGTATTTTCAATGTATTTACCCTTTTGGGTGGACTTGCCATATTTATTTATGGTATGAATCTCATGGGCGAAGGTTTGGAAAAGCGTTCAGGTGACAAATTAAAAATCATTTTAGAGCACCTTACTTCAAGCCCCTTAAAAGGACTTATTTTAGGTATAGTTGTTACCGCTGTTATCCAGTCCTCATCTGCTACTACCGTTATGGTTGTAGGTTTTGTTAACTCAGGAATTATGAATATTACCCAGTCAATAGGCGTACTTATGGGTTCTAACATCGGTACAACGATGACCGCATGGATTCTGAGTTTGACTGGTATTGAGGGTGACAATTTCTGGATTCAGCTTATAAAGCCTTCAACTTTTGCACCGTTACTTGCTTTTGTGGGCGTTGTATTTACAATGTTTACAAAGTCCGAAAACAAAAAGAACACAGCTCTTATTTTAATCGGTTTTTCAATACTTATGACAGGTATGGATTTGATGTCGGCAGCTGTTGAACCTTTGTCAGAAAGCGAAGCATTCCAAAAAACACTTATTTTATTTGAAAATCCAATATTGGGTGTTTTAGTTGGTACATTACTTACAGCTATTATTCAGTCATCATCTGCATCAGTTGGTATTTTACAGGCGTTGTCACTTTCAACACCTATTTCATTTGCAACTGCCATTCCGATTATCCTAGGTCAAAATATCGGTACCACAGTTACAGCTCTGCTTTCCTCAATCGGAACAAACAGAAATGCAAGGCGTACTGCAGTACTCCACTTTTTAATTAAGGTTATAGGCGTTGTGGTATTCTTAATACCCTTCTATATTATACAATTAACAGTAGGTTTCGACTTTTTGGGCACAAATGTAACACCTGTTACCATAGCTATTTTCCACACAGTGTTTAACCTTATTTCAACATTGGTATTGTTCCCATTCTGCAAGCAATTGGAAAAACTTGCATATCTGGTTATCAAAGATGCAGATACAGCGGAAGAAGTTCAATTGTTGGACGAGCGTCTTATTCCTACACAAACAATTGCTATTGCCCGTGCTAAAGAAGTTACAAATGATATGGCACGCATTTCCCGCGATAGCGTAATTTTGGCTATGGGACTTATGGAAAAGTACGACCAAAGTGTTGTTGATAAAATTTATGCTAACGAGGAAAAGGTGGATACCTACGAGGATAAATTAGGAACATATCTCGTAAAACTTTCAAGAGAAAGTCTTAATACAGACGATGCTCACACAGTATCTACACTGCTCCACTCAATCGGCAATTTCGAGCGTTTGAGCGACCACGCTATAAATATTGCAAAAGTTGCCAAAGAGCTTGACGAAAAAAGTCTTGGTTTTTCTGAACCCTGCTCTAAGGACATTGAAGTCATATCTAAAGCCTTGGTTGAAATTTTGGACATCACGACAGATGCCTTTGTTTCAGTTGACCTCGAAAAGGCAAAATATGTTGAGCCTTTAGAACAGCTTATCGACAAATTAAATATCAAGATGAAAAACAGACATATTAACCGTCTGCAGCAAGGCGAATGTTCTATCGAGGCAGGATTTGTATTCTCTGATTTACTTACCAATTACGAGCGTATTGCTGACCACTGTTCAAACATTGCCGTGTGCTTAATCGAAGTTGCAAACGATAGCTTTGAAACACACGAATATCTGAGCCATGTAAAACACGACGGCGAAAATGATTTTGTAAAACGATACGAAGAATACAAGAAAAAGTATCAGATATAACCAATAAAAAAGAGCCCGCAAGGGCTCTTTTTTATTTTATGAATTCATCTTTTAGTTTGTGCAGTGCTTCTATGTAGCCTACTTTTCCCTGTCCGCAAATCTGGAACGCGCACACAGGCTCAATAACAGATATGTGTCTGAATTCCTCACGCTTGTGAATGTCTGACAAATGAACTTCAGCAACAGGCAACATAACCGTTTCAATAGCATCACGAATTGCGTAGCTGTAATGGGTGTAAGCTCCTGCGTTTAAGATTATTGCATCTACTCGCATATAGCATGAATGTATGCAATCAATAAGCGCTCCCTCGGAATTTGACTGGAAACACTCCACTTCAAAACCTAAGGTTTTTCCCTCATCAATCACCATTTTTTCAACATCTGCCAAAGTGTCCGTTCCGTAAATTTCAGGTGGTCTTACACCTAACATATTAAGATTCGGACCGTTTATTAACATAATTTTTCTGTGCATGACTATACCTCTCAAAGATAAAGAATGCTTTTTGCGTGAGCTACTTCTTCCTCTGACGGGGGCTTTACATCCTTTAATGAATAATCTAACCCTAACTTTTCCCACTTTTGTTTACCAAAGGAATGATAAGGAAGAAGCTCTATTTTTTCAACAGTTTTTAAGCTGTCAACCAAACCTTTTATTTTTGAAAGACTTTCATCACTTCCTGTAACACCCGGAACAAGTACATGGCGAATCCACATAGGTTTACCAATATCAGAAAGATAATGAGCAAACTCTATGATATTTTCGTTTGTGTGACCTGTAAGCTCTTTATGGGCATCACTTTCAAACTCTTTAATGTCAAGCATAACAAGGTCGGTAACTTCTAAAAGTTTTTTGTACTTTTCATCATCTTTATTCCATGGCTGAGCCGAGGTGTCAAGAGTTGTGTGGATACCTGCTTTTTTTGCTAAAGTAAAGAGTTCTGTTACAAACTCAGTCTGTAGCATTGGTTCACCGCCTGAAACAGTTATTCCGCCGCCGTTTTTCCAATAGGATTTGTATCTTTGAGCTCTTTTTACAAGTTCTTCTGCCTCAAACTGTTCTCCTACTGACATTGCCCACGTATCGGGGTTGTGACAATACTTACATCTCATAGCACAACCTGCTAAAAAAGCGATAAAACGCACGCCAGGACCGTCTACAAGACCAAAAGTTTCTATAGAATGAACATAACCTTTCATAGTTATTGCTCCTTTTCCTTAAAAAGTATGGGGTTGTCGCTGACTGCGGCAACCCCACATAAATCTTTTATTAATTACATTGATTCGTGGCAGGTACGTGAGATAACGTCTAACTGCTGTTCACGAGTTAAGTCGATAAACTTAACAGCGTAACCTGATACACGGATTGTGAAGTTAGCATATTCTTCTTTTTCAGGATGTTCCATAGCGTCTAAGAGCTTATCCTTACCGAATACATTAACATTCAAGTGATGAGCGCCCTGGTCAAAGTAACCGTCTAAGATGTTTACTAAGTTGTTTGTACGCTCTTCTTCTGTATGACCTAAAGCTTCGGGGCTGATTGTCTGAGTATTAGAAATACCATCAAGTGCCCAGTGATAAGGTAATTTTGCAACTGAGTTGAGTGATGCAAGTAAACCATTCTGTTCTGCGCCGTAAGCGGGGTTTGCACCAGGTGATAAGGGTGCGCCTGCTTTTCTGCCGTTAGGCATATCAGCTGTAGCCTTACCATATACAACGTTAGATGTGATTGTAAGGATTGATGTTGTAGGTTCTGCATCTCTGTATGTGTGATGCTTCTTGATTAAGCTTACGAATGTTTCAAGTAACCAGATAGCAATATCATCAGCACGATCATCATCGTTACCGTATTTGGGGAAATCGCCTTCGATTTCGAAGCTCTTCGCTACGCCTGTTTCTTCATCACGGATAACCTTAACCTTAGCGTATTTAATAGCACTAAGTGAGTCAACAACATGTGAGAAACCTGCAATACCTGTTGCAAATGTACGACGAAGGTCTGTATCAATAAGAGCCATTTCAGCTGCTTCGTAGTAGTACTTGTCGTGCATGTAGTGGATAGCATTCAATGTATGAACATAGAGTTTTGCAAGCCACTGCATCATAGCAACATATTTTTCAATTACTTCATCATAGTCAAGATATTCGCTTGTGATAGGACGATAAGCAGGACCAACCTGTTCTAAAGTTTTAGCATCCCTACCGCCGTTGATAGCGTAAAGTAAGCACTTAGCAAGGTTAGCACGAGCACCGAAGAACTGGATTTCCTTACCTGTCTGTGTTGCAGATACGCAGCAGCAGATAGAATAGTCGTCGCCCCATACAGGCTTCATAACATCATCATTTTCATACTGTACTGAACTTGTACGGATTGAAATTTCTGATGCGTACTTCTTGAAGGTTTCAGGAAGTGCTGATGAGTAAAGAACTGTTAAGTTCGGCTCAGGAGCAGGACCCATGTTTTCTAATGTGTGTAAGAAACGGTAGTCTGTCTTTGTAACCATTGAACGACCGTCCATACCGATACCACCAACTTCGAGTGTAGCCCAAACAGGGTCACCTGAGAAGAGCTGGTTGTAGTCAGGTGTACGAGCAAACTTAACCATACGAAGCTTCATAACGAAATGGTCAACCATTTCCTGTGCCTGAGCTTCTGTGATGATACCTGCATCGATATCACGCTTGAAGTAGATATCTAAGAATGTTGAAATTCTACCTACGCTCATTGCAGCGCCGTTCTGTGTTTTGATAGCAGCAAGGTAACCAAAGTATAACCACTGGATAGCTTCTTTAGAATTCTTTGCAGGCTGTGAAATATCAAAGCCGTAGCTAGCTGCCATTGTTTTCATATCTTTTAAAGCCTTAAGCTGCATTGCAACTTCTTCACGAGCACGGAGTACGCTGTCACGCATGCTTGTTTCGCCGCAAGCAACCATATCCTTCTGCTTCTGCTCGATCAAGAAATCGATACCGTATAAAGCTACACGACGGTAGTCACCTACAATACGACCACGAGCGTATGCGTCCGGAAGACCTGTAATAATCTTGTTGTGTCTTGCTTTTTTCATTTCAGGTGTGTATACATCAAACACAGCCTGGTTGTGTGTACGGCAATACTCTGTGAAAATTCTGCCCAATTCAGGATCAGGTGTGTAACCGTTTGTTTCACAAGCTTTCATTGCCATCTTAATGCCACCGAAGGGCATAAAAGCACGCTTTAAGGGTTTGTCTGTCTGAAGACCAACAACAGCTTCTAAATCCTTCATGCTTTCGTCAATATATCCGGGAGCATGTGATGTGATTGTAGATACAACATCTGTATCCATGTCGAGCACGCCGCCCTTAGCTCTTTCTTCCTTCTGGAGTTCCTGTAATTTTCCCCAGAGTTTGTTTGTCGCTTCTGTGGGTTCAGCCAAGAAAGACTCATCACCGTCATAGGGTGTGTAGTTCTTCTGAATGAAGTCACGAACATTGACTTCCATTTTCCAGATGCGACCGTTAAAACCTTCCCACTGTTTAAAATCTACCATGTTTATATCCTCCTCTTCATGGGTCGTAGCAAGTCAGAATATGTAAATAAAATCGCATATTTTGGCTTTTTTACTTTATCCTAAAACATTCTAACACAATATATACCGTTTGTCAATGATTATGTCCTTAAAATTTTACATAAAAAAACATATTTTTTTCTTTTAAAAAGTATAATATTGTTACAATGTTTATTTTAAATTAGGAAATTTCCACCCAAATTTCGTTCGATAAATAATAATGATTATTATTTTCACTTTTATTATATTAGAAAATATTTCCATTGTCAAGTACTTTTTTTATTTTTTTGAAATATTGACATTTATTTCTTATTGTGTTAAAATAGTATTGCTCCATGAGGGAGTAGCAAGCGCTTTTTTGCGTAGCAAGTCAACAGCACTGGCCGCAACATTACGGTCTGGCTTGTTTTAAATTGCGAGACTCATGTATACACTGTACATGTGTCTTCTTATATTCCGAAAGATAAGTATGGTGTGATGCCATGCTTTTTTTGTTTTATTGGAGGTTTTTATGAAATTAAGCCTTATATTAAACAGTATACTCCTTGGTATAGGTCTTGCGATGGACGCTTTTTCCGTTTCCATGGCAAACGGTTTAAATGAACCATTTATGAAAAAAAGAAAGCTCTTTGCTATAGCGGGCGTGTTCGCCTTTTTTCAGGCATTGATGCCTATACTTGGCTGGGTGTGCATACATACCGTTGTTGAACATTTTAAAGCCTTTGAAAAGTTCATACCGTGGATTGCTCTTGTTCTTTTGTGCTATATAGGCATAAAGATGATTATAGATGGTATACAGTGCAGAGGCGAATGCCCCGAACCCGTAAAGCTCGGCATCGCCTCACTGATAGTTCAGGGTATAGCCACTTCGATTGACGCTTTGTCAGTTGGCTTTACCATTGCAGATTACGACTTCCCCTCTGCTCTTTTGGCAGCAGTTATTATTGCATCTGTGACATTTGTCATTTGCTCAGGAGGACTAGTAATCGGCAAAAAGTTTGGAACTAAACTTTCAAATAAAGCTCAGTTTTTGGGCGGTGCTATTCTCATATTCATTGGACTTGAGATATTTATTACAGGCATTATATAAATAACAATTAATTATACAAGAGGTGTTTTTATGGATTTTTTACTTGAAGGTTTTCGTAATGTCACATGGCAGATGGGTGTTATGTACTTAGTTGGTATAGCACTTATCTATTTAGCTATCAAAAAAGAATACGAACCCTCTTTGCTTTTGCCTATGGGATTCGGTGCTATTTTGGTTAACTTGCCGCTTACCGGTGTTGTTAACTACGAAATGGCAGGCATAGGCGAGGTGGCAGGCATAATCGAATGGCTTTATGATGTTGGTATTCACGCATCAGAAGCAATGCCCCTTTTACTGTTTATCGGTATAGGCGCAATGATTGACTTCGGACCTTTGCTTTCAAACCCCAAGATGTTCCTGTTTGGTGCTGCAGCACAGTTTGGTATTTTCTTCGTAATAGCAGCAGCAGTAATATTAGGTTTTGACTTAAAAGACGCAGCCTCAATCGGTATTATCGGTGCTGCTGACGGTCCTACATCTATCCTTGTTTCACAGGTGTTAAAGTCCACTTATATAGGTCCTATTGCAGTTGCAGCATATTCGTATATGGCATTGGTACCTATTATTCAGCCGGCAGTAATAAAGGCTACAACAACAAAGAAAGAACGCAAGATTAAAATGCCCTACAACCCCTCTAATGTATCTAAGGGACTTCGCATTTCTTTCCCCATTATCGTTACATTTATAGCAGGCTTTGTAGCACCTCAGTCTGTTGCTTTGGTAGGTTTCTTAATGTTTGGTAACCTAATTCGTGAATGTGGCGTGTTAAACACACTTTCTGATGCTGCTCAAAACATTTTGGCAAACCTTGTAACGCTTTTATTAGGTATTACAATTTCATTCAGTATGCGAGCAGACCAGTTCGTTAATGTACAGACTCTTCTCATTATGGGATTAGGTCTTGTGGCATTTATATTTGATACAGCAGCAGGCGTGTTCTTTGCTAAAATTTTAAATCTTTTCTCAAAGAAAAAGGTAAATCCCATGGTTGGTGCTGCGGGAATTTCTGCTTTCCCTATGTCTTCACGAGTTGTGCAGAAGTTAGGTCTTGAGGCTGATTCTCAGAATCACTTACTTATGCACGCAGTGGGTGCCAATGTTTCCGGTCAGATTGCATCAGTTTTAGCCGGTGGTATGATTTTGAACCTCATACCCCAGATGATTAAATAAGGAGGTAAATTATTATGTTAAATTTTTTAGCCTCAATCGGCAGATATGTTGAAGCCCGGGTATATATAAATGATTTAGGTAGTGCCCTCACACTTATGGGGCAAGGAATGGTCGGAATTTTTGTAGTTATGGCAATAATATCTTTAGTTGTATTTTTAATAACCAAAATTCCCTCTAAAAAGTAATTACAGGGCGCTTTTGCGCCCTTATTTTTTACATTTTGTTCATCATTTTGACACATAATAATGATAATATATTTTTATCAAAATTTGAGGAGGATAAAAATTGCTATTTTACGAGCAGACAAAAGAAGATGTTTTAAATCATTTTAACACAGACGAAGCAGGTGGACTCACTGCTTCTCAGGTTGATGAATTAAGGCAAAAATTTGGCGAAAATAAGTTGAAAGAAAAAAAGAAGAAAACATTTGCACAGCGCTTTTTTGAGCAGTTCCACGATGTGATGATTCTCATACTTTTGGGAGCAGCCCTAATTTCATTTGTGGTTGCCTGCATTGAGCGTAACCCAGGAGAATTTTTTGAGCCGATGCTTATTCTGTTAATAGTTGTTCTTAATGCTGTTATCGGTGTAATGCAGGAAAGCAAAGCCGAAAAAGCTTTAGATGCACTAAAGAATATGAGTGCGCCCCACGCACGAGTAATAAGAGACGGCAATGATGCTGTGATTGATGCATCAGAACTCGTGCCCGGTGATATAATCAAATTAGAAGCCGGAGATTTTATTCCTGCTGATGCAAGACTTTTAAAAAGCGTTAGTTTAAAAAGCGAAGAATCAGCCCTGACGGGTGAATCCGTCCCCTCGGAAAAAGATGCGGATGCAGACATCTTAGCAAACGCCCCTTTAGGCGACCGTGCAAATATGGTTTTTTCCGGTTGCAGCATCACCTACGGTACAGCAACCGCAGTAGTTACCGCTACGGGCATGGACACTGAAATGGGTAAAATTGCTAACCTTTTGGATTCAGAGACAGAGACCCGCACTCCCCTACAGGAAAAATTAGCTCAACTCGGCAAATACTTAGGAATTCTTGCTATTTTTGCCTGCATAATTATATTCATCGTGGGCATTGCGAATAACATTCCTGTTATGGAAATATTCATGACAGCAATTTCTTTGGCAGTATCCGCTATTCCCGAGGGCCTGCCCGCTATCGTTACCATTGTTTTATCAATCGGTGTACAGCGTATGGTTAAGAAAAACGCCCTTATCCGCCGTCTGCCCGCTGTAGAAACATTAGGAAGTGCAAGCGTTATATGCTCTGACAAAACAGGTACACTTACACAGAACAGAATGACACTTAAAAAAGCATATGTTGACGGTATAGAAAACATCGAAGAAATTTCCGACAACTGCACCGAATCTACCAAAAATCTTTTGCTTATGGGTGCTTTGTGTTGTGACGGTTCCGTTACATTTGCAAACGGCGAAGAAAAGCATATTGGCGATCCCACGGAAACTGCAATCATTCTTACAGCTCACAAAAATGGCATGGAAAAAGAGGCAATTAACGAAAAATTCAAAAGAATTGCCGAAATACCTTTTGATTCCGATAGAAAACTTATGACTACTGTAAATGATTTTGACGGTCAGAATGTGGTAATTGTAAAGGGTGCTTTTGATATGATGGCACCAAAATGTATTAAAGGCGATTTAGACACAGCCAAAGCAATTACTGAGCTTATGAGTAGCCAGGCACTTCGTGTGCTCGCAATAGGATACAAAACCATAGAAACAGTTCCTGATGAGCCGACCGCTGAGGAGCTGGAATCAGGTCTTACATTCTTGGGACTCGTTGGTATGATTGACCCTCCCAGACCCGAAGCAAAAGCCGCGGTTGATGTGTGTAAAAACGCAGGCATTAAACCTGTTATGATTACGGGCGACCATGTTGTTACTGCATCTGCTATAGCTAAAGACTTAGGTATTTTAAATGACAGCGACCGTGCTATTACAGGTGCCGAGCTGGATGCAATGACAGATTCCGAGTTAGACAGCAATGTTAAAAACATATCCGTATACGCACGAGTTTCACCTGAAAATAAAATAAGAATTGTTAAGGCATGGCAGAGACAAGGTCAGGTTGTATCAATGACAGGCGACGGCGTAAACGACGCCCCTGCCTTAAAGGCTGCAGACATCGGTTGTGCTATGGGTATTACAGGCACTGATGTAGCCAAGGGCGCTGCCGATATGACCCTTACAGATGACAACTTCGCTACAATTGTTGACGCTGTGCGTGAAGGTCGCGGAATTTATGCAAATATCAAAAAAGTAGTTGGATTTTTACTTGGCACAAACATAGGCGAAGTTATACTTGTATTTTTGGCAATGCTTTTGTGGCACAAGACTCCCCTTCTTTCAATGCAGCTTTTATGGATTAACTTGGTAACTGACAGTTTGCCTGCAATTGCTCTTGGTATGGAGCCTGTAGAGGATGACATTATGAACAAAAAGCCAAAACCGAAAAACGAGGGCATTTTTGCCAACGGTCTGGCTATAAGAGTTGTATTGCAAGGACTTATGTTTGCAGTCATTTCACTTATTGGCTTCAAACTTGGCGAAAGTATTACCGGCACACTTGCAGGCGGTCAGACGATGGCATTTATTGTGCTTTCGCTGTCACAGGTTTTACAGAGCTTTAATATGAGATCCGACCGTTCATTGTTTGATATAGGCATATTTACCAACAAAAAGTTAAACGGTGCTGCCGGAATTTCAATTTTATTGGTTTTATTGGTTATATTTACACCTTTGAGAATTCCTTTTGGATTGGCTATACTGCCTATGCACCTTTATTTGTTGGCATTGGTATTGATACTGATTCCTACGGTAATTATGGAAGCCTCAAAACGCTTAGGAATTATTAAGCATAAACATTAATTTCAAAAGTGTCCGATAGTATAATATAATCGGACACTTTTATTTTTGTCAAAATGTTCAAAAAAAAGTACTATACAGTAAAAATTTTTGGCATTATGGAGAAAAATATGAAACTAAATTTTTTTTATTGATTTTGACTGTTTTTCAATGTTATAATTTGATTAGATGAGTAAGTTTGGCTTGTCTTTACCAACAGAAAATACTAAATATTCACGAGGTGAAGAAATGGACATTTTTGACATTTTGAATTTAATTGGCGGGTTGTGTTTGTTCCTCTTCGGTATGGAGCTTATGGGCGGTGCTTTGGAGCGTCGTGCAGGAAGCGGATTGAAAACACTTTTGGGTAAGCTTACACAGAATAAGCTTGCAGGCTTTGCAACTGGTCTTGGTGTAACTTCTGTTATCCAGTCCTCCTCTGCCACAACAGTTATGGTCGTTGGTTTTGTTAACTCAGGTCTTATGAGTTTGCGCCAGGCAATCAATGTTATTATGGGCGCCAATGTTGGTACTACCGTTACTGCCTGGATTTTGAGCTTGGGCGGTATTTCTGGTGACAACCTTTTTATACAGTTATTAAAGCCCACATCCTTTACACCCATACTTGCTTTAATCGGTACCGCAATACTTATGTTCGGCAAATCCTCCAAGGGCAAAGACACAGCAACTATCCTTTTAGGTTTTGCTACTTTGATGTTCGGAATGGACACAATGTCGGGAGCTGTTTCGGGACTTCGCGATGTGCCTCAGTTCCAGCAGATGTTTATTATGTTCCAAAATCCTGTTTTGGGTGTTGTGGTTGGTGCTGTTTTAACTGCTATTATTCAGTCATCATCAGCATCTGTAGGTATCTTGCAGGCATTGTCATCAACAGGACAGATTACAATTGGCGCAACAATCCCGATTATTATGGGACAGAATATCGGTACATGTATTACCGCAATTCTCTCTTCATTTGGTGCAAACAAAAACGCAAAGCGCGCTTCCCTAGTTCACTTATCATTTAACATCATAGGTACTGTTATAGGACTTATATTGTTTATTGTAATAAAATCATTGTTGCAGCCTGTGTTGTTTAATGCAGCGGCAAATCACGTAAGCATCGCTGTTTCACACACAGTATTTAATGTTTTGTGTACAGTAATCTTGCTTCCCGCATCGGGATTGTTAGAAAAGCTTGCGCTAAAGCTTATCCCCGACACAGGTAAGAAAGAAGTTATTACAGAGCTGGACGAACGTTTGCTGGCTACTCCATCACTTTCCATTCAGCGTTGCAACACTTTAGTTGTCGAAATGGCTGAAAACGCTGTTAATGCTTTTAAAAACAGTTTGTCTCTCATCAAACAGTTCGACGCAAAAAAAGCAGAAGAAATTCGCAAAGACGAATCACGAGTTGACCATCTGGAAGACATTTTGGGCACATATTTAGTAAAACTCAGCGCACAACAGGTTTCAGATTCTGACAGCGTTCAGATTTCAAAGTTACTTAAAGCCATCGGCGACTTTGAAAGAATTTCCGACCACAGCGTAAATGTGGTAGAATCTGCAGAAGAACTCCATGAAAAACAAATCAAATTCTCAGATGTGGCACAAAACGAAATGAATACATTGTCAATGGCTGTTTCTGAAATTTTGGATCTGGCTTCTATGGCGTTTATTTACAACAACTTAGATATCGCCCGTAAAGTTGAACCTTTGGAACAGGTTATCGATGACTTAAAAGCTAAAATGCGCGACGGTCACATCGGTCGTTTGCAAAAGGGCGAATGCTCAATTGAGGCAGGCTTTGTATGGACAGACTTGCTTACAAACTTAGAGCGTACTGCCGACCATTGCTCAAATGTTGCTGTATGCACATTAGATGCCGCCGAAAACAACATGAACATTCATGAATCTTTGGCTGACATAAAGAAAAACAGCCCTTACTTTGAAGAAGAATATAAAGCATATCTGGCAAAATATTCAAAGTAATATAACAAAAAACGCAACGGCTCAGCCGTTGCGTTTTTTGTTGTCTACTGATGTTACTGTTAACTTTTTATCTTCTACCATAAAGTGGATGTCATAATCTCCAAACGCCATACTGTAAACCCTGTCATCCTCTTGATACGAGGGGCGTGGGTCATCACGCAAGCAAGCTAATACAGCACTTTGTTTTTCTTCGGGGATTAACTTTAGCAGTTCACAGGGAAATTCTATCTCTAAAAAATGATTTTTTTCACTCTCTGCAAAACTGCCACGGGCATCAGGAATACTGTCGCTGTAAGGAATGTAGGGTTTAATATCATATATAGGCGTGCCGTCTAACATATCAACACCTGAAACTGTGATTTCGCCTTGCCCGATTTTTTCTATCTTCACACAGGAAAGCCCCAAAGAATTTGGCCTGTAGGGCGCACGGCTCGCAAAAACACCCACACGGGTATTTCCTCCTAGCCTTGGCGGACGCACAGTCATTGTTCCCTCTTTGTACTCCGCTTCACTAAAGCCAAAAATCAACCACAGATGAGAAAACTCTCGAAGTCCCCGTATAGCTTCGGGATTGTTGAACTTTGGTTCAAACACTATTTTCCCAATCAAATCAGGCACCCTCCCACTTTGACGGGGGATGCCAAATTTTTCTTTAAAGTCTGTATGAATATGTGCTACAGGTTTAATTTCCATAATTGAATATTGGGTCCTTTGTTCAAATTTATTTCTTGGCATTTCATAATTTTATGTCTTTATTGAAAAGTTTAGAAAATTATATATCTTTTTTTTGCTTTTGTCAACTTGACAACGAGATAAAATCGTGTTAGAATTATTATTGTTGAGCGGATGTGGCGGAATTGGCAGACGCGCCAGACTTAGGATCTGGTGTCTCCGACGTGCAGGTTCAAGTCCTGTCATCCGCACCAAAATACGGAGTGCACTTTTATGAGCGCTCCGTGTTTTTTTATTGACTTGCAAGCGCTTATATGGTATAATTTGTTTATCTATGTATACAAGAAAAGAGGCTTTATTATGTTAGATAAAACTATCGTAACCAGATTTGCACCATCCCCCACAGGATTTATGCATATCGGAAATTTGCGAACAGCACTTTATGCTTATTTGCTTTCAAAATCACAGGGTGGCAAATTCCTGCTCCGTATTGAGGACACCGATCAGGTTCGACTGGTTGAAGGCGCTACCGATGTCATTATAAAGACACTTGAAATGACAGGTATGGAATACGATGAAGGTCCTATTGTCGGCGGTGAACACGGGCCTTACATCCAGAGCGAGCGCTTACCCATATATAAAGAATATGCAGAAAAGCTCGTAGAAAGCGGACATGCTTACTACTGTTTCTGCACTCCCGAGCGCTTAGAGTCCTTAAAGGACGAAAACGGCATTGGCGGTTATGACAATCATTGTCGCGATTTATCTAAAGAAGAAATTGAAGAAAACCTAGCTAAGGGTATTCCTTATGTTATCCGCCAGAAAATGCCCCTTTCAGGTGCTACATCTTATGTAGACCATGTGTACGGCGAGGTTTCAATTGAAAACTCAGAGCTTCGTGACCAAATTATGATTAAGGCCGACGGCTACCCCACATATAATTTCTGTCATGTTGTTGATGACTATTTAATGGGCGTAACTCATGTTGTAAGAGGTAACGAATATTTAACTTCAACCCCCAAGTACTGCTTGTTATATGACGCTTTTGGTTGGGAAAGACCTGAGTATGTACATCTTCCCTTACTTATGGGTAAGGATGCTGAGGGCAATGTTTCAAAGCTTTCTAAGCGTCACGGTGCTGTAAGTTTTCAGGATTTAGTGGACAAGGGTTATCTCCCCGAGGCAATTATTAACTACATTGCACTCTTAGGCTGGAGTCCTAAGGAAACTAACGAAGAATTTTTCTCGCTTGATGATTTGAAGAAAGTTTTCTCAATGGAGGGGCTTAGCAAATCTCCTGCGGTATTTGACTACGAAAAGCTCCGTTGGTTTAACTCCGAGTATATTAAGAACATGGACGAGGAAAGCTACAAAGAAAAGGCAATGCCTATTTTGTCCGAGCTTTGCCCTGACTTCATTAACACAAAGAAATTAGCATCACTCCTGCACACAAGAATTTCAGCTTTCTCTGACATTCGCGACCAGATTGGTTTTGTATTGGAAAGACTCGAAATGACAGAGGATTTATACACCAACAAAAAGAACAAAACCACACCTGAAATCTGCAAGGTTATCTTGGAGGAAGCGTTGCCTGTGTTAGAAGGAATCAACGATTGGTGCAACGATGTACTGTTTGAAAAATTAAAGGCATTCGCAGATGCTACAGAAAGAAAAGCAGGTGCTGTTATGTGGGCAATCCGAGTTGCAGTTGCTCGCCAGGGTGTAACACCCGGTGGTGCAACAGAGCTTATGGAAGTGTTCGGAAAAGAAGAATCCATCGCTCGCATCAAGCTTGCAATAGAAGAATTATAAGAGGAGTTCTTTTATGGAAAATATTAAGACAGAAAACAATAATTTTATATCAAATTTTATCACAGAAGACGTAGCGGCTAACCCAGGAATGCAGGTACACACCCGTTTTCCACCTGAGCCTAACGGTTATCTCCACATAGGTCACTGCAAGGCTATGGCTATCGACTTTGGTATGGCTCGTCGTTTTGGCGGCATATGTAATCTTCGTATGGATGACACTAACCCCGCCAAAGAAGATACAGAATACGTTGATGCTATAAAGGAAGATATTCATTGGTTGGGTTTTGACTGGGAGGACAGATTTTTCTACGGCTCTGACTATTTTGAACAGGACTACGAATATGCTGTTGAGCTTATTAAAAAAGGTCTTGCCTATGTTTGCGCTCTTTCTCCTGAGGAAATGCGCGACCCTAAATATTGTGGCGATTTAAAGAACCCTGCAGTATCACCCTATCGCGACAGACCTATCGAAGAAAGCCTTGATTTGTTCGAGCGTATGAAAAACGGCGAATTCCCTGAAGGTGCTTACACACTTCGTGCAAAGATTGATCTTGCTTCAGGCAACTTCTGGCTCCGTGACCCTGCAATTTATCGTATTCGTTTTGTTGAGCATCACAGACAGGGCAACAAGTGGTGCATTTACCCGTTGTATGACTTTGCCCATCCCATTCAGGATGCGTTAGAGGGTGTTACACACTCACTTTGTGACATTAACTACGAAATTCACAGACCTTTATATAACTGGGTTATCGAGAACACAAGCGTTCCCAAGCCTTATCCAGGTTTTCCCAGACAGATTGAGTTTGCGAGAATGAACTTAACATACACAGTTCTTTCAAAGCGTTTCTTGCGTGGTCTTGTTGAGGACGGCGTTGTTGACGGTTGGGACGACCCCAGAATGCCTACGCTTTGTGGTCTTCGTCGCCGCGGTTATACAGGCTCATCAATTCTTCGTTTTGTAGAAGAAGCAGGTGTTGCAAAGTCTGAAAACCTAATCGACATCCGTCAGCTTGAGGCTTGTATCCGTGACGAGCTTAACGAAACAGCATTACGTCGTGTTGCAATACAAAAGCCTATTAAGGTTGTTATCACAAACTACCCCGAGGACAAAGAGGAAATTTTCCAGCTTCCCAACCATCCTCAGAAACCCGAAATGGGCGTGCGTAATATGGTGTTCTCTCGTGAGTTATATATTGACTCATCCGATTTTGAGGAAGTTCCGCCTCCGAAATTCTTCCGCTTAAAGCCCGAGGGCGAAGTTCGCTTAATGGGTGCATACATTATAAAGTGTGAAGAAATCGTAAAAGATGACGCGGGCAAAATTTGCGAAATTCGTTGCACAGCAGACCTTGAGACCGGCAACGGCAACCCCGTAGACGGCAGAAAGGTAAAGGGCACAATCCACTGGTTATCAGCTAAAAATGCTGTTCCTACTACTCTGCGCCTTTACTCACAGCTTACAACTTTAGAAAATCCTTCAGAATTACCTGAGGGTATGACCTATACGGATTTCTTAAACCCCGAGTCTTTAGAAATCGTAGAGGGAGCTTTAGTTGAAAAGTCGTTAGCTGATGTACCTTCCGGCGAAAAGTTCCAGTTTGTTCGTGATGGTTACTATGTCAAAGATTCAAAATACGAAAACACCTTTAACCGTGTTGTTGGCTTAAAGGATAGTTTCCCCAAAAAATAATATAAGGCACTCATTATGAGTGCCTTATTTTAGGTGATTTGATGAAATTTTCTTTTAAACATACAAAGCTTGCCTGCTACGCAAGCTATATGTCATCAGCAGTAGCTATTAACTTTCCGCCTATTTTGTTTATATTTTTTCATAAGCAATTCGGTTTGTCATTAGTTGATTTAGGAATGCTTATTTCCTTAAACTTTGGCGTGCAGATGGTAACTGACATAATAGGGGCAAGTCTTATAGATAAAAAAATTACATACAGGCAGGCAGCCGTAACGGCTAATTCATTAGTTTCGGCAGGGCTTTTGTTGTTGGGTATTCTGCCACAGATAATAGGCGCAAAATTTTTAGCTCTCATTACAGCAACTGTTGTATACTCCGTAGGTTGTGGTCTTTTGGAGGTAATTATAAGCCCTATAGTGGAGGCAGTACCTGAAGACGGAAAAGCCTCAAATATGGCACTCCTGCACTCCTTTTACTGTTGGGGACAGCTCTCAGCTATACTGTTTTCAACAATTTTGCTTTTTATTTTGGGCAACAACAACTGGTGGGTAATCAGCATTTTATGGGCTTTTGTACCCGTGTTTGCAGGTCTGCTTTTTTCAAAAGTGCCTTTAGGCACTCTACCTAAAGAAGAGAAAAAATCATCGACGAGCTTGTTTAAAAACAAAATTTTTATTATATTTTTGCTATTGATGACGACATCGGGCGCCGCCGAAATTGCAATTGCACAGTGGGCTTCTATGTTCGTTGAAACCGCCCTTGGAGTAACAAAAACAGTCGGAGATTTACTGGGGCCCTGTATGTTTGCTCTTTTGATGGGAATTTCCCGTGTAATTTATGCAAAATTCAGTGATAAACTCAACCTTTCAAACTATATCATTTTTTGCGGTATTTTATGTATAGCCTCTTACCTTGTTATGGTGTTTGTACCTAACAAATACGTTGCCTTGGCAGCGGTTGGCGTTGTGGGATTTTCTGTGGGAATTATGTGGCCCGGGACATTGTCGTTGGCCTCGGTTAAATTTCCCTTAGGCGGAACTGCTATGTTTGCCTATCTTGCAATTTTTGGGGACATTGGCTGTACCACAGGACCTGCTTTGGCTGCAACAGTTTCAGAAACCACCACACTATTAGGCTCTCCTTTAAAGGCAGGAATTTTAGCTTGTGTTGTGTTTCCTGTATTGGTGGTTGCGTTAACTATTATTTTGAAGAAAATGAGGTCAGAAGGCAATGCGTAAGTTTTTTGGACATTTAAATACAATAATGCGCCACCGCAGAAAGGTAATCTATCACTGCGCCAAGGTTGGCATTTTGCGTCGCGGATTACTCCATGACCTTTCAAAATACTCACCCACTGAATTTTTTGCAGGCGTTCGCCACTTTATTGGCACACGCAGTCCTAACGAGGGCGAGCGTGCCGTCAAGGGATATTCTGCTGCCTGGATGCACCACAAGGGCAGAAACCGCCATCACTTTGAGTACTGGACTGACTACAGCCCCGAAACAAAGCTTGTAGAGCCTGTAAAGATGCCTATTGTTTTTGTAAAGGAAATGTTTTGCGACAGAGTTGCCGCGAGCAAAGTATACCAAGGCAAAGACTATACAGATGCTCATCCCTATGAGTATTTTCAAAGAGGTAAGGCACGCCGAAAAATCAACAAGGAAACTTCTGACCTGATCGAGAGCTGGCTAATTATGTTAAAAGAAAAGGGCGAAAAAGAAACTTTTTCCCACATAAAGTCTGTAAAGAAATATTAATTTGACACAGACTCTTCACTATGGTAGAATACTGTACGAAAGGCGGGGATTTTGATGATTCTTGCAATAGATATAGGAAATACAAATATTGTTATAGGGAAATACCAGGGTGACGCTTTAAAACATGTCGCTCGCATTATGACAGACGCTCACAAAAGCGAATCAGAGTACGCCGTAACGATACAGAACATTTTGTCTTTGGATAAAAACAACGATGGCAACATCGAAGGTGCAATTATTTCTTCTGTTGTGCCTCCACTTACCAAAACAATACAAAATGCCATAAAGATGCTTTATGGTGTTGATGCGTATGTTGTGGGACCCGGCATTAAGACAGGTATACAACTTCAGGTAGATAACCCTGCCCAGGTTGGCGCAGACCTTATTTGCGCCTGCGTGGCGGCATACAATAAATACGACTCCCCTGCCCTGATTATTGATATGGGAACAGCCACAAAAATTATGGTTGTAGACGAAAACGCCGTGTTTGTTGGTGTTTCTATTGCTCCGGGTGTTGAAATTTCATTAAAGGCATTATCCGGCGGCACAGCACAGCTTCCGCAAATCAGCCTTGATGCTCCTTCAAGGGTTATTGCAAAAAACACCGTAGAATGTATGAAATCCGGCGTTATTTTTGGCAACGCTTCGATGCTTGACGGTATGATAGAGCGAATTGAAGAAGAATTAGGCAAAAAGCTGACTCTTATTGCTACAGGTGGCTACTCAAATGCGGTAGTCCCCCACTGTAAGCACGATATTACTATTGACAATAACTTACTTCTTGACGGTCTTATAATTATGTACCACAAAAACCGCAGGAATTAAGTTAAATAAAATTTAGGCGCTGTACAGTTATCTGACGGCAGCCGAGGAGGATTTAATATGACAAATCAAAAAAGAAAGGCAATGTCAACTAAGAACTTAGTGATGTATGCCGTACTTACTGCAATTACTTTTGTCTTGCAGTACATCAGTATGTTCATCAGAACAGGTACTTTTTCAATCACACTTTCACTTGTGCCTATCGTTATCGGTGCGGCACTTTTGGGAGTAAAAGGCGGTACTTGGTTAGGTTTTGTTTTTGGCGTGGCAGTTCTGGTGTCGGGCGATGCAGGACCGTTTTTAGCATTATCAGTTCCCGGTACGATTATCACGGTACTTGTAAAAGGTTCTATGTCCGGTCTTGTGGCAGGCTTTATATTTAAAGCGCTCAAGTCAAAAAACAACACTTTGGCAGTTGCAGTTTCTGCAGTTTCCTGCCCCATAGTCAATACAGGAGTCTTTATTCTCGGTGTGTTTATATTTTTCCTGAGATACTTTATGACCGATGGTATGACAGTACCTGCGTTGATTTTCAGCTTTATCGGTGTTAATTTCTTTATAGAACTTGCGGTAAATATTGTACTTTGTCCTGCAATCGTAAGACTTTTAAAAATAAGAAATAAATAAAACAAAAGCACTCCGTAAGGAGTGCTTTTGTTTTGGAGTTCTTTGTGCCGAAGAAATCCGCTATTAAGGTTTGAAATGGTTGCAAAAAGAGTCAGCCGTCGGCTAATGCTTTCTATGTACTCTTTTTACTGTTTGTATGTATAGACGCACAATTTTTAAAAAAGTTCCGCAAAAAGCGGAACTTTTTTTAAAAACTAAATATCATACCAACTACTGCGCCGATTCCTATAAATAAAATTGGATGTTTTTTTATTTTAAATACTCCTAATACCAACACGGTAAAAAGCGCCAAATGACCCCAATTTACTCCAGATAAGAAATCACCGTTAAACAGAGATGATTCAAAAACCGATAACACAGAGGCAAAAAGCATACCTACAACAGCAGGGCGCAGACCGTAAAAAACATTTTTTACTAGCTTGCTTTCGCTGAATTTTTCCAAGATTCTTGCAACAATTAAAATAACGATAATACTGGGAATAATCAACGAAAGTGTGGCAAGTATACCTCCTGGTATTCCGCAAACAGACGAGCCTACATAGGTTGCCATATTTACGCCAATTGGTCCCGGTGTTGATTCCGACACCGCCACCATATTGGTAAGGTCTGACACGGTGTACCATCCATATCGCTCTCCCATTCCAAAAAGGAAAGGCAATGTAGCAAGACCTCCGCCTATTGAAAAGAGGCCTGTTTTAAAAAATTCCCAACAAAGTGAAAGGAGTGTCATTGTTTTTTGCCTCCCTTCACCTTATCTGATATGAATTTATAGCAAATTGTCACAACTGCACAAGCAACAACAATTATAATAGGCGAAAGCTTAAAAAACACGGAAACTGACGCAGAAACAATCGCCACAATTGCTGTATAGACATCTTTAATTCCGGTCTTTGCAAGTTTCCATAACGCCTGCACCAAAAGGGCGCAAACCGCAACAGATATACCCGCAAACGCACTCTTTACTATCGGGTAGTCAAAGATATACTCTAAAATTCCTGAAAGAGCAAGAATTATAATTATTGACGGCGTAACAACACCAAGGGTTGCAACAATACCGCCTATGTTCTTCTTTTGCTTATAACCCACGAAAGTAGCCGTATTAACTGCTATTATTCCAGGTGTGCACTGACCTATGGCAAAATAGTTTGATATTTCCTCCATTGTTGCCCATTTGTGCTTTGTTACAACTTCCTTTTCCAGCATAGGAAGCATAGCGTATCCGCCGCCAAATGTAAAAGCTCCTATCATAAAAAAGCTCTTAAAAAGATTGAACAATTCCCTCATAGAATCTCCTATTCTCTCTCGCCTTTGATTTTTTTGTCCAATAAATAGTACTCAATAGAATCAACAAGTCCCTGCCAGCTGGCTTCGATAATATCCTCTGATACACCAACGGTATTCCAGTTTGATTTACCGTCAGTTGTTTCGATTAAAACTCGTGTCAGTGCTGCTGTACCAGCCATACCGTCCAAAACCCTAACCTTAAAGTCAATAAGTCTTGATGCTTTAAGTTCAGGATAAAAGCGGTACAGAGCTTTTCTTAAAGCTTTGTCAAGAGCATTAACTGGACCGTCGCCCTCGGCTGCGGTGATTTCATAATTACCGTCAACGCTGATTTTTATCATTGCCGAAGCTGTTTTAGTTGTTGTGGGAGCTATTGATATTACCTTAAACTGTTCAAGCTCAAACTGTGGCTTGTAGTAACCCAGCTTTTTCATTATCATAAGCTCAAATGAACCTTCTGCACCCTCAAACTGATAACCTTCGTTTTCCAGCTTTTTAACATCCTGCAAAAGCTCAGTAATTATCTCTGAATCTTTTGATATATCAGGATTAATTTTTTTGATAATTTCATATATCATTGCTCTGCCTGACATTTCAGACATCAAAAGGCGTCGCTCGTTACCGACAGTTTCAGGCTTAATATGTTCGAATGTAACAGGATTTTTCAAAACTGCATCAATGTGCATACCTGCCTTATGGGTAAACGCCATATTACCAACATAGGGTTTGCGCTCATCAGGGACAATGTTTGCAAGCTCGTAAATGTGGCGCGATACACTCTTTAGTTTCTTTAAATCCTCAGCAGGAACAACGCAATATCCACGCTTTAACTGAAGATTTGGAATGATTGTGCACAGGTTTGCATTTCCGCAACGCTCACCAAATCCGTTAATCGTCCCCTGGACTTGGCGCGCTCCTGAGAAAACTGCCATTAAAGTATTTCCAACAGCAACGCCAACATCGTTGTGGCAATGAATTGCAATGGTTGCATCTGGAATGCTTTCTGTTACTTCCTTTGTGATTTCTGCTATTTTGTCAGGGAATGTTGCGCCGTTTGTATCACACAGGCACAAGGTGTCTGCACCTGCTTCTTTTGCTGCAAGCAAAACCTTCATCGCATACTCTTTATTATTCTTAAATCCGTCAAAAAAATGCTCTGCATCAAAAATTACTTCTTTGCCGTGAGATTTTAAGTAGGCTATCGTGTTACGAATAACCGAAATATTTTCTTCAAGGCTTGCATGAAGCACTTCATTCACATGCAAGTCCCACGATTTGCCAAAAATGGCTACAACAGGGGTTTTTGCATCCAAAAGCGCCATAACACCTGCATCATCCTTAACATCTGCACCAAATCTGTGAGTGCTGCCAAAAGCTACGATTTTGGCGTGTTTAAGTTGGAGCTCTGATATTCTTTCAAAGAGCTCCCGATCCTTGGGATTTGATGCAGGAGTACCTGCCTCGATGTAATCTATGCCTAAATCGTCAAGCATTTTTATGATTTTTAATTTGTCATCCTGAGAAAAAGCCACACCCTCCCCCTGCGTTCCGTCACGCAGAGTGGTGTCGTATACAAATATCTTTTCCATAATGTGAGCCTCACTTTATCAAAAAGGTCTGCCGCAACGGCGGCAGACCAATTTTAACTTTAATTTGGACTACTGAAGAACCATAATAGCGTTTACTTCGTATACGCTTAATTTTTCTGTGCCGGCAGCTGTAATGATGTTACCAACTTTAAGATTTTTGATTGTGAATGATTTGCCTGTTGCAGAATCTAAAATCTTTGTTGAATCCTTGACAAACAACTGTTTTTCTGCTACGCTACCTGATGCTGTCTGAACTTCAATGATAATCAGGCCGTATGATGCGTTAATGGTCTTAATTGTACCTGTAACCTGAAGTGCTGATTCAACCGCTTCAGCTGTGATAGCAACAACTGTTTCGCTTTCTGTCTTAAGCTTAACATATGAACCAAGTCTTAAGTCATATACTGTAGCTGCGTCACCCTCTAAAGTTACAGAACAGTTGCGTGACATAATGTATCTTGTCTTTGAACCGTCTTTAGAAATTGTGATATATGATGTAGCATTAGAAATTGTGATTTCCTCAATTGTACCCTCAAGTGTCTTTGAAATACCTGTTGCTCTGATTACAGCAACAACACCGTACTCTAATGTAAGTGTTACTGTATCACCAACAACGATGTCTGTAATAGGTGCTGTAACTGAATTTTTAAGAACTGATGCATTGTCTTTTACTATGTAGTTTGTTTCTTTGCCGTTTTTATCCGTTACTGTGATTGTTACGCCCTCAGCAGCTGCTGCGTCAATAGCAGTAACCTTAAGGCTAGTGATTATCTCTTCCTTGGGCTGTGCTGTAAGTCTTACAACTAAGCCGCCTGAAATCTGTACTGTAACATAATCATCTGCTCTGAGTTTTTCAACACCCTCAACTGCCTCGCCGTTATAGAAGATAACTGCATTAGCTGCAAGCTTGTAGCTTGAGATTGTACCTGTAGACACATTTTCAATTTTAATTGTTGTGCCTGTGGTGTCTGTCTTCTGGCTAACAAACGCGCCTGAGAATGTTTCATCCTCTGTGTAAGAGATAGCATCTATTTCATATAGTGCGTCATTTGAGAAAATAAGTGAAGCTTCCATGCCTGCTTCTAAATCGTTGATTGTTGCACGCTCAGCATCAATGTAAACGGCATCAGAATTATTTACAACAAATTTTAATGTTTCGCCTTCTGCTGTTTTAACTGAAATGCTGTTGTTAAGAGTGTCGATTCTTGCTATTACGCCACCAACAAACTCAAAGTTCATCATGTCAGCAATTCTCTTAATCATTACAGCAACCTGAGCACGTGTAACCAATTCGTTAGGACCGAATTTGTTGTCGCCCATATCGCCCATGATACCTAATGTTGTTGTGTAGTAAACATAGTCAAGGTATTTTGCAGGTATTTCATCTATATCCGCATATGTAAGAGTTTTGTCAATGTCTTTGTTGTTTTCTAACCAGTTGTCAGCAGCTAAAGCTTTTGCAATTAATGTAGCTGCTTCGTATCTTTTAAGTTCTAAGTTTCTGTTATCAGCTGACAAGTAGTCAATTACTTCGTCAGTTGTTAAAACTTTTCTGTAAACAAGATATGCACCCTGCTTAACTGCGTATGAATCTGCACATTCTTCTAACTCTACTTCGTAGATGCCATATGCAAAATCCACAATAGTTTGATTTGATTCTGCACTTGCACCTAAAGCTTTTGAGAATAATGTGATTGCTTCCTGTCTTGTGATGCTCTTGCCGGGTTTGAATGTGCCGTCTTCATAGCCTGTGATAACACCGTTTTCGGAAAGTGCTTCGATAGAAGCTTCTGCCCAAGAATAGTTTTCATCAACATCAGCAAATTTAGCTGCCTGAGCTACTGAAGCTACCGAAAGCAACATTGCTACTGCAAGAATTAATGAGAGTACTTTTTTCATTTTCTAATCCTCCTAATATGTATTTAAGTGAATAGTTTGTACATCTATACAAACCTATTATACATCATATAGTGGTAAAATGCAATAGCATATGCAAAATATTACAAAAAAATAATATTTCGCAGTGGCGAAATATTATTTTAATACTCTATTCCTTTTTTTGCTTCAATTCCTTTGTCGAATGGGTGCTTAACCTTGCGTATTTCAGAAACATAGTCAGCAATTTCTAAAAGTTCTCGGGGAGCTTTTCTGCCCGTTAATACAATTTCTTTTTTGTCTCCGTACATTTTAATCAATGCGATCAATCTCTGAAAATCTACAAGCCCGTTTTCCAACGCCCCAAGCACTTCGTCCATAATCAACATACAGCACTCACCCTGTAAAACCTTTTGCGCATAATCTATGCCGCAGTCAGTTTCATCCTTAAGGCATTTCTTTTGTTGGTCGTTCATATTCCAGAAAAAGCCCGATGAATGCTGACAGGGTGTGACTTTAATGTTTAAATTTTCTAAGGATTTATTTTCACAGGAAGTACCGTCTTTTAAAAACTGCAGAATTTCCACCTTTTTTCCACTACCCGCGCATCTTACACCAAGACCGATTGCGGCTGTGGTTTTACCTTTTCCGTCGCCTATATAAAGGTGTATCAATCTCTGTCCCTGCTTATTAGTATGAGTCTTATAAGCTGCATCAGCGATGTTAACGCCGCAGCAACATATGTCATTGCCGCCGCAGACAGCACCTTTTTGGCACCAATTAATTCATCCCCGTAAAGTATTCCTCTGTCTGCAAGAGTTTTTAACGCTCTGGTGCTTGCATTAAACTCTACCGGAAGTGTAACAAGCTGAAACAGCAAAACAGCTGCAAATGCCAGTATTCCCACTGTAACCAACGGTTCAACCGACAAAATTAAACCCGCTATAATTAACGGTATAGAAAGATGCGAACCAATATTTGCGACGGGCAATATTGCGTTTCGCACTTTGATTGGCGTATAGCCTTGTGCGTGTTGAATTGCATGACCTACTTCATGGGCAGCTACGCCGATTGAGGCAACCGATACATCCGAACGCACAGAATCAGAAAGTCTGATAACATTCGTTCTCGGGTCATAATGGTCAGAAAGTGTACCTGACACCGCTTCTATCTTTACGCCATAAAGACCATTTGCATCCAAAATAGCACGAGCTACTTCTGTTGAGGTTTTAGCCTCACGGGACATAACCTGAGAATACTTTTTATAAGTACTTGACACCTTTGCCTGAGCAATAAGCGAAATAATTATTGCAGGCAAAACCAATATTAAATAATAGCTATCAAAATAAAACAATACATAACCCCCTTACAAAGGTAACACCATAGATACAATAGTAAAATAAATAATAAGCGACAATGCGTCAACAATTGTTGTAATAAAGGGACTTGCCATAACCGCAGGGTCAAGACCTATTTTCTTTGCAAGCATAGGCAATGTTGAACCTACAATTTTCGCAAGTACAACTGTTGAAAATATTGCTGCACTTACTACAGCTGCAACCAAAATGTCAATTCCGTCTGTAAACAGGTTGTCGATAAATAAAACTTTCAAGAAACATACAAAAGCCATAACAACGCCTGAAATAGCTGCAACCCGTGCTTCTTTCCAGGCAATCTTTAAAATGTCACCGAATTCTATTTCTTCAAGCGCAAGGCTTCTGATAACGGCTACTGATGACTGACCGCCTGCATTACCTGCCGTACCCATAAGCATTGGAATAAAGGCAACAAGTGCAGGATACACCGCCAAAGACGATTCAAAGCTTGATAAAATGCCTCCCGTGAAAGTGGCTGTGAGCATAAGAATCAATAGCCAGATAATTCTTTTTTTGAATGTTTCCACTACACCTTCTTCTGTATATGATTTGTCAGAAGGTGTCATACCTGCCATCATTTCGATATCTTCTGTGGTTTCCTGTTCGATAACATCCACAATATCGTCGATGGTTATAATACCTACCAGTCTGCTCTCTGCATCAACTACAGGCAGTGACAAAAAGTCGTATTTCTTAAAATACTGGGCGCCTGTTTCCTGGTCGTCGTGGGTATATACAAATATAGGATCTGCCACCATTATGTCGGATATTATTTCATCAGACTGACTAAGTATCAGCTTTCTTATAGAAATTGTACCCTCTAAATGGCGTTTTTCGTCAATTACATAACAGGTATTGATAGTTTCTTTATCTACACCTGTGGCGCGTATATGGCGTATAGCCTCGCGTACCGTCATTTCTTTTTTCAAATCTACAAACTCCGTTGTCATAATGGAGCCTGCTGAATCTTCGGGATACTTTAAAAGCTGATTTATTATTTTTCTTGTTTCGGGATCTGTTACCTTTAAAACCTTTTTAACTACATTGGCAGGCATTTCCTCCAAAAAGTCTACCGTATCGTCCATAAACATTTCATCAACAATGCTTACAATTTCGCGTTCTGTAATAGACTCTACAATAAACTGCTGCTGTTCAGCTATCATATAGGAAAACGCATCCGCAGCTAAATTTTTGGGTAACATTCTAAAAACTCTGAGGATTTTTTCCTCAGGGATTTCTTCAAAAAGCAAAGCGATGTCCGCTTCATTCATAGTAATAAGAATTTTGCGTGCATCCACATAGTGGTCTTGCTCTATCAATTCAATTACGTCTTCGGTTTTTGTCTCAATGATGTTTTCTGTGAGTTCCATAGAGAATTCCCCCTTCTTATTAAATTTCATCAAGATGAAACAGGGGAATAAAAAGCTTTAGAAAATTAAAGACGAAAAAAGCCTATAGATTCCCCATATTTTACTACTTCGAGGGTTACCAGTATCCATAGACTCATCTCCTTTTTGAATAAATTACCTTATTAGTATACTCCTTTTTTTCATAAAAATCAAGATTTATGAGTATATTTTTTTAGGAGGTTGTATTATGAATTATATCTGGGTTTTTATGATTATAATTTCTTATGTGTTTTCATTCTTCGCAGGAACAACTGATGCCGTCACAGCAAGCGTCTTCGACGGGTGTGAAAGTGCAGTAAATCTCACTCTCTCGCTTTTGGGTATGATGTGCTTGTGGACGGGAGTTTTAGAAATCGCAGAACACTCAGGACTGGTGAAAAAAGTTCAAAAATTTCTCTCACCTGTTATTGGTTGGCTTTTTCCATCCATTCACAAAGATTCAGAAGTTGCAGGCGCAATTTCCATGAGCATGACGGCAAATCTTTTAGGGTTAGCAAATGCTGCAACTCCATTAGGTCTTGCCGCTATGGAAAAGTTAGAAAAAAGAAACCTCATAAAAGATACCGCCTCCGATGAAATGTGTATGTTTGTTGTAATAAACACAGCCTCTATCACACTTATACCAACCACCCTGCTGACATTGCGCGCATCATTCAACTCTGCCGCTCCTTTTGAAATTATAGTTCCTGTGTGGATAGCTTCAATCGTTTCTGTACTTTCCGGAGTATTGTGCGCAAAGCTGTGCGCAGGAAGGAGAAAACTGTGACATCTTACATACTACCCGCAATTTTCATAACCGTATTGGGATATGCGCTATTTAAAAAAATAAAAATTTTTGATGTGTTTTTAATTGGAGCAAAAAAAGGTGCAAACTCCTGCTTCAACATTTTACCCACTCTTGTGGGACTTGTTGTGGCAATATCTATGATGCGCGCATCAGGAGTGTTGGATTTTTTGGCAGATTTATTATCACCTGTGCTTAGCGCCCTGCACTTTCCTACCGAAGTTTTACCGCTAGCTCTTTTAAAACCCGTGTCAGGCTCAGGGGCGATTGCTATGATAAAGGACATTTTCCAAAATGCAGGCGTTGATTCTGAATCCGGAAAATTAGCCTCTGTTATGTTAGGTTCATCCGAGACAACATTTTATGCTCTTGCTGTATATTACGGCGCAACAAAGGTCAAAAACACACGCTATACCGTTTTTGCAGCCGTTGTGGCTGATGTTGTAGGGATTATTGCGTCTGTCATTTTATGCAATTTTTTTGGATAATATATGTATTACTATATTGCACGCGCCTAAAAAATATGGTATACTATACATATATTAAAAAAGGAGATGAAAACATGAAAAAATTCATTGCTCTCATCATGACTATGATTATGATGATTTCGTGTTTCGGACTTGTTGCCGAGGCACGCGTAGGTGACAAAATTGGCACTGCGTATCACACTGATATTGTCGCTTACATCAACAACTGCGCCATTCCCTCATATGCCGTAAACGGACAGTCGGTTATAGTTGCTGAAGATTTGAGAAATTTCGGTTTCGATGTTGTATGGAATCCTTACAACAGAACTCTTACCATTTCAAGAAACAACAGCTACTATGTAACACCTATGTATGTAGATAAATCGTATACATCCGGCGCTAAGTTCACAAATATTTTGGAAACAGACATCCGCGTATACGCAGGCGGCAGACAGCTCACATCATACGCTATGAACGGTTATACTATGATTCCTATGGAAGAGCTTACAATGTTCGGCAGCGTAAATTGGGTTCCCTCAGACCGCGCATTGGTAATGAATGTAGGAGGTTTGCAGACACTTTTCACAGGTAAGCAGAGAGTAGGCAAAAAATACATGCCCGGTACTACTGCTCCTGATTACGGCTGGTACACACAGTCAATCTGTGTTGAGTGGGATGACAAATCCGACGGCGATTCACTAAGACTTTACTTGTCTAGCGGCACTGAATTACAGCAGTATATCGACTATATTAAATCCTTAGGCTGGCGCTATGATGTATCGATTCCTAACGAAGATGGAATATGGTATACAGGTTATATTAACAAGAGTAAGAAAATCGGCATTGCGGTAGCAGAATACGAAGGCTTGGTTTCTATTCAAATTAATACCAACTTAGACGGTTGGAATGCCGCTTTTGAAGACTAATAACGCAACAAAAAACTCTCCGCGATGCGGAGAGTTTTTTTATGTTTATTATTGTTTATCCTGCTGATCGTTACCACGGGTTTTTGCTTGTTTTTTTACAATGCCTGCAAGTGCAACAAGGCCAATTACGTTGGGCAGAACCATAAACTGGTTAAATGTATCCTGTGTTAACCAAACAAGTTCGTTTTCCTGAACAACTGTACCAACAAATACAAAGATAACTGCAATTATTGAATAGAAGATCTTTGTCTTTTTGCCAAAGAGGTATTTGAAGTTGATTTCACCAAAGAGGTTCCAGCTGATAATTGTTGTAAATGCAAAGAACATAAGGCAAATAGCAACATAAGCGTTACCAAGGTTTCCGCCAAACACGCTTCCGAATGACATCTGAGCGATGTTTGTCTTATTGATGCCAGCCTGTTCGATAATGCTTGCATAGTTTGAGGCATCAGCACCTGCTAAAGCACCATTGCCTGTGTATGTACAAGTAATAACAACCAAAGCTGTCATAGTTAAAACTACGAATGTATCTAAAAATACACCAATCATAGCCGCTGTACCCTGCTGATGGGGTGATTTTACATCAGCTAAAGCATGAGCGTGAGGTGTAGAACCCATACCAGCCTCGTTTGAGAAAAGACCACGCTTAGCACCCTGGCTGATAGCTGTCTTTAATGCATAACCAATACCACCGCCGATTAAAGCCTGTGGCTGGAAAGCAAACTTAAAGATTGCAGCGAATGCTGCAGGAATATTTGTAATATTAACAGCAAGGACAATCAAGCCGCCTATAATATAAAGAATAGCCATAAAGGGAACAA
>Ga0233360_1000022_pt1 | contig 63190 bp, 49 predicted proteins | sample ElkDunMinimDraft_20_FD_180671 | JGI IMG/M metagenome (GOLD analysis project Ga0233360, IMG submission 180671) | Fecal eukaryotic communites from dung pellets of Tule Elk in California, USA - Elk Dung A0 | ecosystem: Host-associated > Mammals > Digestive system > Large intestine > Fecal | place...
GTATCCGAAAGTTCGTCACTTGCTTCTCGGGCGGTGAGTTCGCAATTTTCCAAAACATGGATTTTTATAAGCTCACGGGCGTTCAAAGCATCCGAGAGTTGCTTAATTAAGTTAGGTGAAATTCCTTCTTTTCCAATCTGAAAAATTGCGGGAACTTTATTTGCAAGCGAGCGAAGATATGCCCGCTGTTTGCCTGTGATGTTTTCTTTTGTTACCATAATTTATGCCTCTTTTAAAAAATCAAAAATTGATAAGGCTTACTTACAACAAGCCTATTCTATAATATTATACATTGTCAGGGGCAAAAAGTCAAACAAAACCGTAGGATTTTTATGAGAAAATTGTTGATTTTTCGTGTATGTAATGATAGAATAAAATAGCGAAAAAATATGCAGGAGGTTAGTTATGAGTTTTGTTCATTTACATGTGCATACGGAGTTCAGCTTTTTAGACGGTGAATGCAGAATTCCCGAGCTTGTTTTGCGTGCAAAAGAGCAGGGTATGACCTCACTTGCCATAACTGACCACGGCAATATGTGTGGCGTAATTGATTTTTATAAAGAGTGTAATGCCCAAGGCATAAAGCCCTTAATCGGCTGTGAGGTTTATGTGGCGGCGAAAGATTTATGCGACAAATCTCACGACAACGGCAACACAACACACCATTTAGTGCTTATTGCAAAGGACAATGAAGGCTATAAAAATTTGACCAAAATCGTATCAAAGGGTTGGATGGACGGCTTTTACTATAAACCCCGAGTGGACTTTTCGGTAATTGAAAAATACCACGAGGGCTTAATCTGTATGTCAGCGTGTCTTGCAGGTGAAATTCCGCAGGCAATAATAACGGATGAGGATGCCCACGCTCGTGCGTTGGTAGAAAAATATCACGCCCTTTTTGGTGAGGATTTTTATTTGGAAATTCAAAACCACGGAATCGCCGAGCAAAAGAAAGCAAACGCAGGCATAATCCGTCTTGCTCGCGATTACAACATCGGTCTTGTTGCCACAAACGATGTTCACTATATAGAAAAAGGTGACGCCAAATATCAGGATTTATTAATGTGTATTCAGACTAACCGAAAAGTGTCGGAAACTGATAGAATGGCGTTTGAAACAGATGAATTTTATTTAAAGAGCGAAGAAGAAATGACCGAGCTTTTCGGCGCTATTCCCGAGGCCTTAGCCAATACAGAAAAAATCGCCGAGAAGTGTAATGTGACATTTGAGTTTGGTGTTTTAAAACTCCCTCAGTACGATGTTCCTGAAGGTTACACATCATATGAGTATTTAAAAAAGCTCTGTGAAGATGGATGCGCAAAACGCTACGGAGAAAATCAAGAGGCGAAAGACCGCCTTTCCTACGAGCTTGATGTAATCCGCAATATGGGTTATGTTGATTACTTCCTAATTGTTTGGGATTTTATAAAGTATGCCAAGGACAACGGCATTCCTGTAGGCCCCGGCAGAGGTTCTGCCGCTGGTAGTATAGTCAGCTATTGTTTAGAGATTACAAATATTGACCCCATTCGTTTTGGTCTTATTTTTGAGCGCTTTTTAAACCCCGAGCGTGTATCTATGCCTGATATTGATGTTGACTTTTGTAATGAAGACAGGCAGAGAGTTATTGACTATGTTGTTGAAAAATACGGCAGAGAGCGAGTTTGCCAGATTATAACCTTTAACAAAATGAAAGCAAAAAACGCAATCCGCGATGTGGGAAGAGTTTTGGATGTATCTTATGCGGACACCGATGTAATTGCAAAGATGATACCCTTTGACCTGAAAATGACTATAGAAAAGGCGTTAAAGCTCAATCCTGATTTAAAGGCAAAATATGAAACTGACGACATAGCAAAAGAACTTATCGATGACGCTATAAAATTGGAGGGGTTAATCCGAAACGCAGGCACGCACGCAGCAGGCGTGGTAATTGCGCGTGAGCCTGTTACGGAATATTTGCCCCTGCAAAAAAACGATGATGTTGTTATCACACAGTTTCCCAAGGATACAGTTGAAGAACTGGGACTTTTAAAAATGGACTTTTTGGGACTTCGCAATTTAGGTATCATAAAGGACGCATTAAACATCATCAAAAATTCAACAGGTGAAGAAATCGACATAGACGCAATAAGTTTAGCAGAACCCGGTGTATATGAAATGATAGGCAGAGGGGAAACCGAGGGTGTTTTCCAGCTTGAAAGTGCCGGTATGAAGCAGTTTATGAAGGAACTAAAGCCTGAAAGCATAGAAGATATTATAGCGGGAATTTCACTTTACCGTCCCGGGCCTATGGACCAGATTCCTCGCTATGTAAAGAATAAAGAAAAACCTGAACAGGTTGTATATAAGCACGCACTACTTGAGCCTATTTTAGATGTAACCTACGGCTGTATGGTGTATCAGGAGCAGGTTATGGAGATTGTGCGAAAGATGGCAGGTTACTCTTTGGGACGAGCAGATTTGGTGCGCCGTGCCATGAGCAAGAAAAAAGAAGATGTGATGATAGCCGAGCGCAAAAACTTCATTCACGGTATAGTGGATGATGCTGGCAATGTAGTAGTTGACGGTGCGGTGCGCCGTGGAGTTCCTGAGAATGTGGCAAACGCTATATTTGATGAAATGATGGACTTTGCTCAGTATGCGTTTAACAAATCCCACGCGGCGGCTTATGCTTTTGTAACTTATCAAACAGCTTACTTAAAGCATTTTTATCCGGCGGAGTATATGGCGGCACTTCTTTCGTCGGTTTTAGACAGTCCTGAAAAGGTAGCAAAGTATTCAGCCGAGGCAACTCGTATGGGCATTAAGATTTTGCCTCCTGACATTAACAAGAGTATTACAGGTTTTGCTGTACAGGCGGGCGATATTCGTTTTGGCCTTGCGGTTATCAAGAATGTGGGCGTTGGTTGCGTTGACGCTCTTGTTGCCGAGCGCGCGACAAACGGTGAATATAAATCTTATAAAGATTTTGCAAAAAGAACTATAAAACTTGGCGTAACCAAGCGAGTTCACGAGTATTTAATTAAGGCAGGTGCTTTTGATTCTTTAGGTGAGCGCCGCTCATATCTTTTGGCAGAATACGAAAGTATTTTAGACTCATATTCTGATGATTTAAAGAGAAATGTAGAGGGGCAGATAAACCTTTTTGGCGATGATGAGGATGCCTTTTTGGGAAGTGCGACTCCGAAGGATTTGCCTGAGCTTTCGCAAAAGGAACTCTTAAAGTATGAAAAAGAAAGCATCGGCTACTATGTTTCGGGACATCCCTTAAATGAGTATGCCGAAGAAATAGCTCAGATTTCAACCATTTCTTTTGCAGACCTTATGGATGATGAATCGGAGGAAAACTTAATCGACGGTATGCCCGTGACGGTTTGTGTGCTGGCATCAGGCATTAAGACAAAAATAACAAAAAACAACAAAATGATGGCTTTTATCACTGCCGAAGACCTGACAGGTCAGGCGGAAATCATTGTTTTTCCCACGGTGTTTGACAGGGCAAGAAAGTACTTGACTGAAGATGCCCCCTTAATCGTTTCGGGAAAACTGAGTTTTCGTGAGGAGGAAGAACCAAAAATCCTTTGTGATATGATAGAACCCTTAACCCACGGCGCAAGGGTAGAAAAAGCAGAACTGCCTAAGGTGTCAAAGGAGTTAAAGCCTGACAAAAAGCTGTTTTTAAAATTTGCAACAGGCAAAGATTATCTGCTGGAGAGAATAAAGCCTCTGCTTTCGGAAAACAGCGGAAACATTCCTGTGTATATCTACAACGAGGAAAAAAAGCAAACCTCCTTAGCTCCAAAAAGCCTTTGGGTAGCAGCAACCGAGGAGCAATTGCGCGCAATTGGTGCTATACTTGGCGAGGAATGCGTAGTATTAAAATAGTGGAGAGAAAAAAGTGAGCAAAAAACTAAAAGGAAATATAATTTTATTTATTACAGCAATAATCTGGGGTATGTCATTCGTTTCCCAGAGTGTAGGAATGGAGCACATCGAGCCGAACACCTTTATGGCAATAAGAACTCTAATGGGCGGTATTGTGCTTCTGCCCGTTATCTTTGCACTCGACAAAGCGAAGAAAAAACAAAATACTTACAAAAAAACAGATATGAAAAAACTGATAAAGTATGGCGTTGTGTGTGGTGTTTTCTTGTGTGTTGCACAAACCTTACAAACTTACGGATTGCAAACAACCACAACAGCAAAAAGTGGGTTTTTAACTGCTCTTTACATAATTTTTGTGGCAATTATTGGACTTTTTATGGGCAAAAAGCTTACGGGTAAAATGGTTGTAGGAATACTCACTGCTATTGTGGGTATGTACTTTCTGTGTCTCTTTGGCGAGAACGTGTCATTCAACATGGGCGATGGACTGACAGTTCTTTGTGCAGTGTTCTTTGCAGGGCAGATATTGTGTATTGACAAGTTTGTGGCAGACATCGACGGACTTAAACTTTCCTGCACTCAGTTTTTAGTGGCAGGAACTATCAACGCTGTGTTGATGTTTACGGTAGAAACTCCTCAGATAGGAAGTATTCTTTCTTGTTCAACGGCGCTTCTTTATTCAGGAATTATGTCCTGTGGCGTGGCGTACACCTTGCAGGTTATCGGGCAAAAGTACGCAGACCCTACATCCGCATCAATCATTATGTCGTTAGAATCTGTATTTGCGGCAATTTCAGGCTGGATAATTTTGTCTCAGAGCATGAGTGGTGTCCAGATTGTTGGCTGTGCGCTGATGTTTTTGGCTATCGTGTTGGTACAATTGCCCCAGAAGAACAAATCCTGAAATAATATCTAATAGGGCGCAGAAAACTGCGCCCTATTTTTTAATAAAAAGATTAATAATTTATTAAATTTTAAAAAAGGTATTCCATTTTCAAAAATATATGATAAAATGTAGAAATGATATATATTTAGGTAGAAAGTGTCGAAAGTTACAGGTCAGGAGGCGATAAGTTGGCACTCAATGTAGGTATAGATGTTGGTTCTACTACGGTTAAAGTAGTGGTGCTTGACGGAGATGAATTGTTATTTACTCATTATGAAAGACATATGTCTCAGGTGCGCACCAAAGCACTTGAGATTTTAAATAGTGCAAAAGATGTACTCTCAGGACACGAACTTCGTGTCTCTATTTCGGGTTCTGCAGGTATGGGACTTGCTGACTCTGCGGGCATTTCATTCGTTCAGGAGGTTTTTGCTACCGAAAAGGCAGTACACAAATTCTTGGGCGATGTGGATATTGTTGTGGAGTTGGGTGGAGAGGATGCAAAAATTCTCTTTTTAACCAACGGCGTTGAAGAACGCATGAACGGTACTTGTGCCGGTGGTACAGGCTCCTTTATTGACCAGATGGCGGTGCTTCTTAATCTGTCTGTTGACGATATGGACGCAGAGGGTATGAAGGCTGAGCGTATTTACCCCATAGCTTCACGCTGTGGCGTGTTTGCCAAGACCGATATTCAGCCTCTTTTAAATCAGAATGCCAAAAAGTCGGATATTGCAGCAAGTATTTTCCGTGCTGTTGCCGAGCAGACCATAACAGGTCTTGCCCGTGGTAGAAAATTAGAGGGAAAAATCGCATTTTTGGGTGGACCTTTACACTTTTTTGACTGCTTAAAGAAGCAGTTTATTGACGCTCTTAACTTGTCCGAAGAAAACGCAATCTTCCCCGAGGGTGATTTGTTTTTCGTGGCTGCAGGTGCTGCGATGTTTGCCGATACCAACGGCACGCAGACTGATTTTGATGAGTTGATTAAAAAGATAGAAAGCGCAGCCGCTACCAAGGAAGAAAACACATACTTAAAACCTCTCTTTGAAAGTCAGGAGGAATATCAGGAGTTTTGTGAGCGTCACAAAAAGGCGGCAGTTGAGTTTACTGATATTGAGGCGTACACAGGAGATGCATACCTGGGTATTGACTGCGGCTCAACTACTATCAAGCTTGTGTTGATTGATGAAAACAAGCGTATTTTGTACAGCTATTACAATTCAAACAAGGGTAATCCCTTAGAGGCGGTACGAAAGTCACTTTTAGAGATTTACAAGCTTTGCGCAGGCAGAATAAAAATAAGAGCTTCCGCTGCAACAGGCTACGGCGAAAGCCTTATGGTTAACGCTTTTGGCGTGGATTTTGGACTTGTTGAAACAATGGCGCACTTTACTGCAACAAGCTATTTTCAGCCGGAGGTTGACTTTATTATAGACATTGGTGGTCAGGATATAAAGTGCTTCAAAATAAAGAATGGTGCCGTTGACAGTATAATGCTTAACGAAGCGTGCTCGTCTGGTTGCGGTTCATTTATTGAAACCTTTGCAAAATCTATGGGACATTCTGCGGAAGAATTTGCACGCCTTGGCGTTATGGCGGCACACCCTGTGGACTTAGGCTCCAGATGTACAGTATTTATGAATTCGTCAGTAAAACAGGCGCAAAAAGACGGTGCAGGCGTTGACGATATATCAGCAGGTCTTTCTGTAAGCGTGGTTAAAAACGCCCTTTACAAGGTTATCCGCGCTAAAGATGCCGATGATTTGGGTGAAAATATTGTAGTTCAGGGCGGAACTTTTTATAACGATGCGGTCCTGCGCGCCTTTGAACGTGAAATCGGTAAAAACGTAACACGCCCCACTGTGTCTGGGCTTATGGGCGCATTTGGTGCAGCACTTTACGCTAAGGAAGAAGCGACGGAATCGTCAATGTTGATTGGCGTGTCTGACCTTGAAAATTTTAAAAACGAAATAAAAGAAATCAATTGCGGCGGCTGTACAAACAAGTGCAGACTCCAGATAAACACATTCTCAAACGGCAGAAAGTTCATATCAGGCAACCGTTGCGAAACGCCGCTTAAAGCAGGCGATGCCAAGGATTTACCTAATGCTTATGCCTATAAAAGGGAAAAGTTTGATGCATCCCGCAACGAGGTAAATGCTCCCAGAGGCAATGTTGGTATGCCTTATGCGTTAAATGTTATTGAAATGTATCCTTTCTGGAAAGCGTTTTTTGCTGAACTTGGAATAAATGTGATTTTTTCCGAAAATTCCACAAGAAAGATTTACGAAAAAGGCAGGGACACAATACCTTCGGATACTATCTGCTATCCTGCAAAGCTTGTGCATGGCGCTATTGCAGATTTGATAGATAAAGGCGTGGATAAAATTTTCTATCCCTGTATGACATACAACTTTGATGAGGGTAAGGGTGACAACCATTACAATTGCCCTGTTGTGGCATATTACCCTGAGGTCATTGCGGCTAATATGAGCAGTGTATCAGATATTGATTTTATGTACCCTTTCATCGGCGTTGACAGACCAAAAGATTTTGAGAAGAAAATATATAAATATTTAAAGAACTATTATCCCGATTTAAAAAGAGGTGAGGTCAAGCTTGCCACAGCCGAAGCCTACAAGGCTTATGAAGAATACAGGCAGGACATCAGGCGCTTTGGTGAAAAAGCCCTTGACTATGCCCGTAAAGAAAACCTGCCGGTTATCGTCCTTTGTGGCAGACCTTATCACATTGATGCAGAAATCAATCACGGTATTGACAAGCTTATCACATCTTTGGGTGCTGTGGTTCTTTCGGACGATTGTGTGTCCGATTTGGCAGACGCAGGGAAAGTCGATGTGCTTAACCAGTGGACCTACCATGCAAGGCTTTATAGTGCAGCTAAGTTCTGCGCCGAAAACAAATGTGCAAACCTTGTGCAGTTGGTGTCCTTTGGCTGTGGCATTGATGCTGTGACCACGGACGAGGTGCGTTCAATTCTTGAGAAAAACGACAAGCTCTACACACAGATTAAAATAGACGAAATCAATAATTCAGGCGCAGTAAAGATAAGAATACGAAGCCTTATGTGCGCCGTGGAGCAAAAGGAAAAAGGAGGGATGCGCTAATGGAAGAAAAATTCCCGATTTTTACCGAAGAAATGAAGAAAACCCACACAATACTTGTGCCTAATATGCTTCCTGTTCACTTTTCGCTTATTGGAAGCATTATGGAACAGGAGGGTTACAAGGTTCACATACTTGACAACGAGGGCCCGGAAATTGTGGACGCAGGTCTTAAATATGTTCATAATGATATGTGCTATCCTGCCATAATCGTAATAGGTCAGATGATAGCGGCTCTTAACTCAGGAAAATTTGATGTAGATAAAACTGCCCTGTTGATTTCACAGACAGGCGGCGGTTGCAGAGCGTCAAATTATTTGCATCTTTTGCGCAAGGCGCTAGTTAAGGCAGGGTACCCTCAGGTGCCTGTAATATCTATCAATGTTTCAAATCTTTCGCCGCAGCCCGGTTTCAAATTGACGCCATCGCTAGTGTTTAAAGCTATGACGGCAGTAATAGTGGGCGACTTTATAATGATGATAAAAAACCAGTGCGAACCCTATGAGAAAAACTCGGGCGATACCCAAAAGGTAGTGGATAAATGGCACGACTTTTTCTTAAAACGCTGGGAAAAAACAGGGGTTACGCCTTTTGGTAAGCTAAAGAAATACTTCCGACAGATGCTTTGTGATTTCGCCGAAATTCCTATGGACAGAACACCCCGACCAAGGGTTGGTATTGTAGGCGAGATTTTTGTAAAATACGCTCCTGTTGGCAATAATCATTTGGAAGAATTTTTGGTATCCGAGGGCGCTGAGGTTGTTGTTCCGGGGCTTTTGGATTTTTGCCTTTACTGTGTGTACAACAGCATTATTGATCAAAAACTATATGGAGGAAGCGCTGTAAAAACCGCAGGTGTAAAGCTTGTTTATCGTTATTTGATAAATATGCAAAACAAAATGTATAACATCGTAAAAGACCACGGTGTGTTCCGTGCGCCTCTTGGCTTTGATGATAAAAAAGATCTAACGGAAAAATATATCGGTCAGGGCGTAAAAATGGGCGAGGGTTGGTTACTTACCTCAGAAATGGCAGAGCTTATTAAGGAAGGTGTAACAAATATTGTGTGTACGCAGCCTTTTGGCTGTCTGCCAAACCATATAGTGGCAAAGGGTATGGAAAACAAAATAAAAGCAATCCACCCTGAGGGAAACATTGTAGCCGTGGACTATGACCCCGGTGCCAGCAAGGTAAACCAGCAAAACAGAATTAAACTGATGCTTGCTAACGCAAAAGTGCCCGAGGCAATACACGAAGAGGTAACACCCAACATCTATACAGGTAAAAATGTAAATATGTAAAAATAAGAAAAGGCACTCGGAATACCGAGTGCCTTCGTCTTAGATATTAAAACATATTTAGTTTTTTTTGATGTTCCGGACTATTTTCACCGGTCGTCTTAAACAATACCCTGAGCCATCATAGCCTCTGCAACCTTCAAGAAGCCTGCGATGTTAGCACCTGCAATGAGGTTGCCTTCCATACCGTATTCTTTAGCTGCGTTGTTACAGTTGTTGAAGATGTTTGTCATAATGCCGTGGAGCTTTTCATCAACTTCTTCAGCACTCCATGAAAGTCTCATTGAGTTCTGGCTCATCTCGAGCGCTGATACTGCAACGCCGCCGGCATTAACTGCCTTTGAAGGAGCAACAACTACGCCGTTTTCAACTAAATATGCAACCGCTTCAGCTGTTGTGGGCATATTAGCTACTTCTATGTAGTATTTTACGCCGTTTGCAACGATTTTTTCAGCATCTGCAAGCTGTACTTCGTTCTGTGTTGCGCAGGGCATAACAACATCAACCTTAACATTCCAGGGCTTTTCGCCGGGGAAGAATTCAGCACCGAATTTGTCAGCGTAATCCTGCACCTTGTCACGGCCTGAAGAACGCATTGTGAGCATAAATGCTGCTTTTTCTTCTGTGATGCCGTCTTTGTCATATACATAACCGTCAGGACCTGAAATAGTAAGCACCTTGCCGCCTAACTGGTTAATTTTTAATACTGTACCCCAGGCAACATTACCAAAGCCTGATACTGCAAATGTCTTACCTTTAATGTCCTCATTGTGGCTCTTTAATACTTCGTTACAGAAGTAAACAGCACCGTATCCTGTAGCCTCAGGACGGATTAAGCTACCGCCGTATGAAAGACCTTTACCTGTTAATACTGCGTTTTCAAAGTTGTTGCAGATTCTTTTGTACTGACCGAAAAGGTAGCCGATTTCTCTTGCGCCAACGCCGATGTCACCTGCAGGAACGTCAATGTGTGAGCCGATGTGGCGTGAAAGCTCTGTCATAAATGACTGACAGAAACGCATAATTTCGCTGTCTGACTTGCCTCTGGGGTCGAAGTCTGAGCCACCCTTACCGCCACCGATAGGAAGACCTGTCAAAGAATTTTTGAACACCTGTTCAAAACCTAAAAACTTGATAATACCGGGATAAACTGAAGGATGGAAACGAAGACCGCCCTTGTAAGGACCGATTGCGCTGTTAAACTGTAAACGGTAACCTCTGTTTACATGAACATTGCCCTCGTCGTCTGTCCACGGAACTCTGAAAGAGATAAATCTTTCGGGTTCAACAATTCTTTCAACAAGACCTGCTTTTTCGTACTCGGGATGAGCCTCGATAACAGGTTCGATTGATTCGAGAACTTCTTCAACTGCCTGTAAAAACTCAGGCTCGCCGGCGTCTCTTTTCTTAACAGTTTCCAATACACTGTTAAGGTATTGATTTTTTAACATTAAAATCGCCTCCAAAAAATAAAACACAACAACACAACTTAAATCCCAAGAGCAACTCATTCGTAATCAGTAGCGCTTAGGGGTGTTTTTAAATTATAATTAGACATTATACTACAAAGAAATTGCGATGTCAACAAAAATTTTCGCAAAAAACTGATTTCGAACACTTTTTTATTGTTATGACCAAAAAAGATAAAGTATTCCAAAAATATTTCGGAAAAAGCAGAAAAACACAGCAAAGAATATTCGCAAAAAGATAAATGACGAAAAAATTAATGAGTAAATGAATTTGATGACTTTTTGAACAAAAAACCACAGACTACCCACAAGGGGTGTCTGCGGTTTTGGAACTGGTGATCGGACTTGCCCGCCTGCGGGCGGTGCTGTGGTCGGCGGCTTTTTGCCACCGGCAGTCATTCACTACCGACCCTTCAAGTCCGATTTCATTAAAACTAAAAAACTCAGACCACCCACAAGGGGTACTCTGAGTTTTTGGAGCTGGTGATCGGACTTGAACCGACGATCTGCTGATTACGAATCAGCTGCTCTACCGACTGAGCCACACCAGCATCTTTATTTACTGGTACATTATACTATAAAATTGCTTTGTGTGTCAATAAAAAAATGAAGTTTGGGGTTTTGAACATTTTTTTAACGCTTAGGCAATTTCCTTGACAACGCTCTGCCTTGGTTTTATAATTATAAATGATAATTTAAGCAAAAGAGGTATGTTATGAAACGCACAAAATTAGCAGACAGAATGTTGCCTATATACACCAAGGGCGAAGAAATTTTTAATATGACAACGCATATCGTAGGCGGCGGTTTGGGTATTGTTGCCTTGGTTTTGTGTGTGGTTTTTGCGGCAATTCGCGGTAATGTTTACGGTGTGGTATCGGGAGCGATTTATGGTGCCACAATGATTATTCTGTATGCCATGTCAAGTATATATCACGGACTTAAGCCTGAAATGCTGGCAAAAAAAGTTTTTCAGGTTATAGACCATTGCTCCATATTTTTGCTTATTGCAGGAACATACACCCCCATTGCGCTGTGTTCGTTAAGGGAATATTCCCCCTGGCTTGGCTGGACCATATTTGGTGTTGTATGGGGTATGGCGGCACTTGGAATTGCACTTAACTCAATTGATTTAAAAAAGTATAGCATATTTTCTATGATATGCTATCTGGTTATGGGTTGGTGTATTATTGTTGCGGCAAAGCCTGCATGGGCAGCTGTTGGCAGAGACGGTATGAACATGATTTTGGCGGGCGGTATACTGTATACCTTGGGAGCAATATTTTACGGAATAGGTGTTAAGAAAAAATATATTCATTCGGTATTTCATATTTTTGTGGTGCTGGGAAGTGTAGTTCATTTTCTGGCAATTCTGATTTATGTAATGTAAGGTGAAAATTATGAACTATGCGGTAGTTGATACAGGCTCCAATACAATAAGGATGTCTGTTTATAAGTACGAAAACGAAAATCTTTCAGAGCTATATACTGAGGCAGTTTTTGCAAATCTGGCAGGACACATCACAGATAATCGCCTTAGCGATGAGGGCATTGATGCGTGTAGCGAGGCGATTTTGTATCATAAGAAAAAAGCGGCGGAGTATGATGCCAAGTTCTATGTTTTTGCTACAGCTGCAATACGAAATGCCCAGAATTGTGAAAAAATCGTTGAAAAAGTTAAAGAAAAAACAGGCATAAATTTAGAAATTTTATCAGGCGAGGATGAGGGAGAGTTGAGCTTTTTGGGTGCGGCTTCGGACTTTCCTGTCACATCGGGCGTGATGGCTGATGTGGGTGGTGGCTCTTCGGAGGTTATTTTGTTTTCCGATGGCAAACCTGTGGCAATACAGTCAGTGCCCATTGGCTCACTAAAGGCGTACAAGACATTTGTAGCAGGGGAAATGCCCACAGCCGAAGAAGTGCAAAAAATTAAGGATGAAATCACCAAGCGCCTAAACAGTAACGAAAAGTTCAAAGATATAAATGCAGAAAGCCTATGTCTTGTAGGCGGCGGCGTAAGGGCAGCAAAGAAGCTTTCGGAGCTTTTTTTAGGCAGAGAGGATTTGGATGTAGATTCTGTCAAATCAATGCTTTCGCTTTTTGTTGCGCGACCTGACACTATGGAAATTTTAGAACGCATAACCCCAAAAAGAAAGCTTACGATAACTCCGGGGCTTGCTATATATTCGGCAATCGGTGAGTATTTTGGAGCAAACAAAATCTACCTGAGTGATAAGGGAATAAAGGAAGGCTATGTCTTAAAATACCTAATTCATCAAATTTAATACTATTGTTATTGTTTTTTAATATATTAGTGTTACAATTAAAATAGTTAAGTAGGCAATTAACAGGAAAGAAGGTATCAGTATGAAGAAAAATTTACTTATTTCTGTGTCGATGCTGCTTTCGGTTATCTTTATTTTGTCCGGATGTTCGTGGTTTTCTACTAAAGAAGGAAATTCTGATGTAGATGCTTGTGTATACTATATTGAAGGAAACGGAACCACACTTGTGGAAATGGATGTATCACTCCCTGATGGTTCTCAGGAGGAAAAGGTTGAATATTTAATCAACCAGCTCCTAAATCCTCCAGAAGGCAAGCAAAGCCCCCTGTGTAAAGGCACGAAGTTAATTTCGGTCAGAATAGAGGACGAAATAGCAACCGTAGATTTTACAAAGGAATTTTCAAATCAGGAAGACACCAGATACACATTAGCTCCTGCAGCTTTGGCAAAGACTTTGTGTTCTCTTGAGTTTATATCGGGCGTTGATATTCGTGTTGAGGGTTCTGCGGCTCTTGGTGCTGACGGAACGCCTGTTGGCATAATTATGGAAAGTGATGTTTTAGATATTTCGCTTACCACACAGCCCGCAAAGAAAACAGTTGTTTTATATTTTGCGGACGGAATGGGCGAAGGTTTGTCAGTAGAGCGCAGAGATGTGGAGGTTGCTGCATCAAGCACTGTGGAAAAAGTAGTTGTTGAAGAGCTGATTAAAGGTCCAAATAGCTCGGACAATATATCCACCATTCCTGCAGAAACCAAAATTATATCTGTAGAAACTAAAAACCGTGTATGCTTTGTAAATTTATCTAAAGAATTTGTGGATAAATATCAAGGGGGAACAGCAGGCGAAGTACTTACTATTTACTCTATAGTAAATTCTTTAACTGAGCTTGATACTGTAGGAACAGTACAGTTCCTGATTGAAGGTGAAAAGCGTGATGCGTTTGTGCACATGGCGATTAATGAACCTATAGCAAGGGATAAAAGTATAGTAGTTGAATGACATAAAAGAGATTCGTTTTGCGAATCTCTTTTTAATTTGCATTGACAAAAATGCAAAAATAGTGATATAATGAAGCAGTATAGTATAAAATAGTAAAATACTGATTTTGGAGGATATACTGATGATTAGAACTTATGTAAAAGATGTAAGTGCCAACATCGGCGAAGTTGTTAAAGTACAGGGCTTTGTTGAAAATTTCCGTAATTCGCGCGCTATGGCATTTATCGTTTTAAAGGACATTACAGGCAAAGTTCAGGTAACAATAGAAAAAGAACAGCACCCCGAAATGGAGGCGGCTTTAGAAACCTTAACAGGTGACTCTGTTATTACAGTAGTGGGTAAGGTTATCGAAAATGAATATGTTAAGATGGGCGGTATCGAGATTTTACCCGATGAGCTTTTTGTTGAATCTGTGGCAGACGCTCTTCCCATCACAAGAAAAGAAATCCCTGCAACAAAGAAAAAGCAGGCAGTTGAGCGTTCATCAATCGACCAGAGAATAGATTTCCGCTGGATTGATTTGCGAACAGACGAAAACCAGCTTATGTTTAAAGTGCAGACAGCTTTCGTTGCTGCGATGCGTGAATTTTTATTGGAGAAAAACTTCATTGAAATTCACTCACCCAAATTAATCGGTGCAGCATCAGAAAGTGGTTCTGATGTATTTGAAGTTAAGTATTTTGACAGAAACGCTTACCTTGCACAGAGCCCACAGTTCTACAAGCAGATGGCTATGGCAAGCGGATTTGAAAAAATCTTTGAAGTAGGACCAGTTTTTCGCGCAGAAAAATCCTACACCAGCAAGCACACAACAGAATTCACAGGCTTTGACCTTGAGTTCAGTTATATAGAAGACTATCGCGATGTAATGCAGTTGGAAGCTGAGCTTTTGACTTATGCACTTGGTAAGGTGGCAGAAAAATACGGTGCTGAAATCGAAGAAATGTTTGGCATTCCTGTAGTTGTTCCCAAGCTTCCTTTCCCTGTTGTAACACTTGCCGAATTATATGACGGTTTAGAGAAAGAATTTGGATACTCTGTTCCCGATTCAGAAAAAGGCGATTTAACAACAGAAGCAGAAAAATTAAGCTTTGAGTGGGTTAAGAAACACTATGACCACGAGTTCTTGTTCGTAACAGATTTCGATGCTGAAAAGAGAGCCTTCTACCATATGCGTGATGAAAAGGGCACACCTATGGGTTATGACCTTATCTGGCGCGGTGTAGAAATCACAACAGGTGCTCAGCGTGAACATCGTTACGATGTATTGGCTCGTCAGGCAGAAGAAAAAGGCCTCGCAAAAGATGTAGAGTTTTATTTAGAATTCTTCCGTTACGGTTGTCCTCCCCACGGTGGCTTCGGTATCGGTGTGGACAGAATGACAATGCTCCTTTTAGGCTTACACATTAAGGACGCTATGTTTATCTTCCGCGGACCTAACAGATTAAATCCGTAATATGAGTGAATAATATCCTCTATTGGGGATAAAATATTATTGACAAAGATATATCCTTTTGCTATAATAATCACGGAGACTCGGCTTTTTTGGAAAGTCTTTCAGGGAATATGCGTCATGGACTGAGAGCGCATTAAGATGAGTAGTAAGTACGGGAACACTCCGTCGTGTTTTAGTTTAATAAAAAAGAGGATGCGAAAACTTCGCATCAAAGCGGGTGGCACCGCGGGTATTTTTAGTTTACTCGTCCCGGGAATATTCTTTTAGAATGTTCCCGGGATTTTTATTTATTTTGTAAAAATAATCAGGAGGTATGATTATGTATAGAACACTATTCTGTAACGACATCAGGGATCAGCACATCGGTCAGACTGTCCAGCTTGCAGGCTGGGTTGATGTTGTGCGTGACCACGGTGGCGTTATATTTATTGACCTTCGTGACTACACCGGCGTTACGCAGGTTGTTATCCATGATGAAAGCTTTTTAGAAAATGTAAACCGCGAAACCGTTATTTCTGTTTCAGGTAAGGTAGAAAAGCGCGACCCCGAAACAGTAAACGAAAAAATCGCAACAGGTGAGGTTGAGCTTGTGGCAGATTCTTTGCAGGTACTTGGTAAGAGCCAGAATATGCTCCCCTTTGAAGTAAGAGCATCAAGACAAAGCAAGGATGAGCTTCGCTTAAAGTACCGTTACCTTGATTTGCGTAACCCCAAAAACCACGAAAATCTGGTTATCCGTTCTAAGATAATCCGTCACCTTCGTAATAAAATGGAAGAAAAGAACTTCCTTGATATGCAGACACCTATCCTTACTGCATCATCACCCGAGGGCGCAAGGGACTTCTTGGTTCCCAGCCGTAAGCACCCCGGTAAGTTCTACGCACTTCCTCAGGCACCCCAGCAGTTTAAACAGCTCTTAATGGTGTCTGGCTTTGACCGCTACTTCCAGGTAGCTCCCTGCTTCCGTGATGAAGATGCGAGGGCTGACCGTTCACCCGGTGAATTTTATCAGCTTGACTTTGAAATGGCATTTGCAACTCAGGACGAAGTTTTAGAAGTTTGTGAAGATTTAATTTATGACACATTCAAAACATTTTCAAACAAAAAAATCACAGAAAAGCCTTTCCGCCGTATTACCTACGCGGAATCAATGATGAAGTACGGCTCAGATAAGCCCGACCTTCGTAACCCTCTTGTTATCTGTGATTTAACGCAATTTTTCGCAGATGTAGAGTTCCCTGCATTCCGCGGAAAACCTGTTCGCGGTATTGTTGCTGACTGTCAGGGCAAGTCAAAGAAATTCTTTGAAGATTCATTAAAGTTTGCAACATCTGCTGAAGTTGGTCTTGGCGGTCTTGGTTATATCACATTAAAGGATGGAGAGTTTTTAGGTCCTATCGCTAAGTTCTTAACTGATGCAAAGAAAGCAGAAATTATCACATTAACAGGCGTAAAAGAGGGCGAGACTCTCTTCTTTATCTGTGATGATAAGAAAAACGACACAGAGAAAAAAGCAGGTCACATTCGTACTTGGCTGGCTAGACCTGAACAGCTTGACTTAATCCGTGACGATGCATTTGAATTTTGTTTCGTAGTTGATTTCCCCATGTACGAAAACGACGAAGAAACAGGCGAAACAATCTTTACACACAACCCCTTCTCAATGCCTCAGGGCGGAATGGAAGCGCTTTTAACAAAAGACCCCGAAGAGGTGCTTGCTTACCAGTACGACCTTGTTTGTAACGGTATTGAGCTTGCATCAGGTGCAGTTCGTAACCACGATATTGATATAATGAAGAAAGCATTTGAGATTGCAGGTTATTCTGAAGACGAATTAAAGGCACGCTTTAATGCTTTATACACAGCGTTCCAGTACGGTGCTCCGCCTCACGCAGGTATGGCACCAGGTATTGACCGTATGGTAATGCTCCTAACAGACGAAGAAAAAATCTTAGATGTTATCGCATTCCCATTAAACGGCAACGCTCAGGACGTAATGCTTGGCGCTCCCAGCTTTGTTACAAAGCAACAGCTTGAAGATGTTCACTTAGTTGGCAACGGTGCTGTATTTGCAAATTCAGGTGCAGGGGCAACATCTACCCGTCAGGCTCAGGGCAAGCGTTCAACATTCTCAAACGCTCAGCAGCTTAACCAGATTGCTTTGACAGAAGAAGAGGAATCATTGGTGCAGGGAATTTTTGAATCAATGAAGAATGATGAGGCAGCACTTAAGAATATAGACACAGAAAACGTGGAAGAAATGGTTCATGTTATGCCTATGACGAATGTATTGCGTGAAGACGAGCGCAAGCAGCCTTTCTCAAGAGACTCCCTCTTAGAAGGTGCCCCCGAGCGCAGTGAAGACAGCTGGGTTGTTCCCAGACTTGTAAAGTGAGGTGTGTGTGATGAAATATTACGCAGAAGAAATTAAAAAAGGCGGCAACATTGCCGTTGACGATACAATTTTAGTTAAGGGTGCAGTTTCTTCAGCTGGCTCAAGAATTTTGGAGGGTTTTAAGCCTCTTTTCAGCGCTGAAGCTGTGGTAAGATTAGAAGAAAAAGGCTACGCCGTTGCAGGAAAAACTCATGTTGGCGAATTTGGTCTTGACCTTGTGGGCGAGTTTTCATACTACACAGAAAAAGAAGATACACTCAAAGGTGCAGCAGCAGAATTAGTAAAGAGCGGCGAAGTAAAAGCGGCTTTAGGCGTTGATATGAACGGCGCAACAAGAAGAGCGGCGGCACTCTCGAATGTTGACTTTTTAAAACCCACCTACGGCACAGTTTCACGTTACGGTGTTATCTCTTGTGCAGCATCAGGCGAGCAGGTTGGCGTTTATGCAAAAGATGCGAAAGATGTTGCTGAAATTATGGGCGTTATAGCAGGTCACGACGAAAAAGACGGCACAAGCTTAAAAGAAACACCTAAATATGATATAGAAGATGTTAAAGGTAAAAAAGTTTGCATAGTAAAAGAATTGTTAGACAAAGCAGACGAAGAAACAAAGAAGAAAGTTTTAGCATTTGCTGACTCGTTAAAATCAGCAGGCGTAGTTGTTGAAGAAATTTCTGTTGACTTTTTTGACATTGCAAACACAGCGTGGCAGATACTTATGTGTGCTGAAACCTGCAACAATGTATCACGCTATGACGGTGTAAAGTTTGGTCACAGAGCAAGTGACTATAAAAACATTGACGAACTTTATGTAAACTCAAGAACTGAAGGCTTTAACTTCTTGACAAAGGCAGTTATTCTCTATGGTTCAGATGTTTTATCAAAGAATCGCTACGCAGATTGCTATGACAAATCTTTGAGAATCAGAAGAGTAGTTTCAGAAAAATTTGCTGATTTAATGAGCAAATACGATGCAATTCTTACACCTGCTTGCAGTAAAACTGAGTACAAAGCTTACGAGATCAAAGATGCGTTTAATAAGGTGTATTCAGAGAGCGTATTCACAGCAGTTGCAAACCTTATCGGTGTGCCTGCGCTTACAACTTGCGGTGTTCAGCTTATGGGTAAGGCTTTTTCTGAAAGCACACTCCTAAGCCTTGCTAAAAGCGTTGAAAAGGAGGGCAAATAATTATGAACTACGAAATAGTTATCGGTCTTGAAACCCATGTTGAGTTGGAAACAAAGTCAAAGATTTTCTGCTCTTGCGGCGGTCACTCTGAGGCAAAAGAACCCAACGACTGTGTATGCCCTGCTTGTAGCGGTATGCCAGGTATGCTCCCTGTTATGAACAAGCGTGTTGTTGAATTGGCAGTAACAGCAGGACTTATGCTCAACTGTAACATCAACAGATACACAACATTTGACAAGAAAAACTACTATTATCCCGACCTTCCCTGTGCGTACCAGATTACACAGCTTAATCACCCAATTTGCACAGACGGTTGCGTGACATTAAATACTTCCAAAGGCAAGCGTGACATTCGCATCAAGCAGATTCATATGGAAGAAGATGCAGGTAAACTCGTTCACGGCGGAAAATCAAGTTTTGTAGACTTCAACCGTACAAGTGTTCCGCTGATTGAGATTGTTACACAGCCTGATTTCCACAGCGCAGAGGAAGTTGTGCTGTACCTTAACAAATTAAAATCAATGTTCCGTTCGGGCGGTATTTCTGAATGTGAAGAAGGCGCAATGCGTTGCGATGTAAATATTTCTGTTCGCCCCGAAGGAAGCAGTGAATATGGTGTTCGTACCGAAATCAAGAATATGAGCTCATTTGAAGCTATTGAAAAGGCAATTCAGTACGAGGCTCAGCGACACATTGACGCAATTGAGTTTGAAACAGAAGAGTTGGTTCAGGAAACAAGAAGATTTGACGATGCAACAGGCAAAACCTTTGCAATGCGTAACAAGGAAACTGAGGCGGATTACCGTTATTTCCCCGATGCAAACCTTATGCCTATTGTAATCGACGATGAATGGCTTGAGCGTATCAAGTCAGAAATGCCCGAAGCAGTAGACGAAAAGGCAGAGGATTACAGAGCGGCAGGCATTTCCGATAAGGAGATTGATATGCTTATTTCAAACAACAAAATAAGCAAACTCTTAGACGATACTGTGGCTTTAGGTTGCAATGCAAAAGACACAGCAAGCTGGATTTTGTCAGACTGCGCAGGTGTGCTGCGTAAGGACGGAAAAACTTTAGCTGACCTTACAATTACTGCTGAAAAGTTAGCTGCAATCATCAAGATGGTTACATCAGGCGACATCAACCGTGTAGCAGGTAAGAAAGTGTTAATTGCAGTTATTGAGCAGGATGTTGACCCAGTTAGCTTCTGTAAGGCAGAAGGTCTTGACCGCAAGGTTGACACATCAGCAATTGAAGCAATTATTGAGCAAAAAATTGCCGACAATCCTCAGGCTGTTGCAGACTTTAAAGCAGGTAAGGAAAAGGCAAAACAGGCACTTTTTGGCGCTTGTATGAAAGAACTTAAAGGTGCAGGCGACCCTGCAGTAATTAAAGAAATATTGGATAAGAAATTAGCTGAATGCTAATGGGAATGTAGCGGGAGTAAGTTATTACTCCCGCTGTGTTATAGGAGAAGATATGAAGAAAATTTTGTTAGTTATGGTAGGCGGTACCATCTGCACTGAAGTAAATACCGAAGGTATTTTAACTGTTAATAAAAAAGCAGGGGTACAGCTTGTTGAAAATTTCAAAAAATCGGACTCTGCGTATAAAAATTGCGTGGAATTTGATATGACAGAAAATCTTTGCATCTTGAGTGAAAATCTGACCGTTGATAATTGGAACAGGGTTTTAGATACCTATAAAAAGCATATTAAAAATGACATCTACGACGGCGTATTAATTGCCCACGGCACAGACACATTAGCCTATTCTGCTGCGCTCTTTTCGCAGATTTTAGCAGATACCGAAGTTCCTGTGTTTTTAGTTTCGGCGCAGGCAAGACTTGAGCTTCCGCACTCTAACGGAAATGAAAATTTCAGATGCGCTGTTGAGTGTATTTGCCAGGGAATTGTTCCCAATGTGTATGTTGCGTATAAAAATATATCCGACGGCAGAATGCTTTTGCACATTGCCTCAAGACTTGAGCAATGCAAAAACTATACAGAAGATTTACACAGTGTAGGTGCGATAGATGTTACAAATATTGATGACGGCAAAATAAAAGAAATATCGCAAGCCTTTCCCCGTGAAAAAGTAAATGTAATGATAGATAAAGAAAAGCTCACTCTAAAAGAGTGCGTAATGATGATAACACCCTATGTGGGCATAAACTATGGGGCGTATGATTACAGCCGTTTTGGGGCGGTTCTTCACGGAACTTATCATTCGGGTACTGCCTGTGTTGAGGAAAAAACCTCCGAGCATTCAATTCTTTATATGATAGATAAGTGTTCGGCGCTTTGTGTAGACTGTTTTTTTGCACCCTCCAAGGAAAAGGGGGAAATCTATCACACCGTAAGTGATATTTCCAAATTCACAACAGAAAACGGTAAAAAAATCGGTTTTCTATACGGCATGACAAATGAGGCGGCATACGCAAAGCTGTTGATAGCATATTCGTATTTTGATGACAAAGAAAAGATAAAAGAATTTATTCACACAGAATGTAATTTTGAGTTTTTTGACAAATAGGTGATGAAATGACAGAAAAAATTTATTTGAACGACTCATACTGCAAAGAGTTTAAAGCTATGGTTTTGTCCTGCGAAAAGTCAGATGCAGGATATGAAGTTGTCCTTGACAAAACTGCTTTTTTCCCCGAAGGCGGCGGACAGGCGGCAGATCGCGGAACAATTGAAGGAATAGCAGTAACTGATGTTCAGGAGAAGAATGGCATTGTAATTCACACAACGGATACTGTGATTTCGGTTGGAAAAGAAGTAAACTGTGCTATTGACTGGGATTTAAGATTTTCCCGTATGCAGAACCACTCAGGTGAGCATATAGTGTCGGGTGTGGCGCACACGCTTTTTGGCTGTACCAATGTTGGATTTCATATGAGTGAGTCGCTTATGACAGTAGACCTTGATAAACCCCTTACTTCAGATGACATAGCAAAAATCGAGCTTTTGTCAAATCAGGCGGTGTACAGAAATTTAGAAATTAAGGCAATATACCCTACAAAGGAAGAGCTTGAAACACTCAGATTTCGCAGTAAGATTGAGTTATCTGACGATGCCAGAATTGTCGTAATCGGTGATGTTGACACCTGCGCTTGCTGTGCGCCTCATGTTGCGAGAACAGGTGAAATAGGTATAATCAAGATTGTAAATGCTTACTCCTACAAGCAGGGAACAAGAGTTGAAATGCTTGCAGGTATAAATGCACTTTTTGATTATATTTCGCTTAATTCTGCAAACAAGGAGCTTATGGGGCTTTTGTCTGCGGCGAGATTTTCGGTAAATGAAGCGGTAGCAAAGCAAAATGAACAGCTGATAGCACAAAAATCACAAAACGCACAGATGTCAAAGCGTTTGGCACTTTTAGAGCTTGAGCCTGTAAATATTGGAGACGGCGCCTATGCAATAAGCAAAAATCTTTCTTACGATGAATTAAGGTACTGTGCAAATTCTTTGCAGGAGCAGGGCGTAAAAACTTGTGTTTTACTATCTTTGGCAGAAGAAGGATACATTTATGTCGTAGCAAGCAGCGCTCGAGATGTGAGAGAAATAGTAAAAGAATTAAATGAAAAATTCTCAGGCAAAGGCGGCGGCAAGCCAGACTACGCTCAGGGTAAGCTAAGTAACGCAAGTGAGGAAGAACTAAAAAAAGCAGTAGAAGAAATATTATAAAAGAAGCTCTCCATACGGAGAGCTTCTTTTATAATAATACAGCAAATATGTAATACATAAGTGGTATGGTGGCGATTGACAGTATGGTTGAAATCATTGTCATTGAAGCACCTGTCCTTGTGTCGCCGCCGTATGCCGCAGGGAAAACCACGGTGTTTAGTCCCATGGGCGTTGCGTAGGCAATCAGCATTACAACTATAATGTCGTGTGAAATATTTAAAAATTTAAGTACACTTACAAATACAGCAGGGATTACAATCAGTCTTAAAAATGTCACGATGTAGATTTTTTTATTCTTTAAAAGTTCGGAAAATTTATATTCACCGATAACGATACCTGCCAAAAGCATTGCCATAGGCCCCATACAGCCTCCTGCATTGTTTAACGATGAGGTTAAGAATGTAGGGACATATTGGCTTAGCCCCGTAAGTCCTATAACCATACCCAAAACCAAGGAGATAAAGGCGGGCGTCAATAGTCCTGCCTTAAGATTTGAAAGAATTCCTCGGGAATCTGCCGATTTAGGCACGAGTATATAAATGCCCCAAATAAAAACAACAATGTTCATAATAAAAGTAAACATAGTGTATTTAAAGAGCATCACATCGCCCCAGATGCCTAAAACTATGTAGTTCCCCATATAACTGAAATTACCGAATGTAAGGGCGTATTTATAAATCTGACGCTGGTATGCAAGCTCGGGGGATTTGTTTTTGTTTCTGACAAACAACGCCGATAAAGGATAGGAAATTCCTACGGCAATCAGTACAGCCACAAGACCATAAATTATCAGCTGTGAGTTTTCAGAAAAAGTCTTTGGCGTACAATTCGCTATCTGGTTATTTAATGTAAGCGCAGGCGCCAATACAAATGCTAAAACTTTGGATATAACTGCTGAGCTGTTGTCGGGTATGAAATTACCTTTTTTTAATATATAGCCTGTCAGCATAAGAACAAACATAACAAGCATTTGTGTCAAAGTGAGATTGAATACTCCCATAGATACGCTCCTGAATTAAAACTAAAGCATATTTTAACATTAAAATAATGTAAAGTCAACATCGATTTAAAAAGATATAACAAAAAAGGAAATACCGTTCAACGGTATTTCCTTCACATTATATTTCGTTTTGCGACGCCATTGATATGTTATTTTCAGCTAAGACTTTTTCAGTTTTGGCTTCGTCCTCTGCCTTTAATACCATCAACGCTTTTCCCTCGGTTCTTCCTAAGAAAGCATACATATATTCAATGCTGATTTGAGCATTTTTCAAAATAGAAAGGACAGATGCTAATCCGCCTGAACGGTCGTCGATATACACAGCCACAACATCTGTAAGCTTTGCTATAACGCCTGCTTCATTCAAAACCTTTTTGGCTTTTTCGGCATCATCCACAATTACACGCAAGACCCCGTAATCAGCCGTATCTGCTAAAGACAGAGCTTTTAAGTTGATGTTGTTTTGTGAAAGGCAGTCAAGGATTGCTTCTAATCTTCCGAACTTGTTCTCTACAAAAATGGAGAGCTGTTTAATAAACATGGTGATCTTCCTTTCTTATTTTAATTTTCTTTTATCGATTACACGCTTTGCTTTGCCTTCTGATCTTTCGATTGATTTGGGGTTAACAAGGCAAACCTTAGGACCGATGCCGAGAGTTGAACGGAGACTGTCGGAAATCTGTTTCTCGACTGCTGAAATCTTCTTGATTGAGCCGTCGGAGAACAAGTCTTCGCTCATTTCCACATTAACCAAGAATGTGTCTGTGTTGTTTTCGCGGTCAACTACAATCTGATAGTTGGGTGTAACCTTTTCGCCGATTTTTAAGAGAACCTCTTCAATCTGCGAGGGGAATACATTAACGCCACGGATGATAAGCATATCGTCTGTTCTGCCCTGAGGCTTTCTCATTCTTACATGAGTTCTGCCGCACTTACATTTTTCGTAAGTTAATGAACAAATATCTCTCGTTCTGTAACGGATAAGGGGGAAGCCTTCTTTTGTGATTGTGGTGAACACCAGCTCGCCCCATTCGCCCTCGGGAAGAACTTCGCCTGTGTCGGGGTCGATGATTTCGGGGATGAAGTGGTCCTCATTTACATGCATACCGCACTGGTATTCACACTCATAGGAAACACCCGGTCCCATAATCTCAGAAAGTCCGTAAATATCATAGGCCTTTATGCCTAATTTTTCTTCAATCTGTGTTCTCATTTCTTCTGTCCAGGGTTCTGCACCAAAGATACCAACCTTTAATTTAAGTTGGTCTTTTAAGCCCATTTCCTCGATTGCTTCGCCAAGGTACATAGCGTATGAGGGTGTGCAACAAAGGACAGTTGAGCCGAAGTCTATCATCGTCTGAATCTGTCTCTGGGTGTTACCAGCAGAAATCGGAATAGCAGTAGCGCCTATTCTTACTGCGCCGTCGTGCGCACCAAAACCGCCTGTGAAAAGACCTAAGCCATAGCCAACATGAACAAAATCATTTTCATCACAGCCGAGAGCGGTAAGCATTCTTGCAAAGCAGTCCGCCCACATAGAAAGGTCGTTATCAGTATAGCCTACAACAATCTGCTTTCCTGTTGTGCCGCTGGATGCGTGAACTCGTCTGATGTCCTTCATAGGTACTGCAAAAAGACCGTAAGGGTAGTAGTCACGAAGGTCCTGTTTATATGAAAAGGGGAGCTTGTGTAAGTCCTCTACGCCTTTGATGTCAGAGGGTTTAAGTCCTGCTTCATCCATTCTGTTGCGGAAGAGTTCTACTTTTTCATACATTCTTGCAACTTGTGTGCACAAACGCTCGCTTTGGAGTTTAGTAAGCTCCTCACGGGGCATAGCCTCGTATTCTTCCTGCCACATTTTCATTTTCCTGTCACCTCTTTATATATTGTAGCCTAAGTCAAACGCCTTTAAGTTTACATCCAAGAATTTTTCGGGAACTGTTGACTTTATTGTTTCTACCCATTTGTCGTAGGCAATATCAGTACTATGCGCCATAACACCGATTAAAACAACGTTTACAGCCTTTATGTTACCTGCTTCTTTTGCCAAAGAAAGAGCATCAATTACCTTAATATCTGCTTTTTGAGCGATTTTTTCAGCTATGTTTTCAGGGTATTGAGCGGCACCTGTAATAACAGGCATGGGGTCCATTCTTTGACCGTTTACAATGATTTTTCCGCCTTTCTTTAAATAGGGCAGAGCGCGGTAAGCCTCTAAAAGCTCAAAAGCAAGGATAATGTCAGCCTCGCCACGGTCAATGATGGGTGAGTAAACATCCTTTCCGTACTTAACATATGTAACAACGCTACCTCCACGCTGACTCATGCCGTGTACCTCTGAAACTTTAACATCAAAGCCTTCGTTAATTACTGTATTACCTAAAATTCTGCTGGCAAGCAGTGTTCCCTGACCGCCTACGCCAACTATCATAATATTTTTAGTAGCCATGTCTATTCCTCCTTTTCTATCGCGCCAAAGGGACAAACATTCACGCACAAACCACAGCCATTGCACTGCGTTGTGTCGATTACTACTTTGTCGTCTTTAACGGTGATTGCGGGGCATCCCAATTTCATACACATCTTGCAGTTTTTGCACTTATCGGTAATTTTGCAATGTCCTGTGTACTTCACACCCTTTAAGAGTGCACAGGGACGCTGTGCGATAATAACGGAGGGTTCTTCACGCATAACTTCTTCTTTAACCACTTTTTCAAAGTTCTTTACATCAAATGGGTCTGCCACAACAACATGGTCAATGCCTATTGCATTGGCAAGTTTAATTAAGTCAACCTGCTTGGTAGCTTCGCCACGGATTGTTTTGCCTGTTGTGGGGTTTTCCTGATGACCTGTCATACCTGTGATTGAGTTGTCTAAGATAATAACTGTGTTATTGCCCTTGTTGTAAACTATATCAACCAAACCTGTGATACCTGAGTGCATAAAGGTGGAGTCGCCGATAACGGAAACTAGCTTTTTGTTAAACTCGGCACCTCTTGCCTTTGCCATACCGTGAGCGGCGCTGACTGAAGCACCCATACAGATTGTTGTATCAACTGACTGCAAGGGGGCAACTGCGCCCAATGTATAGCAACCGATGTCGCCAGAAACCACAAGTCCTAATTTTTTCAGTACATAGAATGTACCTCTGTGGGGGCAACCTGCACACATAACGGGAGGACGAACGGGAATTGCTTCTTCAACTGTTGCAAACTCAGGAGCAGCTTCGCCTAAGACAGCTTCTTTTATCATAGCAGGTGTGTACTCGCCCAAAAGGGTGAACACTTCCTTGCCGACACAATCAATTCCCAAAGCTTTCATATGGTTTTCGATGATGGGGTCAAGTTCTTCTATTACATAAACCTTGTCATATTTCTTAGCAAAGTCAATGAGCTTCTTTTCAGGCAGGGGATAAACCATACCGAGCTTTAAATAGTCAACTTTGTTGCCTAAAGCTTCTTTAGCATACATATATGCAATACCTGCTGTAACTACGCCGATTTTTGATGAGTTTTCTTCGATTTTATTAAGCTCAGAGGTTTCAGCAAATTCTGTCAATGCTTTGATTCTTTCTTCAACTACAACATGGCGCTTCACAGCGTTTGCAGGCATCATTACGAATTTGCCTATATTTTTTTCATAAGGCTTTAATTCAACATCCTCACGGTCGCATAATTCTACCATGCTCTGTGAGTGCGAAACTCGTGTAGAGAGTCTTATGAATACAGGTGTATCAAATTCTTCAGAGAGGGAGAATGCTGATTTTGTAAACTCTTTACATTCTGATGAATCTGCAGGCTCTAACATCATAATTTTAGAAGCGGCTGCATAATGGCGTGAATCCTGTTCGTTTTGGGATGAATGCATACCTGGGTCGTCTGCAACGCAGAAAACTAACCCGCCGTTTACGCCTGTATAGCTAACTGTAAACACAGGGTCAGCCATAACATTAAGACCTACATGCTTCATACAGCTCATAGCTCTTGCACCTGCGATTGAAGCACCAATTGCAACTTCGCCTGCAACCTTTTCGTTAGGTGACCATTCGGCAAAGATTTCATCAAATTTTACAATTTCCTCAGTAATCTCGGTACTTGGTGTGCCGGGGTAAGACGCTACAACGCCTACGCCTGCCTCATAAGCACCACGAGCTACTGCGGCATTGCCCAGTAATAATTTTTTCATGGTGATTTCCTTCCTATATGTAATATCTTATATCTATATTATGGTACTAATGCTTGGGATAATCAAGTATTAGTTAATTTCGTTTTGCTGTGCAACAACACTTTCGCCGCAGTACATCTTACGAAGCTTGGGTTTTTCGATTTTGCCTGTGGGGTTTCTGGGAACATCAGCAAAAATAATCTTGTGAGGACGCTTGTATCGGGGCATATCAAGGCAAAAATCCTGAACTTCTTCCTCTGTTAATTCCATGCCCTCTTTTACCTGAATGATAGCCGTTGCAATTTCGCCGAGTCGTGCGTCGGGAAGTCCGATAACCGCAACGTCGGAAATCTTGTCATTCTTTCTTAAAAAGTCCTCTATCTGCACAGGGTACAAGTTCTCACCGCCTGAGATAATAACATCCTTCTTACGGTCAACAAGGTAGATAAAGCCGTCTTCGTCTTCCTGTGCCATATCCCCTGTAAAGAGCCAGCCGTCGGACAAGACATCTGCTGTTGCTTTTTCGTCTTTGTAGTAGCAGGTCATAACGCCGGGGCCATATACCGCCAGCTCGCCAACTTCGCCACGAGCAACTTCGTTTCGGTTTTCGTCAACAATTTTTGTTTGCCAGCCGTAGCCTGCTTTACCGATTGCGCCAACCTTGTGCTCGTTTTCCATACCGAGATGTACACAACCTGGTCCGATGGACTCAGATAAACCGTAGTTTGTATCGTATGCGTGGTTGGGGAAGATTGCTTTCCAGCGTTTAATAAGGCTGGGGGGTACGGGCTGAGCACCGATGTGCATCAATCTCCACTGAGCAAGCTCATAGTCGCAAATATCGATTTCGCCACGGTCAATAGCATCTAAAATATCCTGTGCCCACGGAACGAGTAACCATACGATTGAACATTTTTCCTCGCTGGCAACTTTTAAAATCCATTCGGGCTTGATTCCCTTTAAGAGCACAGCTTTGCCACCCACTAAAAAGCTTCCGAACCAGTGCATTTTAGCGCCTGTATGATAAAGGGGCGGAATGCAAAGAAATACATCGTCTTTGGTTTGTACGTGATGCGCCTGTTCCGTCATTGCAGAGTGCATTAAGCTTTGGTGATTGTGTAAAATTGCCTTGGGAAAGCCTGTTGTACCTGATGAAAAATAGATTGCTGCATCGTCGTCGTCTGTGAGTTTTATAATAGGTGACTTTGATGAACAGTAGGATGTTAATTCATCATAGCTTTCTGCGAATGTGGGGCAATCCTCACCAAGATAAAGCCACATCTTAACATGCTTAACGCGTGCGTGAATCTGCTCAATACGGCCTGTAAACTCAGGACCGAAAATAATGATGTCGGAGTCTGACAAATCAAGGCAATATTTGATTTCGTCAGCGGCATAGCGGTAGTTTAGGGGTACTGCCAAAGCACCGGCTTTGAGCGCTCCAAAATATATGGGCAACCATTCAAGGCAGTTCATCAAAAGTATTGCTACCTTGTCGCCTTTCTTTACACCGCGTGAAAGCAAGAAGTTTGCAAATCGATTTGCACGTTTGTTAAACTCACTCCAGGTGATTTCTTTTCTGTAAATCTCGCGGGAGTTACTCTCGATTAAAGAGTATTCCTGCCAGGTTTTCCTAAGCTGTGACTCGTGCTTGGGGTTGATTTCCACAAGGGCTGTGTCGTTAGGATAAAAGTCTGCGTTTTTCTGTAAAATGTCTGTAATTGGCATTTTTTTGTTTCCTTTCAAAAATGGTGCAAGAGTACAGCAGGGCTGTACTCTTTGTATGTAAATATATTTATTCGCCTAGGGATTTTTTCGCGTCTACTGTTACTTTTTTGCTGTAGCAGGTAAACATATTTTCTATATCGTTTTTGTTAAGCTTGGGCGTAACCCAGCTCACTACGGGAACGATTACTAAACCGCCTAACATTGCAATAACACCGCAGTTGATGGGAGACTGCATAATAGCAGGGAAGCTTGTGCGTGCTACCATGTTAAGTATCATAATACCTGAGCCAAATATAAAGCTTGCCCAAACTGATGCTTTGGTTGTTTTTTTCCAGTACAAACCAAAGAGGAATGGAGCTAAAAATGCGCCGGCCAAAGCGCCCCATGAAATGCCCATCATTTGTGCGATGGCGGAAAGCTTATCTTTATTTATAGCAATAACCGCTGAAATTACAATGAACACAACGATTAAAACTCTCATAATAAGTACCTGTTTTTTCTCAGACATATTTTTTATAACATGTCCCTTTAAAAAGTCAAGTGTAAGTGTTGATGAAGATGCCAAAACCAAAGATGAAAGTGTTGACATTGAAGCAGATAACACTAAAACAATAACGATTGCGATTAATATTTCGGGCATGCCTTGAAGCATTGTGGGGATGATAGCATCAAATCCGCCTACAATTTTACCGTCTGCAGTAAATAAAAGCTTGTCGGCAAAGAGTCTTCCAAAACCGCCTAAGAAGTAGCAACCGCCGGCTACCACTAAAGCAAAAATTGTGGAAATAATCGTGCCCTTTTTGATGTCTTTTTCGCTCTTTATAGCGTAAAATTTCTGAACCATCTGAGGAAGTCCCCAAGTACCCAGTGATGTAAGGATAACAACAAACATTAAATTAAGCGGGTCCGGTCCGAAGAAGGAATTGAATGCACCAGGTGCCATACCTTCGGCTTCCACAGCGGCAAGGGCATTCAAAGATTCCATAAAGCCGCCGTTCATATTAAGTACTGCCGCAATTGCAGCAACTATACCGCCAAGCATAATAAGTCCCTGAATAAAGTCGTTGATTGCTGTTGCCATGTAGCCCCCTGCAATAACATAAATACCTGTTAAAACTGCCATAACGATTACGCAGGTTGAGTAGCTGACTTGAGGAAAAGCCATTTCAAAAAGTCTTGATAAACCGTTGTAAAGTGATGCTGTGTAGGGAATCAAGAAAATGAAAACTATAATTGATGCAGCAATTTTCAAAGCAGAGCTTTTGAATCTTTTGCCAAAGAACTCAGGCATTGTGGCAGAGTTTAGGTGCTGTGACATAAGTCTGGTTCTGCGGCCTAACACAACCCAAGCCATTAAAGAACCCACAAGAGCGTTGCCAATACCTATCCAGGTGGAGGCAATACCAAAGGACCAGCCAAACTGACCGGCATAGCCTACAAAGATAACGGCTGAAAAATAAGATGTTCCGTAAGCAAATGCAGTAAGCCAGGGACCTACCGAGCGCCCGCCGAGTACAAAACCGTTAACATCTGTTGAGTTTTTACGGCAATAAAGACCGACACCGACCATTACTGCAAAGAATATGACCAATAAACCGATTTTTAAAAACATAAAAACCACCCTTTCTTTTTTTGTGCTGTGCACAATTTTTGATTTTGGGCGGAAAATAAAAAAACCCGCCCTCCTGAAAAGATTCCAGAGGACGAGAACAGTCTCGTGGTACCACCTCGGTTTACCTCTGCCTCACAGCAGAAGCCTTATCAGGTACTGACATACCTTAGTTCTATAACGGGAACGCCCGTCGCAGCCTACTGTTATTTCAGTGCGCAGCTCACAAAATGTATTCAGACTGTCTTAGCCGTTGTCTCACACCAACCGACAACTCTCTTGAAGCACTCGGACAGACCTACTTGTTTTTGGTCATCGCCTTTAAAATTTAATTACTATCATTTTAGCACAAAATCTCCCTAAAATCAAGAAATTTTTTAAATTTTTTTTGACAGAGCAAAAAACATTAACATATTTAGCAGAAAACATTAGTTTCATCAATTGACCTTTTTGGAAAAATATTATAAAATTATATAAGGTGATACATATGAAAAAACAAGGGGCTTTTAAAAGATTTATACATTATTATAAAAGGCACAAGTGGGTAATGATAGCTGACCTTTTTTGCGCGTCACTCACTACCTTGTGTGAGCTTGTGCTGCCAATGATTGTTAGAGAAATCACTAATGCGGCAGTTGCGGGTGCGGCACAGTTGACTGTTGACCTCATTACTAAAAGTGCAATTGTTTATATTCTGTTGCGTATAATTGACACAGCGGCTCAGTATTACATGGCATCGGCAGGTCATATTATGGGCGTAAGATTAGAAAACGATATGAGGCGCGATTTGTTTTCGCATCTTCAGAAGCTTTCGTTTTCGTATTATGACAACACCAAGGTGGGAACTTTAATGTCTCGCCTTACAAATGATTTGTTTGATATTTCGGAGCTTGCTCACCACGGGCCTGAGGAAATTTTTATAGCAGGTATAAAGATAATTGCTTCATTCATTATACTTTGCACCATGAATGTGCCGCTGACGCTTATTACATTTGCATCAATTCCTTTGATGGTGGCGGTGTTGGTGTATTTCCGCCTTAAAATGAAAAAGAGCTTTCTTGCATCTCGCGTGCAGATAGGCGAATTCAATGCGGACATCGAAGACAGCCTATCGGGCGTACGAGTGGTAAGGTCATTTGCAAGAGAGAAAGCTGAGCAGGAAAAATTTGAACGGGGAAACCAAAAGTTTTACGATATAAAAAGACAGGTTTACTATGTTATGGCAGCGTTTCAGGCGTCAACCAGATTTTTTGACGGACTTATGTACATAGTTGTGGTTGTTGCAGGTGCACTCTTTTTGCTTGACGGAAAAATCACTGCTGCTGACTATGTGGCGTATCTTATGTTTGTAACCACACTGCTTACCTCCATAAAGACCATTGTAGGCTTTGCAGAACAATTCCAGCGTGGTATGAGCGGTATTGAAAGATTTGCAGAAATTATGAACATCGAGCCTGAAATACAGGACAAAAAAGACGCTAAAGTCGTAAGTAGTGTAAAAGGAGAGGTCGAGTTTTTAGATGTTTCCTTTAGCTATGGCGAAGGCGGTGGAGATGTTTTGGCGCATCTTAATTTAAAGGTAAAAGCAGGCGAAAGTATTGCTTTAGTTGGCCCATCTGGTGGCGGCAAGACAACACTTTGCTCACTTATTCCCAGATTTTACGATGTAACTGAGGGAAAAATCTTAATTGACGGAATTGATGCTAAAAACATCACACTTCACTCACTTCGTGAAAACATCGGTGTTGTGGCGCAGGATGTGTATCTTTTTTCGGGAAGTGTGAGAGAGAATATTGCTTACGGTAAGGTTAATGCAACTGACGAAGAAATTGAAAAAGCGGCAAGGCTTTCCGGCGCTCACGACTTTATAATGGATTTGCCTGATGGGTATGATACCTATGTGGGAGAGCGTGGCGTGAAGCTCTCAGGAGGTCAAAAGCAAAGAATTTCAATAGCGAGAGTCTTTTTAAAGAATCCGCCTATTTTAATTCTTGACGAAGCAACCAGCGCCCTTGATAACGAAAGTGAGCGTTTGGTACAAAAGTCCTTGGAAGAGTTAGCAAAGGGAAGAACAACCTTTACCATAGCGCACAGACTGACTACAATAAAGAATGCGGACAGGATTTTGTATTTGACGGAAAAAGGCATTGAAGAATCGGGAAATCACTCAGAGCTTATGGAAGCAAATGGTGCTTACAGTAAGCTTTACAAATTATATTCAGCAAATTAGAAAGGCGGTAAAACAATGAAACTTTCGCTGGTTGTGCCCTGTTATAATGAGGAGGGCAATGTTGAAAGACTTTTTCAGGAAGTGAAAAACACTTTTAAAGAAAATATTGACTACGAGATTGTTTTTGTAAATGACGGAAGCACGGATAAAACCGCCCAAGAACTGAAAAAATTGCACAGTGACAACGAAAATATTCAGGTTATTAACTTCTCGCGTAATTTCGGCAAGGAAGCTGCTATGTACGCAGGGCTAAAAGAATCAAAGGGCGAATTGGTGTGTGTTATTGATGCAGATTTGCAGCAGCATCCCGAAGAAGTTGTAAAAATGATAGATATTTTAGACAACAATCCTGACATCGACTGTGTAACAGCATATCAGAAAAAGCGCCGTGAAGGACGCTTAATGTCCGCTGTAAAATCCTGCTTCTATAAGCTTATTAACAAGATTTCAGATGTTAAATTTGTAAACGGTGCGTCGGATTTTCGCATAATGCGCAAGAATATGGTGGAGGCTGTGCTTTCTATGACGGAGTACCACAGATTTTCCAAGGGCATCTTTAACTGGGTAGGTTTTAACACGGAATATATGCCTTATGAAGCGAGAGAGAGAAAAACAGGGCGTTCAAAGTGGAGCGTAAAAAAGCTCATGAAATATGCTCTTGAGGGAATGGTTTCGTTTTCTACTAAACCCTTGCGCTTTGCTACTTATGTGGGATTTATGTCCTCATTGGCGTCGATAATATACCTCATTGTGGTAGTTATACAAAAAACACTTTACGGCATTGATGTGCCCGGTTATGCCACCATTGTGGTGCTGGTGCTACTTTTGGGCGGACTTCAGCTTTTCTGCTTAGGTGTGCTGGGCGAATATCTTGCAAAGATGTATATTCAGGTTAAGAATCGCCCGGTTTATATTATTAAGGAAAAACTGACAAATAAAGATAAATAAAAGCAAGTGCGCACAGCACCTGCTTTTTAAAATTTAGTAGGAGGTGAGTGCTTTGAAAAAAATAGTTGTAGGAATTTTGGCCCATGTTGACGCAGGCAAAACAACTCTTTCCGAGGGGCTTTTATACACTGCGGGCGAAATCAGAAAACTGGGCAGGGTGGACTCCCGCGACACATTTTTGGACACTGATGAAGTAGAGCGTGCGCGAGGAATAACTGTATTTTCAAAGCAGGCAACTCTTACGGTAAACGATACAGAAATTACACTCTTAGACACTCCGGGGCATACGGATTTTGCGGCAGAGGCGGAAAGAACGCTGTCTGTTTTGGACTATGCAATTTTAGTTATCAGCGCCACTGACGGTGTGCAAAGTCACACAAAAACCTTGTGGGAAATGCTTTCTTCACGCCGTATTCCCACATTTATATTTTTGAATAAGTTGGACTTGCAAAATGCGGACAAAGACCGTGTGATACAGGAATTAAAAGCAGAGCTTTCCGACGGTATAGTGGATTTTTGCGATTCTGAGCAGGAGTCACTGTGCGAAAATATTGCTGTTTGCGACGAGGAAATAATGCACACCTATCTGGAAAGTGGGGAGATTGACACGAGTGCAGTGGCAGAGGCGGTACGGGTGCGCAAAATATATCCGTGCTTTTCGGGTTCTGCTCTTAAAATGGAGGGAGTAGAAAGCTTCCTAAAGGCACTTGATGTGTTAAGTGTACAAAAACAGCCTCCATCGAAGTTCGGTGCAAAGGTGTTTAAAATAGCGACAGACGAGCGTGGGCAGCGATTGACCTTTATGAAAATCACAGGGTCAGGCTTAAAAGTTAAAGACCTGATAGGCGGTGAAAAAGTAAACGAAATAAGAATATATTCAGGTGAAAAATATAAAGGTGCTGATTATGTTTTATCAGGTACAGTGTGTGCCGTGACGGGACTTTCAAAAACTTTTGCAGGTCAGGGCATAGGCATAGAGGAAAACGCCGCACACCTTACGGCGCAACCTATTTTTACTTATCGTGTCGTATTGCCTCAGGGCGTAGATGCGGCAGTTGCCGTGGCAAAGCTTCGTGAGCTTGAACAGGAGGAAACTCAGCTCAATGTAACCTGGAATGAACAGCTTGCAGAAATACAGATAAAGCTAATGGGCGAAATTCAGCTTGAGGTATTAAAGCACAGGATAAAGAGCCGTTTTGGGATTGATGTTGAATTTTGCGAAGGCAGAATAGTGTACAAAGAAACCATAAAATCAAATTCTTACGGAGTTGGGCATTACGAGCCACTAAGGCATTATGCCGAGGTTCATTTGTTGCTTGAACCTCTTCCTCAGGGGTCGGGTATGCACTTTACTACTGATTGCAGTGAGGATATTTTGGACAAAAACTGGCAGAGACTGATACTCACTCATCTTATGGAAAAAAACCATGTGGGTGTCCTAACAGGCTCTGACATTACAGATATAAAGATAACCCTAAAGACAGGCAAAGCCCACAACAAACACACCGAAGGCGGGGATTTTCGTCAGGCGACTTACCGTGCGGTGCGACAGGCTTTAAGAAAAGCAGAAAGTGTGTTACTTGAGCCTTATTATGAGTTTTCGCTGGAGGTCCCAAAGGAAAATGTAGGTCGTGCTATGACAGACCTTGACCAGATGGGAGCGACTATTTCTCTTCCTCAGACAAGGGGAGAGTTTACAAAAGTCACAGGCACAGTTTCGGCAAATGCAATCAGGAACTATCACAGAGAAATTATAAGCTACACCCATGGTTTGGGTAAGCTGAGTGTTAAATTTAACGGCTATGGTGTGTGCCAAAATGCCCAAAAAGTAATAGAAGAAATAGGCTATAATGCAGATAGCGATATTGAAAATACGGCAGATTCCGTGTTTTGTGACCACGGAGCAGGATTTTTAGTGCCTTGGTATGAGGTTGATGATTATAAGCACCTAGATTCTGCCATTAAGCCAAAAAAGCAGGTACAGGAAGTGGACGTTTCACGGCAATCTTCTGTTGCGTCTACCGATGCTGAGCTTTTGAGAATTTTTGAAAAGACTTACGGCAAGGTAGAAACTAAAATCCCTCAAAAAGTGATGCGAAAAAAAGAAGAAATCCCTGAGCGTTACCGCGGAAAAAATTCACGCAGTTACGACAAGGAATATTTGCTTATTGACGGTTATAATATAATTTTTGCATGGGATGACCTAAAGGCTTTGGCAGTAGAAAACTTAGAAAGCGCAAGAGTTGCTTTAATTGAGCGAATGAAGCAGTATCGTGCTTTTTGTGATGTTGAGGTAATAATTGTATTTGACGCTTATAAGGTAAAGGGCAGCGTTGGCGAAGTTGAGCGCGTAGGGAATTTGAGTGTTGTTTATACAAAAGAAGCTCAAACGGCAGACGCCTACATCGAAAAAACCGCAAGAGAGCTTTCTAAAAACTACAAGGTAACAGTTGCCACATCCGACTCTTTAGAGCAGCTTATAGTGTTTGGTGGCGGCGCGTACAGAATGTCGGCAAGGGCTTTTTTGCAACAGGTGGAAGCCACAGAGGAACGTATAAGAGGAATAATATCCGATTATAATATCAAAGAAACTGATGCGGACTTTTTTAGGCTTATAAAAGAAAAGCTATCTGATGAGTAAAAATATTTCAAAAAAATATTGAAAAATAATGTTCTTTATGATAAAATAAATCGTCAAATGATTTTAATCCAAAGGAGTTGTTCTATATGAGCAGAATGATTGGTACAGTTTCAAGAGGTGTAAGAGCCCCTATTATCAAGGCAGGCGATGATATCGTTGAAATAGTTACGACTTCAGTTTTAGAAGCCGCAAAGGACGATAACATCACTTTCCACGACCGTGACATCGTTGCAATGACAGAAGCAATCGTAGGTCGCGCACAGGGCAACTATGCTTCTGTTGATAATATAGCTAAAGACATTGAAGCGAAATTCGGTGGCGAAACAGTAGGTGTTATATTCCCTATTCTTTCACGTAACCGCTTTGCTATCTGCTTGCGCGGTATAGCAAAAGGCGCAAAGAAAATCGTGCTTATGCTTTCATACCCTTCTGATGAGGTTGGTAACCACTTAATAAGCTTAGACGCAGTTGACGAAAAGGGTGTTGACCCCTACACAGATGTTTTGACTTTGGAAAAATACCGTGAGCTTTTTGGTTATGTAAAGCATCCCTTCACAGGCATGGATTATGTTGAATATTATGAGGAACTTATCCGTGACTGCGGTGCTGAGGTTGAGGTAATATTTGCAAACAATCCCAAAGCAATCTTAAACTACACAAAAAATGTTCTCTGCTGTGATATTCACACAAGAAAGCGCACAAAGAGAATTTTAAAGGCAGCAGGTGCTGAAATTGTTTTAGGTCTTGACGATATTATGAACGCTCCTGTTGACGGCAGTGGCTACAATGAGTCTTACGGTCTTTTGGGTTCAAACAAGGCTACAGAGGACACAGTAAAGCTTTTCCCCCGCGACTGTCAGCCCATTGTTGACGCAATTCAGAAAAAGCTTTTTGAAGCTACAGGCAAAAATATTGAAGTTATGGTTTACGGTGACGGCGCATTTAAAGACCCCGTAGGTAAAATATGGGAGCTTGCTGACCCTGTTGTATCACCTGCTTACACAAAGGGACTTGAGGGTACACCTAACGAGCTTAAATTAAAGTACCTTGCTGACAATGATTTTGCAGACCTTTCAGGTGATGAATTAAAAGAAGCAATTAAGCAAAAAATCGTTGAAAAAGACGATAACTTAGTAGGTAATATGGCGTCAGAGGGCACAACACCCAGACAGCTTACAGACCTTATCGGTTCACTTTGTGACCTGACATCAGGCTCAGGCGACAAGGGAACACCTATCGTATTTATACAAGGTTATTTTGATAACTATACAACAGAATAATAAAAGAAGCTGTCGCTTTGGCGACAGCTTCTTTTATTTATTCATTATTTTCTTTAGCCGCTCGTTTTTTGTCCCAAAAATGGTATATAAGCGCGCCGCACACTGTAAATATCAATATAGCGGCATATACTATTACCAGCATCATATAATCTCGGTCAGCAATTGCACTGCCTGCGTAAGTGGATGAGATTACCGACGGTATTCTGGCAATAAGCGTGATTATCAAAAAGTCACGCATAGGAACTTTTGTAAGCGGAACTACATAGGTAATAAGGTCTTTGGGCGTTCCTGGAATAAAGAACAAAAAGAAGATTACAGATTTTAACTTCTTTTCGTCCTGCAGAAATTTAAACTTGTTCATAACCTTGCTTCCTGCAACATTATTTACAAAATCTCGGCCTAAAAACTTAACGGTTTTAAATATAAGGAACTGACCGATTAATATACCCAAACAGCAGAACAGCGTTCCCCAGAACCAACCGTAAATTGTTCCTGCCACAAGTTCGATGATTTCACCCGGAATGAGCGCTACTACGATTTGTGCAATCTGTATCAGGAGCATAATGGGGAAACCCCAAGTTCCAAAACCGTCAATGTAAGCTTTAAACTGTTCAGGATTGTTATATGAAGTTATAAGCGGTATTGCAATAACTGTAAGCAGTATCATAGCCACCGCAAAGACTATTACGGAAAAAATCTTAAATGTTTTCTTTTGCATAATAATTTCCATAGCCTTTCTGCCCACAAATAGTAATTAAAAATATATACGCACATTTCCGCGGGCAGATAAGGCGTATAATGGAAATTATGCACATCGCCGTTTTCGCATCGCACGCGATGCGAAATTTTCGGCGGTGCAATAAATTCCGCCGGAGGCGTAACGTGATTTTTCGCGTTACACCTCGCGTCAAAAAGTAGTATATACAAATTTTGTCAAAAATTCAAGCAAAAGTGCGAAAAATGTCACATTATTTAAAAATTAATAATAAAACAATCAGCATTGCCACATTGTAAACAGTAAAGGAAAGCAAGCAGTGCTGCTACGCATAAGATCATATCGTTTTTTAAAAGTTTTAATATTTTCATAAGTTAACCTGTATTTCTTAAAATAATAATGGGGCCATATAGCCCCATTGTTTTAGTTATTTTTATTTTTAATTTCCTCTGCAATATTAACTAATTTATCGGTGTTATCAACAATCTGTCCGAATCCATAAAGCACAAAGGAAGAAATCCAGGATACGAGAGAGCCTATGCCGGCCATGAAAAATCCTCCCAATATCATACCGCTTTCTTCGTAATCCATTCCCTCCACGAAAAGGATAAATCCAATCAAGCACGAGAATATAATTCCAATCCATGCCACAACCTTAGCAAGCATTTTGATTTTATTACCCATATTACCAAACATGCCATACGACGGACGGGGTGCGGGATATGTTGGAGGATACGGTGGAGTATATGCGGGAGGCACGCTACCTGTTGCAAAGCGATAACCGCACATATCGCAAAAATCTACATTTGTGTTAAAAACTTTTCCACATCTTGGACAAACCATAAAAAACATCTCCTTTTTTGTTATAATTCTATTATACACCAAGAATTTACAAAAAACAACAGTTTTTGACAATTAAAAATATAGCGTGTGTTGGGGCAGATAGAAGTTGTCATTTCGTATTTGAACTGAGTAAAAACAGATGTTCTTGCCGGTTCCCGGCGCTCGAGTCTGAATAAACCCTACTAATGTAAAGAACCTCGCACAGCAAAAGCTATACGAGGTTCTTTGGCGGAGAAGGAGAGATTCGAACTCTCGCGCCGGTTTCCCGACCTACACCCTTAGCAGGGGCGCCTCTTCGGCCTACTTGAGTACTTCTCCAAGAATGACGAAATTAAATCGTTTCAATATTAAAATAAAGAAAAAAGCGGCAAGCTTTCTGCTTGCCGCTTCTTTTGGCGGAGAGGGTGGGATTCGAACCCACGCGCCCTCTCGGACAAACGGTTTTCAAGACCGCCTCGTTATGACCACTTCGATACCTCTCCGCATATTTGGGCTTGCAAGTAGTTATTATATCAGCAAAAGTTTGCCTTGTCAACACTTTTTTTAAAAAATATTGCAGGTATTTCTTGTAATTATATCTGTATTTTGTACAAAATATAAATAAACGGTTAACTTTTCATTATTCTTTGACATAAGATATATTTTGTGATATACTTAAACTCGGTATAGTTTGAACGAAAATAGCTTTCGAGGTGAAATAAATTGAAAAAATTACTGGAAAAAATTATAGGTTCATACAGCGACAGAGAGCTTAAGCGCATCCGCCCCATTGCCGACAAGGTTATGGCTTTAGAGGATGAGTACAAGGCTCTGTCAGAAAAAGAGCTTAAAGCAAAAACGGCAGAGTTTAAAGAACGCTTATCAGGTGGCGAAACATTAGACGACATTCTTCCTGAAGCCTTTGCAACTGTGCGCGAAGCATCAAGCAGAGTTTTAGGTATGCGCCATTTCTATGTGCAGATATTGGGTGGTATTGTTCTTCATCAGGGCAGAATATCCGAAATGAAAACCGGTGAAGGTAAGACTTTGGTTTCAACACTTCCTGCCTATTTAAATGCGCTTACAGGTAATGGTGTTCATATCGTAACAGTCAACGACTACCTCGCAAAGCGTGACAGTGAGTGGATGGGCAAGGTATTTAAATATTTAGGTCTTACTGTTGGCCTTATTATCCACGAGGTGGAAAACAAAGACAGAAAAGAAGCGTATAATGCAGACATCACCTATGGAACAAACAATGAGTTTGGTTTTGATTATCTGCGTGACAATATGGTTATTTACAAAGAGCAGATGGTACAGCGCGGTCAAAACTTTGCTATCGTGGACGAAGTTGACTCGATTTTAATTGATGAAGCGCGTACTCCTTTGATTATTTCCGGTGCAGGCGACAAGTCTACAGACCTTTATCAGTTGGCAGACAGATTTGCCCGTACACTTCGGGCTTACAAGGTTACCGAAAGTGATACCAAGGAATCCTACGATGACCTTGATGCTGATTATTTGATAGACGAAAAAGCAAAAACTGCAACCCTGTTAAAATCAGGTGTTGAAAAAGCAGAAAAAGCCTTTGGTGTTGAAAACTTATCAGACCCTGAGAATATGACGCTTTCACATCATATCAATCAGGCGTTAAAGGCATACGGCACAATGGCGCGCGACCGTGATTATGTTGTAAAAGACGACCAGGTTATTATTGTTGACGAATTTACAGGACGACTTATGTTTGGCCGTCGTTACAGCGACGGACTTCATCAGGCAATTGAAGCTAAAGAAGGCGTTAAGGTAGAACGCGAAAGCAAAACCTTGGCCACAATCACATTCCAGAACTACTTTAGACTCTACAAAAAGCTTTCCGGTATGACAGGTACAGCACAGACCGAAGAGTCAGAGTTTCAGGAAATTTACAAGCTTGATGTTGTGGTTGTTCCCACAAATAAGGAGCTTGCCCGTAAGGATATGCCGGATGCTGTTTACAAAAACGAAAAAGGAAAGTTCTGCGCAGTTGTTGAACAGGTAAAGGAATGTAACCAGAAAGGTCAGCCGGTACTGGTTGGCACAGTTACAATTGAAAAGTCAGAAGCCTTGTCTGCAATGCTTAAGCGCAACGGCATAAAGCACGAGGTGCTAAACGCCAAGTTCCACGAAAAAGAAGCAGAAATTATCGCCCAGGCAGGCAAACTCGGTGCTGTTACAATTGCCACAAACATGGCAGGTCGTGGTACGGATATTATGCTTGGCGGTAATGCAGAATTCATGGCAAAGCACGAAATGAAAAAGCGTGAATATTCTGATGAAATGATAGCAGAAGCAACAGGCTTCGGCGAAACAGACAACGAAGAAATTTTAGAAGCAAGAAAGACCTTCGCAGAGCTTCTCGAAAAGTATAAAGAACAGATTCGCCCCGAGGCTGAAAAAGTTAAAGAGGCAGGCGGTCTTTATATTATCGGTACAGAGCGTCACGAGTCAAGACGAATCGATAACCAGTTAAGAGGTCGTGCAGGCCGTCAGGGTGACCCCGGTGTGTCAAAGTTCTACATCTCGTTGGAAGATGACTTAATGAGGCTTTTCGGCTCTGACAGAATCAGAGGCGTAGTGGAAACACTTGGTCTTGAGGAAGACCAGGCAATAGAAAACAAAATGCTTACAAATGCCATTGAAACCTCACAAAGAAGAGTAGAAGGCAGAAACTTCAATATAAGAAAGCACGTACTCCAGTATGACGATGTTATGAATCAGCAGAGAGAAATCATCTACTCACAGCGTCAGAAGGTTCTAAACGGCGACAGTGTAAAAGACAGCATCATGAAGATGATAGAAGATTTTACACAGGAAACAGTAATGCTTTTTGCTGCGGACGAAAACTCTCCTGAAAACTGGAATATGGTCGGTCTTATGGAGCATCTGGAAAGTATATACTTAGAGCCTGACCAGGTAAGCTTTACACTGGAAGAACTCTTTGATATGTCAAGAGAGGGACTTATCAGCGCTCTCATAGATACAGCCAAGAAAAACTACGCTGCAAAAGAAGCAGAAGTTGGCGGCGAAATTATGCGTGAAATTGAGCGTGTAGCACTTCTTCGTTCAGTTGACTCCAAGTGGATTGACCACATTGACGCAATGGACCAGTTAAAACACGGTATTGGTCTTCGTGCGTACGGTCAGCAGGACCCTGTTATGATGTACAAGTTTGAGGGATTTGATATGTTTGAAGAAATGATTTCTTCAATTCGTGAATCAACCTTAAAGCTTATTTTCCACGCAAAGGTTTCAGCGCCTGTTGAGCGTGTTCAGGTGGCAAATCCCATAAAGCCTGCTGCCGATGGCACAGTTGCACCCAAGCAGGCAAAAAAAGATGACAAAGTGGGCAGAAACGACCCCTGTCCCTGCGGTAGCGGCAAAAAGTACAAAAAGTGTTGCGGTGCAAACGAGTAATCAAAACTTTTATAAAGGACTGAATTAAATGATAGTAGAGCTTGACCAGTATCGTCTGGATTTGGCGGCGCAGGCGGACGCAATTAAAGAATTGAAAGACTCCCTAGAAATAGAAAAGACGGAGCAGAAAATAAAAGAGCTTGAGGATTTATCAGCTCAGGAAGACTTCTGGAACGATATGGAAAAATCTCAGAAGGTTCTTCAGGAAATTAAGCAATTAAAGAGCAAAGTGGCGCGCTTTAACAAGCTCCACGGCGATTGGGAGGACTTAAGCACGCTCGTTGAGCTTGCTGAAATGGAGGAGGACGAAAGTCTGATTCCTGAAATAAGCGACGGCTACAACGCATTGATATCAGAGCTTGAAACAATGAGATTAGAAACTTTGCTTTCAGGCAAATATGATAAAAACAACGCAATTATAGCAATTCACCCCGGCGCAGGCGGCACAGAAGCTCAGGACTGGGCTTCCATGCTTCTTAGAATGTATCAGCGTTGGGGAGAACGCCGAGGATTTGCTGTTTCCACACTTGACTATTTGGCAGGTGATGAAGCGGGAGTTAAGAGCGTTACCATACAGTTAACAGGTGAAAATGCCTACGGTTATGCAAAATGCGAGAAAGGTGTTCACCGTTTGGTTCGTATATCTCCTTTTGATGCGTCAGGCAGACGACACACATCTTTTGCATCTGTTGATGTTATGCCTGAAATTGATGACGATATTGAAATTAATATTCGTCCCGAGGATTTAAAGGTTGATACATTCCGTGCCAGCGGTGCAGGTGGTCAGCACATCAACAAGACCGACTCTGCTATTCGTATGACTCACATTCCTACAGGTGTTGTTGTATCGTGTCAGACAGAGCGTTCACAGCATCAGAACCGTGAAAACGCCATGAAAATGTTAAAGGCAAAGCTTGTTGAAATGGCAGAGCGTGAGCAGAAGGAAAAAATCGAGGACTTAAAGGGTGATATGAAGGACATTGCCTGGGGTAGCCAGATTCGTTCTTATGTTTTCCACCCTTACAATATGGTAAAAGACCACAGAACAAACTTCGAAATGGGCAACATCGGCGCTGTTATGGATGGCGATTTAGACGGATTTATAAACGAATATTTAAAAGGTGCAAATGCAGGAACACTGAACTTAAAATAAATGCTCACATAAAAGGAGAGTTTATACTATGTATGAAGATATAAAATCAGCTCTTATACAAGCGGCAGAAGAGGTAATAGAAAAAGCAAAGCTCGAATCAGGTGATATTATTGCCATAGGTTGCTCAACAAGTGAGGTTATGGGCGAGCGTATCGGCACATCTTCTGTGGCAGAGCTGGGTGAAGTGATTTACGGAACACTTTCAGAGGTTTTTGGTGAAAAAGGCATATACATCGCTGCTCAGTGCTGTGAGCATTTAAACCGCGCAATTATAATTGAACGTGCGGCTGTACCCAATGCCTATGCTTGTAATGTTGTTCCCCAGCCTAAAGCTGGCGGTTCATTTGCAACTGCGGCATATAAGGCTATGAAAAACCCCATAGCAGTAGAGTCAATCGTGGCTGATGCAGGTATGGATATAGGCGACACCTTAATCGGTATGCATGTGCGCCCTGTGGTTGTTCCCCTGAGAATTTCAGTAAAATCAATAGGCGGAGCGCACTTAACTTGTGCCAGAAGCCGTGCAAAATTCATCGGCGGAGAAAGAGCGCATTACGACAGCGATTTATACTAAGATAAAAAAACGAGCCATATGGCTCGTTTTTTTATCTTATAAAGTTTGTTCTTTTAGCAACAGCTTCTCTTTCGGGAGCTGTTATTCCGTTTTGCTTTCCTAAGTCAATGCACTTTAACATCCACGCCATATTGCGAGCTAAGGTTCTCATTGTTTGCATACCTTCTTCGTCAAGCTCTGCCTGCTCTGCTCCCACACCGTGAACGCTGTTCCAGTACTGTGAGGGAACAATGGGCATACCTGATATGGGGTAGTATTTGTTTATTTGGTCGAAGGCTGCTGAAGCTCCGCCTCGTCTGCAGCAGGCAACTGTTGCTGCGGGTTTTCCCATAAATACGCCAGCCTTTCCGTAAAAAACTCTGTCCATAAATGATGTGAGTGCACCTGACGCTGATGCGTAGTGAACAGGTGTTCCGAATATAAAGCCGTCGGCGCTACGCGCCTTTTCCAAAAATTCGTTTACAATATCATCAATCACGCATTTTCCTATTTTGGCGCAGGCGCCGCAACCAAGACATCCTGAAATGGGCCTTGCTCCAAGCCAGAAAATTTCTGTTTCTATTCCGTTTTCATTTAAAGTGTTTGCCACCTCAGAAAGCGCTCTGTAGGTGGTGCTTTTTTCGTGAGGACTTCCGTTTACCAATATAACTTTCATAAAAAAACCATAGCCTTTCTGCCCACAAATGATAATCAAAAATATACGCACATCTTTTCGTGGGCAGAAAAGGCGTTGTATACGGGGTGTATACGGGGATAGGAAAAATGCTCCGGAATGGACAAACCGAACCCAAGGCGCAGCCTTTGGGGTTACCCGAAAGCGTACGGCGGTACGCTGAGAGGTGAGGTTTGTTCATAGCAAAAGGCATTATTTTTGTGAAAATTTCAGTTGTTGAAATTTTCAACCAATTAAAATAAAATCAAATAATCTTATATTTTTATTATTATTGCAATACTTTGCCTTTTGCGGTCTGGAGATGTTTTTACATCCCATTAAAAGTAGTGATATACATAGCATTTAAGCATACCGTTGTAGAGTTTTCTGCGTTTGTCTGCTTCCTTGCCATAATATTTTTCAAACTCCTCGTGTGAGGTAAGAATGAGCTTTTTAGCGTCAGGGAATTGTGCGAATTTCCTGCCCATAGTGCGGTACAATGCCTGACAAGAATTTTTATCCATTAAACGTTCGCCGTAAGGGGGATTACAACATATTACACCTTTGTCACGCCAAGGCGTGATGTCGGCAACGTCTTTTAACTCAAAGTGGATTTTATCTGCAACGCCTGCATTTATGGCGTTTTGCTTGGCAATTTTTATAGCCATAGGGTCAATGTCTGATGCGTAAATCTGCGTTTCGCGGTCGTGGATTTCGTTTTCCCTTGCCTCTGTGCGGATGTCTTTCCATAATTCCTTTGACATTAAGTTCCGCCAGGTTTCAGCTACGAACCTGCGTTTTAATCCTGGAGCGCGGTTTGTTGCAAACATCGCCGCCTCAATTGGAATAGTACCGCTACCGCAGAAGGGGTCGCAAAAGTACCTGTCGCCCTTCCAAAAGCTTAAAGAAATCATTGAAAAAGCTAGAGTTTCACGCATTGGAGCAATAACGCTTTCCACTCGGTATCCACGCTTATAGAGGCTGGGACCTGAGGTGTCAAGATAAATTGTTGCCACATCCTTCATAATTGCAAATCTCACAGGGTAAAGACCGCCTGATTCTTCTAAACGCCCTGTTATACCGTGTTTTTGTGACAATCTTTCAACGATTGCCTTTTTTACAATAGACTGACAATCGGGCACGCTGTGAAGTGTGCTTTTTAGAGCGTAGCCTGTTACGGGGAACTGGGCATCAGCGGGCAAAAGCTCTTCCCAATGGATACCACGCACGCCCTCGAAAAGTGCGTCAAAGGTAGTAGCCTTGAATGATGCAAGCTTAATCATAACACGCTCGGCAGCACGAAGATTTACATTTAAAACTGCAATGGCTTCTTCGTCGCCAACGAATGAAACACTCCCGTTATCAACTTTTGTAATGTCGTAGCCCAACTCCTTGACTTCGAAGGCGACAACCTGTTCTGTGCCTAAAAGCGTGGGGATAGTTAAATTGAATTTGCTCATAAAATCACCTTTAATTAATATTATCACGAAAGGGCAACTTTTACAAGAGTAAAATCTATTGACAAAAAAAATTAATGTGGTACAATCTTATTAGGAAGTGATAATTTGTGTTGAAGTTATTTTATTGCGACGTTTCCAAAATGTCAGAGGCGGAGTTTCAAAAACTCTATTATAAGAGCGATGAAAACCGCAAAGCTAAGGCCGACAGATTAAGAAAACGTCCTGCAAAGAGATTGTCTGTTGCGGCAGGCGAGCTTGTGAGAAATGCAATAGCCAATGAATTTAATATAGATGCAAAAGATTTGCGCTTCCGCACAGGTAAAGGCGGAAAGCCGTATGTTGAGAATGTAAAAGTTGAATTCAGCATAAGCCATTCGGGCAATATTGCTGTGTGTGCCCTGTCCGACAAACCCGTGGGTGTTGATATTGAACATTTAAGAGATGTTAATATAAATGTGGCAAAAAGACTCTTTACACCTGATGAGCAAAGCTATGTTTTTGAAAAATGGGCACTTGCGAAGCAGAGATTTTTGGAGGTTTGGACCCGCAAAGAGGCATATGTTAAAATGTTTGGCAAGGGGATAACTTATTTCCCCGAATTTTCTACTATGGGAAACAAAAACATCGAAACACATATAAGAGAGAGATACATAGTTTCTGTTGCAAGAGAAAATTAAACAGCTGCAGTATGGTGCTGGGGCTGTTTTTTTGTGCTTATTTTTTCATTTTTATATTGCAAGTATTGAAAAACTGTGCTAAAATATATTAGAATAGTTACAATTAGGACAATTTTGGGGAGATTTAGATGGAAGGAACAAAGGGAACCGTGTGTTTACCGGAGAGTGCAGCATATTTGGCAGAGTCCTACGATGTTATTGTTGTAGGTGCAGGTCACGCAGGTGTTGAGGCGGCGCTGGCGAGTGCGCGTCTTGGAGTTAAGACTGCGGTTTTTGCATTAAATCTTGATACAGTTGCCAATATGCCCTGCAACCCCTCTATAGGCGGTACGGCAAAGGGACACTTGGTTCGTGAAATAGATGCTTTAGGCGGCGAAATGGGCAAGGCTGCGGACAAAACATTCTTGCAGTCCCGTATGCTTAACCGCGGCAAAGGCCCTGCGGTTCATTCGCTTCGTGTGCAGTCGGACAGGCGTGCTTATCAGGCTGTTATGAAGCACACAATCGAGCTTTGTGAAAATCTTGACTTAAAGCAGGCAGAAATCACACATATTGAAATAAATAACGGCAAAGTGGAAGGCGTTGTTACGGCTGTGGGTGCATATTATCCCACAAAGTGCGTAATCATTGCAAGTGGTACTTACTTAAAGGGTAAAATCATCATTGGTGACCACTCCTACGGCGGCGGTCCTGACGGCTGTCAGCCGGCAAATGAGCTCTCTGCTTCCCTTCAGGCAGCAGGGGTGTCCATTATGCGTTTTAAAACGGGTACGCCTGCCAGAGTAAACAGAAGCACCATTGACTTTTCAAAAATGGAAGTTCAGGAGGGCGACAACCCTATAGTTCCAATGTCTTTTGAAACGAAAGACCCAGGCGTGAACACCGAGGTTTGTCACTTGACCTACACAAACGCCGAAACCCACAAGGTTATTATGGACAATCTTCACCGTTCACCCCTGTATAGCGGAAAAATTGAGGGTGTTGGCCCAAGATATTGCCCCTCAATTGAGGATAAAATTGTTAGATTTAAGGACAAAGAACGCCATCAGCTCTTTATTGAGCCTATGGGTGCAAATACAGAAGAAATGTATGTTCAGGGTATGTCATCGAGTCTTCCTGAGGATGTACAGATTAAAATGCTTCGTACAATAAAGGGTTTAGAAAATGTAAAAATGATGCGTACAGCTTATGCTATTGAGTACGATTGCTGTGACCCCACTCAGCTTGATGCGAGTCTTGAGTTTAAAGAAATATCGGGACTTTTTGGTGCCGGTCAGTTTAACGGCTCATCTGGCTATGAGGAAGCTGCAGCTCAAGGGTTAATTGCAGGCATAAACGCCGCAAGAAAGGTTACGGGAAAACCCCCCGTGATTTTAGACCGTTCATCAAGCTACATAGGTACGCTTATTGATGACCTTGTAACAAAAGGAACTCAAGAGCCTTACCGTATGATGACATCAAGGTCTGAATATAGACTCCTGCTCCGTCAGGATAATGCAGACTTCCGCATGACCCCCTTGGGTTATGAAATTGGTTTGATTAGCGAAGAAAGATACGAAGAATTCTGCAAAAAGTGGGAAGCAATAAATAAAGAAGTAGAAAGAATCGAAGGAATAGTTTTACCGCCGTCTGAAAAGGTACTTAAATACTTAGAGGCGCACAACTCAACACCCATTTCGACAGGTGCAAGATTCTGTGAACTGTTGCGCCGACCTGAACTTGATTATGTGAGCTTAATGGAGCTTGTGGGTGATGAGATTACTCTTGATAATCAGTCGGCCGAGGAAGTTGAAATTTTAGTTAAATACAGTGGCTATATTGACCGTCAGCAAAAACAGGTGGAGCAGTTTAAAAAGCTGGAAGCTAAAAAACTTCCTAAGGATATAGATTACGATGAAATTTCGGGGCTTAGACTCGAGGCAAGGCAAAAGCTCAATAAGCTAAAGCCTCTCTCTATCGGTCAGGCAAGCAGAATTTCGGGCGTAAGCCCTGCTGATATTTCGGTACTTTTGGTTTACATCGAACAGTCAGCGAGAAAGGAATAACTTATGATTAAAAGTATGACAGGCTACGGAAGATTCGAGCATGTTGACGAAAACAGAAAAATAGTTGTGGATTTGCGCTCGGTTAATCACAGATACTCCGACATCTCGGTTAAAGTTCCCAGAGCCTATGGTTACTTAGAGGACAAAATTAAAGAATATGTGGCATCGCAAATATCAAGAGGTAAGGTTGAAGTATTTTTATATATAGAAAACTACACCTCAAAGGATAAGGTAGTAACTGTCGACCATGTGTTGGCCGAAAACTACTACAATGTATTAAAGGAATTAAAGGAAACCTATACATTAAGAAACGATATTGGTCTTTCTGACCTTTCAAGATTTACCGACATCTTTGTAACCCGTCAGCAGGACGAGGACAAGGACAAAGCTTGGGAAATGGTACTTTCGTGCTTGAAGCCTGCAGTTGAGGATTTTGTTGCAATGCGTGAGCGCGAGGGAGAAAGATTAAAGCAGAATTTGTTGGAGCGTGCAGATGCAATAAAAGCACTTGTGGCAAAAATCCAGGAGAGAGCGCCCGAAATTGTGAAAGAATACGAAGCACGCCTGCGTGCGCGCATCGATGAGCTTTTGGCGAATTTCACAGCTGATGAGGGCAGAATATTAACAGAAGTTGGCGTTATGGCGGACAAGGTTTGCATTGACGAAGAACTGGTGAGACTTAATTCTCATTTTGTAGAGCTTGAAAAGATTTTAGGCATGTCAGAGCCTGTTGGCAGAAAGCTTGACTTCTTAGTTCAGGAAATCAACCGTGAAACAAACACCATAGGTTCTAAAGCCAATGACTTTGGTCTTTCAATGTATGTGGTAGAAATAAAATCTGAAATAGAAAAATTAAGAGAACAAATCCAGAACATCGAATAGGAGATAAGGTTATGAAATTAATTAATATCGGTTTTGGTAATGTTATTTCAGCAAAAAGATTGGTAGCCATAGTTTCACCTGATTCTGCACCTATCAAGCGTATGGTGCAGGATGCCCGTGACCGTGGCATTTTGATTGACGCATCTTACGGCAGAAGAACGAGAGCTGTAATAATTATGGACAGCGACCACATTATTCTTTCTGCAGTACAACCCTCAACCGTTGCTCACAGACTTGACGAAAATGCAGAGGTTGTTGATTTGGGAGGCGAGGAAGATGAGTAAAAGACGAGGTCTTTTAGTTGTGTTCTCGGGTCCTTCAGGTTCAGGCAAGGGAACTGTCTTAAAGGAAGCTTTGAAAAAGTGTGAGAATTTACAGCTTTCAGTTTCCGTTACAACACGCGCACCACGTCAGGGAGAGGTCGACGGAGTGGATTATATTTTCTACTCCAAGGAAAAATTTAAAGAGCTGATTTCACAGGACGGTTTTTTGGAATGGGCGTGTTTTTGCGAAAACTATTATGGCACCCCAAAAGCTCAGATAGAAGCTCAACTTTCGGAAGGCAAAGATGTAGTTTTGGAAATAGAAGTTCAGGGTGCAATGAAAGTAAAAGAGGAGTGCCCCGATGCGGTTTTGATTTTTAATCTTCCCCCTTCTATGGAAGAACTCAAAAAACGCCTGATAGGCAGGCAGACAGACGCACCCGAAATTATAGAAAAACGGCTACAAACCGCAGTTTGGGAAATCTCTCAGGCAGATAAGTACGACTACATTATAGTCAATGCGGAAGTGGAAAAAGCGGCAGATACACTCCTTTGCACAATCGAGGGAGAAAAATGCAATGTGAATCGCAATAAAAATCTGCTGGCTACATATAAATAAGATAATAATTTTTGAAAGGATTGATATATTATGATGCTTTATCCGTCATTTGTAAATCTTTTAGACAAGGCGGGAAGTAAGTACAGCCTTGTTATTGCAGCATCAAAGCGTGCAAGAGAAATCTGTGAAAATGCAGAAGATGCAGGTGAGTCAATCGACGGCGCACGCGCAATTACAGCAGCGGCAACAGAAATTGCCGATGGCACAATCACAGTAGAAAACTACGAAGGCACAGACGAAATCATCGAAAAGGTTGCATATGTAAACTCAGAAGAATACATTGCAAACCAGATGGCACAAAACGAAGCGAGAGCTCACTTTGAAATAAAAGCCGATGAAGAATAAAACAAAAATCGGCATTGTTTCTTTGGGTTGTCCCAAAAACCGTGTTGACACAGAGGTTATGCTGGGTATTTTAGGGGAAGAAGGCTATGAAATTGTGGCCGACCCGCAGGATGCTCACATAATTATAGTGAACACTTGCGCATTCATTGACGACGCTAAAGAGGAATCCATTGACACAGTTTTGGAAATGGCGCGCTACAAGGAACAAAATTGTCGCTACCTTATTATGACAGGGTGTCTTGCTGAACGCTATCACGCTGAAATTATGGAAGAACTCCCTGAGGTAGACGCTGTAGTAGGTACAGGCGATTACCACAAAATAGCTGAGGTTATAAAGGAAGTGGAGCAGGGCAAAACTCCTGTGCTTTACGGACACATTGATGACGATATTCCCGAAGGGTTGCCCAGAATGGTGTCAACAGGCGCGCATACAGCTTACTTAAAAATTTCCGACGGCTGTGACAACAAGTGCACATATTGCATTATACCTAAGCTTCGCGGTAAATACAGAAGCAGACCTGTTGATGACATTTTAGCAGAGGCTCGTGAGCTTGCCCAAAGTGGTGTGAAAGAGATAATTTTAATCGCTCAGGACACAACACGCTACGGCTATGACATATCGGGTCACGAAATGCTATCTGAGCTTTTGCGAGAGCTTGCGAAAATCGAGGGACTCAGCTGGATAAGAGTACATTATATGTACCCTGAGTCAATTACCGACAGTATGATTGAGGTTTTTTGCTCTGAACCTAAGGTAGTAAAGTATATGGACATTCCAATTCAGCATATTAATAACCGAGTGCTGAAGCGAATGGGCAGACACAACACAAAGGAAGAAACGCAGAAGTTAATCAAAAAACTTCGTGCGAAAGTTCCCGATATTACCATAAGAACTACCCTGATAGCAGGATTTCCAGGTGAGACTGAGGAGGAATTTTTGGAGCTTTGTGATTTTGTTAAGGAAGCTCGCTTTGAAAAATTAGGCGCTTTTGCCTACTCAGTTGAAGAAGGTACTGCAGCAGCAAAGCTGACCGAACAGCTTGACGAGGATGTTAAGCAGGCAAGGCAGGAAAAGCTGATGCAGATACAGTCAGAAATTTCAAAAGAACTCCAGCGTAGGCGTTTGGGCAAAACCATAGAGGTAATCTGCGAGGGATACGACGAAGATAACTTAATGTATTTTGGTCGCAGTCAGGCGGATTCTTTAGATGTTGACGGCATGGTTTACTTTGCGGCAAACGATGAAATAAAAATTGGTGAATTTGTAAAGGTAAAAATATTGGATACAGACAACTATGACTGCACAGGCGTGCAGGTAGAGGAGGAATAATATGAACACTCCAAATAAGCTGACATTATTAAGAGTTATAATGATACCTGTATTTATGGTGGTGTATATGTATTTTAACACATATCCTATCATATCGGCGGCGATATTCGCTTTGGCATTTGTAACAGATATGCTGGACGGATATTTGGCACGCAAAAACAATCAGGTGTCGAATTTTGGCAAAATTATGGACCCTTTAGCTGACAAGGTTTTGGTTGCTGCTGCTATGGTATTGCTTACTGCGGCAGGAATTGTAAATCCCTGGGTAACAGTTTTGGTTCTGGCACGTGAATTTGCGGTGTCAGGCATCAGAATTGCGGCTGCAGTTGAGGGTAATGTTGTTGCGGCAAGCATATGGGGAAAGGTAAAAACCATATGGCAGTTTGTAGCGATAACACTTGCACTGTTGGTTAACAAGCAAACATTATACATTGATATATTTATGTGGGCAAACCTTGCTCTTACAGTAATGTCGGGCATTGACTACATAGTAAAGAATAAGAAATATTTATCTTACAAATAATTGCTTTAAAATACAACAGGCATACCGTTTTTTAAATTCAGTTGATAAAATTTTATATACAAAGGAAGAGATTATCATGGGACTTACCCTAACAGAGAAAATCCTAAAAGACCATATTGTTGACGGAGAGTTTGTAAAAGGCTCCGAAATTGGTCTTAGAATTGACCAGACACTAACACAGGACGCAACAGGTACAATGGCATACTTGGAGTTTTTGGCAATCGGTATTCCGAGAGTAAAAACTGAGCGTTCTGTTGCATACATTGACCACAACACTCTGCAGTCGGGCTTTGAAAATGCAGACGACCATCGCTTTATTGGCTCTGTTGCCAAGAAACACGGCATTTACTTTTCACGCCCCGGTAACGGCATTTGTCATCAGGTGCATTTAGAGCGTTTTGGCGCACCCGGTAAAACCTTAATAGGTTCTGACAGCCATACCCCCACAGGTGGCGGTATCGGCATGATTGCCATTGGCGCAGGCGGTCTTGATGTAGCTGTTGCAATGGGCGGCGGCGCTTATTACATCACATACCCCAAAATAGTGAAAGTTAACTTAACAGGAAAATTAGGCCCCTGGTCTGCAGCTAAGGATGTTATTTTAGAAGTATTAAAGAGATTGTCCGTTAAGGGCGGCGTAGGCAAGGTTATAGAATACTGTGGTGAGGGTGTAAAAACCTTATCAGTTCCTGAGCGTGCAACAATTACAAATATGGGGGCTGAACTCGGTGCTACCACATCTATATTCCCTTCTGATGAAATTACACTTGAGTTTTTGAAGGCTCAGGGCAGAGCAGATGTGTGGAAGGAATTATCAGCTGATAGCGATGCTGTATACGATGAAGAATTAAACATTGATTTGTCGGCTATAGAACCTGCGGCAGCTTGCCCCCACTCACCTGACAACATCAAGTCAATCAGCGAGCTCGGCGCAATGAAGATTGATCAGGTATGTATTGGTTCATGTACAAACAGCTCATATCAGGATATGATGAAGGTTGCTCACATCTTAAAGGGAAAAACTGTACACCCTGATGTGTCGCTTTCTATTGCTCCTGGTTCTAAGCAGGTTTTAGGTATGCTTGCTGAAAACGGTGCATTATATGATATGATTGATGCGGGCGCAAGAATTTTAGAAAGTGCTTGCGGTCCCTGTATCGGTATGGGACAGTCACCTAACTCAGGTGGTATATCATTGAGAACATTTAACAGAAACTTTGAAGGTCGTTCAGGTACAAAAGACGGTCAAGTCTACCTTGTTTCACCTGAAACTGCGGCTGCATCTGCTATTGCAGGTGTGCTTACTGACCCCAGAACATTAGGGGACGAGCCTTGCATCCCAATGCCTGAACAGTTCAAAATCAATGATAACATGGTTGAGCCACCGGCACCAGAGGCAGAAATGGATAGCGTAGAAATTCTTCGCGGTCCCAATATTAAGCCTTATCCTGACACAGCACCCTTATCAGATAAAATTGAGTGCCCCTGTTCATTAAAGGTTGGCGACAACATCACAACAGACCACATTATGCCTGCAGGTGCAAAAATCCTACCTCTGCGCTCAAATATTCCGAAAATTTCAGAACACTGCTTTGCAGTATGTGATGAAACCTTCCCGGAGCGTGCAAAGGCGCTTGGTTCAAGCATAATTGTTGGCGGTGCTAATTACGGTCAGGGTTCATCCCGTGAGCACGCAGCCCTAGCTCCTCTTTATCTGGGTGTTAAGATTGTATTGGTTAAGTCTTTTGCAAGAATTCACCGTTCAAATCTTATAAACGCAGGTATCCTTCCCTTTACATTCGTGAATGAAGCTGACTATGACAAGATTTCACAGGGAGATGTGCTTTCTTGTGATAACTTAATTGAAGCAATCAAGCAGGGCAAGAATATCACAGTAACAAATAAAACAACAGGCGAAACTATTGAGTGTGTTTGTGAACTCTCAAGCCGTGCAAAGGATATTATATTAGCCGGCGGACTTTTAGACTACACAAGAGAGCAGTTAAAGTAGGAGGACAATATGGATAAAATACAGATGAAAACACCCCTCGTCGAAATTGACGGGGACGAAATGACCAGAATTATCTGGAAAATGATTAAGGACATTTTATTAGTTCCTTATATAGACTTAAAGACTGAATATTATGATTTGGGTCTTGAGTACAGAAACGAAACAAATGACAAAGTAACTGTAGACTCTGCTGAAGCTACAAAGAAATACGGCGTTGCGGTAAAGTGCGCCACAATTACACCTAATGCTGCAAGAATGACAGAGTACAACTTAAAGGAAATGTGGAAATCGCCTAACGGCACAATTCGTGCAATTTTAGACGGTACAGTTTTCAGAACACCCATTATTGTAAAGGGTATCACACCTTACATTCCCACATGGACAAAGCCTATTACCATTGCCCGTCACGCTTACGGCGATGTATATAAAAACACAGAAATGCAGGTGGCCGAAGGCAGTAAGTGTGAGCTTGTTTGCACCGACAAAGACGGCAATGAAGTACGCCAGCTTATCCACGATTTCAATGGTACAGCAGGTGTTATTCAGGGTATGCACAATACAGACAAGTCAATTGCAAGTTTTGCAAGAAGCTGCTTTAACTATGCGCTTGACATGAAACAGGATGTGTGGTTTGCGTCCAAAGATACAATTTCTAAAAAGTACGACCATAGATTTAAAGATATTTTTGCAGAAATCTATGAGGCAGAATATAAAGAAAAATTTGAAGCTGCTGGTATTGAATACTTCTACACACTTATTGATGATGCTGTGGCAAGAGTTGTTCGTTCTGAGGGTGGTTACATCTGGGCGTGCAAAAACTACGACGGCGATGTTATGAGTGATATGGTAGCTACAGCTTACGGAAGTCTTGCTATGATGACATCTGTACTCGTTTCACCTGACGGTGTTTACGAATACGAAGCTGCTCACGGTACAGTTCAGCGTCACTATTACAAGCACTTGGCGGGCGAGGCAACATCAACCAACAGCGTAGCAACACTCTTTGCGTGGACAGGAGCGCTAAAGAAGCGTGGAGAGTTAGATGGAACACCTGAGCTTTGCGATTTTGCTGAAAAGCTTGAGGCTGCTACAATCAAAACAATTGAAGACGGCGTAATGACAGGCGACCTCTATCTTCTTTCAAATCTTGAAAATAAGAAAAAAGTAGGTACTGAAGAGTTCTTACTTGCCGTAAATGAAAGATTAAAAGTAATGCTTTAACAAAAAAACAGTTCGTTGCATAAAATGTAACGAACTGTTTTTATTTTGGGGTGGTAGTGTGCGGCTGGGTTCCAAGCAATTTCTTAACGCTTCGAAAAAATCAAAGCGCAGGGCAGGTTTTTTAATATTTTTAATGATTGTTCTGTTTTTGCTGGCGCTGGGGGGATATTATGTGCTTTGCATTTTGAGGCCAAGCGTTATTTCTATGGCAAAGTCCAGAGCGAATGAAATAGCTACCCTGGAAGTGAACAAAGTTATTTCACGCAAATTAAAAAGTGAGGATATTGACTTTTCTGATATAATATCATTTACATACACGCAAGATGGAGATATAGCGGCGCTTGGCAGCAATGTGTCCTATGTAAGCGCCTTAAAGTCCGACCTTGCCATTGAGGTGACAGAAGCCCTTAACGGAATTTCTGAAAGCCAACTGTCAATCCCTTTGGGAACACTTTCGGGGATGGATATTTTTTATGGGACAGGACCGCGTGTGCCGTTAAAAATTATGCCATACGGTTATGCGGTGGCGGATATTGAAACACGGTTTTACGATTCTGGAATAAATCAGACAGCCTTTGAGGTGGTGGCGCATGTTCATGCTAATGTGTCTGTTTTGATGCCAACCATAAGGCAGGGTATGAAGATAACCGCATCTGTTCCTGTTGCTTCGGCAGTTGTCGTGGGCGATGTTCCTGACAGTTATACGAATGTCGAAAGGCACGGTGAGGAGTTTGAGGATGATGTGCTGGAGTTGATAGAATAAACTTGACTATTTTTATGTTTTAGGATACAATTATTATATAATAACCTTTGGTGTGTTTTATTTTAGATGTAAAGAGGGAAACAATATGAGAAAAATACCGTTTTCACCGCCGGATATTACTGAACGCGAAATTGAATTGGTAGCAGAAGCTCTGAGAAGCGGTTGGATAACAACAGGTCCAAAAACTAAAGAGTTTGAAAGAAAAATCGCAGAATATTGTGGCAATTCCTCAGGGAAAGCAGTGTGCCTTAACTCTGCCACTGCCTGCATGGAAATGACTTTAAGACTCCTTGGCATTGGCGAGGGAGATGAGGTTATAACCTGCGCTTATACATACACAGCAAGTGCAAGTGTGGGATGCCATGTTGGTGCAAAAGTTGTGCTTGTTGATGTTGCCACCGACAGTTTTCATATTGATTACGACAAACTCCGCAACGCCATAACGGAAAAAACCAAGGCCATTATTCCTGTAGATATTGCAGGTGTAATGTGCGATTATGATAAAATTTTAGATATTGTAAAGGAAAAAGCGTACCTCTTTAAACCCAACGGCGAAATACAGAAGGCGATGGGCAGAGTGGCGGTTATTTCTGACTGTGCTCACGGCTTTGGTGCAAGCTACAAGGGGAAATGTGCAGGACAGTGTGCTGACTTTACAAGCTTTTCTTTCCACGCTGTTAAAAACCTGACTACAGCCGAGGGCGGAGCGCTTACCTGGAACACAATTAGTGGAATTTCCGACGATGAAATTTACAGACAGTTTATGCTTTTGTCACTCCACGGACAGTCAAAAGATGCTTTAGCAAAAACACAGCTTGGTGCGTGGGAATATGACATAGTTTCCCCTGCCTATAAGTGCAATATGACTGATGTTGTAGCGGCAATAGGTCTTGCGCAGTTAGAACGTTATCAGGAAATGTTAGATAAGCGTCAGAAGTTAATTGAAATATATGATAAAGAACTTCCCGAAAGCGTAAAGGCACTTGCTCACTATACTGATGATTATCAGTCCTCAGGGCATTTGTATCTTACCAATCTTGTGGGCAAAACAATGGAGGAGCGAAACGAATTTATTATAAAAATGGCAGAAGCAGGAATTGCCTGCAATGTTCACTATAAGCCATTGCCCTTGCTTACGGCATACAAAAAATTAGGTTTTGATATTAAAGATTATCCCAATTCATACAAAAAATTTGAAAACGAGGTATCGTTGCCTCTAAACAGCAAAATGAGCGAGGATGATGCTCATTATGTATGCTGTAAGGTCAGAGAAATTTTAGGAGAGTAAATTATGTTTTTAAGGGCTTTTGACAGTTTGCCTGAAGAATTTAAAAATGATACGGTGCGCGTAATTTACGAAAAGCTTAAAAAGCGCAAAATAAGCCGTATCCTAAAGCGTGCTTTTGATGTGGTGGTATCTTTAGTTGTGCTTATTATTCTTTTGATACCTATGGGAATTATTGCACTTGCTATAGCGGCTGACTCCCGCGGAGGCGTGTTCTTTTGCCAGAGGCGCGTAACTACTTTCGGTAAAGAATTTAAAATTTATAAATTCCGCACTATGGTCAAAAATGCTGAAAGTATAGGTGCATCTGTTACTACAGACGGCGATGCGCGAATTACAAAAGTAGGAAGATTTTTGCGAAAATACAGGCTTGATGAATTTCCGCAGCTTATAAACATTTTAAAGGGCGATATGAGCTTTGTGGGTACTCGCCCTGAAGTGCCAAAATATGTGAGTGCCTATACCCCCCAAATGTACGCCACATTGCTTTTGCCTGCAGGTATAACTTCCCTGGCATCAATTCGCTATAAAGACGAAGAACGCCTGATTTCGGCATCAAGCGATGCGGACAAGACCTACATAGAAGAAATTTTACCGGAGAAAATGAAATTCAATCTTGAATATATGGAAAATTTCAGCTTCTTTGGCGACATAAAACTTATGTTTATGACTTTTTTTGCGGTGATTGCACCTGAAAATGAGAATACGGGAGTGGAGATATGAAAACGGTTTCTGTTTGCATTATCGCTTATAATGAAGAAAAGTTTATGCCTAGACTTTTGGCTGATATTGTGGCGCAGACTTATCCTAAAGAATTAACCGAAGTCGTGCTGGTAAATGCGATGTCTATTGATAAAACCAGAGAAATAATGGAGAATTTCAGAGATGCAAACCATGGATTTTACTCAGTAAAAGTTGTGGACAACCCTAAAAAAAATCAGGCATCAGGATGGAATAAGGCAATAGTTACTGCTACGGGTGAAGTAATTATACGTATAGATGCCCACTCACATATTCCTTGTGATTATGTAAAAAAGTGTATGGAAAATATAGAATCAGGGGAGTTCGTTGTAGGGGGTCAAAGACCATGCCTTGTTGAAAACGACACTGATTGGGGAAAAGTATTACTGGAAACAGAGAATTCGTTGTTTGGAAGCAGCATTAATAAAAGTCGTCGAAATGTAAAAAAAACATATGTAAACACAATGTTCCACGCAGCATACAGACGAGAAGTTTTTGCTAAAATTGGCGGATTTAATGAAAATCTACTTCGTACAGAGGACAATGAGTTTCATTATCGTGTGCGTAAAGCAGGATTTAAATTATTATTTGACCCTGAGGCGGTTACCTATCAATATGCAAGAAGTAACTTAAAAAAAATGTTAAAGCAAAAATACGGTAACGGTTACTGGATAGGATTAACCCTAGGTGTAAGTCCTAAATGCCTTGCTATTTATCATTTTGTGCCATTCTGCTTTGTGTTGGGAATTGTATTTACTACCGCTTTAGCTTTTTGCGGTTTCTGGCAGTTGGCGGCGTTGATGTGGGGATTATATGCCTTATTTGCAGTAGCAAATACGGCGATTTCTCTTAAAAACAGCGGGTTTAACAAGTTCTTTTACATTATGCCGTTTCTATTTTTACTGCTACATTTAAGCTATGGTTGGGGAACTTTGATAGGTATTTTGAAAATGCCTTTTACAAGAAAAAAACTTAAAAGATGCTATGGGATAGATGAGGTAAAAATGAGGCTTAAGGAGAAAAGGCGATGACAGAAGTACAAGAAAAATTGTTAGATATGTTAAGTTGGTTTCATAGATTGTGTGTTGAGAATAATCTGAGGTATTATGCCATAGGCGGAACAATGTTAGGGGCACAAAGGCATCAGGGATTCATTCCCTGGGATGACGATATAGATGTGGGTATGCCTCGAGAGGATATAGAAAAGTTAGAGAGAATAATCAGCAAGGACAATTCTGAAAGATATGTTTTCGAAACACCCGAAACGGAGGAAAAAGATTATTTTTATCCCTTTTATAAGTTATATGATACTTCCACAACTCTAATAGAGAATACCAAGCGCGCAATAAAAAGAGGAATATATATTGATATTTTTCCACTTGATGGTACAGGAAGTACATTAGAGGAAAGCCAAAGGCATTATAAAAAAGTAAAGTTTTTAGACAATTTATTAATGGCGAAGGTGGCAGGCTTTAGAAAAGGAAGGAAGTTTTATAAAAATTTGGTTGTTGCACTTTTTAGATTAATCCCTATAAACGATAAAAAAATTCTGCATCGTCTTGTAAAACAATGCAAAAAAATCAAGTGGGATGACAGTGTATGGGGTGGAAATTTAGTGGGTGCATGGGGAACAAGAGAGATTATGCCCATAGAAGTTTTTGGTACACCGCAAGCGTATAAGTTCGAAAACACAGAAATATTTGGAGTCAAAAAAGCGGATGAGTATCTTGAACATTTATACGGCGACTGGAAAAAACTTCCGCCGAAAGAAAAGCAAGTTTCGCATCACGATTATATAACAATAGATTTGAATAAATCATATCTTGACGATTAGAATTTATGGGAGGAGTCCATATGGAATACACTATGATATTATTATCAGCAGGTCGTGGAGTGCGCTTTGGAAAAGAAGTTCCCAAGCAATATTTAGCTATAGCAGGAAAACCTATGGTTGTGCACACGCTCGAAAATGCTGACAAAATTCAGGAGATAAAAGAAATTATTGTAGTATGCAATGAAGAATACTTTGACACTATTAAAGGATACATCACAAACTATAACATACATAAAAAAATCAAATTAACTGAAGGCGGCGCGACACGACAGGAATCTGTATATAAAGGACTGCTCGTTGCTGAATATGACTCTGTTATTATACACGAAGCAGCGCGTCCTTTTGTTTCGGTTGAAGACTACAAAAAGTTGATAGACTGCAACTGTGAAAATGTTACATACACATACCCGATTCCCTATACAGTCCTTAAAAAAAATGAAGATGGCTTTATTTCAGATATACTGAAAAGGGATGAGCTTGTAAACATTCAGCTTCCCCAAAAATTCGTGAAACAAGACATATTGAAATGTCACGAAAAGGCAATAGAAGACCAACAATTTTTCACAGAAGATGCAGGCATGATAAAGCACTATCTTGATAAGGATGTATACTGCCTGAAGGGACAAGGATATAACATAAAGATAACGGAATATTTTGACCTTTTATTCGGCGAAGCGCTGTACAGAGAAATTTACATGAAGGAGAATGTATGATATGAGAACTTGTATCATAACAGGGGCGAGTGCAGGGATAGGGAGAGCATCTGCGATTGAAATTACAAAATTGCGAGAATTTGATAATATTGTAATCATAAGCAGAAGAGAAGACGAATTACAAGTTACAAAAAGTCTTATGGGAAAAGATGCGACTGTGATAATAAAACCGTTTGATGTAGGCAATGTTGAAAAAATCCCTGAACTTATAAGTGATATTTACAATGAATGTGGTTCAATTGATTGCCTATTGAATATTGCAGGATATACAGATCCGCAGTTTTTGTTGGAAACTACAGAGGAAAACATTTATACAACATTCAGGATAAATGTCTTCGCACCATACATTTTGTGCAAAGAATGTGCCAAATTCATGAAATTAAATAAGAAAAATTCAAAAATTGTAAATATTGCCTCTACGGCGGGCAGTACACCACGACCGGGTTGGTCAGCGTATGCCATGTCTAAAGCCGCGATTATAGAAATGTCGCTTACTTTAGCGGAGGAATTGGCTCCGTACGCTATAAAGGTGTATTGTTTGTCTCCGGGCAGGTGTGCCACAGAATTACGAAAAAAACTTGCTCCCGAGGAGGACCAGAGCAAGATTATGCAACCTGATGCAGTTGGCAAAGAAATTGCAAGAATGGCAAGTGATGCAGAAAACTGCCTGGATGGACAAAATATTATCGTGCGTCAAAAATAATATTTTGATAGGAGAATTTGTATGTCGCGAATAGAAGTAATCATTGCAGCGATGCACCAGACTGATTTTTCGCTGATTAAGAAATTGAACATAAAGTGCGATGCTATAATTGCA
>Ga0233360_1000023_pt1 | contig 61276 bp, 57 predicted proteins | sample ElkDunMinimDraft_20_FD_180671 | JGI IMG/M metagenome (GOLD analysis project Ga0233360, IMG submission 180671) | Fecal eukaryotic communites from dung pellets of Tule Elk in California, USA - Elk Dung A0 | ecosystem: Host-associated > Mammals > Digestive system > Large intestine > Fecal | place...
GTTTTTCGCTACCGGTGGCAGCAATACCTTCCTCTAACGCTTTGATTGCTTCCTCAACATTGCCTTCTTCTATACATTGTTGTGCATATTCATAATATTGAGCTTCTACTTCTGCATTGTTATTTTGCACTTTTTGTGACGAACAGCCGCAAAAACTGACCAACATCAAAAAGCACATAAATAATATCGAAATTTCTTTATAAATTTTCTTCATACACGCCACCTTCGACCAAAAATATAATAAAATATTTTCATTCAAAAAAGTTTTATTCTCTATTCTGCTACATATGAGTCATAACCTACACCAGTAACCATACTTTTCGAAATATGCGTTACTATATCATCAAACTCACTTTCGCGTGTCGCACTGTACTCCAACAGAAGAACATTCTCAGTTCCATCTGATTTTACTATGTGTTTTTCGTAAATTACCTTACCGCCTACATTTCCAGAAAAAACAAAAAATTTACTGTTTTTAAATTCATATGTAGGTACATAATCTAAATAATTCAGATAATAGTTGTACAAGTTATCCACTGTCGGTTCGCCATCAACAGTAACAATATACGAACCCCAAACTTTCATAACAAATTCTCCGTCTGATGAAGCAAAAACACATCCATCACCATTACCGGATTGTTGTTGTGTTATGAAATAATCCGGATATTCCACACAAAAACCATAGCGCTCGTTATAATAGGATTTATACCGTAATTCCTTTTTTGAAGTGTTCGGTATTTCTTCGTTATCAGGTTCTTCTATATTTTCAGTTTTTTCTGAATTTTTTCCATCATTAATCTCATCAAGCAACTGCTGAAGTTTTTCGCTACCGGTGGCAGCAATACCTTCCTCTAAAGCTTTGATTGCTTCCTCAACATTGCCTTCTTCTATACATTGTTGTGCATATTCATAATATTGAGCTTCTACTTCTGCATTGTTATTTTGTACTTTTTGTGACGAACAGCCGAAAAAACTGACTGATATTAAAAAACATACAGATAATATCAAAATACTTTTATAAACTTTATTCATATATGTCACCATTAAATATGTGTAAGAAGTTCCTTCTTTTTCTCAGAAAATTCTTCTTCCGATAAAATTCCCTGTTCTTTCATTTCTGACAATTGCTTAATCAAATCAAGAACTTCACCTGTTTTTGCTACATTAATTCCTTTTGTCGGTTTTGCAACAGGTGCTTCTGATGAAACACCTCCAACCGCAGTCGTTTCGCCAGTATGAGGGATACTGGACTTGATGGTAGAAGTAACTGCACTTACACCCTCACCTATTTTGCCGCCCAAACCTCTTAAGGATTCAACGCTGGGTATACCTGTTTCGTTTATTTTACTACTGAATTCACTAATACCTTCCTTGCTTAAATTCAAGCCGTAAAAGGTAACTGCACCGCCTACTAATGTGCCGATATAGGAAATTATCAGCAAGAAAAATCCTATCTGAGGAGAATTTTTTCCCTCAACACTGGCTCCAAATGTACCATCCATAGAACCTGCTGCAACATTTGCGCCCGCTCCTGCTGTCAACACAGCAACCACACATGCCAATATACTTACAATAGGTAAAACCATAGCAAGAATACTTTTATACTTATCTAACTGCGGTATGTAGTTCATAACAATCAGCAAAATCGGAAAAATAAACATCAGCCATGCTATCATAACTGAATTTGAACCAAATATAACATCAAATCCGGTAAATTCCACCGAGCTTGATGCAGATATATCCATAAAAGACGATTCCACTTCCATTGTAATTTTACCAAAAGGTAAAAATAGCAATAAAATTGACAATACTGAACATATTGCTATTATGTTTTTCTTAAAAAACTCTTTGTTGATTTCCATTTTTTGTTTCCTTTCTTTTGTTTTCTTATCTTTAACACAATTATAAAGCGTAAATATGTTAATGTCAAGATAATTTCTTATCTTTCGCATAAGGAGATGTTTAAAATGAAAATTTATGACTACAACGGAAAAAAGAATATATGTGGCGACAGAGTCCATGAGGCAAGATGTAAACACCGTATGACACAAAGTGATTTGGCTGCAAAATTACAAATAGCTGGAATAACCATTGAAAGGGATAGCATCTCAAGAATAGAGATTGGCACAAGATTTGTGGCAGATTATGAATTACGAGAATTTTCAAAAATATTGAAGGTATCTGTGAAGTGGCTTCTGGGAATTGACGAAAATTAAGCGGTTGGCATAGCCAACCGCTTTTTGTTATGCTTTTGGAAGTTCGGGAAGTATTGCTCCTTTATGGGCGCATACCGCTGCGCTTATTTTTGATGCAAATTCCAAAGATGCCAGACAATCACCATTTTCGAGATATTTTACCAGGAACGATGCACCAAAGCTGTCCCCTGCGCCCACTGTTGACACCACATTGGTTTTTTGCGCGTCGCATTCGTAAAGTGTTTTTTCTTCACATTTATAGCAGCAAGCGCCTTTGTCGCCCTTTGTAATTATAATCAATTTCATTTGTGGGTATTTTCCCGAAAGTATGGGCAGAAATTCAGAAATACCCTTATTTTCGCCGCAAACATACTGGCAAATTACAGGCAACTCCTCGTCGCTGATTTTAACTATGGTAGAGTTTTTGAGGCAGGTTTCTATACTTTCATCGCTATAATGGGGTGCTCGGATGTTTACATCTGTAAAAATTTCGGAAAAATTGTTTTCTGATAATATTTTTTCAAGAGTCTGTCTGTTATTTTCTCCACGCAAGGCAAGACTACCAAATGCAAAAACATCAGCCGAAACACCTGTGCAGGGCTTTATATAATCATACGCCACATTCTGTAAGAGATTATACGAAGGCACGCCCTGTTCATTTAATGTAACCACACAGCTACCCGTTTCTTTATTGTCAATCACGCTTGTATACTCTGTGTCAATGCCGTAAGACTCAACTATTGATAGTGCCTCACGACCAAGTTCGTCATTCCCTACAGCTGAAACAAGGTAAGTATCAGCTCCAAGCATTGATGCATATGCCCCAAAGTTAAGGGGCGCACCGCCAATGGCTTTTCGTGTGTCAAAAATATCCCATAATATTTCACCAAAAGAAAGTAATTTCATTTTATCACCCCAAAACAATTATACAATATCCTGCAAGGTATTTCAATAGAATAATAGAAACGCCCATCAGAATTGATGAGCGTTTCTATTATTCTATATTATCAAGCATATTTTCAATAAATATACCGTATCCCCTCGCAGGGTCATTTACAAACACATGGGTAACAGCGCCGATGAGTTTGCCGTTTTGGATTATGGGGCTACCGCTCATCCCCTGAACGATACCGCCTGTTTTTTCTAAAAGTCTTGTGTCTGTAATCTTTATTATAAGATTTTTTTCATCTGCTGCATATGGCATAATTTTGGTAATTTCTATATCAAAGCTGTCGATTTCATTACCGTCCACATTGGCATAAATTTGAGCTTTTCCCGTTTTAACCTGAGACTTCGTTGCAATTGGAACAACCTGGTGATTATAAGTGAGGCTTTCATTAGATATAACATTGCCGTATATACCGTGTCCCGTATTTTGGGTAATAACACCGCACTCCTCACCTACCCCGGCAAAAATTCCATAAAGCTCGCCAGGCTTGCCACGGGAGCCTTTTTTTGCGCCTGTTATTTCAGCGTTTGTTATGCTGCCTTTGTCTATTGGCATAAGCATTCCTGTATCCACATCTGTAATGGGGTGTCCAAGAGCTGCAAAACCACCTTGCTCAGCATCCACAAATGTAACTGTACCTATGCCTGCTGTACTGTCACGAACCCAAAGCCCCAGCTTATACCCCTCACTAGTCTTTATAGGGGTTGCAATCTTGGTTTCTTCTTTTCCGGCTCGGGAAACTATAAGTGTAACAGATTTACCTGCTGAGTTCTGAACAATTGCTGCAAATTCTTCAACTGTATGAAGCTCTGTGCCGTTGGCACTTAAAATCATATCAGAAGCTTTTATGTTAAGGGCTTTGGCTATATTGTAGGTTTCACCGTCAACACCTTTTATTTTTTCTGTACCAACGCAAATCAAGCCTTTTGTAAACATTTTAATTCCCACCGCTTTGCCACCCGGCATAAGCTGCATTTCAGGAAGCACGCTTACAGTAACCTGTTTAACCGGAATCAAGCCAAACAGTTTAACTGTAGCATCGTAATCACCGCTTGCCTCAGCCCCAGCCGATGTTTCCAATGTGTAAGCAAATCCCTTTGGCATTTCAATGCTTTCGCCGTTCATTACGCGGATTTCGCCTGGGAAATACACATTACATTCAACAAAAAGCACCGTGGACAGCACTATCAGCAAAACAGAAAAAATCTTAACTCGTTTTTTTATATTCAATATACCACTCCTTTCGGTCACACAGTTTTAGTATTGACCGAATGAAGGATTTTACATTATTTATTTTTTGGAAAATCATTCAAGGATTTAAACGTGTAGCCCTGCGCTTTTAAATCTTTAATGACCCTGTCTAATATTTCTGCGTTATCCTTTGACACGGCGTGCAAGAGCAATATTGCGCCATCGTGAACACCGTCCATTATCTGGTTATAGGCATATCCTGTACCCTGCTGATTGTTTACCTCCCAGTCTTTATAGGCAAAGCTCCAGAATACATTTGTATAACCCATTTGTGATGTGAGATTTAGCGTTCTTTCGGAGTATTCACCCATAGGCGGGCGGAAAAATTTCATTTTTTCTCCTGTCAACTCATAGTAACTCTGTGTCAGGTTTTCAACCTCAAGCTTTATATCGTCGTCAGACACATCAGGCATACTGGGATGGTTAACTGTGTGATTTCCCACAACGTGACCTTCCTGTGTCATTCGCTTTATGAGGTCTGTCTCTTTTTTGATATACGGTCCCGTTACAAAAAACGCGGCAGGAACCTTGTTTTCTTTGAGCACATCCAAAATTTTTCCTGTGTAGCCGTTCTCGTAACCCTCGTCAAATGTTAAATAAAGTGTTTTTTCTTCATCACTTTTGTATATTGCGCCGTATTTTTGTAAAAGCTCAACTGTGGACGATGGCACTTCAGGAGGTGCGTTTTTATTTTTCTTCAGCCCCCATCCGTACTTAGTTTCAGATATTTTACTAACGCTTATGGCCTCTTGTGTGATTTCTGTTTTAAAAACGCTTTTGTCCGTACAACCGCCAAAAAGCAGGCTGCATACCAAAATAAAACATAATGCTTTCATACAATCCTCCAAAGGTTTTTTTATTACTTATTTAAAAAATAAGAAAAATATTACAATTTTAAAATCTTTTAATTGTAATCTTGCGAATTTTGTTGTATAATGGCATAAAAGGGGTGATATTATGTACTTGAAAATCAAAGGAAAACGATACAAATTTAATCCTAACAAAAATACTCTTTATGTTATTATTGCAATTATACTGATTATTATTTTGATTTTTTCACTTAATTCATGCAATAAATATAATACAAAAATACGCGGAGAAAAGTACGAAAACACCCTTGTAAATCTCCCCGAATATCAAGTACGCCCCTGTGTTTCTCCTGACGGAACACCAACATGCGACTACTTTTCAATTTATCCGCCTGAAGACGGCGACAAGGTAATATATCTCACTTTTGATGACGGCCCGTCCACATCTGTTACTCCGCAAATTCTTGACATTTTAAAGGAAAACGGTGTAAAAGCTACTTTCTTTGTTTTGGGTAGCCAAGCTGAAAGTCATCCCGAAATTATTTCGCGTATGGCACAAGAAGGACACGCAATTGCAAACCACTCCTACTCTCACAACATGACAGCAATATACAGTTCACCTGAAGCATTTATAGAAGATATAAACAAGGCTCGTGATGTTATTGTGAATATCGTTGGGGAAGATAATTACGCCGGTGTAATTCGCTTTCCGGGAGGGGCTTTCCGTGAAGAACGAGCAGAATTTAAAGATGCTCTTTTGGAAAATGACATCCCTTATGTGAATTGGAATTGTCTGACAGGTGACGCAGAAACAAGAAATCCCGTTTCTGCTGACCTTTATAACAAGGCAATTCGCTCAGCAAGGGATTCAGGAAGGGATTCCCTTGTACTGCTCATGCACGATGCAGGAGCAAAACAGGCAACAGCCGACTCGTTGCCGGCTATTATTAAACATTTTAAAGAACAAGGTTACAGATTTGATGTAATTAAAAGAAGATAAAAAAACCGCCCGATGGGCGGTTTTTTATTCTTAGTCACAGCAATCGTCGTGATGTTTATGACAGTGACAGTCACTATCTTCACAACAAGGTGTAAAACCATTGTTACGCTGATTTGCACAGCTTATGCGAGTTCTGGGCTCAGCATATCTGCCACTATAACAACCGTCTGTGTTTCTCTGACGGTAGCAATCGTCATCACAGCCGTTGTAACTGTAGGTTGTTGAATAATCGCAACCGTTGTTGTAGTTACGATTGCAACCACAACTACCAAACAGTCTTCTGCGTACACAGTTTACAGTTCTGCAAATTCCACACATAGTATTTACCTCCATATAGTATTTTGAGTCGCCTCATGACATTATATGTCGATTTTTGGAATTGTGTGTTTCTTTTGTTGCAAACTTACTCATAATGTTGTATAATAATTTGTATTACAAATTTAAGAGGTGGATTTATTTGTTAATACGCTTTTTAACAAAAATTTTTATAAAGGATGCCAACAATGTAACAGCTCCTTCGGTGCGTTCCGCATATGGTGTTTTTGGCGGAATTTTGGGGATTATATGCAATATTATCCTTTTTATATTAAAACTAATCATCGGCACTTTGGTTAACTCAATAGCCATAGTTTCAGACGCATTTAACAACCTGTCCGATATGGGTTCTTCTGTGGTTACTATGATAGGGGCAAAGCTTTCAAATCAGCGTCCTGACGAAGAGCACCCCTTTGGTCACGGACGATTTGAGTATATAAGCTCATTGATTGTTTCTTTTATTATCATAACTATGGGCTTTGAGCTTGTTAAGTCATCATTTGATAAAATTTTACATCCTGTGCGTCCTGAATTTAATATTGTACTCTTGGCTATTCTTGGCGTTTCGGTGCTTATTAAACTCTGGATGTTCTTTGCCGTTAAATTTTTGGGCAAAAAAATAAATTCAGATGTACTGCTTGCCACATCATCTGACAGTTTGAACGATGCTATTGCCACAACGGTAATTTTACTTTCTGTTGTGCTGTGCAACTTCCTTCCTCCTGTAATAGACGGTATTGCAGGTATGGCTGTTGCCATAATGATTTGCATATCAGGCGCAAAACTTGCCTGGGAAACAATAGGAACACTTTTGGGTACTTCTCCTGACCCGGTTGTTGCCGAAAAAATAGCCGAGATTATAATGTCCGATGATGAAATTTTAGGCATTCACGATCTCATTGTACACGATTACGGACCGGGTAGAACCTTAGCATCCGTTCACGCTGAGGTTTCATGCGAAAAGTCCGCAATTATGCTTCACGAAATTATCGACGCCCTTGAAATGCGTATAATGGAAGAACTGGGTATTGAAACTGTAATTCACACCGACCCGATACTGGTGAGCGACGACAAAGTAAACGAAACAAGAGAAATGGTTAAAAACATAATTGCCGAAATAAATCCGGAGTTTGGTATGCACGATTTTCGTATGACCGACGGCGAAACACGAATAAATCTCATATTCGACTTAGAAGTTCCATTTGAACTTACCGATGATGAACGCAAAGAAACACTTTCAATGATTAAGAAAAATATCGCAACACAGGACGAGCGTTTCGCTTGCGTTATCAAAGTGGATAACAAGCCCTCATACAACATACCCAAAAAGTAAAAATGTGACAAAAGTTCACAAAAAATTCAAGTTCTTCTCGTTGACTATATAATTTCATAATGGTATAATTATTGTGAAAGAAAATTTTGGAGGCGGTTTTATGAAATCAACAGGTATTGTAAGAAAAGTGGACGAATTAGGAAGAATTGTTTTGCCCGTAGAATTAAGAAGAACATTAGATATTGCAGAAAAAGATTCCTTGGAAATTTATGTGGACGACGATAGAATTATTTTGAAAAAATACGAGCCTACCTGCGTTTTTTGCGGAAGCTCAAAGGATGTAATCCCCTTTAAGGGAAAAAACATATGCCCCAATTGCTTAAACGAATTAAAATAACAAAAAAACTCAGCGTGTGCTGAGTTTTTTGTTATCTTTTTGTCATCTTTTTGCTTTGTACTGTGTAAAGAATTTTTGCCATAAGTTTATCTGACACTATACGTCGAGAAAAGGCACAAACCTTCATAAGCTTGCCGGGAATTATAACTAGCTTACCTCGTAGCATCTTCTTTATTGCGTATCGTGCCACTTTTTCACTTTCTAATATCATACCCTTTGCCATTGGCTCTTTGCCTGTTCCAAATGACACATTGGCTACATCTTCAAATTCAGTATGCACAGGGCCGGGGCATAAAACGCTTACTGTCACATTGCTTTTTTCTCTTCTCAATTCTTCTGCTAACGACTGTGTAAGGCGATAAACATACGCCTTTGATGCGTAGTACCCTGCAAAAAGCGGTCCGGGAAAGAATGCCGCAATAGATGCAACATTTAAAATTCTTCCGCTGTTACGCTTTTTAAATTCCTGTACGAACAGCTTAGTTAAAATGTGCATAGCACGGGCGTTTGTATCTATCATTTTAAGCTCTGCGTCAAGGTCCGTTGAACACAAATCACCAAACACACCAAAGCCTGCATTATTTATCAATATATCAACCTCCGGCGCAAAACGCACAAGGGATTTGCACTGCTCGGTATCAGATAAATCACAGCACACAATCTCAACATTTGTATCAAGTGTATTTTTTAGCATTTCAAGACGGTCCTGCCTTCTTGCCACCGCAATAATGTCATAGCCCTGTTTTGATAAAATATGTGCCATATCCCAGCCAATACCTGAGCTGGCACCTGTAATCAACGCTTTCATATTCCACTCCTATTTGTCTAACTAATTATTATGATTTACAACTACTATGTCGCCCTCTAAAATTCTCGTATTGCCATCGGGAATGACCAGACGCCTTCCCCTTTTTATCATAACTATAATTTCATTTTCTTTTGAAATTTCTTTTATCTGTTTTCCATACATTTCGTGTTTCTTTGAAATCTCGTGTTCTAAAATTGAAACTCCTTCGACGGAGTTTCCTGCTCTGCCGCAAAGAACAATTTTGTCATTTGCCAACACATAGGTGGAGCCTTTGGGAATTATCCTTTCCTCTCCGCGCAAAATCAATACCATAATTAAATTGTTCGGAAGCTTTAGTTCCTGCACCGTTTTATCCACCCAGTGGTGGTTTTCATTCATATCAATTTCTATAAAACCTACGGGCAGCTCGTAAGAATAGTCCGTAAAGGTTTTCATTACATCCCCATGAGTGTCAATCATATTAAGTTTTTTTGCCACAAATGGAATAAGCGTGCCCTGTATAAGAATTGAAAACAGAACTATAAAGAACACAATGTGAAAAATATCATTATCCATTACCGCAGGATGCACTACTGTCATTATGGCAAAAACGATTGAAGCAGCACCCCTGAGTCCTGCCCAGGATACAAGTGCTTGCTGTCGCAGGCTGCACTTAAACGGCGTTAAAATCACACCTACCGCTATAGGTCTTGCGACAAAGGTAAGAAATATCGCAATCAACAAGGCAGTGGGAGCTACCTTGTGGAACTGTGACGGAAAGGCAAGAAGTCCTAATAAGAAAAACAGAAGCATCTGCATAAGACCTGTAATACCGTCAAAAAAGTGGATAATCGTTCTTTTGTTGCGAATTTCATGGTTTCCTACTATGATACCGCATATGTAAGCACTCAAGTAGCCGTTGCCGCCAACAAGCGCAGGAATTGCATAAGAAACAAGCGCTACCGCCACAACAAATATGGAGTCCATACCTTCAGTTTTAAATCTGTAGTACTTTAAGAACCACAAAACTGTATATGCCAAAACCACACCTATTACTGCACCGTATACCACCTGAGCAAAAACCATATATGCGATTTTACCACCTGAAACATTGCCGCCCATAAGGCTTAAAAAAATAACGGTAAGCATATAGGAAAACGGGTCATTACTACCGCTTTCCAACTCAAGCATAGACGCAGTCCTGTATTTTAAGTTAAGCTTTTTAGAACGAAGTATAGAAAACACCGAGGCTGCGTCAGTGGAGCTTATTACAGAGCCTATAAGGAAGCTTTCTAAAAGTCCTATTTTTAACACAAAATGGCAAAACACGCCTGTAAATCCTGCTGTAAGCACCGTACCAACAGAGGACAAAAGCACTGCCTTTATGCCGACATTTTTAGCCTCTTGAATACGAGTACCTGCACCGCCGTAAAACATAATGAAAATAAGCGCCACGGTACAAATCTGCTCTGCAAAATAATAATTATCAAACTGAACCTTAAAAATACCGTCAGAACCAAAGCTCATACCCAAAAGAATAAACGCTAAAAGCGTAGGAATACCCAGTTTCCTTGAAATCTTATTAAATATAACGCAGGCAAAAATTATGATTGATGCAACCAGCAAGTATGTAGCCAAGGTCTTCTCTCCTTTTGAAAATCAAACAAAAAATTATCACATACTATCATATTGATTTTAACATTTTAATCAATTAATGTCAAGGATAACACACTTTCTTAATCTGCCATATTCCCTTGACAAACTACATTAAAATACGCTATATTTATATTAGTACGATTTGTCGTATTTTATCAAATTATATTAATTACGGAGGGATTAGAAAATGAAATTAGTTTACGGTGTAAACGATAAGCCCAGCTTCGGCAAGCTGATTATCTTTGCTTTCCAGCAATTACTGTCAATTATGACAGCAACATTGGTTGTTCCGGTAATTATCAACAGCACTTGTGACACAACAATGAGTTCTGCCGCCGCATTATTCGGCGCGGGTGTGGGCACACTGGTTTATGTGATGTTTACAAAATGTAAGTCTCCTGTATTCTTGGGTTCTTCCTTTGCATTCATCGGTTCTATGTGCGCCGCTTTTGCAGGTGGCATATCAATGTCATTAGGTTATTTGGGACTTATTATTGGCGCAGCCTTTGCAGGTCTTGTGTATGTGGTTATTGCTATTATCGTTAAGTTTGCAGGCGTTAAATGGCTTAACAAGATTATGCCTGCTGTGGTTATAGGACCTACAGTTGCAATTATCGGTATGAGCTTGGCATCAAACGCCGTTGGCGATTTAGCAAAAGGCGGCATCACAAAAGCCGTCATTGACCCGGTTGTTAAAATATCTGAAACAGGTGTAGCAGAGCTTTCAGAAGTAACAAATTATGTTCCTGTCGCTTCTCCGCTCATTGCCGTGTTATGCGGTTTAGCTACACTTTTTATTGTAATTCTTTGCTCAACCTACGGCAAAAAAACATTAAAGCTCATTCCCTTTATTATAGGCATTTTAGGCGGTTACGCTTTATCTGCAATATTTACAGCAATCGGTTACGCTGCAGATATTGACGCTATCAAGGTGTTAAATATCGAGCCATTCAGGGCTTTAGTTGCAGACGGTGTTACAATTAATACATTCTTCACCATTCCCGACTTTACATTCCTTACCGCTTTCAAAGGCACAGGCGAGCTTACAACCTCTTATATCAGCACTATCGCAGTGGCGTACATTCCTGTTGCATTCGTTGTTTTTGCTGAACACATTGCCGACCACAAAAATATATCTTCTATCATTGAAGAAGACCTTCTTGAAAACCCCGGTTTGCACAGAACATTATTGGGCGACGGTGTCGGTTCTGTAGTTGGTGCTTTCTTTGGTGGTTGTCCCAACACAACATACGGCGAATCTGTAGGTTGTGTGGCTATTACAAGAAACGCCTCTGTACTGACAATCATTACAGCAGCAATTTTAGCTGTTATAATCTCATTTATCTCACCCTTTATCGCTTTCGTTAACTCTATTCCCTCTTGCGTAATGGGTGGCGTATGTATGGCGCTCTACGGTTTCATTGCTGTATCAGGTCTTAAGATGATTCAGCAGGTTAACTTAAATGAAAACAAAAATCTGTTTGTTGTTTCTGTAATTCTTATCGCTGGTATCGGCGGATTGACATTACAATTCGGCAAAATTACAATCACATCTATTGCATGTGCACTTATTCTCGGTATTATTACAAATCTTGTTGTTTCAAAGGCCAAGGAGGAACAATAAAAATGGACAAAGTTGTTATTTTTAACCATCCGCTTATTCAGCATAAAACAACTATTCTTCGTCAAAAAACCACCCCGAACAAAGAGTTTCGTGAGTTGGTAGAAGAAATCACAATGCTGATGTGCTACGAGGCATTAAGAGATTTGCCCGTAGAAGATGTGGAAATCGAAACACCTATCAAAAAGACAACACAAAAAATGATAAAAGGCAAAAAACTTGCTGTTGTACCTATCTTGCGCGCAGGTCTTGGTATGGTAAACGGTATGCTTAATTTGGTACCTTCTGCCAAAGTTGGTCATATCGGTATGTATCGTGACGAAGAAACCATGCAGCCTCAGGAATACTACTGCAAACTTCCGCCCGATATTGACCAGCGACTGATTGTTGTTGTGGACCCTATGCTTGCAACAGGCGGTTCTGCAATTGATGCAATTAATCAAATTAAGTCATACGGCGGAAAACACATTAAGTTCCTTTGCCTTATTGCCGCACCCGAAGGAATTGAAGCACTTACAAAAGCTCATCCCGACATTGATATCTACTGCGCAAATGTGGATGAAGGATTAAACGAAAAGTGCTACATCGTTCCCGGTTTGGGGGATGCAGGCGACAGAATTTTCGGTACGAAATAAATTTAATATAAACATAAAAAATCCACCCGATGGGTGGATTTTTTATTGTATAACGATAATTGTTTAATTATTCAGCGCTAAAAGGTAAAAGCGCGATATGTCTTGCTCTTTTGATAGCTTCTGTAAGCTGTCTCTGGTGCTTTGCACATGTACCTGTAATTCTTCTGGGAAGAATCTTAGCACGCTCAGAAACATATCTTCTTAACTTAGCAACATCTTTGTAATCGATGCATGTTACTTTATCCTGACAAAATGAGCAAACCTTTTTCTTCGCTCTGCGGTTTCTAACCATAGGTTTTTCTGCCATTTTAATTTTCCTCCTTTACAGTTGACTATAATTTAGAAGGGCAAATCGTCTTCTTCGATAGGCATAAATCCATCAATATCACCAACAGCGGGTGCTGCTGAATCATCAATGGGATAAAGACCTGAATTTGAAGCGGGGGCATATGATGCTCCACCCTCTGACTTACTCTGAGCAAATTCCCACTGATCAACTACAACTTCTGTAGCGTAGCGGTTTTTACCCTCGTTGTCCTGCCATGTTCTTGTCTGGATAGAGCCTTCTAATGCTATTCTTGTACCTTTTGTAAAGAATTTCGCAATAGATTCGCCTGTCTGACGCCAAGCAATACAGTTGATAAAGTCAGCTTTTCTTTCTTCGCCAGCTTTAACATAGCGTCTGTCGCAAGCAACTGTAAAGCTGCAAACGGGGATGCCTGATGTTGTAGCGCGAAGTTCGGGATCTTTAGTTAATCTGCCTACTAAAATAACTTTGTTCATAAGTTGTTACCCTCCGATGCTCACACTAATTACGCGTTAGCATTCTTTTCGTCTTTTTTGATGATGATGCTTCTTAATAAGCCATCTGTGATGTTGTAGATACGGTCGAGTTCAGCGGGGAAATCGCCCTTTGCGCTGAAGTTAACCAGCACATAGTAACCTTCTGTTTTGAAATCGATAGGATATGCAAGTCTTCTCTTGCCCCATTCGTCAACAGATTCGATTTCACCTGCTTTGCTGATTAATGTTTTGAACTTCTCAACAATACCCGCGATAGCTTCTTCTTCCAAAGACGCGTCAACTACAAAGATAGTTTCGTACTTATTGATTACTTCTGACATTCTTTACACCTCCTTCTGGTCTTTGGCCCCGAAACTCTTTCGGAGCAAGGATAAAACTGCACACGCAGTTCCAGCTAATTATTATACATAAAATAAATTAGTTTGTCAAGTAATTTTTTAAAGGTTTTCAATCAATGTATATACAAGCTCTAATGCCTCTTCTATCTTAGATGCATCCTTTGCGCCAGCCTGCGCGCTTTCGGGCTTACCACCGCCACCACCGCCGCAAACTTTTGCAACTTCACGAACGATATTTCCTGCGTGAGCGCCCTTTGCAACTGCCTCTTTTGTTGCCATAGAAACGATAGAAACCTTACCGTTGTCACTTGATGCTAAAACTATAACACCGCAGTCAAGCTTTGCTTTAAAGCTGTCGCCTAAGTTTCTTAATGCATCAACATTTGCACCGTCTACTCTGCCACAAACGACGGTCACGCCGTTGATTTCTTTTGCATTGTTCATTATTTCATCAGCCGCACCGCCTGCAAGTTTTGCGTTTAAGCTTTCAATTTTGCTCTCTAATGTCTTAATTTCAGCTACAACTGACTGAGCCTTTTTAGCCACATCACCGATGCCGCACTTTAAGTTTTCGGCAACTTCGGCTATTGTGTTCTCGCACTTTTTAAGTTCTGCCAAAACACCAAGGCCTGTTACTGCTTCAATTCGTCTTATACCTGCAGCAACACCTGTTTCAGCTAAAATCTTAAATAAACCAATTTGAGAAGTGTTAGATACATGGCAGCCGCCACAGAGTTCTATAGAATAATCCCCCATAGAAACAACTCTTACGGTGTCGCCATATTTATCACCAAACACTGCAACTGCGCCCTTTGCTTTAGCATCAGCTATGGGCATTTCTTCCCATTTCACGGGAAGTGCCTCTAAGATTTTTGTATTTACTTCGGCTTCTACGCTTTCTAATTCTTCTGCTGTTACTGCTCTGTCTAATGTGAAGTCAAAGCGGAGTCTGTCAGCCGTAACTTGTGAACCCGACTGAGTTACAGCATCACCCAAAGCATTTTTGAGTGCTGAGTCCAAAAGGTGTGTGGCGCTGTGGTTTGCCTGAACGAGTGTACGCACTGTAGGTGATACTGATGCGCAAACTTTATCACCTGCCGAGATACCGCCCTCTGTAACCTTCACAAAGTGGTAGTATTTGCCGTCGGCAGTTTTCTTTGTATCGGTAACGGTAGCACCTGCAATTTTACCAACATCGCCAACTTCACCGCCGCCTTCACCATAGAATGGTGTTTTATCTAAAACTACAATACCTGTGTCGCCTGTTTCTAATGTATCTTTGCCCTCTGTGTCGTTAAGGACTAAAATAACCTTAGCATCACATTCTAAATTGTCATATCCAACAAATTCCGTAGGCTCAACAGAAGATAGCGCATCTGCAATTTTATCCTCCCAGCCTACTTCTGTCATTTTAGCACTGGCACGAGCGCGAGCACGCTGTTCATTCATTTCGCGAACAAAGCCTTCCTCGTCGATTTCGATACCTTTTTCCGCCAGAATTTCTCTTGTCAAATCAATGGGGAAACCGTATGTGTCGTATAATTTAAATGCATTCTCACCTGAGAACACCTTACCGTTTCCTTCTTCTAAGAAACTGTTTAAAATAGCAAAGCCTGCATCAATTGTCTGAGCAAAGCGTTCTTCTTCTTTTTGAATTTTTCCTTTGATAAGATCGCCTTTTTCTGAAAGTTCAGGATAAGCACCCTTAGATGCTTCAATAACCTTATTAGCCAATTCATAAAGGAATGTACCTTTAATTCCTAACAATCTGCCATGACGGGCAGCACGGCGCAAAAGTCTTCTTAAAACATAGCCTCTGCCCTCGTTTGATGGATTAACACCGTCAGACATCATAAATACTGTGCTTCTTATGTGGTCTGTTACAACACGGATAGAAACATCTGTTTCAGCACTCTTGCCGTATTCTACATTGGCTTTGGCACAAACTGCATCACGGATACTCTTTATTGTATCAACATCAAAGAGCGATGTTACACCCTGCATAATGCAAGCAATACGCTCAAGACCCATGCCTGTGTCGATGTTGGGGTGCTCTAAGGTTAAATATGTGCCGTCCTCCTGTTTATCGAACTGAGTGAAAACAAGGTTCCAGAATTCAACAAATCTGTCACACTCGCAACCTACCTTACAATCGGGTGAACCACAACCGTATTCTTCGCCTCTGTCGAAGTAGAGTTCTGAGCAAGGACCGCAGGGACCCTGACCGATTTCCCAGAAGTTATCCTCTTTGCCCATTTTTACGATATGGTCACGGTCAACACCGACATGGTTTGTCCAGATTTCAATTGCTTCGTTGTCTTCTTCATATACAGAAACCCACACACGGTCTTTGGGAAGATTAAGAACTTCTGTCACAAATTCCCAAGCCCACTTTGTGGCATCGTGTTTAAAATAGTCACCAAATGAAAAGTTGCCCAGCATTTCAAAGAATGTGCCGTGGCGCGCTGTTTTGCCTACACGCTCAATGTCAGGTGTACGGATACACTTCTGGCAGGTTGTCACTCTTGACTTGGGTGGCTTTTGTCTACCTGTGAAATATGGCTTTAAGGGTGCCATACCTGCATTAATCAAGAGCAAGCTGGGGTCGTTTTCAGGAACCAGCGAAAAGCTTTGAAGTCGCAAATGCTCCTTTGATTCATAGAATGAAAGGAATTTTTCTCTTATCTCGTTAAGACCTAATTTTTCCATTTATCTCAAACCTTTCGTAGATGAATATACATACAATTTATTTTACTACATTTTACATTTTTAGTCAAGAAAATTTATGCCTTGATATGTGTTTCTTGCCGCCATTTCTTTGTCTATTGCGCCGAGGACTGAAATTTTATCCAAACTCCAAAGCGGTGCGATTAAATTTTCCTTCCCTCCGTCGCCTGTAATTCGCTCAATTACCGTTTTGGGCGGTAATACCTCAAGCTGTCGGCACACAATATCCACATAGCCGTCTTTTGTAAGGGGTGTGAGCTTGTCCTCCTGATAGAGTTTGGCATATAATGTGCCTTTAACTATATGTAAAAGGTGGATTTTCACAGCATCGGGTTTTAGCTTTCCCACTGCCTTTGCTGTGTTTAGCATATCGTCCTTTGTTTCGCCGTAAAGTCCGTTTATAATATGGACACACACTCGGATATTTCTTTCTTTTAGGAGCTTGTATGCTTTTAAAAACACAGAAAAATCATACCCTCTGTTGAACTCTTTTGCGGTTTTGTCGTTTGCCGTTTGCAAGCCCAACTCCACAGTTAAGTAGGTTTTATCAGCATATTCTTTTAACAAGTCTGCTATACCCTCGTCAATACAATCCGCTCTTGTTGCTATGCTCATCCCCACCACATCGCAAAACGCGAGAGCCTCGTCGTATTTTTCTCTCAGCACCTCAACAGGTGCGTAGGTGTTGGTATGCGCCTGAAAATACGCAATCAGCCTGGGATTTTTATGTTTTTTTGATATTCTTTCGTATTCTTTTTGCAGTTGCTCCGTTACAGAGAACGATGCATCATTAGTAAATTCTCCCGAACCGTCTGAACAATAAGCGCAACCGCCAAAACCACATTTACCATCAATATTCGGACATGAGAGTCCAGCATCAATTACCGCCTTGTAAACCTTTTCACCAAAGGTTTTTAAAAGGTGGTAATTTAAGGTGTGGTATCTTTTATTGTCAAGAGTATAACAAAACATAATAACTGCTCCTTTGCAGTTATAAATATAGCATATCAGATTTTCTTTGTCAAACGGCGCAAGGTGAATACTAAGCACACAAAAAATGCAAACAACATCACATAAGATATATGAAACACTGTGCGTACAGTAGTCACAGGAGCAAAGGTCTCGAGATCGCTGTTTATGAAAAGATAAATTTTCATAATTATCATAGACACTGTCATCTGCAAGGTTTTTCCAAAAAGATAGCACCTCGTGGAAAGTTGAGCACTAGCCACTGCACCTCTTACCTGAAAATACACACAAAATCCCCCGAAGCCTATTGTGCCTGAAAGCAGTGTGAGGATATGTTCTTTTGAAAATCCGCTTGATATGATGTCCTTAGCACCTACCGTAACCTCAAAAAGCGATTTTATAAACACGCTGGGAATATAAGGGGAAACAACTGAGAGAAAGCAGGCAAAAAATACCACATATCCGCAAACATTTAAAATTGATTTTACTGCACTTTCCACGCTTTGGGTAAACGCCTCCCCCAGACTTACCGCACTCATATCTATGGGAATTCTTAACTCCTTTTTCCTTGCAAAAAAGGACAAAAAAATGCCCACAATAACTGCAGACAGCGCGTGGATACAATATAGCAAAATTCCTAACTGTTTGTTTCCCAACATTCCTGCCCCAACCGCACCGATTACAAAAAGCGGGCCTGAATTGTTACAAAAGGCAAGCAATCGCTCTGACTCCTCTTTTGTAAGCTTGCCATTCAGGTAAAGCTCAGAAATCACTTTCGCACCTGTTGGGTATCCGCACAAAATTCCTATTATAAACACCACAGCACCTGTGCCTGAGGTTTTGAAAAGTGTTTTTGATATTGGAGCAAGGAGTTTTCCTAAAAATGCAACTACGCCAGTGCTTACCATAAGTCCCGTCATTACAAAAAAGGGAAAAAGCGCTGGAATAACCGACACCGCACATAGTTCTAGCGCATCCTGGCAAGCCACGGTCACTGTCTCAGTTTTTAATATTAGTGAAATTATGGCAAAAAACAAAAGCAAAGTCATTAAAATTTTTTTGTCTTTCATAAGCTCACCTCATGTAATTTATATGAATTTTTCCGCATAAGTATTACGGAGGTGAATTTATGAAAAGGCGTAAAACCGCAAAGCACAACATACCAAAGAAAATCGCAAAAACCTTGGATATTCCTGAAGACATTCTCTTTGACATACCTCGTATCACTATGATGTCAAATCGTGAGCTAAGAATAGAAAACTACAAATCAATATTAGAATATGAATCGGACAAAATCTCCCTTTCTGCCAAAGAAATGATGATAGAATTACACGGTGCTGACCTTGACATCACTATAATTACCGATGAAGAAATATGTATCACAGGCTATATTGTATCTATTGAATTTTCCAAACTCAGGAGTTGATATATTTGAGCGTTCCTGCTTTAATTTCATATTTCAGAGGTTACCTTACCATAACCGTTACAGGCAGATTTTGCGAGCGCTTTATCAATGTGTGTGCTGGCCGCAAAATTTTGCTTTGGGATATAAAGAAAATTTCTCCTTACTCCGTCCGATGTAAGATTTCCGTTTCTGCTTTTAAAAAGCTTGCATCTATTGCCTACCACACAGGGGTCGCCGTCCACATAAATATAAAGCACGGTTTTCCGTTCTTTTTGAGAAAATATAAAAAGCGCAAAATCGCACTTTTTGGCGCGCTTATTTTTTTAATTGCAGTAATCGCTGCAAATCAGTTTGTGTGGGATATTGAAGTGCGGGGAAACTATAAAATTCCCGAAGAAAAAATAATCACAGCTCTAAACGAATCAGGCTTAAAAATCGGAATGCCTATATCTCGCATTGACCAACAGGAATTAAAAAAAGACGCACTTTTAAAAATACCCGAACTTGCCTGGCTTTGGGTAGAAAAAAAAGGCTCAAAAGTCATTGTAGATGTAAGGGAGAAAATAGAAGTCCCTGAAATGTTTTCTCCCTCAGATTATTGCAACATTGTAGCATCAAAGGACGCAATAATAGAGAATATGACAGTAAAAAACGGCGTCCCCGTGGTGGAAAAAGGCGAAACCGTCCTTGCAGGCACCGTGCTTGTAACAGGAAAAATCCCTGTTCCTGCAAAAATGTTAGACCGATATGTAAGGGCAGATGCCGAGATTTTAGCCCGTGTATGGTACGACAGGCGGGAGGTTTTTTCAAAAATTTCTACAACACGGCACGAAACAGGCAACACAAAAAATCACTATACCCTGCACTTTTTGGGCAAGGATATTCCTCTTTTTCATAAAAATAAATCCCCCTACAAGGAATTTGACGTAACCGAAAAGCGCTACACTCTTTTTGGTTTAGGATTTACAAAAAAATCCTATGAAGAAATTACCCTACAGGAAGAGTTTCTTTCTGACGGCAGTGTGGCAGACTTTGGTGCGGCACAAATTATGCAAAAACTTGAAGAAGAAGTTGCACCAAACTCCACTTTGAAAAGTTCAGAGGTAAGCTACACAGTTTTGAACGACTCTACTATAGAGGTGTGTGTAAAAGCTGAGTATTTAGAAAATATTGCCATAGCGCAAAAAGAAGAAGTGCCCGAGGGGTTGAATTAAAGTTTTACTTGTGATAAAATGATTGCGAGGTGTACTTATGAAAAAAACAGTATTTATAACAGGCGCTTCCCGCGGGATTGGTGCTGCTTGTGCTATTTACTTTGCTCAACATGGCTACGATGTGGGAATAAACTATTTAAATAACAAAGAAAAAGCTGATGAAGTTGCAGATACCATTCGCTCTATGGGGCGTTCCGCTTACATTTATCAGGGTGATGTGGCAGATTTTGAGCAGATGAAATCTGTAATTACAAAATGTACCAACGATTTGGGACATATAGATGTTGTAGTAAACAATGCAGGAATTTCTCAGCAAAAATTATTCACAGACATAACTCCTCAAGAGTGGAGGAAAATGTTTTCTGTAAATGTTGACGGTATGTACAATGTGCTACAGGCTGTGCTTCCTTCTATGATAAACAAAAAATCAGGTTCAATTGTTAATGTGTCATCAATGTGGGGTGTCTATGGTGCTTCCTGTGAAGTACACTACTCTGCCGCAAAGTCAGCAGTCATAGGTCTTACAAAGGCGCTGGCACAAGAGCTTGCACCGTCTAACATCCGTGTAAATTGCGTTGCCCCGGGGCTTATTGATACAGAAATGAACAACAACTTGTCGGCTGAAGATTTACAGGGCGTGATTGACGAAATCCCATTAGGAAAAATCGGCACAGCCGAGGATGTGGCGCGTGCTATATATTTCCTTGCAGATGATGAACACTCATCATTTACAACAGGAACAGTCTTAAATGTAAACGGCGGAATGGTTATATAAAAAAATCAGCAGGATAAAACCTGCTGATTTTTTTATATATTATCAATTATAAGTTTACCCATTGCACTGCAGCCTACTTTCATACAACTATCCTGCATAATGTCAGCCGTTCGATAGCCTTTATCCAACACCTTGGACACGGCTGATTCTATTGCATCAGCCTCGTTACTCATATCAAAACTAAACCTTAGCATCATAGCAGCAGAAAGTATAGTTCCTATGGGGTTTGCAATATCTTTGCCTGCAATATCAGGAGCTGAACCGTGGATAGGCTCATAAACTCCACGAGTATCGCTACCCAGACTGGACGATGGAATCATACCGATAGAGCCTGTAATTTGCGATGCTTCATCTGATAAAATGTCGCCAAACATATTTTCTGTAACTATGACGTCAAATTGAGATGGGTCTTTAACGATCTGCATTGCACAGTTATCAACAAGCATATGTGAAAGCTCAACATCGGGGTACTCGTTCGAAAGGTTTGTAACCACACTTTTCCATAATCTGCTTGAGTCTAATACATTGCTCTTTTCTACGGAACAGAGCTTTTTATTTCTTTTTTGTGCAGTTTCAAAACCGATTCTTGCTATTCTTTCGATTTCTGACTCATGGTAAATGAGTTCGTCTATTGCACACATTTCCCCGTTTTGCTCTTTTGTTTCGTGCTTACCAAAATAAATTCCACCAATAAGTTCACGCACAATGATGAAGTCAATACCCTTTTTCACTATTGACTCTTTAAGGGGTGATGCTGACGCAAGCTGTGACCATATTTTTGCAGGTCTGTTATTGGAATAAACCCCCATCCCTGCACGAAGCTTGAGCAAACCTTTTTCAGGTCGCAAGTATCCTGGAACGGTATCCCACTTAGCTCCGCCTACTGCACCAAGCAATACACTGTCAGAATTAACACATTTTGAAAGTTCAGCATCCGGCAGGGGTTCGCCATATTTATCAATAGCGCAACCGCCCATACAGACATCTGTGTATGTAAATTTGTGATTATATTTTTCTGCGATTTTATCAAGGACAGCTATGGCTTCTTTTATTATCTCAGGGCCTATGCCATCACCACATATTACCGCTATATTTTTATCCATTCATAACACCTCTATTTCAGCGAGGCTAAAAGTCCGCCCGATTTTATAATATTCTGAATAAATTCAGGGAAAGGCTGAGCCTGATAAGTTTTATTGGTTGTGATATTAGTAATAACACCCGTGTCAAAGTCCACTCTTACCTCATCACCGGCACAAATTTCCTCTGCTGCCTGCTCACATTCTAAGATAGGCAGACCTATATTGATTGCGTTTCTGTAAAAAATTCTTGCAAAGCTCTTGGCTATTACGCAACCTGTTCCACAAGTTTTAATTACCAGTGGTGCATGTTCTCTGGACGAGCCACATCCAAAATTCCACCCTGCAACTATTACATCGCCTGATGATACTTTGTTTACAAACTCTGCATCAATATCCTCCATACAATGCTTGGAAAGCTCCGCCGCATCTGAGGTGTTTAAATATCTTGCAGGAATGATTACATCTGTATCAACATTGTCGGGGTATTTAAAAACTTTACCTTTTGTTTGCATTACTTTCCCTCCTCAGGTGCTGTGATGTAACCCGTTATTGCACTTGTTGCCGCAGTCTGCGGACTTGCAAGGTATACTTCACTCTCTGTGTGTCCCATTCTGCCTACAAAGTTACGGTTTGTTGTAGCTATACATTTTTCGCCTGCTGCCAGTATTCCCATATATCCCCCAAGGCAAGGTCCACAGGTAGGTGTTGAAACAACGGCACCTGCATCAACAAACGCTGTTGTGTAGCCTCTTACGATGCATTCACGGTAAATTTCCATTGTGGCAGGTATTATAATACAGCGCACGCCGTTGGCTACTTTTTTACCCTTTAGCACATTATAGGCTGCCTCCATATCTTCCATTCTGCCGTTTGTACAGCTACCTATAACTACCTGGTCAATTTTTATATGAGAAAGTTCTGCTGCCGGGTGTGTATTTTCGGGCAAATGAGGACAACTAACAGTTGGCACAATTTCTGAAAGATTAATTTCTATCACTTCATCGTACACAGCATCAGCGTCCGCTGTGTATTCAACAGGTGTACGCTCGCACCTATTTTTCAAGTATTCACGCGTTATATCATCAACAGGAAAAATGCCGTTTTTTGCACCTGCTTCTACTGTCATATTGCAAATACAGAGGCGGTCGTCCATAGAAAGTGTTTTAACGCCCTCACCTGTAAATTCCATACTGCGGTAAAGCGCTCCGTCAACACCGATTTTACCTATTAACGTCAGAATAACATCCTTGCCGCTACAGTTTTTTGAAAGTTTTCCTGTCAAGTTAATTTTAATAGCCGAGGGAACTTTAAACCAAGCCATACCTGTTGCCATACCTGCAGCCATATCGGTACTGCCTACACCCGTAGAAAATGCACCTAAAGCACCATAAGTACAGGTGTGACTATCAGCACCAATTATGCAATCACCTGCAGTTACCACTCCCTGTTCGGGTAAAAGTGCGTGCTCGATGCCCATTTTGCCCACATCGTAAAAATGGCTTATGCAATGAGAGCAGGAAAACTCACGGCATTTTTTGGACTGTTCTGCCGCTTTTATATCTTTATTGGGAACGAAGTGGTCTAAAACAATTGCTATTTTATCCTTATCAAAAACTTCAGAAAATCCCGCTTTGTTAAACTCATTTATAGCTACAGGTGTGGTAATGTCGTTACCCAACACAATATCAAGCTTTGCGCTGATTAACTGTCCTGGGGTAACACTATCAAGTCCTGCATGACGAGCAAGTATTTTTTGTGTCATTGTCATTGCCATACTGCTCACTCCCTTATCATATTATTATAAGCTGCCAAAAGTGCGTGGGACGACGCCTTGATAATATCGGTATGTACGCCAGCACCCCAATACATTCTGCCTTGTTCATCTTCTATACCAATGTACGCAGCAGCCTCACTCTTAGAGCCGTGACCCTGCATGCTGTGTTCCTTATAGACTGACAGCTTATAATCCTTGCCTGTGTATTTCTTAAGGGCATTACTTACTGCGTCCAAAGAACCGTTACCGTCGGATTTAATAGTTGTTTCAACAAATCCCGAGCGGAAAGTAATATATGCTTCAACAGTCTGGTCTGCCTGTTTAAAGTGGAATTCAGTTATACCTACAGGCTTTTCACAGTCGAAGTAGCTCTCCGTGAAGATAGTTAACACATCGGACACCATAAGCTCTCTGTGCTGGTGGTCGGATACATTCTTACATGTGTAACTAAGATGCTCGCGCATAGCCGCCGGCAAATCGTAGCCGTAGGTCTGCTCCAGCAAATACCCGATACCGCCCTTGCCGCTTTGTGAATTTACTCTTATTACATCTGAGTCGTATGTTCTGCTGATGTCGGCAGGGTCGATGGGAATATACGGAACTGCCCATCTGTCCAGCTTTTTTTCTTCACGCCACTTCATACCCTTTGCAATAGCGTCCTGATGGCTTCCGGAAAATGCCGCAAAAACAAGCGCACCAGCATAAGGAGAACGCTCGTGTACATGCATTCTGGTACATTTTTCAAAAGTTTCAACTATTGCCGGCATATCCGAAAAATCAAGCTCAGGGTCAACGCCGTGGCAATACATATTCATTGCAAGTGTAACAATATCAACATTACCGGTGCGCTCGCCGTTACCAAAAAGCGTACCCTCTACACGGTCAGCTCCAGCCAACAGTGCAAGCTCAGTATCTGCAACACCTGTTCCTCTGTCGTTATGAGGGTGAAGACTTATTGTTACATACTCACGGTATTTCAAGTTTTTGTCCATAAACTCTACCTGTGATGCGTAAATATGAGGCATACTCATTTCAACAGTAACAGGCAGGTTTATGATTACATTGTTTGTTTCAGACGGTTCTAAAACATCCAAAACCGCATTGCAAACCTCCAAAGCGTACTCAGGCTCAGTCCCTGTAAAGCTTTCGGGAGAATATTCAAATCTGAAGTTGCCTTCATATTCTGATGCCAGTCTCTTAACAAGCTCTGCGCCCTCTATAGCAATCTGCTTTATTTCTTCCTTTGATTTTTTAAAAACCTGCTCGCGCTGAGCAACACTTACTGAATTATAAAAGTGAATAATTGCACTTGGTGCACCTTTGCAAGCCTCAAATGTCTTTCTTATTATATGTTCACGGCACTGAGTAAGAACCTGAACAGAAACATCGGAGGGTATCATATTATTATCTATTATCGTTCTTAAAAACTCATACTCGGTTTCAGACGCAGCAGGAAAACCTACTTCAATTTCTTTAAAACCCACTTTTAAAAGAAGCTTGTAAAATTCAATCTTCTCTTCAAGGCTCATAGGAATAATAAGGCTCTGATTACCATCTCGCAGATCAACACTGCACCATCTTGGCGCTTTGTCGATATGGTCTTTTTTGACCCAGTCGTATGAAATGCTTTTTGGCGGATAGTATCCAACACCATATTTGGTCGCATCCATCATATCAATAACCTCCTAAAATCCAACTATTTTCATTATTGTATCACAAAAAATAAAAAGCCGCAACACAATGTTACAGCTTTTCGTTTAATTTCTTTATTTTATCTCGCAGTGCAGCAGCGTCCTCAAATCTTAACTCCTCTGCTGCTAATCTCATCTGCTCTTTGAGTATTTCAATCTGGAAATTGATGTCCATACCCTTAGAAAGCTTAATATCACGCACGGTTTCATCAGGCGCTTCACCCATCGGTGAGATAACCTCACGGATATTCTTTTTGATTGATTGGGGTGTGATGCCGTTTGCTTCATTGTAAGCTTTTTGTTTTTCACGGCGGCGGTTAGTTTCACTGATTGCACGCTCCATGGAACCTGTAATAGAGTCTGCATACATTATTACTCTGCCTGAAGCATTTCGCGCCGCTCTTCCCACCGTCTGTATAAGGGAAGTTTCTGACCGCAAAAAGCCTTCTTTGTCAGCATCAAGTATTGCTACCAACGACACCTCTGGAATATCAAGTCCCTCACGAAGCAGGTTAATACCTACCAAAACATCAAAAAGTCCCTCTCTCAAATCCTTTACTATTTCCATTCTTTCGATGGTTTTTACCTCTGAATGCAGATACTTTACTTTTATATCAAGTTCGCGCAGGTAGTCAGTTAAATCCTCTGCCATTTTCTTGGTGAGAGTTGTTACCAGCACACGGTTTCCTTTTGCCACCTCGGTGTTAATTTCGCCAACCAAATCGTCAACCTGTCCCCTAACTGGGCGAACAGTTATTTCAGGGTCTAATAACCCTGTGGGGCGTATAATTTGCTCTGCAATTGTTACTGATCTTTCCCGCTCGTAATCCGCAGGAGTGGCACTTACATAGATTACCTGATTTATTCTATTCTCGAATTCCGAAAAATTCAAAGGTCTGTTATCATAGGCAGACGGAAGACGGAATCCATAATCCACCAAGGAAGTCTTTCTGGCTCTGTCGCCGTTGAACATACCGCGAACCTGTGGTACGGTGACGTGCGATTCGTCAACAACCAACAAAAAATCCTCGGGCAAATAGTCCAATAGCGTAAAGGGGGCAGAGCCTGGCGCTCGTCCGCTTATATGCCGAGAATAGTTTTCTATTCCCTGACAAAAGCCAATTTCTCGCATCATTTCAATGTCATAGCTTGTGCGTTGCTCGATTCTTTGAGCCTCAAGCAACTGGTCGCGACTTTTGAAATACTCTATGCGGTCTGCGAGCTCCGCTTCAATTGTAGAGATTGCTTTTTCCATTTTTTCTTTTGTTGTTACATAGTGCGACGCAGGGTAAATAGCAACATGATTGCGAGTTCCTTTAATCTCACCTGTTACAACATCTATCTCAGAAATTCTGTCAATTTCGTCACCAAAAAATTCTATTCTTATAGCTGTATCGCTACTTTCTGCAGGAAAAACCTCCAAAACATCACCGCGCACGCGGAATTTTCCACGGACAAAATTGATGTCGTTTCTTTCATACTGTATTTCAACAAGCTTTTTTAATATTTCATCCCTGTCGCGTTCCATTCCGGGACGCAAGGATATTACAAGCTCATTGTAGTCAATGGGGTCACCAAGTCCGTAAATACAGGACACACTGGCAACTATAATTACATCACGACGCTCAAAGAGCGCAGCGGTTGCACTGTGGCGCAGTTTGTCAATTTCCTCGTTTACTGACGAATCCTTTTCGATGTAGGTGTCAGTATTTGGGATATACGCCTCAGGCTGATAATAGTCATAGTAAGATACGAAAAACTCAACTGCATTTTCGGGGAAAAACGCCTTGAATTCACTGCACAGCTGAGCAGCCAAGGTTTTGTTGTGAGCAAGAACTAAGGTCGGACGCTTTACCTTTTCTATTACATTGGCAATGGTAAAGGTTTTACCCGAGCCGGTAACGCCAAGCAGCGTCTGCTCTTTGTCACCGCGAAGAATCCCTTGGGCAAGTTTTTCGATTGCTTCTGGCTGGTCGCCACAGGGTTTGTAATCTGAATGTATTTTAAAATCCATAGGCGCCATCCTTTCTCATTATATTTGCTACTATCTCTCGCTCATAGGAACATAGAGACCGCTTTTGCCCACATGCTTGTAAGCAGGACGGATGATTTTTCCGTCGTAAACGATTTCTTCAATTCTGTGAGCACACCAACCTGCTGTACGCGCTATAGCAAACAGGGGTGTGTAGAGTTCTGTGGGAATGTTTAAACACTTATAAACAAATCCTGAATAAAGGTCAACATTAGCACAGATATAGCTTCTGCCTTTGCGACCTGTAAAGATTTCAGGAGTGAGCTCTTCAATCAAGTTGTAGAGTTTAAATTCTTCAATATTACCTGTAGCATAAGCAAGCTCTTCTGCCTTTCTCTTTAACGCTACAGCTCTCGGGTCGGATTTTGTATAAATCGCGTGGCCCATTCCATAAACAAGACCGCTTTTGTCAAACGCCTCTCTATTAAATAATTTTTCAATATGTTTTGCTACCTGATCTCTGTCTGTGATATTTGTTAAATTCTGCTTAAAATCTTCGATCATTTCGACTACCTTAGCATTTGCTCCGCCGTGCTTGGGGCCCTTTAATGAGCCGATAGCCGCTGCAATGGCAGAGTATGTGTCGGTATTGGATGAAGAAACAACTCGTGTGGTAAATGTGGAGTTGTTACCGCCGCCGTGCTCTGCATGAAGTATCAGAGCAAGGTCTAAAACTTTAGCTTCCAAATCAGTAAAACTATTGTCAGGTCTTACCATATGCAGTAAATTTTCCGCTGTGGACAACTCAGGTCTGGGCTTGTGAATGATAAGACTCTTGTTATCAAAATAATGTCTCTTCGCCTGATAAGCGTAGGCTACCATTGAGGGAACCTGCGAAAGCAACAATATGGACTGTCTGATTAAATTGTACAAATCTACAGAATCAGGGTCGTTGTCGTATGAATACATTGCAAGGACTGACCGAGCAAGCTTATTCATTACATTATTACTGGGAGAATACATAATTACGTCTTCTAAAAATCCATCAGGAAGAACACGCATATCCCCTACAACTTTTTTAAATTCTAAAAGTTCTGAATCTGTGGGAAGCTTACCAAACAACAACAGATAGCAGGTTTCTTCATAACCAAAACGATTTTCTCTTTCGCACTCGCTTACAATCTCGGATACATCAATACCACGGTAAATAAGTTTACCGTCATCGGGGATTTTTTCATCCTCGTACATAATATAGCCGTGAACCTGACACACTTTGGTTAAACCTGCCAGTACACCTGTACCGTCCGAATTACGAAGACCTCTTTTTACTCTGTCAACTTTATATGCTTCAGGGGGTATGCTGGTATTATCCTCAATTATATTAGTCCATTTTCTAAAAGCTTCAGCATACATATCCTGCTCTGTTCTTTTCATATTTTTCAACCACTCTTCCTATTTTAGCATATTTTTTTCAATATATCATTAATTATATTAAATTCTGATGTGTTTGTCAACAGTATTCAGTCAAAATATGCAATATTTTTAATCATAAATTTCAAATTTTAAAATTTGAAAACGATTTTATCGAATTTTTAGTTTGTTTTTTGAATTTTTATCACAACAAAATTTCATTTTTGTGTTTTTTGACCATTTTTCGCAAAAAAATTTTAAAGGTTGACTTTTTTTTCATTTCATATTATTATAATATAATGAGTGATTATATTTTTACAAAGGAAGGCGTAGAACTTTTATGAGAATGTCAAAATTGTTTTTAAGTACTTTAAGAGAAGTACCCGCAGAGGCTGAAACAATCAGCCATCAGTTAATGCTCAGAGCAGGTATTATCAGAAAGCTTGCAGCAGGCGTGTACTCTTATCTGCCATTGGGTCTTCGTGTACTTAAAAAGGTTGAAAATATCGTACGCGAAGAAATGAACGCAGCTGACGCACAGGAGCTTTTGATGTCAGCACTACTCCCTGCTGAATCCTATCAGGCATCAGGCAGATGGGAAGTATTCGGTCCTAATATGTTTAAATTAAAGGACAGAAACAACAGAGATTTCTGCCTTGGTCCCACACACGAAGAAATCTTTACAGAAACCGTTAAGGCATCCCTAAAGTCTTACCGTCAGTTACCTGTTACACTTTATCAGATTCAGACAAAATACCGTGACGAAAGCAGACCGCGTTTTGGCATCATTCGTTCACGCGAATTTGTGATGAAGGACGCTTATAGCTTTGACCGCACATGGGAAGGTTTAGACGAATCTTACAATAAGATGTATGACGCTTATTGCAAAATTTTTGACCGTTTAAATCTTGACTACATAGTAGTAGATGCAGATTCAGGCGCTATGGGCGGCTCTGGCTCTCAGGAATTTATGGTTAAGTCCGAGGTAGGCGAAGATACAATTGCACACTGCCCCGCTTGTTCATATTCAGCTAATGTTGAAAAAGCTGAGTGCATCTTGGTTCCTTCAGAAAAAGAACCTGCGAAGGCTCGCGAAAAAATTCACACACCTAATGTTAAAACAATCGATGAGCTTGTTGCATTTTTAAATACTGACAGCACAAAATTTGTAAAAACCTTAATCTACACAGCAGGTGATAAAACTGTTGCCGTTATGGTAAGAGGCGACCGCGAAGTTAATGAAGTTAAACTCGCTAACCACTTAGGCATCAACGCTGACGACTTGATGATGGCTTCTCCCGAAACCGTAACAGAGGTAACTGGTGCTGCTGTTGGCTTTGCCGGTCCTGTTGGCATCAAGTGCCCCGTAATTTGTGACCGCGAAGTATCGCAGATGTCTAACTTTATTGTTGGCGCAAACGAAACAGATTATCACTTTATTAATGTAAATACAGAAGATTTTGAGGCAGAAACCGTTGATGTTCGCGTAATTGTTGCAGGAGATGCTTGTCCCAAGTGCGGACAACCCATTATCACCACACAGGGTATTGAAGTTGGTCATATATTCAAGCTTGGCACAAAGTACACAGAAGCGCTTGATTGCACTTACCTTGACGAAAACGGCAAGCCCCAGACAATCATTATGGGGTGCTACGGTATTGGTGTTTCTCGTGTTATTGCCGCCGCAATCGAACAGTTCAGCGATGAGAACGGCCTTATTTGGCCTGTTGCCATTGCTCCTTATCAGGTGCTCGTTGTTCCTGTAAATGTAAAAGACGAAGAACAATTAAAGCTTGCTGATAAAATTTATGAAGACTTAAAGGCTCAGGGTATCGAAGCTATGATTGACGACCGCGAAGAGCGTGCAGGCGTTAAATTTAAAGACGCTGACTTAATAGGTATTCCCGTAAGAATTACAGTTGGTAAAAAAGCTGCTGACGGCATTGTTGAATACAAATTAAGAACAGATGCGCAAAGTTGCGATGTCCCCGTTGATGACGCTATAAAGAATGCCGTTTCTTATATAAAGGAAAATTTATAAGGAGATTTTAATATGAAAAAGTTATTGTGTTTAGTTCTTGCACTCGTGTTGGCTTTGAGTGTATTTACAGCTTGCGGAAAGAAAAACGATTCAGACAAAGAAAAACCTGCAACCGAAGAAGCAACTCCTGCAGAAAACGAGGACAATACAAAGGGAGACAATGTCACTTCAGCAGATGTTCCTGCACCCTCTGACAACAAAGAGGTGGTAACAGCAGAAAACGCTCCTGATGTTTACCTTGTTATGGGCGGTGATGACAATGCAGTAAGCATTTCTTACCACTTAAAAGGATGCAAACACCTTTCAGGCGTCGAAAGTCAGCAGATAAACTGGGATATGGTAAAAACCTTGGGATTCAGACAGTGTCCTGAGTGTAATCCGCCCAGATACGAAGGCTATATTGAATAATAAAAAGCACCCTTTGCGGGGTGCTTTTTTGTCTTTGTTTTGTAACATTTCCATTGACATTCGGAACCACAAGTTGTATAATAAATATGTATACTTTTGTGATTATTTTATAGTAACAGGAAAGTGAGAATTCAAATGAAAAAATACTCAAAATTATTACTATGTTTTATATTTTGCTTGACAATAGTTGTTAGCACTTGCCCCGTGCACGCTGAAACTGTTGCCGAAACCAATGTTACATGGGAACAGCAGGCTGATGTGTTATACATTAACGGCACTGGAGATATGACTATCGACTTTGAATACATAACAGAGATACCCTGGTATCACTTGAGAAACGATATTTCAAAGATTGTAGTAGGCGAAGGCATCACTTCTATTTCTGACAGTGCTTTTGCCGATTTCAGACTTGTTAAGGAAGTTGTTCTTCCCAGCAGTTTAAGAGTTATAGGTCCTGCAGCATTTATCACATGCAGGAGCCTTGAAACTTTAGTTCTCCCCTACAAGATTACACGAATTGAGGACGGCGCTTTTGTAAATTGTAGTTCTTTAGCATCTATTACAATTCCCGGAAGCATTACAGAAATTGCAGAGGATGCTTTTTATAACTGCAGCAACTTAGGTATTGTGGGCGTTCGTGATACATACGCAAACGAGTATGCTGATAATCACAAAATTCCTTTTTATGCAGGAATCCGCGCTTCTGATGAAATATTAGTTCGTGTTGACGGCGAATATGTAAACTTCGACCAGCCCCCTGCAATAGTTAACGACAGAACATTAGTTCCTGTGCGTGCTATTTTTGAATCTATGGGAATTTTAGTTGACTGGAATGCTGAAACCCGCACAGTTACAGCAGCACGCGGAAACACCTCTATTTCTTTGGTAATCGACTCAAACATCATAAATAAAACAGTAAATGGTACAGCATCATCAATTGAAATTGATGTACCTGCGCAGATAATCGGCGACAGAACAATGGTTCCGGCAAGAGCTGTAGCTCAGAGTTTTGGCGCAAGTGTAAACTGGGATGCTAAAACCCGTACGGTTATAATTCAAGATTAATTTTTATTTAATAAAAAATATAATTTAATGGAGGAAAATGAAATGGCAAAATCAAGACTTATCGGCGATTATCCGGTAATCGGTATTCGTCCCACAATTGACGGTCGCCGCGGCGTTTTAAAGGTTAGAGAATCTTTAGAAGTTCAGACAATGAACATGGCTAAGGCTGCTAAAAAATTGTTTGAAGAAAACTTAAAATACTCTAATGGCGAACCCGTTAAAGTAGTTATCGCAGACACAACAATCGGTCGCGTTGCAGAATCTGCTGCTTGTGCCGACAAATTTAGAAAAGAAGGCGTAGACATCACATTAACAGTTACACCCTGCTGGTGCTACGGTTCAGAAACAATGGATATGGACCCCCAGACAATCAAAGGTGTATGGGGCTTTAACGGAACAGAACGCCCCGGCGCTGTGTACCTTGCATCAGTTTTAGCTACACACGCACAGAAAGGCTTACCTGCATTCGGCATTTACGGTCACGAGGTACAGGATTTAGACGACACATCAATCCCTGCTGATGTTGAAGAAAAATTATTAAGATTCGGTCGTGCTGCTGTTGCTGCGGCTACAATGCGCGGCAAATCATACTTACAGATTGGTTCAATCTGTATGGGTATCGGCGGTTCTATCATCGACTCAGACTTCATTGAAAGCTACTTTGGTATGAGAGTTGAATCTGTTGACGAGGTAGAAATCATCAGAAGAATGACAGAGGGTATCTATGACGAAGCTGAATTCCAGAAGGCTTTAGCTTGGGCTAAAAAGACCTGCAAGATGGGCTTTGACAAGAACCCTGAAAATTTACAGAAATCAGATAAAGAAAAAGAAGAACAGTTTGAGTTCGTAGTAAAAATGGCCGTTATCATTCAGGATTTAATGAACGGTAACCCCAATCTCCCCGAAGGCTGCGAAGAAGAAACAGTTGGTCACAACGCAATCGCTGCAGGCTTCCAGGGTCAGAGACAGTGGACAGACTTCTACCCCAACGGCGACTTTGCCGAAGCGGTACTCAACACATCATTTGACTGGAACGGCGCAAGAGAACCCTACATCTTAGCTACAGAAAACGATGTATTGAATGGCTTTGGTATGTTGTTTATGAAACTCTTAACAAACAGAGCTCAGATGTTTGCCGATGTTCGTACATACTGGAGTGGCGACGCTATCAAGAGAGTTACAGGCTACGACATCGAAGGCGAAGCTAAGGCTGCTAATGGTGTTATCCACCTTATCAACTCAGGTGCTTGCTGCTTGGATGCTAACGCTGAAGCTAAAGACGCTCAGGGCAACGCAGTTATGAAGCCCTGGTACGAAATCACACAGGCTGACCAGGATGCAATTATGGGTGCTACAACATGGAACATGGCTGACCTTGGTTACTTCCGTGGCGGCGGTTTCTCATCAAGATTTGAAACAACAGCTACAATGCCCGCTACAATGATTCGTCTTAACCTCGTTAAGGGTTTAGGTCCTGTCCTGCAGATTGCTGAAGGTTGGACAGTAGGCTTACCCGCCGATGTATCTGACGCTCTCTGGAAGAGAACAGACTACACATGGCCCTGCACATGGTTTGCTCCCAGATGTGACGGCAAGGAAGGCAGCCCCTTTAAATCTGCTTACGAAGTTATGAACTGCTGGGGTGCTAACCACGGTGCTATCTCTTATGGTCATATTGGTGCTGACCTTATCACAATGTGTTCAATGCTCAGAATTCCTGTTTGCATGCACAATGTACCCGAAGAAAAAATCTTCAGACCAGCTGCTTGGAATGCATTTGGTATGGATAAGGAAGCCGCTGACTACAGAGCATGTGCTGCTTATGGTCCTTTATACAAAAAATACTAATACTTAAAATTAAGAAGCGTGTCGCTGATGCGACACGCTTCTTTAATTTATTAACTCTAATTTACTTACCGAAACCTCGTATGCTGTTTTCTCAACTGTGGTTTCCTCGTCTAATTTTTTCTGGTATTTTCTTGACTGCATTCTGCCCCAAACTTTGATGTTTGAACCCACGGGTAGGTTTTCGCAAAAGCGTGCGTTTCTCCCCCAGGCAATGCAGGGTATGTAGTCAGATTTTCCATAGGCACGGTTTACTGCTAAAAGAATATCTGCTATTTCTCTGCCAAAAGGTGTGGTGCGAAATACTGCAGGCTTACAAACGTAGCCGTTTAGGTATATTTCATTGTCGCATTCTTGGTCAGACAAGCGTATTTCACGGGCAAAAAGAGTAAGAATCAGTCTGCTACCCTCGCCTGAGTAGTTGTTGTATGAACGGAACTGCCCTATGACTTCCACACTAACACCAATATCTAAGTCCATATCCCCAATAAGTCTTTCGGATACGGTTACAGTAATTTCATCCTCATTTTCAGATAATCGTTCAGAACGCACCTTTACTTTATAAAAGCTCTCACCTAAAACTGCGTGACTGTATTCTAAATTGCTGTTTATAAATCCTACCAGTCTTGCCTCGTTGTCTTCGGCACAATATAACATATCATATTTCTCCCTTCAGGTTTTCTACGATATATTATATTTTCAACTTTTAATTTTAGAACTCAGTTTCCTTCGTTTGCAATTTTTACCAGCTCATAAAGCTTATTCAAGGCCTCAATGGGTGTAAGGGTTGTAACGTCTAAATCACGCAGGAGGTCTACGATTTCTAAGTTTTTCATATCTGAAAAATCAATCTGCCCATCGTCATCTTCCACCCTTGTGGGAAGTATGGATACATCAGCCGACTTTTTATCAATAGACTCTAAAATTTCCTTGGCACGCTCAATTACCGCCTTGGGAAGACCTGCTAACGCACTTACTTCAATACCGTAGCTGTCATCTGCTCCGCCTTTTATAATTCTCCTTAAGAAAATTACATCATCACCGCGTTTTTTGCAGGCGATACAGTAATTTTTAACACCGTCTAATTTATCTTCAAGCTGAGTAAGCTCGTGATAGTGAGTAGCAAATAAAGTTTTAGCACCGATTTTTTTCTTATCGGCAATGTATTCAGACACAGCCCACGCAATGGACAATCCGTCATAAGTACTCGTTCCTCTGCCGATTTCGTCTAAAACAAGCAGACTTCTTTTAGTAGCGTTTTTGAGAATAGCCGCAACTTCGGTCATTTCCACCATAAAGGTACTCTGTCCTGCCGATAAATCATCAGATGCACCAACTCTTGTAAATATCTTATCACACACACCAATGCGCGCAGTTTCTGCCGGAACAAAGCTACCAATCTGCGCCATTAAAACAATTACTGCCACCTGACGCATATATGTAGACTTACCTGCCATATTAGGTCCTGTAATGATTATCATACGATTATCGTTACAGTCAAGCTGGGAGTCATTGGGTACAAATATCGTATCATCAAGCATACACTCAACAACAGGGTGTCTGCCTGATTTTATTTCAATTTTATCAGACATATCAACAGTGGGCATTGTGTAGTTGTTCTTGCGGGCAACTTCAGCCAGTGAACAAAGCACATCAAGGTACGCTACAACAAATGCCGCACGCTGGATTTTTTCCGTGTGGTCAGCTACTATTTCTCTTACTTCGCAGAAAAGGTCGTACTCTTTATTTTTCAAAAACTCAGAAGCGCCCAAAATCTTGCCCTCAAGCTCTTTTAACTCTTCTGTGATAAATCTTTCACCATTAGTAAGAGTTTGCTTTCTAATGTAGTTTTCGGGCACCATATCACGGAACGACTGAGACACCTCGATATAATATCCAAAAACCCTGTTATATCCCGTTCGCAAGGTTTTAATACCTGTGCGTTCTTTTTCCCTTGCTTCAATATCACGAACAGCGTCTTTGCCGTGTTCAGCTAATCGTCTGTATTCGTCAACATCAGCGTTATAGCCTTCTTTTATGATACCGCCATCTTTAATAACCATAGGCGTATCATCTTCTTTGATTGCACGGTCAAGCAAATCCGCAAGCTCATCCATTGTGTCAAAATTATCTGAAAAACTTTTTAAAAGTGGTGCCTGAAATTTTTTTATTATTTCATGGAGTGCAGGCAATTTTAAAAGAGACTGTTTAAGGGACAGCATATCCTTGGGATTTACGCTTTTGCAGGCGATTTTTCCCAATATTCTTTCCATATCATAAATATCTTCCAAAAGGTCAGAAAGTTCCTCTCTGATACCTGTATTTTCATAAAGTTCAGAAACCGCGTACAGGCGCTTGTTTATTTTTGTGCTGTCAACTAAAGGCTTTTCTAAAAATGTTCTTAACATTCTGCCGCCCATAGCTGTTTTTGTTTTATCAAGTACCCATAAAAGTGAGCCTTTTTTAGACTTGTTACGCATTGTTTCCGTGATTTCAAGATTTCTTCTTGTAAAGATGTCAATATCCATATACTCGTCTTCTGAGTATGCTCTAACTTCTTTAATGTGACCGATTTTCATTTTCTGCGTTTCATCAAAATGATTAAGGGTCATACCAAGAGCATTTACCGAGCAAAAATCATCAGGTAAATTAAGCTCTGTTGCCTTTTCAACACTAAACCAATAACGAATCAACTCATCAGAAAAATCACGCGTAACCTCAATTTTGGCAAGCTCTATGGTGTTAAATCTATATTTGATTTCGTCTTTTAGTTTTGTGTCCCTGAACACATTTGTATTTACTATAATCTCAGTAGGCATATAGCGAGCTATTTCATCAATAAGCTTTTGCGCAGATCCAACTTTTGTAACATAAACTTCACCTGTTGAAAGGTCAGAAAAAGCCACACCGAAAGAGCTTTTTTCTGCATATATTGTACACAGGTAGTTGTTCTTCTTTTCGTCTAAGATTTTAGAATCCACTATTGTACCGGGGGTAACAACGCGCACTACATCACGCTTAACTATACCTTTTGCCGTAGCCGGGTCTTCCATCTGCTCGCAGATTGCAACCTTGTAGCCTTTTGCCACAAGTCTGTCAATGTATGTGTCTGCTGCGTGATACGGAACGCCACACATAGGGTTTTTCTTAGCTTCTTCGCCTTTGCTTCTGGATGTCAACACAAGTTCCAACTCACGGGAAGCTGTAATAGCATCATCCAAAAACATCTCATAAAAATCCCCAGCTCTGAAAAACAGTATGGCGTCTGGGTAATTTTCTTTTATTTCAAGATACTGGCGCATCATCGGTGTCATGGTTTTTTCCTCCATTTTTTATCTTAGTGGCAGCCACGGCAGGAACCGCAGTTGCCTGAGCAAGAGCCTGAAGCTTCGGTTGCCATATTCTGCTCCTCACCCTGCACACAGTAAGCTATAATAGAATTCACCTTGGTGAAAATATCGTTAAAATCTGATTTTGCATCAAGGTACTCTTTTACTGTTTTATTTTCCATAAGTTTTTCCATAGCTCCTTGCATTTCTTCCTGGAAAAGCTTTAAGCTCTCAGGGGTCATGCCTGTTTCTTTTGCCTTTACTGTCATGGCGGCCCTTGTGTCTTCGTATTCCTGCATAGCTTTTTGCGCTTCTTCTGACTCGTAATAGATTTTTTCCATTTCGCGATATGTTTTAACAGCTTCGCTTTCGGATATTGCCTCACCAAGTTTCTGTGCTAAATCTAATATTTCTTTCATTCTTACTCCTCCACTCTTTCTCCATACAGCGACCAAGTGCTGATTTTTGTGATTTTCACTTTTATAAAATCACCGTTCTTCAAAGTGTCATCCTTGGGGAAATTAACAATTTTTCCGCTATCGGTTCTGCCGCACATAGCATCGGGATTGTTTTTAGACAACCCTTCTACCATAATTTCTTCAACACGGTCAGCATATGTTTCATTGATTTCTCTTGAAATTCTGTTCTGCACATCAAGCAGCATATCAAAGTGCTTGTGTTTGATGTCTTCCGGCACTTGATTTTCCATTGTAGCTGCAGGTGTGCCGCCTCTTTTTGAATAAATAAAGGAGAACACACTGTCAAAGCGAACCTTTTCAATTACATCTATTGTTTCTAAAAAGTCTTCATAAGTTTCACCGGGAAATCCCACGATAATGTCAGTTGTAAAGGATGCATCAGGCATTACTTTGCGGATTTTTTCGGCAAGCTCTAAATAGCGCTCCTTTGTGTAGCGTCTGTTCATTTCTTTTAAAATTCTGTTGCTTCCTGCCTGAAATGGCAAATGAATTTGTTTGCAGAGCTTTGTAACCTTGGGTAATGTTTCGATTAGTTTATCGGTCATATCCTTAGGATGCGAGGTTACAAAGCGAATTCTTTTTATTCCCTCAACTTTGTCTGCCATTAAAAGTAAATCTGCAAAGTCGATGCCACGGTCTAAATCCTTGCCGTAGGAGTTTACATTCTGACCGAGTAGCGTTATTTCCTTTACACCCTCTTTTGCCAAAGTCTCAATTTCAGCAATAACTGCTTCGGGGTCACGGCTACGCTCTCTGCCCCTTACATATGGAACAATGCAATATGAACAGAAATTATTACAACCGTACATAATTGACACCCATGCAGAGGAAGTGTGTTCACGGTATACAGGAATATCCTCAGCTAAGCGACCTTCGCTCTCCACTCTGTGGATAACACGCTCATTTTCACAAACAGCCTTATACATAATTTCGGGAAATGTATAAAGCGAGTGCGTGCCAAAAACTACCGTTACATGCTTGAATTTTGACTTTATGCGTTTAGACATACTTTCCTGCTGCATCATACAGCCGCAAATTCCCACAATCAAATCAGGGCGCTTTTCTTTGATTTTTTTAAGAGCCCCGATATTGCCTAAAACGCGCATTTCAGCACCCTCACGCACAGCGCACGTGTTGTACAAGATAAAATCCGCATCGTCCTCCGAGTCTGTAAATGTAAAACCCATAGTATCAAGCATTCCGCGGATACGCTCGGAGTCATTTTCGTTTTGCTGACAGCCAAAGGTTTCAACTAAAGCTTTAGGTTTTTTTCCCTGTGACTCATAGTATTCCCGTACCTTTTTGGCGTATTCCTTTTGTATATTAAGTTCTTCTTTTGTAACTAAAACTTCTTCTCTTTTCAAAATAACTCTCCTAAACTATTCTTTCTGCCAGGTAATAAACTAAAGGCAACGTACCAATGCTCAAAACTGTTGATAAAAATATGTATTCAGCCGAATATGAAACATCTGATTTTGCCTCGTTTGTGATAATTGACATAACAGTTTGCGCCGGCATTGCAATTTGTAACACTACCGCTCCTGCAATTACTGGATTTAAACCTGCAAACTTAAATACAAACGCGACAAGTATCGGCGCTAAAATCATCTTTAAAATGACAACTACAAACATAGAAATTCGCTTGTATATTTTTCCTATGCTTACTGTTGATAGCACCATACCTATAAAAATCATAGAAAGATTTGTAGTAAGGTGTCCCACTCCGGACAATGTATCGAATAATACCCCCGGCAATTTTATTCCCAAAAATAAGCACGCTATACCTACAACACAAGAGATTGTGTTAGGATTTAAGAGCTTTTTCAGTGCTTCTTTGGAGCTTGCTTTGCCTGTTGATTTATTTACAAGGTACACACCTATACTCCACAAAAATGTATCGTTTACGATACCGTAAATAACAGCATAAAAAAGTCCCTCAACGCCGTAAACAGCCGCAATCACAGGGTAACCTAAAAACACCACATTACCCGTTGCGCCAATTAAAGAGTGGACTGTTTTGGTTGGTTCTTTTAGTCTGAACAGTTTTGCGCTAACAAGACCGATTCCGTAAAGAACGGCTATAACTACACAGGCAGAAAGCGCCGCAACTCCCACATTCACCAAAGTATCAGCAGATAGTTCCTTAGACATCATTGATGTAACGATTAATAAAGGCAGTGTAATCTTTACTATTATCTTTGAAATTATTTCTTTATACCGAACAGGAATATACCCTGTTTTTGCGCCAATGTAGCCAATAGCTATTACTATAAAAAGCTTTACTATTTGTTCTATTATTATTGATAAATCCATAATGTGCCTCTATTCCAAGAAGTATGTCGCTTCCATATCTGCTGTGGACAGAGCAAAAGCTAAGGGGTATTTTTCAAAAGCACTGCCTACATTGTTTTGAGGCTCGTTACCTGAAAATCCCATATGATAACGGATAGCAAAAGCTTCCTCACGAGTTAATTTCATAAAGCCTGAAATAATGTAAACAGACTTTTCGCCGTGACCGTAGGGCATATCGTCAGAATACTCAAAGGTAGGCACCTGTTGCCACACACCTGATGCGTCTTTAACATTTCTTGTGCCTTTTACATAGCAATTCACCTTGCACAAATCGTGAAGCAGAGAAACTATCGCAATCGACTCGTCTGTATAGTTTAAATTATATTCATTCTTCACACGGTCGCGAGCAAGATAATCCTTTAAGCAATAATAAACATTTAAAGAATGTTCCAAAAGTCCGCCCTCGTAAGATCCGTGAAAGCGTGTTGAGGCTGGAGCAATAAAGAAATCGCTCTGTGTGCTCATTAGATATTCCAAGAGCTTATCTGCTCCCTCGCGCTGTATATTTTCTTTGAAAATTTTAATAAATTCTTCTGCTTTTGTCATTGTAATCTCCCCTATAAATTACAAATTTCGTCATTCAAATATTTTAACACAAAAAAGACAGTTTTGCAACTGTCTTTTTGAGTGTTATTTATCTGTTTTTTATCGTTCAATTCGTTTATGGAATCATCGGAGCATTTTCTCTGATAAAAGGCTCAGATATATTTTCTGAATCAAACTCCATTGTGGTATTTTTAAGCACTATGCTGACAGGAAATTCCTTATATCCACAAGCAGGTGATGGTTCTTTAAGACCTGTTGCCGTAACATTTTCAAATGTAACTTCCCTTAAAATCTGCCCTTTTTGTATTGCCTCTTCCACATTGTAAATCAGCAGTCGGTCAATATCTTTGACGGTACAGTTTTTTACTGTTATATCAGCAGGTTCTTTGCTTTCAAAATACTTGCTGGCAAAAAATCTCAAAAACGAAACTGTATTGTGTCTTCCGTCGGTTCGTTTGAAATCAAATTCAGGTCCTTTTACAACAGACAAAAGATGAGGATAATATCCAGGGCCTTCGGCTGTACAGTTTTCTATCAGAACATTTTTTCCGCCTATTCTGAAGGTGTTGCATGATGTGTTCAACTTGCAGTCTGAAACTGTCACATCACATACATTCGCTCCAGCTACACAGTCATCACCTGTAATGAATGTGCAATTTTTGATTTGCATATTTTTACAGCAATGCAAATGCACTCCGTCATGACCTGCAAGACACGTTACATTGTCCATTATTACATCTTCACAGTTATCAAGCTGATGCATAAAATTACCTGCATTTTGTATTGTATACCCTGTGAAGGTTATGTTTTTACAGCTACTCATAAAAATACCGTGAGGACCGCGGAAATTCTCCTCGCCATTTGGATCATAACAACAAGATCCATCAATAAGGCTTTCTTTCTCTCCTATAATGGTTATGTTTTTTTCTGAGAAGGCAGAAAACATTGCACGCCTGTATGTGGCAGGTCGTCGGTAACCGCGAATATGGGCAAAGGCTTCAGAGTCGGTGAAATATTGAAAATCCTCACCCATATCAAAGGTCGCATAATCATTACAATCCTTACTTCCGAAGATTTTTGCACCGTTTTCTATATAAATAACAGTATCAGACCAAAGGCGTAAAGAGGATATATAGTATGTACCTTCGGGGAAAATTACCTTGCCCCCGCCATTTTTACACATATCAAGTACTTTCTGAATTTGTTCTGTCTGAAATTCAGTTGTGTCTGCTTTTACGCCGTAGTCTAAAATGTTGTAAGTATTCATATGAGTTCACCTCATTTATTCGTCTACATTATTCTTTCCGAATGACTTTTTAAATGCTTCCGTCATTTCGTCTATGCGCTCCTGACGACGCTTTGAATCATCCCCGTTAGAATTAAGACCTGCTTCAAACAATTCCTGAGCCTTTTTGTATACTTCGGGTGAAACCTCGGGATGTTTTATTGTTGTTGAAGGCAAGAGCTGATCACCTGCAACTTTAGGTGTAACGCAAGCATGGTCGTTTCTGTAAGGTTCTCTTTCTTCAGGATTTCTGAAGTTGGGAATTTCAACAGGTGTATTACCGTTTAATACAGAACGCCATCCCAAAAGACCAGGGAAAAACATATCTAAAGCTGTATACACATCGATTGACCACTCGCCCTCAGGCTCGCCCATAATCTTTTTAACAAAGAAATAAATAACGAAGAAATCAGAGCCGCCATGGCCTGTTGTGTCTGCTAATTCATCGCAGTAACCTCTTTTGGGGATGTATCTTTTCCATCTGCCAAGTGTTGCTTCGTCTTCAAATTCTTTGTATTCACTGTAAACAGGACCTGCTTCACCTGCGCGATCTAAGAAGCTACTTTGCATATAACCGCCTTCGCAATAAACACGCCAGTGGTTGCCTGCAGGTTCACGCTTTAATCCACCGTGAACATTGTGAATTACTGTGCCGTCCTCTAATGTTATAATTTCAAGGCCTGCGTTACCACCGTGAGGTAATGCATATTTATAGTTTTGGGGATAACCGTTTGTTTCAAAAGCAACAACGCTCTTAGGTCTTGACTGTGACATATTGATCAACGGACCTGCGCTGTGAGTTGCGTAAAATGTTGCATACATAAGGTTTCTCCAATGGTCAGGTTCGCCACGGGTAAGTTCAGGCCAACATTCTGCGCAGTCGTGGATATATTCGCCCTCGGCATAAATCATATTGCCGAGCTCACCTTTTTTCATTTTCTTCCACATTTCAAAGGGTTCTTTCATATAGCAGCAATTTTCTGCATATGCGTATACAAGTCCCGTTCTTTCAACTGCTTCGCAAAGCTCAACCGCCTGAGCCATAGTTTCGCAAGGAACATTTTCAGATAAAACATGCATACCTGCATCAAGGCACCTTACAGCAAAAGGCGCGTGTTCTGTAGCAAAGTTTGCTAAAACTACAGCATCCATATCGTGCTTTATAAAATCATCAAAATTTGTATAGCAGGTAACATTGAGACCTTTTTCTTTAGAAAATTCCTTTATTCTTTCTAACAAAGGCTCGTAAGCATCACACACTGCTACCAGTTCCGCCTCAGGAAAGAAAGATGCGCTTTCGCAGAGAGCAAAACCTCTACCTGCACCAAAAACACCAATTTTTACTTTTTTCATAGTAATCACCTCATAGTATAATTTATATTAATCTTCAAGATTTAACCATTTAACTTCGTCATCAGTAAATTTAACATTCATAGCTTCAATGCTGTCTTCGGCCTGTTTTCTGTTTTGAGGACTGGATAGTGCAAATACAGAAAATCTTTGGTTATAAATCCAGCCAAGTGCAATTTGCGCAACACTAAGACCTTTCTTCTCCGCCATTATTTCACATCTTCTGAGACGCTCGATATTGTTATCTGAGAAGTAACCAACAATACCGGGTTCGTCCATTATTTTTTTAGCATCCTCAGGATTTTCACTCTTAAACAAGCCTGATAAAAGTCCTCGTGCTAAGCTTGAATATGCGAATACAGGAATATCATTTTCTTCGTACCATTCTCTTGCTGCTTTATTTTCAGGTCCTGATATGGTAACGCAACCGTCACCAAAGCGAGCATCGCAACGCCATGGATCATTTACCTGTTCAGCCAAAGAGAAGTTCGGACTTGATACTGAAAAAGGTTGTAATCCGTGTTTGATGGCATATTCATTTGCTTCTTCAATTCTTTCGTGAGTCCAGTTTGAGGCACCGAAAATTTTAACCTTGCCTTCATCATAAAGGCGGTTTAGTGCATCCATAATTTCGCTAACAGGTGTATCCTTATTGTCTCTGTGGAGCATATAAATATCAATGCAATCAGTTTTTAACTTCACCAAAGAGTCATTAGCATCGGATAAAATATCAAAACCTGTAACTCTCTGTCTGTAATTATTAGGGTGTGCTCCCTTTGTTATTACAACGCATTTTTCTCTTATTCCGCGATTTTCCATCCAGCGTCCTAAGATTACTTCACCGTAATGTGCGGCACAGTCGAATGTGTTTATGCCCAAAGCATACATTTCGTCAAGAAGTTCGAACGCTTCCTGCTCTTCTTTTTCACCAGCATCGGGTGCAACCGCTGCAAAAAGTTTTGGTGTTGCAGTACCGAATACGAGCTTTGATATATCTTTGTCTAATCCTTTTACTCTTTCATACAACATAAATTTCACCGCTTTCTCAGTTTACTATAAATTGCTGTTTTCCCTCTGTGAACGCTTTCAAATTATCAAGGGAATAATCAATAAGTCTCTGACGACACTCAACAGCTGCCCAGCTTATGTGGGGTGTTATGTAACAATTCTTTGCGCTAAGCAACGGATTATCCATACTTATTGGCTCTTCCCTTACTGCATCTAAGCCTGCAGCATAAACCTTGCCAGAATTCAGAGCTTCAGCGAGGTCTTCTTCTACAACAAGACCGCCGCGGCTGTTGTTTATGATAATAACTCCGTCCTTCATTTTAGAAATTGTGTCCTTGTTTATGAGATTTTCTGTTTCAGGGAAAAGAGGACAGTGGAGTGCGATTACATCTGAGTTCTTCAAAACAGTATCAAGGTCACAATACTGCATATTTTCGTTTTCCAAAGATTTGTTTTGATAGGAATCGTATGCCAAAACCTTCATTCCAAAGGCAAGGGCGCCACGCATTGTTATCTGACCTATACGACCAAGACCGATAATTCCCATTGTTTTATTTTCGAGTTCAATGGGCGAATAATCCCAGAAACACCAGTCTCTGTCATTATTTTTTCTGCCCTTGCGCACCTCTATATCGTGATGTCCTACTCTGTTGGTTATCTCCAAAAGAAGTGCAAACGCGTGTTGTCCTATTGCTTCTGTACCGTAAGAGGGAACATTGGAAACAGGTATTCCCAGTTCTCTTGCCGCCACAACATCAACTGTGTTGTAGCCGGTTGCAATTACTGAAATAAATTTTAAGTTTTTGCATTTTTCAAGAGTTTCTCTTGTGATAACGGTTTTATTTAAAAATACAACATCTGCATCTCCGATTCGCTCTGCGGCTTCCTCGGGAGATGTTCTCTCATATTTTATAACCTCACCAAATTCAGAAAATCTGCTCCAGTCAATTTCACCGGGATTTTCTCTGGGATGGTCTAAAATTACTATTTTCATATCTTTTTCTCCTTATTTTATTTTTGCTACAATGTCCATTTCTTCATTGAAACCGCGGATAAAGAAATCCTTGTCTGTTGCCATCCAAAGTACATTGCAACCCATATCACGGTATTTTTGAGCCAAAATCTCATCATCGCAGAATATACCGCAGCTCTTATTGTAGGAATTACTTATATCGAATATCTTCTGAATTGATTCTATCATAATATCGCTTTTAATATCTGCAGGTGTTCCCACCATAACAGAAAGGTCATAAGGACCTACCATAACAGCACTTATATATTCGCCATACTCCTCAAGCATTTTGGGCAAAAGCTCAATACCCTTGGGGGATTCTATCTGCGGCATCAGGAAGCGCGTTTTCTTAAAGTCAGAAAAACTTTCACCGCTTCTTAACTGACCGTGACCGCCCATACCCTTTCTTCCTTCAGGTGAAAACAAAAGTGCATCTACTGCTGTGCGAAGCTGCTCTAAACTTTCAGTTCTGGGAATCATAATGCCGTCTGCACCCATATCAATTGCCTTTGCAATCAAATGGTAATGGCAATCCTGCGCACGCATGAAAACAGGTAGTCCCATAAGACGACATACCTGAAACATCTCAATGGAATTATGAATATCAAAAATACCATGTTCTGCGTCAAGCAAAACAAAATCGAGGTCATCACGATTCATTTTTTCCAGTAACAGCGTGGAACGAAGCATAACCATAGTTGTTCCCATAACTTTTTCTCTGTTTGCAAGTTTTTGCGCAAGTCTTTCGTATTTGTTCATCTTCTTGTCTCCTTTTATTTTTATGCAACCAGTTGCATCTCATTAAAAATGTTTTTTTAATAAAGGTTACTCAAACTGATGCATATTGCTTTTTAAAACAAGCTGAATATCAGTATATATTTTTTCAGGACATTCTTCTCCTGTTATGATGTGCTTCACAAGCATTTCAAAAGCATTTTCCATCTGTTTTTCTACATTTTGAGCGATTGTAGCAGATATAATGCCCTTTTTCATATATGTTTTTATATCCTCATATGTATCAAAACTAACAAGAGGAATATTTATACCGTTTTCCTCCATGAATTTCCAAAGAGGTGCAGAAAAACCACTGGTTACATATATTCCGTCTGTTTCATTACCATATTTGCTGAATAGCCCGGGGATTATTTTTGCAAAATAATTCTCGTCATCTTTCATGTCTATACTGTCTAAAACTTTAAGTCCAAATTCCTTACAGGCATTTTTAAATGCAAATTCCGCATCAGAGTGCAATGCACTTTCCCTGTCTCCCGTAATAAGAATAATGTTTCTTCTTTTGTTCCATTTTAAGCAATTATACAAAAATTCTGCCGCAAGACAGGACGCGGTTTCTTCATTGTGTTTTGACGCAAAAAGATAACCTGCATTTTTGTTGATCGCCTGCACCTGAACTATATTCGGATTTATTTTATAAAATTCGTTTATTATATCAGTATATTTCGCAGAACTCATTCCCGTCAGCAAAACACCGTCGTAATCACGATATTTGCAGAGCACCTTCGAATAATCTTCGGGGCTGTTCTCAATCGAATTCATTACCTCTATATCGTATGTAATCTTATAATCTTTTAACTTTGCGTAAGCATTTTCAAGACCCGAAATCATCTTGTCTGCATTGACAGAAAATTTACTGTTAATGAGTATGCCGATACGAACAGTTTTCATTGACAATCTTGATGCAAGCTTATTAGGAGAAAAATCATATTTTTTCGCAGCTTGCAAAACTATTTTTCGCTTTTCTTCACTAATTTTGCCATTGGGATTAAACGCACGACTAACCATAGAAGGAGACATATTAAGTTCCTTAGCAAGCGTGTATATGGTTGTCTCCTGCATTTATATTTCCTCCCATGCAACCGATTGCATATATTGTATCATTATATATCGCGATTGTCAAGATGTTTTGACCCTATAAAAACAAATAAAAGGAACTCTCTTGCGAGAATTCCTTTCATTGTAAAAGCATTAATTTACTTCTTATTTAGGCTGTTTGCCAATGTAAGCCAAGATACCGCCGTCAACATATAAAATGTGACCGTTTACAGCGTCTGATGCACTTGATGCTAAGAACACAGCAGGACCAACTAATTCTTCGGGGTCTAACCATCTGCCTGCAGGAGTTTTAGCGCAAATGAATGAATCAAAGGGGTGCTTTGAACCATCAGGCTGTGTTTCACGCAAGGGTGCTGTCTGAGGTGTAGCAATATAACCGGGGCCGATACCGTTACACTGGATATTATATTCACCGTACTCTGAGCAAATGTTTCTCGTTAACATCTTAAGACCGCCCTTAGCTGCAGCGTAAGCTGAAACTGTTTCACGACCGAGTTCTGACATCATTGAGCAGATGTTAATGATTTTACCTGCTTTTTTCTTCATCATTGAAGGAATAACTGCCTTTGATACGATGAAGGGACCGTTTAAGTCGATGTCGATTACCTGTCTGAATTCTGCTGCTGTCATTTCGTGCATGGGGATTCTCTTGATGATACCTGCGTTGTTAACAAGTATATCGATTGAACCTACTTCTGCTTCGATTTTAGCAACGAGTTCATTTACTGCATCTTCGTTTGTTACATCACAAACATAGCCGTAAGCCTTGATGCCTTCTGCTTCATAAGCTGCAAGACCCTTGTCAACTAATTCCTGATTGATGTCGTTGAATGTGATTGTTGCACCAGCTTTAGCTAAACCTTTAGCAATAGCAAAACCGATACCGTATGATGCACCTGTTACGAGTGCTACTTTTCCGTCTAATCTGAACATTTAAATTTCCTCCTTATGTTATCTTAAATCTTTAGTTTCAATGTGGTCCATATCTGTGAATTCCTGGTTTTCGCCACACATAGCCCAGATAAATGAGTAAGCCTTTGTGCCAACGCCTGAGTGAATTGACCAGCTGGGTGAAATGATTGCTTCTTCATTGTGCATGATCACATGACGAGTTTCTGTAGGTTCGCCCATCATATGGAATACAGCATCGTTTTCGCCCATATCAAGATACATATAAACTTCCATTCTTCTGTCGTGTGTATGTGAAGGCATTGTGTTCCAGTTTGAACCGGGTTCTAACTGTGTAAGACCCATAGATAACTGGCATGACTTCATTACTTCGGGATGGATGTACTGATTGATAACACGCTTATTGCAGTCTTCAACACTGCCGCAGGGAACTTTCTTAGCCTTTGTAATATCAATCTTAACAATGGGGTATGTTGTGTGAGCAGGGCAAGATGATACATAGAACTTAGCAGGGCAATTAGCGTCTAAGCTTTTAAATGTAACTTCCTTATTGCCCATACCGATATAAATACCGTCACGGGGCTCCATTACATATTCAACACCGTCAACTGTGATAACACCCTTGCCGCCGATATTGATACAGCCCATTTCTCTTCTCTGTAAGAAATAATCTGCTGCAAGCTCTTTGCCTGCTTCTAATGTTAATTCTTTTGTTACGGGCATAAAGCCTGCTGTGATAATTCTGTCAATGTGGCTGTAAACCATTTTTGAATTATCAGCTGTGAACAAGCCCTGAATCAAAAATTCTTCTCTTAATCTTTCTGTGGTATAGTGCTTCATATCACGGGGATTTGATGCGCTTCTTACTTCCATTTTCAAAACTCTCCTTTTTTATAAAATTTATATTACAATAATATAATACCATAAACAAATGGCAATTTCATTGCATATTTTGCTTTTTTTATTGCATTTTTCACACATATCTGTTAAAATATGAACATAAAGTAGCTATGGAGGTGAAGATATGCAATATTTACGCAAGAAATGTCACGATGCAATTGAAACCGCAATTACAACACGCACTTTTGGCGTTTACTTTTCAGAGGAGCAAAATCCTGACCTTAATATCCATGTTCACGACTGCTGCGAGGTACTTTTGTGCCTGTCCGGCGGAAATAGCTTTTTGATTGACGGCAACGCCTACACTGTTATGCCTGGAGATTTATTTATATTAAATCAGTTTGAGCCACACAAGATCACTGCTGATCCTGACAAAATTTTTGCAAGATTTGTGTTGCAAATTCATCCTGAATATCTTTATGCAAATTCTTCCGAGGAGTCAGATTTATCACGGTGTTTTTATACTCGGGGCGCTGATATTTCTCACAAAATTTCCCTTACAGACGAAGAAATCGCCAAGCTCCAGAGTCTTTTAATTACCTTTAGAGAAGACTACGGTTTTGGCGATGATATTATAAAAAATTCAGCTGTAAACACATTTTTGGTATTGGTAAATCAATTCTTTATGAAGCGCGCAACCAAGGCAAACGCAGCCAAGTGCGAGGACGAAACCATAAGAAGTACTATTTCTTACATCAACGCACATTTTTCTGAACCACTAACGCTAGAATTGCTTGCAAAGAATTCTTTTGTATCTGTAAATCAACTTTGCAAAATATTTAAAAACTACTTCGGCACCACTGTGGCAAAGTACATCGTTTCAAAAAGAATTTCCGAAGCCAAGAAATTTTTATCCTCAGGAAAAAGCGTATCAGAAACTGCCCTTTTGTGCGGTTTTTCAGATTATGCAAACTTTATAAGAGTGTTTAAAAAGTTCGTGGGAATTTCTCCTGGAAAATACGGAAAATTATAAAAAATGGGATGTTAAATATCCCATTTTTTATAAGTCCATAATTATATCGTCTATTTGTATTGCGCGACTTTCTGCGGATGAGTCTATACACTTTCCGCAGTTGTCGCATTTTTTATTTTTATCAAGGTCGCACTCCTCGCACTCACCGCAGTTTATGCAGTGTCTTTCGTATAATACACATTCTTTCATAGTAAAACCTCTAATTTATGTATGGTTTGATTTTTGATTCTACATCCCCGTATTTATCCGCTATACACACAATGACCATTTTTTTGTGGATGTAGATATACGGTCTTTTAAGCTTGGGCATTTCTTCCGGAATGTAGGATTCAAAGCTTTTCTTTCGGCTTTCGATATGGGCATAGACCATATCCTCCACTTCCATCACATCATTTATGTCTTTTACTTCAAACACCGCTATTTCCTCAGCAGTAGCACCACCACCGGCATATCCTGCAGCGTTTTGAATTTTTTCCTCATCTATGCCGTAAATACCTAATAAAACTCTCGTATTTATAGCACTCAACTCATCTCTAAAAGCTACATTGCCAAGGATTGTGTCTGCAATGGCTAAAACATCGTAGTCACCGTTTGAGAAAACTCTCTGAGGTGAATTTTTTGCATTTTCAGCATTTTTTTCGCTTACGGTATGAACCTTTAAATAGTCAAGCCATTTAAGGTAGTATTCTTTTTTAAAATGTACGCCATCTACTGCAGCTTCTTCCGGAAGCTGTCCGTTTTCATTGACAAGCGAACTGTTTATATCCAGATAATATGCCTGTTTTTCCGCAACAATGTTATACAAGCCTTCATTAAAGGCGTTTATAACCTGATTGGTTATTCTTCCCTTTGCATCCATAGATGCGGTAACCGGCAGTATCGACTGAACATAAATTATAGCATCCGGATTGTACTGGCGCACAGTATCCAATAATTGTTTGTAGTTTTCAATAAATGTATCTTTATATCCAATAACAATGTTTTCATTTATACCAAGCATTATATAAATCTTTTTAAATCCACCCTGCTTGATTCTGTCCATCATAGTCATACCATCACGCCATTCACGGGTGGACAAACCGCTAATGGTCATACTTGTTCCGCACAGGAAGGTGGCGTCAGGAAGCCCTGCGTGCATACGAAATCCGTCAGTCAGAGAGTCACCTATAAACGCCGTATCAGTAAAGTAACTTTCGTCTACCGGCTTTGTTTTATAAACCGGACCAAAATCCTGTATACAGTAAGGCGAGCTCTTTGCATAGCTTGTTATTTTACTGATTGATTCATCGGTCATAAAGGTTTGCGAGCTATATAAAAACAGCACTTCTTCTATATTATTTTCCGAAAGATATGCAATAATATCATCGTTATAGTAACGCAAATCTATCATATGTACTTCTTCGTAATGATTTGCAATAAAAGGTGCTGTGCAGTTTGCGTAAGAGTCACGCAAAATCGCAATACTCTTACCGTTTTTATTGGGACTTTCGATTACTGTAAGAGCGTGATTTCCGTCTAAAAAATAAGAATATTTATCTTTGCCCGATAAGTGTTCAGGAAAATACATAGAGTCTGCCTCTTTACCGTCATAGGGGAAACGCACCTTAAAACGCGCAGTTTCCAAGGGCTTGTACTCAGTAATATTATCAGGCGAAACATACTTTAACGCCTTTGAATAAGTAGTTCCCATAAATTCTCTGGTAACATCAGATATTTTAAAATCGTCACCCTTTAATGCCGTATAACCAAGCGCCTTGGACAGGCTATTATAAATTATAAAGGCACCGTTACTGGTGGTATGGTGGTCTGTTCTGTAGTAAAGGTATTCGTCCTTATACTTTCGCATATCCTCTGTTGTGTTTACTACATTTATGTCAGTACCGGAAAAGCTCTCCTCAATATGTTTATTAAGTTTAGGAATAGTATCATTATACACATATTTTGGCAGATGCTCCTGCATTACCTCAAAGGCAGGGGGCACCACAGCTACAGTAACATTGTACCTGCCAATTTCATTGAGGGTTTTTACCGCATTTATATTGTTATTTATAATTTTTTCATCGTATGTGGCAGGTTTTTCGATTAAGTAGTCGTCATCACAAACATAAACACCGTTATTTTCCTGCTTTCCTGTTACATACTCAACGCCTGCTTTGAGCTTTACAAGGCTGTCGCGACCTATAAAATGGTCATTTAAATAGTTTTCCACATCCTCCATATAGCTTCCGTCTAAAAATCCGCTTATGGTGAACTTGGGAAACTCCTGTAAGTATCTGTTTTCAAGTATAGAGTACTTTACCACAGGGCTAAGCATATTGAATACGAAAACAAGCATAATAAACAGCGCACAAGCATTGTTGAAGCGTCTGCAAGAATTTCTTTTTATGTACTTGTCTTTCATATAATACACCTCCCTGTCTGTTATTAAATAAAATTAAAATCTGAAATACAAGAACGGATTATAAGATGATGCGACCATATAAGCTGTGCACAAAACTACAGCTATAAGTACAGCTATAAACGAAACCGCTCTTTTTTCACCAAAACATTTATTCCACAATTTTCTTGGATATGGAAGCATAGCCACAATCGCAACAACTAAAAGCACCGCATAGGATGTAATGTTGTACATAAATGTTGAGTCGATTATTGCTACATTTCCCATACCGAACATTGTCTTTAAATATTCAACCGCACTGCCCATATCAACAGACGCAAAGAACACCCAGCCGATCAAAACCAAGAACAGCGAATATATAACTCTGAATATAGAGGGGATTTTATCAAGAATCTTGTGCAAAAATCCTTTTTCTACAATTAGAATGATTGCATAGTACACGCCCCAAGCCAAAAAGTTCACTCCTGCGCCGTGCCATACTCCTGTTAGTGTCCACACAATCAGCAGGTTTAAATAAAGTCTTACCTTACCTACTCTGTTACCGCCGAGGGGAATATACACATACTCCTTAAACCAGGTGGATAAAGAGATATGCCACCGTCTCCAGAAGTCTGTTATGGACTTTGATATATAAGGATAATCAAAGTTCTTTTCAAACTCAAATCCAAACATTCTGCCAAGACCTATTGCCATATCAGAATATCCTGAAAAGTCAAAGTAAATCTGCAGTGCATAAGCAATTATTCCCAACCAAGAAGCAAGAACAGACATCTGACCTGCAGGCATACTGTTTACAGTTTCCCACAACATACCTATGTTATTGGCAATGAGAACTTTTTTTGCCAGACCTGCAACAAAACAAGTTATACCTGATGTAAAGCCTTCTATTGTTTCGCGTCGTTTTGATAATTGCTCATCGATAGAATTATACCTTACAATGGGACCTGCAATAAGCTGTGGAAACAGCGCTACATATGTACCAAAGTTTATGTAGTTTTTTTGAGCTTTCACTTTTTTTCTGTAAACATCAACTATATACGATATTGTCTGGAATGTGAAGAAAGATATACCTATAGGCAGTGTTATCCGTGTTAGCGGTATGTCATACGGAAGTATGGTATTTACCATACTTATGAGGAAATTGGTATACTTAAACACGATCAAAACCGCAAGGTTTACAACAACACCAAAAGCCAGCGTTAGTTTTTTAAGCGCAGGTTTGTCATCTGCCTTGTCAACACCTATGCCTATAAAATAGTTAAATACCGTTGACAGCAAAAGCAATGTCACATATACGGGTTCTCCCCAGGCATAGAAGAACAAGCTACCAACAAAAAGCACCGCATTTTTGCGCTTTTTGGGAGATAAATAATACAATATTAAAATGAATGGCAGGAAATAGTACAAAAATAGAATACTGGAAAATACCATTTTTAACACCCAATCATCTAAAATTTTATCATAGCTTATAGATTATAGCACAATTTTTACATAAATACAAGTATTTTCGACAAAAAATAAGAACCCAACCGCAGTTGGGTTCTTGTGTTATTTTTGTCTTGATTACGCCTTGTTTACTGAACCGAAAAGTTCCATCTTTTCTTTTACTGTAGCCTTAATAGCCTCTACACCGGGAGCAAGTACTTTTCTGGGGTCAAAACCCTTACCTACTAAGTCTTTGCCTTCTTCGATATACTTTCTTACTGCTTCAGTAAATGTAATCTGGCATTCTGTGTTTACATTAATCTTTGATACACCCAAAGAAATAGCTTTTTTAATCATATCCTCAGGAATACCTGTACCACCGTGTAAAACGAGGGGCATATCGCCTGTTGCCTTGCTGATTGCTTCCAATACATCAAAGCGTAAACCTGCCCAGTTTTCAGGGTATTTGCCGTGGATATTACCGATACCTGCTGCTAACATATCAACGCCTAAGTTTGCAATTTTAACACATTCGTCAACATCGGCAACTTCACCGCCGCCAACTACACCGTCTTCTTCACCGCCGATAGCGCCAACTTCTGCTTCTACTGACTTGCCCTGTGAGTGTGCAAGTTCAATGATTTCTTTTGTTTTTTCGATGTTTTCTTCTATCGGATAATGTGAACCGTCGAACATTACTGATGAAAAACCTGCCTCGATTACTTTCTTTGCGTGCTCGTATGAACCGTGGTCAAGGTGAATTGCTACAGGTACTGTGATACCTAAGTTTTCAATCATACCCTCAACCATACCAACTACTGTTGTATAGCCGCACATATATTTGCCAGCGCCCTCTGATACACCCAAAATAACAGGTGAGTTACATTCCTGAGCTGTCAAAAGAATTGCCTTAGTCCATTCAAGGTTGTTAATGTTGAACTGACCAACTGCATATTTGCCTGCCTTTGCTTTTTTTAACATTTCTGTTGCTGATACTAACATTTTTCGTCCTCCTAAGATGTTTTACTGTTACTATTATACCCTTGCACAGTTTTTTTGTCAAGACACATCGCCTATTTTTCAAAGGATTTTATATACTCTTCTATCTCTGATTTTATAACTGTTACCTTTGGACCGTAAATAACCTGAACACCGTTGCCTTTTTTGATTACTCCCGATGCGCCGGTGGCTTTTAATGCACCTTCATCCACCTTTGCACCGTCTTTAACAGTAACCCTCAGGCGCGTTGCACAACAGTCAAGGTCGGCAATATTATCCGCGCCGCCAAAGCCGTCCAGTATACTTTCGGCACGGCTGCTGTTGTTTGCTTTTTTTGCCTCCTGATAGTCTTTTTTGGTATAGAGCTTTGTTTCTTCTCCAATATCTTCTCTACCGGGAGTTCTGAAGTTGAATTTCTTTATCAAAAAGCTGAACAACAGGTAATAAATAACAAAATACACAATACCTACAATGACGATATAAATCCAGTTTGTCTTTGCATTACCCGGCAGTACGCCAAACAGCACAAGGTCAATAAATCCGCCTGAAAATGTCATACCTACAGCTACTCTTAACATATGCATAAGCATAAACGAAAGACCGGCAAGTACGCAATGAACAATATATAAAGCAGGCGCTACAAACAAGAATGTGAACTCTAAAGGCTCTGTAATACCTGTTAAGAATGAGGTCAGTGCCGCCGAGAACAAAAGACCGCCGGCTACTCTTCTTTTTTCTTTTTTTGCACACTGATACATTGCAAGAGCCGCGCCCGGTAAACCAAACATCATAAAGGGGAACTTACCACTCATAAATCTGCAGGCATCAACGCTGAAGCGTGCGGTATCTGGAGAAGCAAGCTGCGCAAAGAAAATATTCTGAGCACCTGCAATCCTCACCCCGTCAATAATCATTGTACCGCCCAGTCCCGTTTGCCAGAAAGGAAGATAAAATACATGGTGCAGACCAAAAGGAATGAGCGCTCGCTCAATAATGCCATAAATCCATGTGCCTGCGTATCCGCTTCTTGTAACAAGACCGCCCAAAGCGTGGATACCTGTTTGCACCCAGGGCCATACAAAATACATAACTACGCCTACTAAAATATAAGCAAGCGTTGAAATAATCGGGATAAATCTTGTGCCACCAAAGAATGACAGAGCTGTGGGAAGCTCTATTTTATAAAATCTGTTGTGAAGCCACGCAACACCAAGGCCGACTATAATACCGCCGAACACACCCATTTCAAGAGATTGGATCCCCAGTACATTGCCTACTGCACCTTCTTCTAAAGAACTGATTTTTCCTGTTACATTCAATAAAGTTGAAATAGTGGTGTGCATTACTAAGAACGCAACCGATGCTGAAAGTGTAGCAATTTCTTTTTCTTGCTTTGCCATACCCAAAGCTACACCCATAGCAAATATAAGCGGCAGATTTGCAAATATTACATTACCGGTTGCTGACATAATAGAAAGGATAAGATTTAAAACTGTACCCTCACCTAAAATTGACCCTAAATTGTACGCATCAATTGTCGCCTGATTTGAAAATGACGAACCTATACCCAGCAAAAGTCCTGCAACCGGCAAAAGGGCAATAGGAAACATAAACGAACGCCCTACTCTTTGCAGCACGGAAAAAAATCCGGTTTCTTTCATATTTTTCACTCCTTATATTTTTTTGTATAAAAAAAGCACATCACGTCCACCAGAGACTTTTCCCTCGTGAACCTGTGTTATTTTATAATTTTGAGCTTCTGTCAGAATCACAGGAGTTATGGTTTTTATGTTGTTTTTCTTCAGCAGTTCAAGGTCTACCTGAGCGATTTTTGTTCCGGCTTTTACCTTGTCACCTGAAACTATCTTTACATCAAAGCCTTCGCCTTTTAAATTTACAGTATCAATACCAATATGAAGAAGAACCTCCGTGCCTTCATTAGTAGTGATACAAAAGGCGTGTTTTGTGTCTGTAATATCTATAATTTCGCCATCAACAGGGCTGTACACATTTCCGTTTTCGGGAATTATTGCAGCACCGTCTCCAATAATTTTTTCCGAAAAAGCTTCATCTGGTACTTGTTCTATCTTGATAGCTTCGCCATCCATAGGGGCATATACCGCCATTTCCTTTTGTTTTTTCATAAAATCAAACATTCTTTTCCTCCTAATTGCTGTTTATTATGCTTTCCCGCACTGCAAGAACATATCCCGGCGACACCGAAAGCTCATCAATACCAAAGGCAACAAGCGTTTGTGTGATGTCAGTATCTGCCGCAAGCTCACCGCACACACCTACCCATATTCCTGCTCTGTGTGCACTGTCGCAGGTCATTTTTATAAGCTTCATCACTGCAGGATGTGTAGGATTATAAATATTTCCAATTTTATCATTTTGTCTGTCAGCAGCCAATGTGTACTGTATTAAATCGTTTGTTCCTATGCTGAAAAAATCCACCAACGGTGCAAGTTCATCGGAAATAAGAGCTGCTGCCGGGGTTTCTATCATTATGCCAAGCCTTACATCTTCATCTATGCTTATCCCTTCGTCTTTCAATTCCTGACGCACACAAGAGGCAAGCTCCGTTACCCTTTCCACCTCATCCTTTGAGGTTATCATAGGGAACATAATGGAAAGATTTCCAAAAACCGAAGCTCTGTAAAGCGCCCGAAGCTGTGTTTTAAAAATATCAGTATCCTCGAGACAAATGCGTATAGCTCTATATCCTAATGCGGGATTTTCCTCCTGCTCCAACTCAAGGCAGGCGGCCTGCTTATCTGCTCCTATATCCATTGTTCTTATGACTGTTTCTTTGCCCTGCATTTTTTCTAAAACCCTTTTATATGCACAAAACTGGGTTTCCTCATCAGGAAGCTCAGCACGGCCAAGATATAAAAATTCACTTCTGAAAAGTCCTATGCCTTCAGCATCATTTTGAAGAACACTATCCAAATCGTCCTCACCACCGATATTGGCATAGAGTTTGATTTCTTTACCTGATTTTGTGATGCTTTTCTTTCCTTTGAGTGTACGCAGTTTTTCCTCCCGACTTTTTTGCACTTCGCCACGCACGAATATTTTGCTTTTTGTCTTTTCGTCAGGCTCAATAAAAACCGCTGCCTCCTCGGCATCAACACCGCACTCAAGGCCATCAAATTCTGCTCTCATACAGCCTGTTACACCTACTATCGAAGGAATTTTCATAGACCGAGCAAGTATAGCTGTATGGGAATTTTTTGAGCCTTTTTCAGTAACAAATGCCAAAATTTTACTCTTGTCCAGATTTATGGTTTGACTGGGTGTTAAGTCATGGGCAAAAACTATAGTGTTTTCATCAAGAATTACATCTCCATTTTCACCCGTGAGAGAGGTAAGAATGCCGTTTTTTATATCTTCAACATCTGCTGTTCTTGCCATCATATAATCGTCGTTTGTGTCTACAAGCATAGCGCAAACTACCTTTGCTGCTTCCGATACAGCGTACTCTGCGTTGACGCTCTGTTCATAAATGATACTTTCACAGCAGTCAGTAAGGCTTCCGTCCTCCAGCATCATTATATGAATGGAAAAAATCTCAGCTTCAGCCTCCGATGCTTCGGTGACGGTTTTTTCGTATAGGACACCCAGCGTCTCTTTTGTTTTTTCCACAGCGCTGTTAAAACGAGCTATTTCTGCCGCTACATTTTCTATAGTGTGTTTTGTCACGTCTGTATTCTTTTGTTTTATTATCTTAATGCGCCCCAGCGCCACACCCTGCGATGCGCCTGTTCCTCGTAAAATCTCCATTTGAATCCTCCGTGCAGTCTATAGGTTTTCTGTTAAGTACCTTCTAATTTTTTCGCAAATTTCCGCCTCATCATCTCCCGACACGCTTATTTTAACTTCATCGCCGCATTTAACCGACAAAGACATAAGTGAAAATATCTTCTTTAAATCAGCAGTTTTTCCGCGACATTCCATTGACACATCGCTTTTTGCCTCTTTTGCTATTTTCACAATATTGCCAGCCGGTCGGGCGTGGATGCCGATTTCATCCTTTATTGTGTAAGTAAATTCCTGCACGCAAATCACTCCCAAAATTGTTAATTACACAAATATTATGCTTTTTTCTTTTTGTTTTATGCGTTGACAAAAATAAAAGACCAAGAGTTTCCTCTTGGTCTTTAAAAAAATTCAATTAAAAATTAAAAGGGTTATCTTCATCGTTACTATCAAAAATTTCCCCTTCAGACGCATCAAATATTCCGTCATTATCAGCATCAATTCCGTAAGCATCGATTTCGCCGTCTCCGTCAATATCTACTCCCATAGCTTCAAAATCTCCGTCACCGTCAGCATCTATTCCGAATGTATCAAGCTCGCCGTCACCGTCTGTGTCAAATCCATAGGAATCTAAAACTCCGTCGCCGTCGGTATCAACACCCATAGTGTCAATTTCACCATCACCATCGGTGTCCATTCCCATGGTATCGATATGACCATCATCATCGGTATCCATACCTATTGTGTCTATGTAGCCATCACCGTCTGAATCATATCCCACGGTATCAAAATCTCCGTCGCCGTCGGTGTCCATACCAACTGTATCGATATATCCGTCGCCGTCGGTATCCATACCTACCTCATCAATGTAACCATCGCCGTCGGTGTCGTAGCCTACAGCATCAGCATAACCGTCGCCGTTTGTATCGTAGTATTCTTCTGACATTTTTATTCCTCCTTAAATATATAAATGTTCTTTAAACTCAGCCAATGTCTCATCTCTAAAGCCAAGATTTGTGTCGATGTTTTCGATAATGTTTAATATTCTTAAATTGCACTGGGGCAGTACTTCAAGATACTTTTCATCAATATCGTCAACAATTTTGGTCTTTAACGCTTGGGTTAATCTTACCTTAACCTGAGCTTTATCATCGTCTGGCATTGCTTTAAATATATCTGTATCACGCTTTAAGCACGCCTTATTGTAATCAGTAATTGAGTTGGACATTTCAAGAATATGGATACGGAGTCCTTTCATCATAATCTGCCACCACTCAAGCATCTGGAGTCCGTAAGCCTTAATGTCTTTTCTTTGATTTACATCGTTCACGTATGAATTTACAATCATTTTAGCACTCATAGCAATACTCAAGGGATTGCTCGCACTCATGCCTCTTGTGATTATTGTTGCAAGCTCAACACCTGCCGAAACCGCCAGAGTAACATCCGCTCCTGCCTTTAACATATCTGTTTTCTTCAAAGAATTTACACGCATAGCACCTGTTATATCGGCTCTTTTTACCTCATCGGGCAAAGATGAGCGGAGATTATTCGCACACATTGCCATTTCTGCCATAGACTTATTGATATACGCACTTACACCGCCAAGTGTTCTTTTGTATGCCGCTACACATTTCCAGTACTCATTCTTTAAAAATTCTGCCCCTGCTTTAGCACCAAAAATACTCTTGAGCCACTCTACCTGCACCGTTGCCATATGGTGAGGATAATAAAGCAACCATTCGTCTGCCATCTTTTGAATTTTTTTGCGTTGCATTTCAATCAACGAAACTTTTTCAATCAATTCGGACTGAATATCGTCAACATTTTTAAATTTACCCAAAAGACTCTTTCCTGCACCGCGAAGCACATCACCCTCTGTCATTCTTATTGCCATAACCAGTTCTTCCACTGTTCCGTCAGCGTTGAGCATAGCATCAGTTTTGAAAATTTCACCCAATGTGCCTGCAAGTATCTTTTTGTTTGTACGACTATATAAGCAATCGTAAAGCTGATTTACATTGTACTCTTCAATTGCCGCTTTTGTCGCTACTTTTTCCTGAAGATTGCTTATGCGAATACCCAGTGAATTTGCTGTTGTCAATTCTAAATTTTCGCCATTATAATCAAATTTAACTGTACAGGTGTATGCTTTTGCCACATAGGTATAGTTTTGCATTTTTGTGAATTCGTATGTATGAGCATCCGAAACCAATGCGCTTTCTGTTACTGTAAAATTCTCTATCTGTCCGTTGCTTACAAAAGGTTGTGGATTACCATCTTGTGTAAA